>Ga0302322_100002513_pt1 | contig 15482 bp, 8 predicted proteins | sample Fen_T0_2_FD_203757 | JGI IMG/M metagenome (GOLD analysis project Ga0302322, IMG submission 203757) | Peat permafrost microbial communities from Stordalen Mire near Abisko, Sweden - Fen_T0_2 | ecosystem: Environmental > Terrestrial > Soil > Wetlands > Permafrost | place: Sweden: Abisko... | reverse complement strand
GAAATTGTCATAGGCGGAACCATTATCACCATAAGGGTGATAGGCTTGCAGCATCAAAATCGGCAGCGGATAGTTGATGCGATCTAAGTAAGATTGGGCGCGGGGAAACCAGACATTTTTGAAATCATCAGCGCTGCGTCCGATGCCAAAGTGAAGCCCTTTGTCATAGGTCCAGCCGTTATACGTCAGCATTTTGCGTCCGGACGGAGCCTCCCAGTAGAAGGGGAAGGGGCGGGGTGAGACTGCGCCGCCAAAATGGGTGTTAATTGCCATAGTGAAGCCGCGAATCCCCAGATCAAGCAGCACATCGACCAGTGACCAGCTTTCGCCGTTGACATCGCAGTTCATGGTTGAGGAAATATTAAAACCATAATCTTCACGCAGTTTTCGCAAAATCAAAAAGGATTCTATTAATTGGTCTGTATCCAAAAGAGGGGTGAGGTTGGCAAACATACCGGTGACTTCGATGCGTCCGGCGCGTTCCATCGCTATAAAACGTTCAATATCGCGGCTGGTGGCATTTTTGAGCCAGCGATTTAAGACAGATGTCGTTTCGACTGTCCATCGAAAAGCACCATCACTATCTGAATCCGCCGATCGTTCTGCGAGGTCAATGGCGGTATCTATGAAACGCGTGTGTAAATCCCACACGACTGGCTGGTCGTGGGTATAGCCCACATCCGTATGACTATGATGAATCAGATAAATTGTTTCTATTTTACTCATTTGAGGTGTCCTATGTAGTTGCAAGCAATGGCACAACACATGACAATCCCCACGCCTAAAGGCGGGAGCTTCTAGTCCGACGCGAACCCGTGTCCACGTTAGCGACTACGGGTGTGTCCCACCCGGCTTTCCTTAAAATGTTAATCGTGGCATTGTGGTCTTGATCTAAACTGAGTCCACAATCACACGACCAGCGTTTCCAGCTTTGTACGCGCGAAATTGTTTGAACATGCCCCATCCACTATCCAGAATACTTTTGCTCAAATGGGGATTGTGAACCCTATTGCGGATGCCCAAATCTGCTGACGCTGAACGATATGCAATGCCTTGCGGCGGCCTTCCAGTTCATACGACCATTTCCGATCCCAAGTACATATTGTAAAAGTGACGGCAGACCGGCAGCGTGTTGAACAGACACTTTTCTTGTGCTGGTGTGGGGCACAAACGAAATTTGAATGCCGTGACTCCCACGATGTTCTCTTATTACCCTTTCTTTTTATGTTAAAAGTCTAACACAATCGACTGCAAAGACAAAAGAAACGAGCGCTTTCATCCCAGCGCTAAAGCGCAAGGTTTTCCCGCGCCGGAATGCTATAATAAGTAGTAATCAAATCACCAAAAGAGCTTCAATGATGCCACACTCTAATCGGTTTATTTGTCTACTTTTTGCAATCAGCCTTATGGCCCTTTTCACTACCAATCAAGCGTCCGCACAAAGCAATATTCTGGTGGTTACTAACACTGGAAGTGGTACAACCTCCGGTGGATGTGATGCGGATTGTACACTTCAGGATGCAATCGATCAGTCTGAATCTACGACCGGGATAGTAGAGACAATTCAGTTTAATATTTCCGGCAGCGGTCCTTTCACCATTTTGACCAATAGTACCTATCGTATTCGTCACTCCGTCATTATTGACGCGACGACGCAACCGGGGTACAGCGGCAAACCGCGGATTCAGATACAGCCCGGTAATGCATCTGTAACTGATGGTATCTATGTCGAAGATATCACTGACTATGATCCAACGCTTTCGGTCACCATTCGAGGGCTTGCTATCAATGGCTTCGTGAAAGGTGCAGGGATTTTACTGGGCAACGGGCATAATCATCTGATTGAACAAAACTTCATCGGGGTGAATCCTGCGGGAACACTCGCCCAACCGAACGGTACTGGCGTCTCTACACGAGCTCGCAATACGGTCATCCATCAAAATGTTATCTCGGGCAACAATAATTCCGGGGTTTTAATGGTTAATAATGGTGTTGGACGCGACAGCATTAACAACCAGATTATCGGTAACTTCATTGGCACCAATTTTAATGGAACGGCGGCTATTCCGAACAAAGACGGCATTCAAATACGAGATGGAGCCAACCACAACATTGTCGGCGGAACGACAGCGGCTGATCGAAATATTATCTCCGGCAATACCGAATGGGGCGTTTTTAGCGATGGTAGTGATATCTATCCTTCCCTCAACTCTAATAGTAATACTATCCAAGGCAACTACATCGGCACTGATGTAACTGGTATGTTTGACTTAGGTAATGGCGCAGATGGCATCTTTATCCAGCGCAGTGACAACAATATCATTGGTGGGACAACGGGCACCAGCCCCGGTGGAAACTGTACCGGGGCATGTAATCTCATTTCTGGCAATAATGCGGGAATCGATATATTCGGAGACAGTAGGGGAAGTGCGGAAAACAATCTCATACAAGGCAACTACGTTGGCACGACTGTAACAGGGCAAGCGGCTCTTCCAAATAACTGGGTTGGCATCGCGCTTGATTCATCCTCCAACACTGTCGGGGGTACAACGCCCGCGGCGCGAAACCTCATCTCAGGCAACAACACATTCGGAATGCAATTATCCGGACCGGACACGTTCGGGAATGTCATCACCGGCAACTATATCGGGACGGATAGATCAGGTTTAAATGACCTTGGTAATCAGTATGAGGGCATTTACATCAGTGGGGCTGCCTACGGCAATCGGATTGGGGATGGCACAGACCAAGGTGCCAATTGGATCGGGTTTAACGGAGCACTGAATAATCATCCGGGAATAGGCATGGATGACACACCATCCAATGGGTTTTATCCCGACCAGAATGTGATCACAGGCAATTCGATCTTTTACAACGGCGGTTTGGGAATCGATTTGCTTCCCGTTGGAATTACTGACAATGACACAGGCGATGGTGATACTGGCCCAAATGGCTTACAGAACACGCCGATCCTCAACTCAATTGTTACACGTGCCGATACAACGGTCAGTGGCAGCCTTAACAGCGCTGCCAACCGAGACTATATCATTGAATTTTTCTCCAACACCGATTGTGATGAAAGCGGAAATGGCGAGGGCGAATTCTTCTTGGGTTCAGTACCCGTTACAACCGATGGAAATGGAAATGCACCGATTCTAGCCACGCTTAATCCTCCGGCTGACCTAAATACAGCCATTACCGCAACCGCCATTGACAATGACGCGACCGCTAATTCAGTCTTTGTGGGGAACACGTCTGAATTCTCGGCTTGTAAAGCTGCGCAAACCAATCTGTCGATCACAAATGTTGACTCGGCCGATCCGGTACTCCCCGGTGACAGCCTTACCTATACACTCACCGTTTCCAATCCGGCGGCTGAGTCGTATGCAGGTAACGTGATTGTCACTGATACGCTACCGGTTGGACTCACCTATGTCTCGGCTAACCCCTCACAAGGTACGTGCAGTTTCGACTCTCCTACGCGTAAAGTCACATGCAGCATAGGCCAACTGCCGAATAATGTAACGGCGACAGTAGCGATTGCTACAACCGTTAATCTCTCAATCACGACGACAACTTTAAGCAATACGGCTAGTGTAACTTCGGATACCTTTGATCCGCTGCTGAGCAATAACACAGCCAAACAAACGACAGGCATAGCCCACGCTAATCTCGGCCTAACCATTACTGACAGCCCCGATCCTGTATTGGCTGATGCGCTGCTCACTTATAAAGTGGTGGTTACCAACTTTGGCACCGATACCGCTACCAATGTTGCTCTAACCGATACATTACCCGCAAATGTGTCCCTCATATCGGCTGTTGCAACGCAAGGCTCTTGCACGCCGGGATCAGGCATTATCAATTGCAATTTAGGTACACTCAACAATCGTCAGGGTGCCTCAGTTATTATTCTCATTCGTCCGAATTACCAAGCCCAAAATACAACCATCATCAGTACAGCGTCAGTCTCGGCGCTTCAAGTTGATCCGATAACGACTAATAACTCCGTTTCTGCCAGTACACGGGTCAATGCTTCGAGTGGAATTCCACCTTTATATCAATACACGATTGCAACGCCTACGCTGACATGGAATAGTATTTCATGGGCGACCGGTTATCAAATTGAAGTCGATGATAACAGTGGTTTCGCCAATCCCAATTTCCATGACAACAGCATTCCATCGAATACCTTATCCGCTACCACGACTCTGCTTACAGACGGAATCTGGTATTGGCACGTACGGGCAAAAAAGGCCGATGGAACATGGGGAGGATGGAGTGCAACCGGCAGCTTTATGATTGATCAACCGTGAATAGGGGTGACTGCGGAACTCGTTGAAAAATAGCAGTATCTATCACTTCATTGCGTCATTTTAGTATGTCGTAGGTAACAAGTGTCACGACTTGTTTTTGAGGGAGCGTAGCTAAATATTCAGTCGGAATTGGGTTTGTAAAGTGGGGTACATAACCTATTTCGAAAGAAAACATCAATTAGTGCCTTGTAATCTACCCCCAGTTGATTGGGGGTAGATGGACACATTCTGCATCGTTTTCTGAATATTCGCATAACCTCTAATGCAAAATATTCATCATGCTTGTGGTACCAGACGCAGGGTCACGATTTGATAGGGCGCAATGTCGATTTGAACTTGATTGTTTTGAACCGACAGGGGATTTTCTTCCTCTTCAAGCAAATTGCAGTGATAAGCCTGTGCAAGAGCGAACCCGGCCTGTATGGTAATTTTGCTCCGATTACGTTGATTTTCATAGAGACGGACAATAATACCGTTTCCGTCTTCAGCAGATTTAATGGTTTCGATGACGACTGATGAGACATTGACCGAAACCAATGAGGCAGCGGGTGCTGTATTGGATGAGCCACCGCTGACACGTCGCAAAATCAACGGATCATTGAGCGCATAGGCTTCTTCAACCACGTTATGCCGCCAATCGCCTTCATGTGGAAGCAAACTGTAGACCATCAGATGTTCCCCTTGGTCAGCGTTCGGGTCAGGGCTGGTTGCGCTCTTAAGCAGCGTAAGGCGTATCACGTTGTCAAGAATGTCATGACCGTACTTGCAGTCATTCAGCAGCGCGACACCGTAATTACCTTCGCTCAAGTCCGCCCATTTGTGAGCACAGGTTTCAAACCGTGCCATATCCCATGAGGTATTGCGGTGTGTCGAGCGCTCGACATTACCCCACTGCACATCGAAAGTAGCGGTCGGACTCATAATATTGACCGGGAAAGCGGTTTTCAATAGGGTGTGATGTTCATGCCAATCCACCCACGTGTCGAAGTCGATACGCTTGCTGTCATGATACAAGGCAATTTTCTGATGAATTTGACTGCTGCGATAGGTGCGCTTGATTTCGACAACGGCACGCAGCGGCCCCTGCTCAAGCACAGTGATGCTGTCCACACCATTAATATTCTCGGTGCGATCTTCGTAGAAAATGTCGATGTCCCACGCATCAAAGTTCATCGGACGGTCTTCGAAGGCCAGCAGTGCGTTGGCGTGGGTTTCAGGCAGCATGACTTCACGTTCGGCCTGCTTGTCGTAAATGCGCGTGATCTCGCCTGTAGCATCCATTTCGTAGCGGATTAACGCATTTTCCAGCACGATACCGCTTGCATTTTGAACAACCGACAAGCCTGTATCCGAAACTGTTGATTGTCCACTGATTTCGCTGAGTCCAATCAAGCTGTAAGGCTCAAGGTTAGCGATTTCCACCAGTGTGCCGTTGGCAACGGGCTGAGTGGCAACCGTATTTCCAGCGGCATCTTTTAGCAGTGTGCCATCTTTCAGACCGTCTGTCAGCAAGCCGATATGCCGTCCACCGAATGAGATCGGATTGGCTGCCAAGACGGTACTGTTGGCGGGTAAGGTACTTGCGAGGGATTTGATTGCACCTTCAAGTACCTGCTCACCCAATTGGCGGATAGTCTGATAATCACGAGTGCTGTCTTCATACACCGTCCCAATAGATGATCCCGGTAGAATGTCGTGGAATTGGTTCAAGCAGATCAATTCCCATGCTTTTGCAACCGCGTCTGACGGGTAAGCAACGCCTGTCAAGAGTGTCGCCCAAGCCGCGAGGAACTCGGCATCATGCAGCAAGAATTCACTCTTGCGGTTGTTGCGTTTGTTTCTGGCTTGGCTGGTATAGGTACCGCGATGATATTCCAAATAAAATTCGCCGTTCCAAACGGGAAGCTTGTCAGCAATTTCATTCTCGATGCGATCCATAAATTCACGGATCGTGCCAGTGCGGACACGGGGCGCACCCGGATGGTTCTTGAGCTGCTCGATGTTTTCGAGCATTTCGCGGGTTGGCCCACCACCACCGTCACCGAAACCATAGGCCGTGATCAGTTCGCTGTGGGTGGCTTTCTGGCGGAAGTTGCTCCATGTGCCGAAGATTTCTTTAGCCGAAGCCATGCCATTATAAGTGGTCGAATTGGGTAGATACTCATCACCGGTGGGTGTGGTTAGGAAATGTGTTAAAACACGCGTACCATCCAACCCCTGCCACCACAAAATTTGGTCGGGCATGTGGTTGTATTGATTCCAACTCATCTTGTGGGTGATGAAATATTTCATCCCGGCCTGCTTAATAAGTTGAGGCAGCGCCCAGCTATAACCAAAAGTATCGGGCAGCCACAAAACGGGGGTATCGACATCACCAAAATGCTTGCGGAAGTAACCGCGTCCAAGCAAGAACTGTCGTGCCAGTGACTCCGCACCAATGGCATTGCAATCCGGCTCGACCCATGTGCCACCCATGACTTCCCAATGACCATCGGCCACACGCTTTTTGATCTGCTCAAAAATTTGTGGATAGTTTTGTTCGGTGTATTGGTAAAGCTGTGCCTGACTCTGGGAGAATTTGTACTCCGGGAACTGCTCCATCAAACGCAGCACATTGCTAAACGTCCGACCGGATTTACGAACGGTTTGCCCGAGTGTCCACAACCATGCCACATCAATATGGGCGTGCCCAACCCCGATCACATCCACATCCATCGGCGCACCGGCTTTGGCAACACCGACTTTAAGTGCCGCTAATGCTGCGGGAACACTGTCATAAAAAGCAGGGGTTCCAAGTGGGTCGCGGCTATCGAGGATGATGAAGGCTTCGTCGAGCGCATTATACAAGCGGGCTTTCACCGGATCATTATCATCGAGTTGGGCAGCCACTTCCAACGATACGCGCGCAGCAGCAATGAATTCGCGCGTAGGTACATCAATTTGTACCACAGCACATTCACGCATATACAGCTTGGTATCAATATCACCATTTTCCCAACCGCCCAAGCCTGTCCAGCCATGTAAGGCGATTGCGTGTTTTTTTCCGTCGATCCATTCTATGGGCAGTGCAATTTCATGATGGTGACGATCCGCCGAAGCATAAGGCTGTCCATCAATATAGGCCAAAGCTTCGGGATGGCTGAAATCGCCCGATTGTCCCAGTGGGAAAAATAAGGCGACGGGTTCGTCTTTGCCCCATTCAGCCGGTACTTCGAAATGGGTACGCAAAATAAAATTGGTTATCCAAGTTCCCCAATAGGTATTCGGTTTGATGACTTCCCACGAACTGTCATCAATATCGATACCAATGGGGGGTTCGTCCAATGGACTTGGCAGAGTCTTATAGCGGAAATCGTCCATTGGATGCCGTTTTTTGTAGACCAACGGCATGATGAGTCGGAGACGTTGCGAGATTTTCTGTGGTGTCCAGCGCATTTTATGAAGCAAGATTGATACCTCTTCGAACGGTAGCGATAATATACCGAACGGTTTATCGGTCGAAATGACCGTTTAAGCGACTTAAGATTTAGGGTTTAAAATAGCGGCCACTTCATTTTCGTCATAAAGATAACAGGATGCCTGATGATCAATTTCGTCGATTTTATATAACGGCGGTTGAGCGGCTAGGCAACGTTCCATACGGGATGGACAGCGTGGATAGAAACGGCATCCGCTGTTGACAGAGGTTCGCATTTCTTCGTCGGATGGGAGGTTAATTTCGCCTACCCATTTAATATCAGGGTCAGGCACAGGCACAGAATCCACCAGCAGTTGAACATACGGATGGCGAGGCTTATCAATAACGTTAATAGTGTTGCCTTTTTCGGCAATCGTCCCCTGGTAGAGAATGTAAATCTGATCGCCGATTTGGTAAGCCGTGCTGAGGTCATGGGTAATATAAAGAAAGGAGATGCCGATTTCTTCTTTAAGCCGGATCATCACATCCAGAATAGAGGCACGCAGCGAGGCATCAACCATCGATACCGGTTCGTCAGCAACAATCAGTTTGGGGCTAATCATGTAAGCCCGTGCCATCATGATGCGTTGACGCTGCCCACCGCTCAGTTGATGCGGATATTTCCGCAGCACATCATCGCCATGCAACCCGACGATATTCAGTGCCTTTTCCATCAATGCGCGCCGGGATGCCTGATTGTTCGCCAGTTTAAAGTTGCTGATGACCGTACTGAAGACATGCTCAACACGGTAGAAAGGGTTATAAACCCCAAATGGATCCTGAAAGACTGCCTGTACTTGGCGGCGATAATCTTTTATCTGATGCGCATCGGCACTGGATATATCCTGCCCATCGAAAATGATCTGACCGGATGTCAAGCGGGTGAACCCTAGAACAAGCTGTGCCAGAGTGGTCTTACCACTGCCACTTTCTCCGGCGATAGTAATGATTGATGCAGGGCTTTTGGGGATACTCAGGTTGAAGTCCTGTAAGGCGACAACATCCCGACTCCCACCATCAACACTACGTTGTTTGTAGATTTTAGAAGCGTTACGTATTTCCAACAACATCTCTGACATTGATGAAGCTCCCATCTTCGTTGGCTTTATAAAGGTGGCACGCTACTAGCTGACCCGGCTTAACTTCTTGCATCGGGGGTGCATCCTTACGGCAAACATCCATGACGAATGGACAGCGCAGTTGGAAGATGCATCCGGGTGGTGGGTTACGCGGATCATGCGTGATACCTTCGGTAATTTTGAGTGCTTTACGTTCTTTGAGCGACGGAACTGAATCGATTAACAATCGCGAATAAGGATGTTTAGGATCGTTAAACATATCCCTCACAGGGGCGATTTCAACAATTTTCCCGGCATACATCACCGCAATACGATCTACCATTTGGGCCATCAAACCCATATCGTGACCGATCATAATCATAGACACGCCCAACTTCTCTTTGACCTTGAGCATCGTTTGGGCGACCACTCGCTGTACTACCACATCCAGAGCACTGGTGGCTTCGTCAGCGACGATAACGGTGGGATTGAGAGCGATTGCCATTGCGATACAAGCCCGCTGCTTCATGCCGCCGCTCAGTTCATGGGGATAGAGATCATAGACACGACCGGGCAGCCCTACGGTTGAAAGTAGTTCAAGGATACGTTCTTTGAGTTCCTTTTGAGCTGTTTTTCCTTCGTGGGCAATGATCACATCCTTGATCTGATCGCTTACCCTCATCGTCGGATTAAGCGAGTTCATCGCGCCCTGAGGAATTAAAGCGAGCTTAACCCAGCGAAATTCCCGCAACTGCTCCTCAGACAAACCCAGTAGACTTTGGCCTTCCAATAACACTTGTCCGCCGGCAATGCGACCGGGAGGTACTGTTAATTGAAGGATACCCATTGCTGCTGTTGATTTGCCCGAACCCGATTCGCCCACGAGTCCTAATGTTTCGCCCTCGTAGAGATCGAAATCAATGCCATCTACTGCTAGAACATCCCCCTTGGGGGTTTCATAGTAAACACGCAAATCCCGAACTTCTAAAATAGGTTTTTTCTGATTATTACGTTGGCTCATTTTTATATTTATTCCTACTGCGACGACTGGCGTAGACGTGGGTTAGCGATCTCGTCGAAGCCCAAGTTAATCAACAACAGACCCACGAACATGATCGCTAATAGGAGCGTGGGGATTCCCCACCACCACCACATATTACGCAACAGTGCCGCACCTTGTATGGCAAAGTAGATCGTACCGCCCAGCGTGGGGATACGCTGCGGGCCAAGACCGAGTGTCTCTAAACCGACTGCCGCGAGAATTGCACCGGTAGCATTACCGATGAAGCTGGCAAACAGGTAGGGTATTAGGTTCGGCATAATCTCTCTGAACATAATGGAGAAGGTCGAAGCCCCTGAGAGTTTTGCCATCTGGACATAGCCGCTTTCGCGCATCGTCAGCACTTGAGCACGGATCAGGCGGGTAGGTGTAGGCCATGCGAACAACGAGATTAAAAGGGCTATTGTGGTGATCTCGACCTGCCTGAGCAAAGATTGAATAACGATTAACACCAGCAGCGAAGGAATAGTAATCGCAACATCAGAAAGCAACCGTATAATGTCGTCCGCCCGCCCACCAACAAAACCCGATGTAAAACCGAGCAATATACCTAAGCCCATGCCTACCGTGGAAGCGATAATCCCGATCAGGAATGAATTCGGCGCACCGACAATAATCAGCGCCAACATATCACGACCACTGCTCTCAGTTCCAAGTGGATGTGCCCATGTACCGGTTAGCTTTCCGCCAAGCGTAGTCGTAAGACCCACCGGGGGCAGATTAAGGGGCGATTTCCCGGTGAGGGCTAGTTTTGTATCCCAAAATAAACGTCCAAAAATGCCAAACAAGAGAATTAAGGCAATGATGCCAACACCCAATAGCAACTTTGTATTGAGCCACGGTGTATCCCAGCGGTTGAACCGGCCCATCTGCTTAGCAGTACGAACTGCCGGGTTGGACGGGCCACTTTCTTGGATCTGAGCAGTAGCCATAATTTATTTCGCTCCGTAAGAAATGCGGGGATCGATCAGCGGGTAAATCAAGTCAATAATTAACACAGCCAATGCGGTTACGACGATCAGTATAAAAGAGGTTCCTTGAATAACCGGATAATCCTGGTTCAGGATGGCGTTATAAATCACTGTACCCATACCCTGATATGAAAACGCATATTCGACCAGAACCTGACCGCTAATGAGGGTTCCAAGCGTAATGGCAAAGGCTGTGATTTGTGGCAAAATGGCATTCCGAACCATATAACGGTACAGCATGTAAAACGGGCCGAGACCTTTTGCCCGCGCCAAACTCATATAATCTTCGCCCTCAACCGTAATCATCATCCCGCGCATACCCAGCGTCCAATAGCCGAAGCTCACGATGACGATGGAGAGCGCTGGCAGTGTACCGTGCTGGATGACACTCAGAATGAATGGGCCGTTAAGCCCCGGTTTCATCCCCATATCATAAGAACCAATCAACGGGAACCAGTTCAAGAGGAATGAAAACACATAGGCCAGAAACAGGGCTGCAAGGATTGAAGGCAGGGAGGTAAACATCATCCCTACTGGAATAAGGTACTTGATCATGCGCGGTGTGCGCCGCCAGACCATGATCGCTCCCAAAAAGTTGCCTAACACAAACGTAATCATAGTGGCAATGAGGAGTAGTCCGATTGTCCACGGCAGCGCTTGATTAATAAGTTCACTAACGGGGGTTGGAAAATTCGCCATCGAATAGCCGAAATCGAGGTGAACAAGATTGCCGAGATAGCGCACATACTGTACGGGTAAGGAGTCATTCAGCCCGAAGCGTTCTTTCCAGCCTTGGATGATTTCGGCTGAATTTTCGACAAAACCACTGCGGCTGGCGAGGCGAGCAACCATCGCTGAAATCGGATCGCCCGGTGCAAGATGTGGAATCAGCCAAATGATTGTGCCCGCAATCCAAATCGTTAAAAAAAATATACCTAAGCGTCGTAAGAAATAGTTTAATGTTATGCCACGCATCTGCGCCTCACTTAAAACCCCGATTAACTTGTATCAAAAAGGTAGGGTGGAAATTGCTTCCCACCCCATTTTTATTGCAGCAGCTTACGCCGGTTTAGCCTTATGTAAGTTGAAGAGGATAACGAACGTATTTTGCCACCATGTTGTCGGGACAATATAGGCATTGTCCGAGGTCGGCCAATTCGTCCAATAGGTCGTATCGAATGGAACAATCTTTTCGGCCTGTACTAAGGGGATAATCGGGGTCTCATCGGCAATGTACTTGTAGGCCTGTGCAACGAGATCGGGGATCGACGCATCACCCAGTGGGAGTGAACCCATCTTGTCAACAATCGCGCTGTAAGCCTTTGCGCCGTCGGTATTCCAACGTCCGTAGTTAGCGGTGGCAATTTCGCCAGCGGGCTTGTAGTAGCTGACATTCAACTGATTCATGGAGTTCCAAGGTTCACTGACAGAACCGCAGGTGTTCCATGCCCATTCTGCTTGGTAGTTGCCCGTTTGCCGTGCATTTTGTCCGGTCGCACCGTTCACCGGATTGCTGCTGGCATTGATGCCAGCCTGTTGGAGCTGCTCGACAATTTCATTGGTGCTGAGGACGTATTCTTGTGTGTCGTTACCGACCATAATGGCTACGTCGAGTGTCTTGCCATCTTTTTCATAGATGCCGCTGCCGTTCTTGGCGTAACCGGCTGCTTCGATCAATTTCTGACCGTCTTCGACATGAGCCACGACATCATTAGCTTCGCCAGCTTTGGTGATGGCATCAATGAAGGGGTTCATACCGGGATAGGAAACGAACATGGTTGTCGAAGGAGTGGTCGTGCCCTGATAAGCGATGGCAATATTTTGATTGCGGTCGATAATCAGGCTGACGGCCTTACGCAGATTGGCATCTTTCCAGACTGGATCTTCAGTATTGAATTCCAATTCACGGGGGCATGGATCAGCGAATGAATAGGGTGCATCTTTCACCCATGCAACCGCATTCGGATTCTTGGCCTGAACAGCTTGGAGGGTACCGAGGGTGATATTCATGGCACTGTCCAACTGATGGTTGGACATCAACAAAGCTTTGTTGGTTTCAGAACCAGCCACAACCCAGATCAAACGCTTCGGTTCTGGCAGTGCGTGGAAGCCAGCCGCCGCACCCCACCAATTCGGGTCTTCGTCCCAAACGAACTGTTCCGGGCTTGCGCTGGTCAGTTTATACGGACCAGTGCCAATCGGCCAACCCTTGGCAGTATCGTAGAAGGTGAAAGTCGTCGGGTCTTGGCCTTCCCAGATGTGCTTGGGCTTGATGGTGAGGCCGCCCCAAATACGGACCGAGAAGTAGTCCAATTGGAAGCGCGGATTGGGCAGGTTCAGATCAAACTCGACGGTTGTGTCGTCAATTTTCTTAACTGATTTGACCCAATGTTGCATATTCGCTGCATTATCCAAGGTTTTTGTCTTGTCATCCAAAAGCAGTTGGATGGTGAAAACGACATCATCAGATGTGAACGCCACACCATCTGACCACTTGATGCCATCGTGCAGCTTCAGTGTCCAGACATCCTGCTTGTCGTTCGGGGTGAAGGCCGTGCCCAGATAAGGATCAATCTTGCCGGTTTCATAGTTCAGAATGAACAGCGGTTCCCACATGGCTTGGTGAGCGCCTTGGTTCTTATTGGTGCCGGGTACGAGATCGTTGAAGTTGGTTGGAGATGCAATTGAGGTCGCATCAATATCGAAGATGACAGTGTCTTCGCGGGGGACATCGGCTGTTTGTGCGGACACTACATTGAGTGCCAGCGGCAGCGCAAACAGCGATAGCATTATTCCGAGACCAAGATGCTTAAAGCGAGACTTCATTAGACTTCTCCTAAATACTAATAATTAACAAAAAAGCCGAGCCGATGGATCACTCTAAATAATTATCGCCCCCTTTCAATCATGGACTTTATAGTTGAAGTTGAACTCCTGACGCGGAGTTCAGTCGGGATGAATTCAAGTTGAGCACCAGTGGAGTTTGTAGCCAATCGGTCCAGTAGAAGTTGGGCTGCCTTTTTGCCAATGGCGAAAGGGTTTTGCGCAACTGTCGTTAGGGGCACTTCAAGATGTACTGCCAGTTCGATATCATCGAAACCAGCAATTGATATAGCGTCAGGAACTTGTAAACCAAGTTGTTTTATTGCCCGTAAAGCAAGCACAGCCAACCAATCATTAAGTGCAAAGATAGCCGTTGGACGTACAGGCGCATTTAACATATAGTCTTTGATTTGTTGTAGCTCGAGGCTTTTCTTATCAACGGATGATTCAAGTGCGTAACTAGCACTAATTTCAACATCGCGTAGACCAATAATCCAAGGTTCTGCGGTTGGTAATCCGCATTCCTCAAGCGCTGCACGATAGGCGCGGTAGCGTTCCATCACCGGAAATATTTCTAAAACATTGTGGGTTAAAAAAACGATATGCTGATGACCCAAATCCATAAGATGGTGCATTAAAGCCAGCGCACCACCGTAATTATCACTGGTCACACAATCACAGTCGAAACCTGCTATTTTGCGATCCATCAAAACGATGGGGACATTAACCTGCTGATAGCGTGCTACTTTTGATGCGTCTGAGCGCGTGGAATGCCCATTAGCCCACATCAAAACACCGGCAATATTATCCTGTTCAACCCGTTCCAGAATTTGAAATTCTTCCGTTTGATTTTTTGCTGTGCTAAAAACGATCTGGTAACCACGGGCACGAACTTCTTGCTCGGCGCCATTCAACATTAAGAGATGGTTTTCTGCATCAATACCGCCTGTGACAAATGCAATTAGGCGGCTTTCGCGGTCTTTAGGGGTATAGGCAACAAAGGTTCCACGTCCAGCAATACGTTCAATGAGACCTTCAAGTTCTGCTTGTTGGAGGGCTAGACGAACGGTGCTTCGGCTAATATTCAAATGGCTGGTGAGTTCATTCTCTGAGGGGATACGGCTCGCATTCGCCCAACGTCCAGAATGAATCAACTGACGAAGTTGATTATGCAACTGGACATGTAACGAAATGAAACTATCATCAGCCAAAGAAATATCAGTAACGTTATTCATCAAAAAAATTTACTTTAACTTTTGTTTGTACATACCTGTACATACATTTGAAAATACCCCACAAATAACTTTTATGCAAATACACGAGGATCTGCCCGGAGTCCAATCAGCGAATACGAGTTATATCAAGCAGATGGTGGATGTCGTTTACCATGACACACAAATCAATGAGAAAGCACTGACCGAAGCTGTACACAAGGCAGGATATACAGCGATTTCAGTTTCCGAAAAAGCCAAGTGACGCTGCATAACAGCCGAATGATAGAAACGATGGTTAAAGCAGGGCAAGTCAGATTTTGGGTGGGTTATTCAGTTGCGCGAGTTGAGATGACGGTTTATACTCTGGTTAAGATTGTCCATTAACAACAAAACGAGTGGTTAAACTCGTTTTGATCCTGAAGCCAAATAGGTTTCAGAGGACTTTCGAACTCAAGCACGAGTTCGACGATGTACGCCAATTATAACACAAATTGGCTACAGCCCCTAAGTTCAAAAAACAAAGGGCGTCACTCTCGCAAACGGGGTGGCGCTTTTTTATTTGTTTGGCAGGAGCATTATGAAC
>Ga0302322_100002512_pt1 | contig 15482 bp, 10 predicted proteins | sample Fen_T0_2_FD_203757 | JGI IMG/M metagenome (GOLD analysis project Ga0302322, IMG submission 203757) | Peat permafrost microbial communities from Stordalen Mire near Abisko, Sweden - Fen_T0_2 | ecosystem: Environmental > Terrestrial > Soil > Wetlands > Permafrost | place: Sweden: Abisko... | reverse complement strand
GACGTGGAGCGCGGCTTCATCGATTTCGTCGCCCTGCCGGCCGCCAGGCGCTGATAGCTTAACACCCCATAGCCGTGGTCCGGAGGAAGCGTAAGCTGCCCGGATGACAACCACGCTCGCGATCCGCCCTCTGGCCCGGCAAGACTCCGTTAAGCGGGCGCAGACCAGGGCGAAACCGGCGGCAGCCTACCAAAGCGTCAATCCGTACGACGGGGAAATCCTCCGGACCTTTGCGACGCTGACCACTGCCCAGTTGGAGACGGCCCTCAAGACCGCCGAGAAATGTTTCTCCACCTGGCGGCACACGACCTTCGCCCACCGCGCCGCCGTGGTGGCCAGGGCCGCCGCCCTGCTGCGCGCCCGGGCCGAGCAGTTTGCCCGGCCGGTGACGCTGGAGATGGGCAAGCGGATCGCCGAGGCCCGCGGCGAGGTCGCGCTCAGCGCGGACATCCTCAGCTACTATGCCAAGAACGCCCGGCGCTTTCTCGCCCCGGAAGTACTGCGGCCCCGCACGGGCACTGCGGTGATCGAGAGTGCGCCGTTCGGCGTGCTCTTTGGCGTCCAGCCCTGGAATTTCCCCTATTATCAACTCGCGCGTTTTGCCGCCCCGAACCTCATGGCGGGCAATGTCGTGATGGTGAAGCACGCGGGCTGTGTGCCCCAGTGTGCCATGGCGTTTGCGAAGCTCTGGCGCGATGCCGGCGCTCCCGCCGGGGCCTACACCAACCTGCTGATCACGCACGACCAGGTGAACCAGGTGATCGACGATCCCCGCATCAAGGGGGTCGCGCTGACCGGTGGCTTGGAGGCGGCGAAACGGGTCGCCGCCCGCGCCGGGCAGAATGTCAAGAAGACCACGATGGAACTGGGCGGCAGCGACGCCTTCATCGTGCTCGCCGATGCCGACCTCGACCGGACGGTCGCTTGGGCGGTGTGGGCCAAGATGAACAACATGGGCCAGTGCTGCGTCGCCGGCAAACGCTTCATCGTCGTCGAAAAACTGGCCGACCGGTTCCTCGCCAGGTTTCAGGCCGCCCTCGCGGCCCTGAGGCCCGGCGACCCCATGGACCCGGCCACGACGCTCGCGCCCCTCTCCACCGAGGGTGCCTTGGTGACCTTGCTGGAACAGATCGATCGCGCCGTCGCGCACGGCGCCAAGGTTGTGCTGGGCGGCCGGCGGATCGACCGCCCCGGTTCCTTCATGCAGCCGACGATCCTCACGAACATCAAACCCGGCAACCCGGCCTACCGGGAGGAGTTCTTCGGCCCGGTGGCGTTGTTCTTCCGCGTGAAGAACGAAGCCGCGGCCATCGCCCTCGCCAACGACTCGGACTTCGGCCTGGGCGGCTCCGTCTTCACCCGGAACGTCGCGCGCGGCCGCCGCGTCGCGAGCCAGATCGACACGGGCATGGTGTTTATCAATCACCCGACCTGGACGACCGCGGACCTGCCGTTCGGCGGCGTCAAAAACTCCGGCTATGGCCGCGAGCTGTCCCGCCAGGGCATCCAGGAATTCGTCAACAAGAAGCTCGTGCGCACGGCCTCGATCCACGCGCCCGCCTGAGCGACCGGGATTCCATCCGGGCCGGCCCCCCGGCCCGTTCGCCCGGCAGCCGCCCGCCCCCACCCTTTCCTCCCCTGCAACGCGGTCACCCCCGCACCACCCACCCCCTCATGAAAAACGAAAAAAGAAAAGATTACATCACCCGCGAGAAGGTCCTGAAACTTCTCTCGGACAACGAAGTCGGCGCCGTGGCCACGGCCGAGACGGCCGCCCACCTGACGGACGGCGATGAGTTCATCGACCTGGAAAACTTTGAGCGCGGCGTGCAGCGCGCGCCCCAATCCACGACCCCCATGGGTCGGGTGCTGCCCCGCAAGTCGGTCCCTGCCGGCACGTGGGGCAAGATTGTCGCGCAACTCCCCGCCCGGGCCGGTTCCAGCTGAGGGGGTTGTCGCCCCCACCCGGCCTGCCTCTCGCGCCAGCCGCAATGAACCTTGAGACCGCCTTGCTTGACGTCCGCCAGATGGCGGAAGCCGACCGGCTGACCGTCGCGGGCGGCACTCCGACCATCGAGCTGATGGAAAATGCCGGCCGGGCGGTGGCCCACGAAATCAAGCAGCGCTGGCGTCCGGGCCGGATCACGGTGCTGTGTGGCAACGGCGGCAACGGCGGCGACGGCTTCGTCACGGCGCGGTATCTGGCCGAGGCGGGCTGGGCGGTGCGGGTCGCGCTGCTCGGACCGGCCGAAGCGCTGGCGGGGGCCACGCGCCATCACGCCGGGTTGTGGCCGGGGACCACGGAGGCACTGGCCCCCGCCGCGCTCGACGGCGCCAGTCTGGTCGTGGACGCACTTTTCGGCGCCGGGCTCAACCGGGCGCTGGCGGGCGCGAGCGCGGAAGTCCTGGCCGCAGTCACCCACCGGGGCCTGCCGCTTGTTGCCATCGATGTCCCCAGCGGGCTGATGGGCGATTCCGGCGTCGCCCTGGGCGCGGTACCGGCGGTCCTGACCGTCACCTTCACGCGCAAGAAGCCCGGTCACGTGTTGCTGCCCGGGCGGAGATTGTGCGGGGAGGTGGTGGTCGCCGACATCGGGACCCCCGCCGCCGTGCTGGAGCAGGTGGCGCCCGACACCTTCGAGAACAGCCCGGAACTCTGGCTGACGGAGCTGCCCCGGCCGGCGGATGACAGCAACAAATACACGCGCGGCCACGCGCTCATCTCCGGGGGCTATCCCATCACGGGCGCGAGCCGGCTGGCCGCGCGCGCGGCGGCGCGCGCAGGTGCAGGCCTGACGACCATCGCGGTGCCGACAGTGGCGCTGCCCATCTACGCCTCCGCGTTGATCAGCATCATGGTGCAACCGCTGGTGGTGCCGGACCAGTTTTTCGGTTTGCTGGACGACCGGCGCCTGACCGCCCTGCTGATCGGGCCGGGCGCCGGCGTCAGTGACGAGACCCACGCCCGGGTGCTGGCCATGCTCGCGACCGGGCGGCCCACGGTGCTCGACGCGGATGCACTCACTTCCTTCCAGGAGAATCCCGCCGCCCTCGATCGGGCGATCACCGGTCCCTGCGTCCTGACCCCGCACGACGGCGAGTTTGCGCGTCTGTTCAACCCGCGCGGGGACAAACTCACGCGGACCCGGTTGGCGGCGCGCCGCAGCGGGGCCATCATCGTGCTCAAGGGCGGCGACACGGTCATCACGGCGCCGGACGGCCGGGCCATCATCAACACCAACGCGCCGCCCACCCTGGCGACGGCGGGGGCCGGCGATGTCCTGAGCGGAATCATACTCGGCCTCCTCGCCCAAGGGATGGAGCCGTTCCTCGCCGCCGCGGCCGCGGTGTGGCTGCACGGCGCCGCCGCCACGGCGTTCGGGCCGGGACTCATCGCCGAGGATCTGCCGGACCTGTTGCCCGGGATTTTCCACCACCTCGCCCTCCTGCCGCCGCCCGGGGCACCACCACCGGCCCGCGCCGAAACTTTTCCGTCGGAGCCCGAACGCGGGCCACCCGAAGGCAGCCCCAGCCTCCATGCATGCGATGGTATTGAAGAAACTTAGGACGGACCTCGTCTGGACCGAAAGGCCCGACCGCCATCCCGGCCCGGGTGAAATCCGCGTGCAGGTGGCCGCCTGCGGGGTCTGCCGCACGGACCTGCACGTGGTCGACGGCGAGCTGCCGGATCCCCGGTTGCCGATCATTCCCGGCCATGAGATTGTCGGCCGGATCGACGAACTCGGCCCGGGCGTGACCGGCCTGACGCTCGGAGAACGCGTCGGGATTCCCTGGCTCGGCCATACCTGCGGCGTCTGCCCGTATTGTGTCGGCCACCGCGAGAACCTCTGCGACCACCCGCTCTTTACCGGCTATACCCGCGACGGCGGGTTTGCGACGGCCGTGATCGCTGATGCGCGATTTGCTTTCCCGCTCGGGGACGCGGGGGACGACGTGGCCCTCGCCCCGTTGCTCTGCGCCGGCCTGATCGGCTGGCGCTCGCTCGTGCTCGCCGGCGCCGGGCCAACGATCGGGCTCTATGGTTTCGGCGCCGCGGCCCATATCATCGCGCAGGTGGCGAAGTGGCAGGGACGCTCCGTGTTTGCGTTCACGCGACCGGGCGATGCGACCACCCAGGCCTTCGCGCGCAGCGTCGGCGCCACGTGGGCGGGCGGGTCGGACACCCTGCCGCCGGAACCGCTCGATGCCGTGATCATCTTTGCACCCGTGGGCGCCCTCGTGCCCCTCGCGCTCAAGGCGGTCCGCAAGGGCGGACGGGTCGTCTGCGCGGGCATCCACATGAGCGATATTCCCGGCTTTCCCTACGCCCTGCTCTGGGAGGAACGGCAGCTGGTCTCCGTCGCCAATCTCACGCGGCAGGACGGCCTCGATTTTTTGCGCCTGGTTCCGCAGGTGAAAATCGCCACCAAGACCACGACCTATCCGCTCCAGCAGGCCAACCAGGCCCTCGCGGACCTCCGCGCCGGCCGTTTCAAAGGGGCGGCAGTCCTCGTGCCATGAACCACGGGAACCGCATTTCCGGCGTTATCGCCACCCTCACCGCTGGCGGCCTGCTCGCATTTGGGGCCTGCGCGACCGACAAAACTCGCGCACCGGGGCAAACCGCCGTCGCGGTCCCGGCCACCTGGCAGCAGGCCACCCTCTCCCCCGGCCCGCTTGACCCGGCGGTCCTGTCCGTCTGGTGGACCCGGTTCAACGATCCGGTCCTGTCTGAACTGATCACAGGCGCGCTGCGCTCCAGCCCCGACGTGCGGTCGGCGCTCTCCCGCATCGCGGAGTATCGCGCCCGGCGTGACGTCGAGCGCTCGGGTCTTTTTCCTTCGCTCGAGGCCAACGTGTCCGGTGGCCGCACGCGCACCACGAATCGCGACACCCACCTGGCCACGGCCAGCGAATCCTATTCCGCGTCTTTGGACGCGAGCTGGCAGGTCGATTTGTTCGGCCGGCAGCGACAGACGCTCGCCGCCGCCTCGGCCGATCTCGCGCAAACCGAGGAGAATTATTACGGCGCCCAGGTCTCGCTCGCCGCGGCCGTGGCCTCGGCCTACGTGAACCTGCGCTCCGCGGAAGCCCAGCTCTCGGTCGTCCGGCACAGCCTCGGCACCCGCGGCGAAACGGTGCAGCTGACGCAATGGCGGGAACAGGCCGGCACCGGCAACGCCCTCGCCACCCAGCAAGCGCGAGCCATCCTGGAATCGGCCCGGGCCTCGATCCCGGCCCTGCAGCTCACGATCACCCAGACCCGCAACCAGCTCGCCCTGCTTGCCGGGCGCACCCCCGGCTCGCTCGATCCGCTGCTGGCCCCGCCGCGCGATGTTCCCGCCGCCCCGGCGGACCTCGCCACCGGCATTCCCGCCGAGGTGCTCCGCCAGCGTCCCGACGTGCGGGCCGCTGAACGTGGCTTGGCGGCCGCGTTTGCGCGAACTTCCGCCGCCCGGCGCCAGCGACTGCCTTCCCTGACCCTCAGCGGCTCGATCGGCGTCGAAGCCCTGACGGCCGGACGCCTGTTCAATCCCGCGGCCACCGTGATCAGTTTCCTCGGCGGCCTCACCGCCCCGCTTTTCGACGCGGGCCGCATCCGCCAGACGATCACGATCCAGGGTGAGTTGGAAAACCAGTCGCTCAACCTCTATGAGTCCACGGTGCTCACCGCGCTCGGCGAGGTGGAGAACGCCCTCGCGGCCGTGCAGCGCCACACCGAGCGGCTGGACATCCTCACCCACGCCACCGCCGCCGCGCGCGAGGCGGCCACCCTGTCCGCCCTGCAATACCAGGCCGGACAGGTCGATCTCCTTGTCTCCCTTGACGCCCAGCGCACCCAGCTCGATCTGGAACAACAAACGGTCACGACCGCCGCCAACCGGGCCGGCGCCTACGTGCAGCTCTACCAGGCCCTCGGCGGCGGCTGGACCCCGCTATGAATCCCCATGCATTCAAGGAGAGGTGGAGCGCACTGCTCCCCAGTGCGCTGGTTTGGGAGCAACGGGGCCAAGCGCGCTGGGGAGCAGCGCGCTCCTCCGGCCGAAATCACGGCGCAGGGCAAACTGTGTTTCGACTGAATGCTTCCAGATGAATCCTTCACCCGCCGCACCGTCCATGAATCCTCCTCTCCCGACTCCCGCGGTCGCGGTCCCCGCCGCGCCGCCCCTGCAACCTTCTGCGCCGATCCTCGCGGTCGTGGCCCCCGCGACGCCGTCCACGAAGCCTCCGGCGCCAATTCCCGCGGCCGCGGCGCCCGCCGCGCCGATCGATCTCGCCGCCGCCATCAAGGCCGGCGGGCCCGGCAAACATTCCCTCTGGCTGATCATCGCCGTGCTCGTTGTCGTGGCCCTGGGCGTGGGCGGCTGGTTCTGGTGGCGCAAGGTCGAGCAGGCGAAGCATCAGGTGCCGCCCTATGCAACGGAAGTGCTCCAGCGGGGCGACATCAGTCTCACCATCACCGCCACCGGCAATCTCGTTCCAACCAATGAGGTCACGGTCGGCAGCGAACTCTCCGGCACCGCGCTCGAGGTCTACGTCGACGTCAACGACCGCGTGACCAAGGGCCAGCCGCTTGTCAAGCTCGACACCACCAAGCTCGCCCAGCAGACTGAAAGCAGCCGCGCCGCCGTCCAGGCCGCGCAGGCGGCCGTCACCCTCGCCGGGGCCACGGTCAAGGAGAGCGAAGCCACCCTCGCGCGGCAGCAGGAACTGCAACGCCTCAGCGGCGGGAAAGTGCCTTCCCAGCTCGACCTCGACACCGCCGTCGCCACGGCCGACCGCGCCCGCGCCAGCCGGTTGAGCGCCGAGGCCACGGTGGGCCAGGCCCAGGCCCAGGTGCTGATCAACGAAAGCGACCTGGCCAAGGCCATCGTCAAGTCCCCCATCGACGGCATTGTGCTGACGCGGAGCATCGAGCCCGGCCAGACGGTCGCCGCCAGTTTCACCGCGCCGCAGCTCTTCATCATCGCCGAGAAACTGGAGCGCATGAAACTGGAGGTCGCCATCGCCGAGGCCGACATCGGCCGCGTGGCCAAGGGCCAGCAATCCACCTTCACCGTCGATGCCTGGCCGGACCGGGCCTACACCGCCAGCGTCACCATCGTTTACTACGGCTCGGCCATCACGAACAACGTCATCACCTACGAGGCCGACCTTGAGGTGAGCAACGACGACCTCAGCCTGCGGCCCGGGATGACGGCCACCGCCGACATCCTCGTGGCGGAAAGCAAGAATGTGTTTCTGGTCCCGACGGCGGCGCTGCGCTTCGTCCCGGCGCCTGCGACCGCCGACCCGGCCGCCACGGCCAAGAAGTCCTTTGTGCAAAGCTTGATCCCGATGATCGGCCGGAAAAAACCGGCGGGCAAGGAACTCGCCGTCAAACCGGCCGTCGCCGACGCCCACGTGTGGGTGCTGCGCAACGGCCAGCCCGCGTCCATTCCCGTGAAACTGGGCCTGAGCGACGGCCGGGACACGGAAATATCCGGCCCCGGCCTGACCGAGGGCCTCCTGGTCATTCTGCGGGCCAACCCGCCGGCCCCATGAGTGCGCCCCTCCCGGCCGCGCTCATTGACGTGCGGGGCCTGACCAAGACCTTTGGCGTGGGCGACGGCGCCTTCCAGGCCCTCAAGGGCATCGACCTCACGATCAACCGGGGCGAATTCGTCGCGATCATCGGCCCGAGCGGCTCCGGCAAATCCACCCTCATGAACGTGCTCGGCTGTCTCGACGTCGCCACGACCGGCACCTACGCCTACCAGGGCATCGCGGTGGAGTCCCTGACCAACGACGGGCGCTCCCTGCTGCGGCGCTTCGCGCTCGGCTTCATTTTCCAGGGCTTCAACCTGCTCGCGCGCACCAGCGCGCTCGACAACGTCGAGCTGCCCCTGCTTTACCGCGGGCTCCCCCGCAAGGAGCGGCGCACCAAGGCGCTCGCCGCCCTCACGTCCGTCGGCCTGCCCACCAAGCTCGGCAGCACGCCCGGCGAGCTCTCCGGCGGCCAGCAGCAGCGCGTCGCCATCGCCCGCGCCATTGTCACGGAGCCCAGCACGCTCTTCGCCGACGAACCGACCGGCAACCTCGACTCGGTCACCACCCGCGACGTCATGGCCCTGCTGACCCGGCTCAATGGCGATCGCGGCATCACCGTGCTCGTCGTCACCCACAACGACGAGGTCGCCGCCTGCGCCCGGCGCACGGTGCTCATCCGGGACGGGCTCATCGAGTCCGACGTCCGTCGCGCCTGAACCGCCCCACCCGCCCATGATCTGGAACGCCTTCGCCATCGCCGTCCGGGAAATCGCCCGCAACCTCACGCGCGCGTTCCTGACCGTGCTGGGCGTCTTCATCGGCGTCGCCGCCATCATCACGATGGTCACCCTCGGCCAGGGTGCGACGCTCGCGGTGAAGGCGCAGATCTCCAACCTCGGCAGCAACCTGATGCTGCTGCGCCCGGGGTCCGGCTTCGGCTTCCGGCCCGCCTCGGGCGGCGTGCCCAATTTTTCCGAGCAGGACGCCGAGCTCATCGGCGAGCAGATCGCGGGCGTCGCCGCCATCGCGCCCGTGCGCTCCGCCGCGCTGAGCACAATCTACCGGGACACCGCGCGCACCACGCCCGTCATCGGCACGACCGCGGTTTACTTCGACATCAACAAGTGGGTCCTGGCGGAGGGCCGGCTGTTCACGGCGGCCGATCTGCGCTCGGGGGGCGCCGTCTGCGTGATCGGTGAAACCGTCCACCGCGAGCTGTTCGAGGGCGCCAGCCCCATCGGCGCGAAGATCCGCATCGGCAAGGCCTCCTGCGAGGTCATCGGCCTGCTCAAGAGCAAGGGCTCGGCCGGCATGGGCGACCAGGACGACACCATCATCGTGCCCCTTTCCACGCTGCAGCGCCGCCTGGTCGGCAAGGCCTCCTCGCACGACATCACCCAGATCGTGATCTCCGGGAAGGAGGGCATGGACGGCGAGGCCGTCATCGCCGACATCACCCTGCTCATGCGCCAGCGGCGCAACCTGCAAAGCAACCAGGACAGCAACTTCTCCGTGTTCGACACGCGCCAGATCGCCGAGGCGCTCGGCTCCACCACGCAGCTGATGACCACGCTGCTCGCGGCGGTCGCCGGGGTGTCGCTGCTGGTCGGCGGCATCGGCATCATGAACATCATGCTCGTGTCCGTCACTGAACGCACCCGGGAGATCGGCATCCGCCTGGCCATCGGCGCGCTGGGCAGCGAGGTCCTGCTCCAGTTCCTCGTCGAGGCCGTCACGCTGTCCTGCATCGGCGGAGTCCTCGGCATCTTGCTTGCGCTCGGGCTCTGTGCCGGCCTGGCGCAGCTCATCCACGTGCCCTTCAACTTCAACGTCCAGATCAACGTCATCGCGTTCCTGTTCTCCGCCGCCGTCGGCATCCTCTTCGGCTATGCGCCGGCCCGCCGCGCCGCCCGCCTCAACCCGATCGACGCCCTGCGGCACGAATAGGGGAATGGGATGCGGCGCGCCGCCGGCGCCGCGCACAAACCTGCTTACGCTTTCGGGGCCCCGGCCTGCACCCGGTCGAGGGTGAGCCGGACGAGGGCCAGCAGCGTCTCGGCCCGGAACGGCTTGGCCAGGAAGGCCGGGCCGGGAGCCGCGTCCGCCGGACGGCTGGCGACTTCCAGTCCGCTCATCACAATCACGGGCAAAAGGGGTTGCAGACGCTGCACCACGGCGAGCAGGGCCTCGCCCCCGAGCACGGGCATTTGCAGGTCCGTCAACAGCAGCCGCACCTCGGCCTGGTGCTGGGCAAAGGCGGCAATCGCCTCGGCGCCGTCGGCCGCGGCGAGGGTCCGGTAGCCGTGCGCCTGGAGGGTGTCGGTGGCGATCTGGCGCACCGGCGCCTCGTCATCCACCACCAGAATCAGCTCGCCTCGGCCGGGAGCAGGGGCGGCCCGCGGGGCCCGGGTCTCGCCGTCGGGCGCCTCGTCGGCGGCGGGCAGGTAGACCGTGAAGGCCGTGCCGTGGGCGGCCGATGTCTCCACGGTCACAAACGCATCATGTTGCCGCAGGATGCCGCGCACGGTCGACAGGCCGAGGCCGGTGCCGACCCCGAGCGCCTTCGTCGTGAAGAACGGCTCCCAGATCCGGGGCAACACCTCGGGCGGGATGCCGGTGCCGGTATCGCGCACCACGACGGCCAGGAAGTGGCCCGGCCGGCCCTCGGGAATATGGGTGGCGGCGGTCACATCCAGGGTGCAATTGGCGGCCGCCAGGCTGAGCACGCCGCCCTGGGGCATGGCGTCGCGGGCGTTCACGCAGAGGTTGAGGAACACCTGGTGGATCTGGGTGGCGTTGGCCAGGATGGGCCAGAGGCCGGCGGGCAGGTCCACGTTTACCCGGATCAGCTTGGGGAAGGTCATCTCGGCCAGCTCCTGCAATTCCCGCAGGATGTGGCGGGCCTGCAGGAGCTGGTGCTGGCCGCTGGCCCCGCGGGCAAACGCCAGCAGCTGGCGCACGAGCGCCACGCAGCGCGCGGCGCTCTTTTCCATCGTGTCCAACAGCCGCTGCCCGTGGGGCCCCGGGGCATGCGGTCGCAGCAGCGCGGCGCCCATCAGGAGCGGCGCCAGCGCGTTGTTGAAATCGTGCGCGATGCCGGTCGCCAGCATCCCGATGTTCTCCACCCGCTGCGCGCGCAACAGCAGCTCCGTCCCCGCCTTTTGCTCGGTGATGTCCTGGGTGACCCCGCCCACGCTCACCAACAGGCCCTGCGGGTCACGCAACGGCGTGCCGCTGTCCTGCACCCACCGCATGCTGCCGTCCGGCCGGACCACGCGGTACTCCTCCGCGAGCCGGTCCAGCCGGCCGGCCAGCACCGCCTCATAGGCGGCCAGCACCCGCGGCCGGTCCTCCGGATGGATCAACTGCAGCCACAACCGGGCGTCCGCGCGGAACCGCGCGACCGGGACGCCCCAGATCTTTTCCACGGCCGGGCTGGTGTAGACGATGCGCTCCGGTTGCAGGGCGATGAAACGAAACGCCTCGGCGCACTGTTCGGCCAGCAGGCTGAACCGCCGCTCGCTCTCGGCCAGGGCCGTCTGGGATTCGAGGAGCCGGCGATACCGGTTCAGGCGCGTGATCGACTTCACCCGCGCCAGGAGCTCCAGGCGGTTGAAAGGCTTGGAGATGAAGTCGTCCGCGCCGGCCTCGATCCCGGTGAGGCGCGAACCCTTGTCGTCGAGCGCCGTGATGAGGATGACCGGCACCTCGGCAAACCGCGCCTCCGCGCGCAGGCGGCGGCACACCTCGTAGCCGTCCATCCCCGGCATCATCACATCCAGCAGCACGAGGTCCGGCGGGGTGACGGCGGCCATGGCGAGAGCGACCGGGCCGCTGGCGGCCTCGAGCAGCTGGTACAGCGGGGAGGCGAGCAGTTCGACCAAGACCTGGCGGTTGGCCGGCAGGTCGTCGACGATCAAAATGATGGCCGGCTCGACCGGCGGCCGGACCGGCAGGGTGGACCCATCCGGAATGGTCGGTTGAGGCCGGGCCGCGATGAGGTTCATGGCCTGCCCGGGTTTGCAGTCAGCTTATCCACCAGGGCGGCCAGGCTTTTCAAGCCGACCGGCTTGCTCATGTAATCCGTCGCCCCCGCCGCCAGGCAGCGCTCCCGGTCACCCGGCATGACGAGGGCGGTCAGCGCGATGATGGGCACGGCCCGGTCAATGCCCTCCTCCCGGATCTGCCGGATCGCCGCCAGCCCGTCCAGGACCGGCATCTGGATGTCCATCAGGATCAGGGCCGGGCGCAATTCGCGCGCCAGCTTCACCGCCTGCAGGCCGTTCATCGCATAAAACAGGGCGTAACCCTTGTCCTCCAGGTACCCACCGATGGTCTCGATGTTCGCCTTGTTATCCTCGGCCAGCAGGAGGAGCGGCCGGGCCCGGGCGAGTCCCGCGCCCTCCGGCAATCGCGGGGTCGGGCCCGCGCCCACGGGACGGAAAAACTTGGCCAGCTGGGCCCGCGTGACCGGCTTGGTCAGGTGCGCCAAGGCGCCGAGGGCGCGGGACTTTTCCGGTTCCTCCACGAAGGAAACCACGATGACCGGGATGCCCCGGGTCTCCGGATGCTCCTTGAGCTTGGCGAGCACCACCCAGCCGCTTTCCCCCGGCAACAGGATGTCCAGCAGGATCAGGTCCGGCCGTTCCCGCAGGACCGCCGAGATCGCGGTTTCACCCCGCAGGTGCTGCCGGCTATCCAGCCCCAGCTCCGTGAGAAATCCCGCCAGGATCGCCCCGGAGGTCGGATCATCCTCGATGATCAGCACCCGGTGGAAATCCTGACAGGCGGCGGCGACACTGGCTCCCGGTGTCCACGGCTGGACCGACGCGGGGGACTCCACCAGCGGCAGCGTCACAATAAAACGGCTGCCTTTCCCCGGCTCGCTCTCGAGCACCACGCTGCCGCCATGCAATTCCACCAGCTTGCCCACCAAGGCCAGGCCCAGGCCCGTGCCCTCCTGCGCCCGGCTCAGGCCCGAGTCGATTTGCGAGAAGGCCTGGAACAGCTTGGCCGACTCCGCCGGCGCGATGCCGATGCCGGTGTCCCAGACGGTGAAGCGGATCCTCCCCTCGCCTTCCGGCGTGGCCACGCGGAGGCCGATGTTTCCGCCCGGCGGGGTGAATTTCACCGCGTTGGTCAGCAGGTTGACCAGGACCTGCTTGAAGCGGCGGGCATCCGCCGGAAATGTCCCCCGCCGGCCGTCATGCTCGAAGGCGACGCCGATCTGCTTTTGCATGGCCTGCGTCCGCACAAAGAGCAGGCAGCTCTGGCAGAATTCGTCCAGGTTGACGGTCTCCAGGTTCAGCTCGAGCTTGCCGGCCTCGATCTTGGAGAGGTCGAGGATGTCGTTGATCAGCGCCAGCAGGTGCTGCCCGCTGGTGCCGATGGTGGTCACGGACTTGACCTGCCGCGGCGTCAGCGGACCGGCGAGCTGCTCCAGCAGCGATTCGCTCAGGCCCAGGATGGCATTGAGCGGCGTGCGCAGCTCATGGCTCATGTTGGCCAGGAACTCGTCCTTGAGGCGCGAGGTCTCGGCGAGATTGGCGTTGGCCAGGTTCAGCTCCTCGAGGGTCCGGCCCAGGCGTTCCATGGTCTGCCGGCGCTCCGAGATGTCGCGGGCGGCGGCGAACATGCCCCGCAGCCGCCCCTCCCCGTCGTAAAACGGGGTCGCGTTGTAGGAAACGAATGTCTCCGGCCCATGCTTCGCGCGGGCGACGAGTTCGTAATCGGTGACCTTTTTCTGGTCCAGGACCAGCGCGAGGCTGGCCGCGGCCCGGGCCGGATCGGTGAAGCGGGATTGGAACGGCGCGCCGACCAGCTCCGCGCGCGTGCAGCCGGTGAGCGTCATCATCTGCTCGTTCACATCGGTGACGAGGCCGGCCGGGTCGGTGACCATCAGCGCGTCGATGTTGGTTTCAAACAGGGACCGGGTGTAGGCCTGCTGGTCGCTCAATGCCCGCCGGACGGCTTCCTCTTTCGTCACATCGCGGAAGACGAGCACGGCCCCGACCACCCGGCCGGCCTCGTCCCGGATCGGCGCGCAGCTGTCGGCAATCGGGCACTCGCGGCCCTGCCGGTGGAGCAGCAGCGTGTGGTTGACGAGACCGAGGGTCGTGCCGTGCGCCAGGGTGGCCCCGACCGGGCTCACGGCGGGCAACCGGGTCTCCTGGCTGATGATCCGGAAAACCTCCTCCACCGGCCGGAGGGTCCCCTCGGCCTGCGTCCATCCCGTCAGCTGCTCGGCCACGGGATTCATGAGCGTCACCCGGCCCGCTACATCCATCGCGATGACCCCGTCGCCGATGGAATGAAGGGTGACCGCGAGCTTGCCCTCGCTGACCTGCAGGGCGGCGTTGGCCTGCGCCAGGATGAGCGCGGCCTCGGTCTGCCGGGCCAGCCGGTGCTCGGTTTCCGCATGGACCAGGCCGGCGAGCCGGTGCCGGCCCTCCCGGTGGACATAATAGGTGGAAGCCAGCGCCAGCAGCAGCATGATAAACCCGGCCGTCACCAGCAAAATCATCAGCGTCTGCATGCGGGAACGGAATTCGGCGTTGTGCCGCTCGACCTCATTTCCCATCAGCTCGGTGTAGGCGGCGAACTCGACCCGGATCGAATCCATCAGGCGCTTGCCGCGCCCCTCGGCGACGCGCGCGATGACGGCGGGCAGGTCTTGCTTCCGACGCAGGTCGATCACCTGGGCCATCTCCTCCATTTTCTCGGCCACCAGGGGGACGAGGAGGTGCAGGTGTTGGCGGGCGGCGGGATTGAGCGAGGCTTCCTGCAGCGCCGTCAGCTCGCCCGCCACCTTGTCCTGCACGGCGAGGTAGGGGGCGAGGAAGGCCTCGTCGCCGGTCAGCGCAAAGCCCCGCTGCCCGGTTTCAGCATCGCGTAGCGCGGACAGCACGGCGTTGCCGCGAATGATCAGGCTGTAGGACTGCATCCGCGCCACGGCTGCCTCATCGATCTGCCGGAGCATCCAGAGCGTGGCGCCGGCCCCCAGGGCCACGAACACGATGGTGCCGGCCAAGGATAGGAAGAATTTCAGGGAATTGTTCAAGATGGGCCGGCCGCCGGAAAGTGGAACTGGCTCCGGTTGCCGGGCCGAACTCACCCCAATTTCCACGCCTGGCGGGGAAGCGGATGATACGCTGCAAGACTGACGCTGGCTATCAGGTGTAGACCTACCCGGAAGCGGCCCGGAACCGCCGCCGGCCGGCGCCCTAAGGTGTGACGATCGCCGGCTCGCGATGCGACTTGCGCTTGAGTTCCTGGCTGTAGCGCAGCTTGAAGGAGGCGCCCACGCTGTTGCCGCCCGGGCCGTAGGTGTCGTTCAGCGAGACGCCGACCTGCCAATGGGTCATGAGCTGCGGATCGCGGCGCGTGGGGATTTCCCAGATCACGCCGGGCCGGATCGTGTAGATATCCTCCTCGGTGCGCGCGAACACCCGGGTGGTGTCGACCGACGCCTCGAAGGTGTAATGCAGGTTGCCCCGGTCGATCACCCAGCCGCCCGTGAGGCCCGATGAGCTCTCATGGAAGGCATTTTTTCCGAAAGTCCCCGGCAGCCCGGTGCGGGTGATGATGTCGCCATGCATGCCCACGAAGATCCGCAGGTGGGGATGCGCCTTGAGCCGGTGGGAGAAAGTGACGTAGGGCCGGGAGTGCCGCAGGCCGTCGGTCAATTCCGCCGGCGGGTGGCGGACCGGGATTTCGTAGTCGAGGCCGGCCCCGGTGTCCCAGCCGCGGAAAAGGAACTGCCCCAGGTCGAACTTCACCCCCAGCCGGAGATCGGCCGCGCCGTTGTCCTCGAAGGCCCGGATGGTGCCGTGCCCGTGGCTGAAATAAAGGTTGCTGCCCGCACTGAGCTCGCAGTTGTCCGTGAGCCCGTAGCGCAGGACGGTGGTCAGACGCATATGGTCGTTGTTTTCCCAGTCGCCCAGGCGCGGGTG
>Ga0302322_100002510_pt1 | contig 15490 bp, 7 predicted proteins | sample Fen_T0_2_FD_203757 | JGI IMG/M metagenome (GOLD analysis project Ga0302322, IMG submission 203757) | Peat permafrost microbial communities from Stordalen Mire near Abisko, Sweden - Fen_T0_2 | ecosystem: Environmental > Terrestrial > Soil > Wetlands > Permafrost | place: Sweden: Abisko... | reverse complement strand
GGCGGTCCGGGCGGCGGCAACTCCTACGAGAGCGACCGCAAATACACGCGCGCCTCCGTCTTTGGCGAGGTCCGCGCCGCGGACTTCCTCGACAAGAACGGCTTCCTGGCGGAACTGCTCGGCAAGCACCGCTTCAATGGTGTCTATAGCAAGGAGCAATACTTCACCGAAAACCTGAAGTGGCAGATGTATGCCAACGATCGGGCATGGGCGAGCTACAAGCTGCAGGGCAACCCTGACGGCATCACCAGTCTCGCTCCGGTGACGGTCATTTATCTCGGCCCGTCGATCGCCACCAGGAGCTCGGCGTCCGGAGCGAATATCTCGAACATCACGGCGCCGATCACGATCCAGAACGGCAAGCTCTACGCGTTCGATAGCACGTGGACCCCACAACCCGGCGTCGTTTACAACCAGCCTTGGACGGTCCCGGCCAACCTGCTCCCGATCTTCAATCCGGCCACGGCCACCCAGCAGCTCTCGAATCCGGCCAACTATATCGGCTGGAACTCCAACTTCCAGATGAACCCCCTGGCCTACAATAATGGGGCGGACCCGAGTCTCCTCACGGGGGCGAACCAGAGCAAGCGGGAGACGACGTCCTGGGCCGGTTCCTGGCAGGGGTACTTTTGGAATGACGCCATCGTGCCCACCCTCGGCTGGCGCTACGACGAGGTTAAGAACAAGGGCGTGACCGCGCAGCCGTTGGGGGCCGCCAGCCGCAGCGTGCTGAATCTGGACCCCAGCGTCTATACCCTGCCCAGTACCTATCCGGACAACCAGGTCTTCAAGAACCACTCCACGGCGGGCAGTGTGGTGGTCCATCTCAACAAGCTCTTCGCGACGGATCCGATGCCGTTCAACATCAGCCTGTCGTATAACAAATCGAGTAACTTCCAGATCTCGGACCTGCGCCGCGACATCTACGGCAACCCGATCGCCAACCCGACCGGCATGAACAAGGACTACGGGGTTCTGCTGTCGACGCAGGACGGCAAGTATTCCCTCCGCGTGCTGAAATATGAAACCAGCATCACCGGCTCCAACACCCAGCTCGATTACAGCGGCATCTACACGACCATCCGGGACGCCATGAATTGGCGTAATATCAAGGTCTACTACATGTCGGGCTATGCCTGGTCCACGGCTTCACAACCGGCCACCGCAAATTATCAGGGGACGCGGTATCAGTGGGACCCGGTCTGGGTGGATGCGAGCGGGAGGCCGGTCGCCTCCGGAACCGCCGCGGGGCCCGCGGGTGCCACGTTGGAAACCCAGGCGCAAGCCGACGCCCACCGTGACGCCTCGATCAGTGCGATCAACGCCATGCAGACGTATCTCGCGGGTAAAGGTTATTTCGCGGCTTGGAACTATGGGGTGGGACCGACGGGGCCGGCCTCAGTCCTCGCGACTCGTGGAACCTACGCGTCCAACCCCGCGGCCTACCAGCCGGACACGGCGAGCGTGTATGACTATCGCAACGCCCCGCTGATGCAGGGCTTCCAGGTGACGGCGGACACCCAGTCGGAGGGCTATGAATTCGAGTTCACCGCCAATCCGACCAGGAACTGGCGCATCGGGTTCAACGCCTCGGAAACCATCGCCATCCGCACCAACGTCGGTGGCCCGGTGCTCGATACCCTCGTCGCCTACATGGATACGGCGATGGCCGGTGTCGCCGGGGATTTGCCCCGGTTCAACTCCGACTATGTGGCCTCGAATCAGCTCCGCATCGACTGGAGCAGCTGGCGCGGGCAGTACACCCTGATGAAGCTGCAAGCGGGCGCGGCCACGTCCGAGCTTCGCAAGTGGCGCTACAATCTGGTCACCAACTACCAGTTCGACGAGGGCATGCTGCGGGGTGTCGGCGTCGGCGGCAGCTACCGGTGGCAGGACAAGGTGGTCATCGGTTATCCGGTGATCCCGGGCGCCAACGGGCAGGCCAGCTTTGACCTGTCGCAGCCCTACTTCGGCCCGACGGAAAAAGCCGTGGATCTCTGGGCCAGCTACCAGCACGACATCATGAAGGGCAAGCTCGGTTGGAAGATCCAACTCAACGTTCGCAATGTCGGGCAAAAGGACAGCCTGATCCCGATCTCCGTCCAACCTGACGGCCATACCTGGGCTTCGGTGCGCATTGCCCCGGGCCAGGAGTGGACCCTCGCGAACACGTTCTCGTTCTAGGCGTGGCTCTCACCCGGCTCAGCCCGTCGGCTGGGCCGGGTCTCAATTCGGGTCAGTGGCCAGTTCCTTCAGCGTTCGGCGCCAACCCGCCGAACGCTTTTTTCTGAAAATCATCCGAGGGGCCGGCGCGACGAAACTTGAAAAACCAGCTGGCGGGCAAAATTCCATCGGTCACGTCCCGGCGAAATGGGTATTGGCCGGCCAGCGGACGCACATGGCGGATCGCGGTCGGGTGACGCGTTTTCGCTCGGTTAAAGCAGCAACGTTTCATACTATATACCCTCTCAGGAAACCCGATCCATGAAACCCCTCGGACTCCTTCCGTGCCGCGCCATTCGCCTGTCGCTGGGCCTTTTGCTCACCGGCATGTTCCCCTGGGTCGCCCCGGCGGCCGGACTGCCCCAATTGCGCCGCCAGGGCACGGCGACGCAGTTGATCGTGGATGGCCAGCCGTTTCTGCTGCGGGGCGGTGAACTCAGCAATTCCCATGGCGAGCCCGACTACCTGCGGTCGGCGTGGGCGAAGCTCAAGGCCCTCAATCTGAACGGCGTGGTGGTCCCGGTTTATTGGGATGTGATCGAACCCCGGGAGGGGAAATTCGACTTTGCCACGGTCGACGGCCTGCTCACCGACGCGCGGGCCCATGACCTGCGTCTGGTCCTGCTCTGGTTCGGCTCCTGGAAGAACAGCATGTCGTGTTATGCGCCGGATTGGGTGAAGACGGACACGGCCCGCTTCCCCCGGGCGCGCGACTCGGCGGGCCACCCGCTGGAAATCCTGACGGCCTTCAGCCCCGCCAACCGCGACACCGACGCCCGCGCCTTTGCCGCGCTGATGCGCCACCTCCGCGAGTTCGACGATGCCCACCACACCGTGATCCTCGTGCAGGTCGAGAACGAGATCGGGATGATTCCCGAGGCCCGCGACCGCCATCCCGCCGCCGACACGGCGTACGCTGCACCCGTGCCCGGCGAACTGATCACGTACCTGGGCAGCCACCGCGACACCCTCGCGCCGGAACTGCGGGAGCGCTGGGTCGCCCACGGCGCGCGCATGACCGGAACCTGGACCGAGGTATTCGGTGACAGCCCGGCCACCAGCGAACTCTTCATGGCGTGGGCATTCGGCCGGTACGTCGAGGTGGTGGCCGCGGCCGGGCGGGCCGAATACGCGCTGCCCTTGTATGTGAACGCCGCGCTGATCCGCCCCGGCTACCAGCCCGGCCAGTATCCCAGCGCCGGTCCGCTGCCGCACCTGATCGATGTTTGGCGCGCTGCGGCCCCCACGGTGGACTTCATCAGTCCCGACATCTATTTCCCCAATTTCGCGGAGTGGGCCGACCGCTACGTGCGCGGCGGCAATCCGTTGTTCGTGCCCGAAGCCCTGCGCAGCACCGAAGCCGCGGTGAACTGCCTCTACGCGTTTGGCGCCGGCAACGGCCTGGGCTTCGCCCCGTTTGGCATCGAGTCAATCGGCGAACCGGCGGCGAGCCTCCTCACGGCGAGCAACGATCTCATCCGCCAGCTCACCCCGCTCATCACCGCGCACCAGGGCATGGGCACCATGACGGCGCTGTTACCTCCGGCGGCGGAGCAGCGCAAACCCCACGACGTGGCCTTCGGCGGCCTGACGCTGAGTGCGACCTACGAACGCCTGGAGTCCCCGGGATTGGCCGATGGCGTGATCAATGAGGCGGGCGACCGATCCGCCAGCCGTACCCTGCTGCCCGCCGGAGCCATGGTCATTCAACTCGGGCCGGATGAGCTGCTCATCGGGGGCATCGGCGTGACGATCACGTTTGCCGCCCCGACGCCGGGTGACCCGTTCATCGGCATCCTCAGCTGCGAGGAGGGCCGCTACGTCGACGGACACTGGCAGCATCTGCGGTGGCTCAACGGCGATCAGACCCACCAGGGCCGGCACGTCCGGCTCGAGCCCGGTCGCTTCACTCTCCAGCACGTTAAACTCTACCGCTATCGCTGATCCGTTGCCTCGTCATGGAATGCTTTTCCCGAATCCTGCGGTCGGCCCGATTGGCATCGATCAGCCTCGTGATGGTTGCGGTGGGCGGCATGGTGGCCGCGCCGGCCAAGCGCGTCGCCCTGGTCTTTGACGACGGGCCGGCGGCGACCAGCACCGAGGCCCTGCTGGCGGTGCTCGCGCAGGAAAAGGTGCCGGCGACGTTTTCGCTCGTGGGCGACCGGGTGAACGAAAACCCGCAGCTGGCCAAAGCGATCGCCGCCGCCGGGCATGAAATCAACAACCACTCGCAGACGCACGCCCAGCCGTCCGGCCTCAACGATGCCGCGCTGGATCATGAGGTGGCGGGCAACCAGCGGAAACTGACGGAGATTCTGGGCGTCGCGCCGAAGTGGTATTGGCCGCCGTATCTCAAGATCGACGACCGGGTCCGCGCTTCGGTCACCCGCGCCGGGCTCGCCATCTATGAACCGAGGCATCTGGTGGTGTCAAAAGACTACGACCGCGCGGTGCCAGCCGCGGAAATCCTGCAGCGCGCGACAACCGATGTGCGCGACGGCTCGGTGATCATGTTTCACGAGTGGCGCGTCGAGACCCGGGAGCAGTTGCCTGCCATCCTCGCCGAACTCCGGCGTCAGCACTGTGAATTCTACACGTTCAGCGGACTTGAGGCTGCGTTCCGCGGGTCAGCGTCGCCGGCATCATCGCCGACCGCGTCCACGATCGTGCCGGCGGGTGGCGAGCCGCTCCTCCCGGCTGACTCGAGCCAGGTCTTTGTTGCCGGCGGCGGGGCCGGCCAGGAGGACGCCTTCAAGTTTGCCCGGGTCAACGTGGCGGGCCCCGGCTTTAACCGGGCGTGGCGGATCGAGACCAGCCGGGACCTGACTCCGCCCTGGGCCGTCGAAGTGCGCAGCCCCCTGACCGCCGCCGTCAAGCAGGGGGACACGGGGCTCCTGCGCTTTTATGCCCGCATGCTGGCCTCCGCCGACGAGACCGGGTCGGGCCAGATCCGGGTGGCCGTGCAGAAGGCCGGGCCCGGTTTTGACCAGAGCCTCGACGCCACCTTCGCCGTGGGAGCCGAGTGGCAGGAATGCGTGCTGCCCTTCGCGTTTTCCGGCGACTACGCACCGGGGGCGGCGGAGATTGCCTTTGGCTTCGGTTTCAAGCGCGAGACCATCGAGATCGGCCGCGTCGAGCTGTTGAACTATGGGCAGCGGGTGGACGTGGCGGCGTTGCCGACAACGCGATTCACCTACGCCGGGCGCGAGCCGGACGCCCAGTGGCGCAAGGAGGCGCTGGCCCGCATCGAACAGATCCGCAAAGGCAATTTTGCCGTGCGCGTGACCAATGCGGCCGGCCAGGCCGTGCCCGGTGCCCGGGTGCGCGTCGAGCAGCGGCGCTCCGCCTTCCAGTGGGGCACGGCCTTGCAGATGAAGCGCCTCGTGGAGGATACGCCGGACAATCTCCGCTACCGGCAGGTGACGGAGGAGTTGTTCAATTCCGCCAGCACCGAAAACGACCTCAAGTGGCCGGTGTGGCTGGACGAATGGGAGGACCGGTATTCCCGCGCGCAGACACTGGCCGGCCTGCACTGGCTCAACGACCGCGGCTTCCACGTGCGCGGCCATGTCTTCGTCTGGCCCGGCCGGTCGAATCTGCCCAAGGCGGTGTCGGCGCGGCTTGGCACCCCGCGGCAGGGGGAGATCCCGGCGATGGTGCTCGACCATATCCGCGACGAGGCCCGCGCCACGCGCGGCCTGCTGCAGGAGTGGGACGTGCTGAACGAGCCCTTTACCAACCACGACCTCATGGATGCGTTCGGCCGCGAGATCATGCCGCCGTGGTTCAAGGTCGCGCGCGAGGAACTGCCGGGGGTGGGGCTGTACCTGAATGATTTCAGCAATCATGACGCCGTCACGAGTGCGGACCATGTCGCCCATTTCGAGCAAACCGCGCGGTACCTGCTCGACCAGGGGGCGCCCGTGACCGGGCTCGGCTTGCAGGTGCACTTCAACGACCAGCCCAATTCCCCGGAGCACATCCTGGCTGTCCTCGACCGTTACGCGGCGCAGTTTCACCTGCCGGTGCGCTTCACCGAGTTCGATGTCTGGACGCGGGACGAGGAACTGCAGGCCGACTACACGCGCGACTTCCTGATTCTCGCCTTCAGCCATCCGAGCGTGATCGGCGTGCAGGTCTGGGGCTTTTGGGAGAGCAGTCACTGGCGTCCGTCCGCGGCGATGTATCGTGCCGACTGGTCGGAAAAGCCCAACGCCAAGGTCTACAAGTCCCTCGTGCTCGACCAGTGGCGCACCCGCCTCGACGGCACGACTGATGCCAGTGGTGCATTCGTCGGCCGGGGATTTTTTGGCGACTATGCCGTGATTGTCGAAGCCGGCGGCCGCCGGGCGGAACAAATCTTCTCGCTCCTGCCGGCGACCGGGCCGACCGAGGTGTCGGTCGTCCTGCCATGAATCGTCGCGGCTGGCTTTTGTTGATCGGGCTAAGCCTCTGCCACGCACCGGCTGCGGAGGCGGCGTTGGGCGGGGAATCGTTGCTGGCGGATGCCGCGGTGCCGGGCGCGATGACGCTGGTCGGGGGCAAGGGCGCTGCGCCCATTTTTGTCTCGGCCGAGGACTGGCCCGGCGTGCGGCGGGCGGCCGGCGACTTGCAGGCGGACGTCGAGCGCGTCACCGGCCAAAAACCAGTGCTCTCGACGGAACGGCCCACGGCTGGTGCCGCGGCCATCCTGGTCGGCACGATCGGCAAGAGCCCGCTGATCGACGGCTTGGTTGCGAGCGGGAAACTCGACGTGGCCGCGGTTCGCGGGGAGTGGGAGTCATTTGTGATTCAGGTGGTCGACGCGCCCGTGGCGGGGATTGACCGCGCCCTCGTCATCGCCGGCAGCGACAAGCGCGGCACGATTTACGGGATCTATGAGCTGTCTCAGCAGATCGGCGTCTCGCCGTGGTACTGGTGGGCGGACGTGGCGCCCGTTCGCCGGGACGAGCTTCGCCTCAAACCCGGTCGGTTCGTGACGCCTGCACCCGCGGTGAAATACCGCGGGATCTTCCTGAACGACGAGGCGCCCGACCTCACGAACTGGATGCGCGCGAAGTTTGGCAACGTGCCGGCGCGGACCAATCCCTCTGCCGCCGCCGACGCCGCGAACTACGGTCACGAATTCTACACCAAGCTCTTCGAGGTGATGCTGCGCCTGCGGGCCAACTACCTCTGGCCCGCGATGTGGAACAACGCGTTCAACGAGGACGACCCGGAGAACGCCCGTCTCGCCGACGAGTACGGCATCGTCATGGGCACCTCGCACCAGGAGCCCATGCTGCGCGCGCAGAAGGAATGGGATGGGCGATATGAGAAGACCCTTGGGAAGTGGAACTATGCCCAGCATCCCGAGGTGTTGCAGCAATTCTGGCGCGAGGGCGTGCGCCGCAATCGGGACTTCGAGAGCATTATCACCATGGGCCTGCGCGGGGCGAACGACACGGAAATGGCGCCCGGCGGCCCCGAGGCCAACCGCGCCCTGCTCGAAAAGATTGTGGACGTGCAGCGCGACATCCTGCGCGAGGAGGTAAATCGCGACATCACCCGGGTGCCGCAGGTGTGGTGCCTCTACAAGGAGGTCCAGGAGTTCTACGAGCACGGTATGCGCGCGCCCGATGACGTCACGCTCCTCTGGGCCGAGGACAACTGGGGCAATCTCCGCCGCCTGCCGACCGCGGCCGAGCGCAGCCGCCGCGGCGGGGCGGGGATCTACTACCACTTCGATTACCACGGCGATCCGCGCAGCTACCAGTGGCTCAACACCAATCCGCTCCCAAAGATCTGGGACCAGATGTCGATGGCGAAGGCGTACGGCGCCGACCGGATCTGGATCGTGAACGTCGGCCACTTCAAGGGCTACGAGCTGCCCCTGGAGTATTTCCTGAGCCTGGCCTGGGACCCGAACCGCTGGACGAACGAAAACACCGCCGAGTTTACCCGCGGGTGGGCCGCACGGGAGTTCGGCCCCGAGCATGCGGGCGACATCGCCGAAATCGTGGCGAAATGCGCCAAGTACAACGGACGGCGGAAGCCGGAGATGCTCGCGCCCGACACCTACAGCCTGACGGACTACCGCGAGGCGGAAACCATCGTGGCGGACTTTCAGGCCATTGCCGCGAAGGCGGAGGAGATCGGCAAGACGCTGCCCGCGATAAAACAGGATGCGTTCTACCAGCTCGTGCTTTTTCCCACGCAGGCCAGCGCCCTCGTGAACGAGCTGTATCTCGCCGCCGGACGCAACGCGCTCTACGCCCAGCAGGGCCGGGCCAGTGCCAACGACTGGGCGGGCGCGACCCGGAGGCTGTTCCAGCGCTACCTCGACATGGCCGGACACTACAACGGCGACTTGGCGGGTGGCAAATGGGCTCACTTCATGGATCAGCCGGTGCTCGGTTACACCACGTGGCGCGATCCGCCCGCCAACAATCTTGATCATCTCAAACTCGTCGAAACCGCGGTGCCCGAGACGGCGGCGATGGGGGTCGCGGTCGAAGGTTCCGCGGCCGCAGCCGCTGGCACCTTGCGCCTGCCGCGCTTCGATGCGCTCAACCGCCAGCATCGCCCGGTCGAGATTTTTCGGAAGGGCAGGGCACCGTTTGAATTTACGGCCTTGGCGAGCGAGCCATGGATCGTGCTGAGCGCCGTTCACGGCACGGTGGCCGACGACCAGCGGGTGTGGGTGAGCGTCGATTGGGACAAGGTTGCGCCGGGCACCCGCCGCGGCACGGTGAAGATTTCCGGTGCTGGCGCGGTACTGGTCGTCACGGTCGAGGCCTTCAATCCGGCGGAGCCCACCCGCGAAACCCTCGACGGTTTCGTCGAGACCGACGGCTACGTTTCGATCGAGCCCGAGCATTACACGCGGCGCACCGCCGCCGGGACATACCATTGGTTCCGGATCGACGACTACGGCCGCACGCTTTCTGGCATGAAGGCGTTTGCCCCGGTGGACGCCCCGAGCGCCATCCCCGGCAAGGATTCACCCTGCCTTGAATACCGGATGTTTCTCTTCCAAGGAGGACCGGCAGAAATGACGGCGATCACCGCGCCGACCCTGAACTTCGCGCCCGGCCGAGGACTGCGCTACGCCGTGTCGTTCGACGATGAGACGCCGCAGGTCGTCACGCTCGTGCCGCAAGGCTTTCAGGCGCAGTCTCACAACCCGGTGTGGGCGAAAATGGTGGGCGACAACGCCAACTACGGCCGCTCGCACCACGTGGTCACCGGTTTCGGCTATCACACTCTGAAGATCTGGATGATCGACCCGGCCGTGGTCGTGCAGAAGCTCGTGGTCGACCTCGGCGGATTGCGGCCGAGTTACCTGGGTCCGCCGGAGAGTTTGCGGAATCCCGCCGCGCGGGCCGACCAGCCGGTGATGCGCGCCGATCAAAATTCCCAACTGGCCCACGCGCAACTGCTGGCCAAGGCCCGGCAGGGCGGGATTGGGCTGTATTTTCTCGGCGATTCCATCACCCGCCGCTGGGGTGCCACGGACTATCCCGAATTTCTCGCCCATTGGCGGAAGACTTTTTACGGATGGAACGCCGCGAATTTCGGCTGGGGCTCCGACCAGACCCAGAACATCCTGTGGCGTCTCGACCATGGTGAACTCGATGGCGTCAATCCGAAGGTCATCGTGCTGCTCGCCGGCACCAACAACGTCGGGGGCATTCCCGGTGACGACGACCGGGTGGCCGAAATCACGCAGGGCATCGCCGCCCTCATCCAACGTTGCCGGGCGAAGGCTCCCGGCGCCACGATCGTCCTGATGGGGATATTCCCGCGCAACGACCACCCCGCCGTCATGCCGACCATCAACCGGATCAACGAGAAACTCGCGCAATTGGCCGATGGAAAGACGGTGCGTTGGCTCAACCTCAACCGCCAGTTGGCCGACGCCGATGGTCGGCTTTTCGCCGGGGTCACGCTGGATGGAGTGCATCCGAGCCTGAAGGGCTACGAGATCTGGGCCGAAGCATTGCAGCCGCTGCTGATGGCACTGCTGGGACCGCCGGCGGCGACCGACACCGCCCCACCGCCCACCGGCGATCCCAGTGCATCGTTGCTCAAATCTCCGAACAGTTAACCGTCGATCGCTACTCCATGAAACTCGGACTTGGCCTCTACCGGCACATGCTCACGCGCGAGAATTTCGATTTCGCGCGCCAGGCCGGCGCCACGCATATCGTCGCGCACCTCGTGGACTATTTTCGCGGCGGGGCGCAGACGGGTCCGGACGACCAGCCGACCGGCACGGATTGGGGCTGGGGCCTGGCGGGCGATCCGGACAAGCTGTGGACGGAGGCCGAGTTGATGGAGCTTCGCCGCGGCGTCGAGGCCGCCGGCCTCCAGCTGGAGGCGATCGAGAATTTCGACCCGGCGCACTGGCACGACATCCTGCTCGATGGCCCGAAGCGCGCGTCGCACATCGAGAACGTGAAGACCATCCTCCGACGGATGGGACGCGCGGGCATCCCGATCATGGGTTACAATTTCTCCATCGCCGGCGTGGCGGGCCGCACGAAGGGCACCTATGCGCGCGGCGCGGCGCCCTCCGTGGGGATGGAGGGCCCGTACGACCTGCCAATGCCCAACGGCATGGTCTGGAACATGGTTTACGACCCGAAGGCGCCCCCGGGCGTGTTGCCGTCGGCGACGCCCGGGCAGCTCTGGAGCCGGCTGGAGCGTTTCCTCAGCGACGTCCTGCCGGTCGCCGAGGAAGCCGGCGTGCGCCTGGCACTGCATCCGGATGATCCGCCCATGCCGACGATCCGCGCGCAACCCCGCCTGGTTTACCAGCCGCGGATGTACCAGCGCGTGATCGACCTGAATCCCAGCCCGGCCAACCAGCTCGAATTCTGCATCGGCTCGCTCGCGGAAATGACCGAGGGGGACATCTACGAGGTCGTCGACCGCTACTCGCGCGAGCACCGGCTCGGCTACGTGCACCTGCGCAACGTCCGCGGCAAGGTGCCGCACTACCAGGAGACCTTCATCGATGACGGCGAGGTCGACGTGCTGCGCGTGCTCGCGATCCTGCAGCGCAACGGGTTTGAGGGTGTCATCATCCCCGACCACGCCCCGCAGATGAGCTGCGCCGCCCCGTGGCATGCCGGCATGGCGTTCGCGCTGGGCTACCTCAAGGCCGGCCTCCAGTCCCTCAAATAACGCCACCCCACCGATCACTCACTCCCATGACCCCCGCCCAATGGAACACGTTCAAAAAAGCCGCCCGGCGTGAGAAACTCGACCGGGTGCCGATGGCGCTGATCATCGACAGCCCGTGGATCCCCGGCTACGTCGGGGTGAGTCACCTGGACTTCTTCCTGGACCCGCAGGTGTGGTTCCAGTCGCACCTCAAGATCCATCGCGAGTTTCCGGACATCATCTTCGTGCCCGGCTGGTGGCTGGAATACGGCATGGCCGCCGAGCCGTCCGTTCTCGGGACCAAGATCAAGTTCTGGCCGAACAACACCCCGAGCGAGGTCCACATGCTCAGCAACATCGAGGACATGGACCAGCTCCCCGAGGTCGAGGTCGAGGCCGACGCGTTCATGGCGCTCACGCTCCACCGCCTCCGCATGCAGCGCCAGCAGGTGCTCGACACCGGCGAAATCTTCACGATGGCCACCGCCCGCGGCCCGATGTGCACCGCCGGCTTTGTCCGCAACACGAGCGACCTGATGATGGACCTTGTCGAGAAACCCGAGTGGGTGCACAAGCTCCTCGACCGCTGCACGCGCCTGATCATCGACTGGCTCAAGGCGCAGGCGAAGGCCATGGGCCCGACCGTCGAGGGCATCTTCCTCCTCGACGACATCGTCGGCTTTGTGAACGAGGACCACTACATGGAGTTCTGCCACCCTTACCTGAAGCGGATCTGCGATGCGTTTCCGCCGGACTGGGTGAAACTCTACCACAACGACGCCTCGATCGAGGCGTGCCTCGAGCACCTGCCCGACTGCGGCTTCAACATGCTCAACTGGGGCAAGCAGACCGACTTTGCCGACGTCAAGGCGCGGGTCGGCGACCGGATCTGCCTCATGGGGAATGTGAATCCCCTCGAGATCGGCGTGCGCGGCACGCCCGCGGAGGTGCGCGCCGCGACGCTGGACGTGTTGGAAAAGAGCGGCGGGGAAGGCATCTTGCTCTCCGTGGGCGGCGGCACGAGCCCCGGGATGCCGCGGCAGAACATCGTCGCGATGCAGTCGGCCCTCGCGGAGTTCAACCTCGCCCATTTCGGCCGGAGCTAACGGCCGCCTCCTTCTCCTTCCCATTTTCTGATGCAAGCCCTCGTCCTCGAATCCGTCCGCCAGCTGAAGCTTCGCGACATCGCGATCGCCGAGCCGCTCGGGGCGCACGACGTGCGCATCCGGATCCACACCGTGGGCGTGTGCGGGAGCGATGTGCACTATTATCAGCATGGCGCGATCGGTCCGTTTGTCGTCCGGGCGCCGCTGGTGCTCGGCCATGAGGCCGCCGGCGTGGTGGAGGAAACCGGCGCCGCGGTCACGACGCTCCGGGTCGGTGACCGGGTTTGCATGGAACCTGGTGTGCCCGATCCAAACAGCCGCGCGACCCGGCTCGGCCTCTACAATCTTGATCCCGCCGTCCGTTTCTGGGCGACGCCGCCCGTGCACGGCTGCCTCCGCCCGACCGTGGTGCACCCGGCGGCCTTTACGTTCCGTCTGCCGGATAACGTCAGCTTTGGCGAAGGCGCGATGGTTGAGCCGCTCGCCGTCGGCCTGCACGCCGCCACCAAGGCGCGGCTCAAGCCCGGCGACATCGCGGTCGTGCTCGGGGCCGGCCCCATCGGCATGGTCGCCGCGCTCGCCGCCCTCGCGGGCGGCTGCAGCCACGTGTTCATTTCCGACGTGCAGGCGCCCAAGCTCGCGCTCGCCGCCACGCTGGGCGCGATCACCCCGGTGAATGTCCGGGAGGAAAATCTCACCGACGTGGTCCGCCGCGCGACCGGCGGCTGGGGCGCCGATGTGGTGTTCGACGCGGTCGGCCTGCCGCAATCGTTCGGGCAGGCGGTCGAGGCGCTCTGTCCCGGCGGGTGCGTCGTGTTGATCGGCATGCCCGGCGCCCCGGTGCCGTTCGACGTGGTGGCCGCCCAGGTGAAGGAAGCGCGGATCGAGACGATCTTCCGCTACGCCCACGTCTATCCCCGCGCCCTCGCGCTCCTGGGCAGCCGCAAGCTCGACGTGCGGCCCCTGATCACCGATCGCTTCGCGTTCGCCGACTCGATCGCGGCGTTCGACTACGCGTGCCATATGAAGCCCACGAGCGTGAAAGTCCAAATCGAGCTCACATGACTTCGAAAAATCCCAGCGTTGAACCGGGAAAACGGGCCGGCCGAGTTGGTCGCGGGCTATTGGCGCTGGTGTTGGCCTGCGGCTTGCTGCCAGCCCGGACCCGGGCGGCCGCGGAAGTGACTTCCGCCGCCACATCGAACCCGCGGAAGTTTGTCCTGGATAGCGATCCGGCCGACCTGAAGCGTTATCGCGAGGCCAACGCGAAACTCGCCCCGCCCGCGCCGGGAGAAAGCCGGGTGGTGTTCATGGGTGACTCGATCACCGACGCGTGGGGCAGGCACTTCGACCGGTATTTTCCCGGGAAACCCTACGTGGGCCGGGGCATCACCTCGGAAACCACCCAGCAGATGCTCATCCGGTTCCGGCCGGATGTCATCGCCCTGCAGCCGAAAGTCGTGGTCATCCTGGCAGGGACCAACGATCTCGCCGGCAACACCGGCCGTTCCACGCCGGCGATGATCCAGGACAACCTCATTTCGATGGTCGATCTGGCTGAGTACAACCACATCCGGGTCGTGCTGGTCTCGGTGCTACCCGCCATCGACTACTGGTGGTCACGCGGCTTGGAGCCGGCGGAAAAGATCGTGGCCTTGAACCGCTGGATGAAAGATTACGCGGCCAGGCGGGGGGTGGTGTACGTTGACTGCCACACGCCGATGGCCGACGCGCGGCATGGGATGAAGGCGGAATACAGCCCGGACGGTGTCCATCCCAGCCCGGCCGGCTACGCAGTGATGGCCCCGCTGGTCGAGGCCGGCATCGCGCAGGCGCTGGGTCGGAATTGAGCGGTCGTGCGGCGGCGCCGCTTCACGGCTCGGTCCGGGCGTAAAGTCCCAGGACGGCACCGGTAAAATGGAGGCCGCCGCCGGCGGCCTGGACGGTGATCGGGGTGACGTCCGCATTCGCGACGAGGGTTTTCCACGAGCCCGATCCGTCGGCGTAGGAAAAAGAGAGGGCGGTTTCCTCACCGGTGATGCGGAGCTGGAGTTCGGGTGTCTCGGTGATCTTCTTGCTGATGACTTGCTCGGGGGCCGTTCCGTTGGCGCGCTCGAGGAAGAGGTAAAGTCCCGCGGCGGTGCGGCGCACACCCAAGTAATAGTAGTGCGTTTCGTTTTGGAAGGCGACGAGCCCGGTGGAAACGCCGGGCACTCCCGGCACCCTGAGTGCAACCGTGGCGTCGAAGCGCGAGTGCTGGAGGCGGCGCGCGAGCATGCTCGGGTTGCCCTTGCCAGAGAGAGTCTCGGCGCGTGGCGTGAGGGTGAGATGACCGATGGGTGGGCCCAGGTGCCACCATGATTCTGTTGGTGGACGAAGCATGAACCACTGCGGCGCGAGCCGGGGGGCGCTGAAATTATCCCGCCACGTGAAGTTGCCGGTAAGCGGAAAGGGCGCGGAATCCGGGGTCGCGACCTTGGGCGCATTGACCGCGTAGGGCACGCGCACGCCGGGCGGGAGAATTCGCGGCCAGCCGTCGTCGGTCCACGTCACGGGCAGGAGAAAAGTTTCCCGGCCGGTCGTCCAGTATTTGCCGGCAAAGGGACGGCAGCCGAGGAAGACCGACCACCAATTGTCATCGGGGCCGATGACAAGCTCAGCGTGGCCGGTGCAGGTGACGGCCAGCGGCGCGGTGCCGTCGAGATCGCGTTGGGTAAGGATGGGATTCTTGGCCCACGGCACAAACGGACCGGTGGGCGAGCGGCTGCGCAGGATGACCTGCGAATGCGCGGTGCTCGTGCCGCCCTCGGCGCAACAGAGGTAATACCAACCGTTGCGTTGAAAAAGGTGCGGGCCCTCGATCCAGACGGGCTTTTGGGAGAGATCGACGCCGCCGTTCACGATGATGGAGCGGGGGCCGATGAGCTTCCTCGAGGGCACGTCAAATTCCTGGATCCAAATGGCGCGGTGACCCTGATAGAGTGGCCTGTTGTCGGGCGGGTTGCCGTTGT
>Ga0302322_100002509_pt1 | contig 15491 bp, 13 predicted proteins | sample Fen_T0_2_FD_203757 | JGI IMG/M metagenome (GOLD analysis project Ga0302322, IMG submission 203757) | Peat permafrost microbial communities from Stordalen Mire near Abisko, Sweden - Fen_T0_2 | ecosystem: Environmental > Terrestrial > Soil > Wetlands > Permafrost | place: Sweden: Abisko... | reverse complement strand
TGATTTCGAACGCGACGGCGACGAAGGCGTGCGCATCGCGATGCGTCTGATGGCGGAGAACGTTCCCGACCGCGGCGGCGATGCCCACCTGAACGCACTCGCCAACCGGACGCGCCTGATTCGCGACTGGTACGCGTTCCTCGCACATACGCCACTCGTGCTGGCGCCGGTGTGCACCGAGCAGGCGTACGCGCAGGGATTCGATGTCGAGAGCGCGGCGCGGACGATGGAAGTCTGGCGCCAATCGTCGACGATGATGGCGATACCGGTCCTTGGGCTGCCCGCGATGGCAGTGCCCACGGGCGTGGCCAACGGATTACCCGTCGGTGTGCAGATCGTCGGGCCGCGCTTTCGCGAGGATCTCTGCCTCGCCGCCGCCGAGGCCATCGAGGCACGCGTCCCGCGCATCACACCCATCGATCCGCGGCACTGAGCGCAGTCAACTGAGCGCGGTCAAGCGCGTGCCTATTGCCGGCAAACCGCCGTGCGACTATCGTGCGGGTTCGCGCAAGCATTGAGCGGCGCGCGTCACAGTTTTTCCTCAGGAGAAGTCCATGCCGTACCGTATCCGCACCCTGGTCGTCATCGCGTTCGCCGTTGCCGCCGCCGGCATGACGGTGCCCGCCGCGCTGGCCCAGACCACGCTGCGCGTCGTCAAGCATTCGGACCTGAAGATCGTCGACCCGATCTGGACGTCGGCGTACATCACGCGCGATCACGGGTACATGATCTATGACACGCTGTTCGCGACCGACGCCAATGGCCAGATCAAGCCGCAGATGATCGACAAATACGAGCTCTCGGCCGACAAGCTCACCTGGACGATGACGCTTCGCGAAGGTCTGCTCTGGCACGATGGCGCGCCCGTCACCGCCGAAGACTGCGTCGCGTCGATCCGGCGCTGGGGTGCCAAAGACGCGACGGGCCAGAAGCTGATGTCGTTCGTCAAGGACTTGGCCGTCGTCGACGCGAAGACGTTCCGGATCGTGCTGAATGCGCCGACGGGCCTCGTGCTCACGGGCCTGGGCAAGCCGTCGTCCAATGTGCCGTTCATGATGCCCAAGCGCGTCGCGGCGACCTCTCCCAACGACCAGATCACCGACTACACCGGTTCGGGGCCTTTCGTATTCAGGAAGGATGAATGGAAGCCCGGCGACAAGTCCGTCTACGTGAAGTTCGACAAGTACAAGCCGCGTGCGGAACCCGTTTCCGGCCTGGCGGGCGGCAAGGTCGTAAAGGTCGACCGCGTCGAGTGGAAGCAGATGGCCGACCAGCAGACGGCGGTGAACGCACTGATCGCCGGCGAAATCGACTTTATCGAGCAGCCGTCGCATGACCTGCTGCCGATATTGCGCAAGGATTCCAACATCAAGCTGGTCGACTGGAACCCACTCGGCAACCAGTACGCATTCCGTTTCAACACGACGGCCAAGCCCTTCGACAACGTCAAGGTGCGGCAGGCGGTCGTGATGGCGCTGAACCAGGAGGACTTCCTGCAGGCGGTGATCGGCGACAAGCAGTACTACAAGACCTGCAAGGCGCTGTTCGTGTGCGGCACGCCGCTCGCGTCGGACAAGGGCATGGACGGGTTGATCGAGTCGAATTTCGCGAAGTCGCAGGCGCTCCTGAAGGAGGCCGGCTACGACGGCACGCCGATCGTGCTGCTGCATTCGACGGACCTGCAGGTGCTGACCAATCTCGCGCCCGTGGCCAAGCAGCTGCTGGAAAAAGGCGGCTTCAAGGTCGACATGCAGGACATGGACTGGCAGAGCGTCGTCGCGCGCCGCGTGAAGAAGGATCCGCCTTCCGCGGGTGGCTGGCACGCAATGCTGACATCGTGGGTGTCGGCGGATATCCTCAACCCGGTATCGACGGCATTCCTCAACTCGAGTTGCGACAAGGCGCCGTTCGGCTGGCCGTGCGACGAGGAGATGGAGAAGCTGCGCGACGACTTCGCGCGCGAGACGGACCCGGCGAAGCAGAAGGCGATCGCCGAAGCGGTGCAGGTGCGCTGGACGCAGTATCCGACGCACGTTCACCTGGGGCAATGGTACCAGCCTGGCGCCGCGCGCAAGAACATTGACGGCGTCGTCGTGGCGCCGGCGTCGGTGTTCTGGAACATCAGTAAGTCGGGCAAGTAGCGATCTTTCCGGCGCCCCGCACCGGCCGCCGCTGATGCTCGCCTACATCGGCAAGCGGCTGCTCGCGACGATTCCCGTCATGGCGGTCGTCGCCGTGCTCGTGTTCGCCATGCTGCGGCTGACACCCGGCGACCCGGCGGCGATCCTGGCCGGCGCGTCGGCCACGACGCAGGACGTCGCCGACATTCGCGCGAAGCTGGGCCTCGACCAGCCGCTCCTCGCGCAGTTCTTCGCGTGGATCGGCCGCATGGCTACCGGCGACTTCGGCGAATCGTTCTTTTTCAAGAAGCAGGTCGCCGAGCTGGTCGCCGATCGCGTCGAACCCACGCTGATGCTCGCGCTGACGACGATGACGCTTTCCATACTCGTCGCCGTGCCGCTGGGCGTGCTCGCCGCATACCGGCAGGGCACGTGGATAGACCGGCTCGTGATGGGCTTCGCGGTGCTGGGATTCTCGGTGCCGGTGTTCGTCATCGGCTACGTGTTGATTTACGTGTTCGCGATCGAGCTGGCCTGGCTGCCCGTGCAGGGCTACCAGCCATTGGCAGAAGGCCTTTGGGGCTGCCTTAAGCGACTCGTGCTGCCAAGTGTCACGCTGTCGGTGATCTACATTGCGCTGATCGCGCGCATCACGCGCACCAGCGTGCTGGAGGTGCTGGGCGAGGACTACATCCGCACCGCGCGCGCCAAGGGCCTGCCCGAGACCGCGGTGCTGATGCGCCACGCGCTGACCAACGCAGCGGTGCCGATCGTCACGGTCATCGGCATCGGCATCGCGCTGCTGATCGGCGGCGTCGTCGTCACCGAAAGCGTGTTCAGCATCCCGGGTCTGGGCCGGCTCACGGTGGACGCGGTCCTCGCGCGCGACTACCCGACGATCCAGGCGGTGATCCTGTTGTTCTCGTTCGTGTACGTTCTGGTCAACCTGGTCGTCGACCTGCTCTACACGGTCCTCGATCCGCGGATCCGGTATTGAGCGCCACCGTCGACGCGCCGGAATTGAGAGTCCCGCCCGGGCAGCCGCCCGTGCCGCACGCGGGCCTGTCGCGGCGGCTGGCGAGGAATCCAACGATCGCCATCGGCGCGGCCATCCTCGCGCTGATCCTGCTCCTCGGCCTGGCCGCGCCGCTGCTGACGTCGATCGATCCGGCGCAGATCAATCCCGTATACAGGAACAAGACGCCGGGTACGACGGAGATCGTGCGCCGCGACGACGGCACGAAGGCCACGGTCACGCATTGGATGGGCACCGATTCGCTGGGCCGCGACGTGTACAGCCGGGTCGTCTACGGCGCGCGCGCATCGCTGCTCGTCGGTGCGGCCGTCGCGGTGATCAGCATCTCCATCGGCCTCGTCATCGGCCTGGTTGGCGGCTACATCCGTTGGCTCGACGCCATCGTCATGCGCGTCATGGACGGCCTGATGGCCATTCCGGCAATCCTGCTCGCGATAGCGGTCGTGTCGCTGTCGAAGGCGGGCCTCGTCGCCGTGATCGTCGCGATCGTCATTCCCGAGATCCCGCGTGTCGTACGGCTGGTGCGCTCCGTCGTGCTGTCGATCCGCGAGGAGCCCTACGTGGAGGCGGCCATTGCGGTGGGAACGCGCACGCCGCTGCTGCTGGTCCGGCACGTGCTGCCCAACACCGTCGCGCCGCTGATCGTGCAGGCCACCTACATCGCCGCGTCCGCGATCCTGATCGAGGCGATCCTGTCGTTCCTGGGCGTGGGCATCCCGCCGGAGACGCCGACGTGGGGGAACATCATGGCGGAAGGTCGCACGCTGTTCCGCGTCTTCCCGCACAACATCCTCTATCCGGGCATATTTCTCGCGTTGACCGTGCTCGCGGTGAACATGCTGGGCGACGGCTTGCGCGATACGCTCGATCCGCGGATGAGGAAGGCTCTGTGAGTACTCCGGTGCTCGACATCCGCAATCTCACCGTGACGCTCCCGCACGGCGCCGATCGCGTCCACGCGGTTGAGAACGTAAGTCTGGACGTCGAACGCGGCGAGATCGTCTGCCTCGTCGGCGAGTCGGGGTCGGGCAAGAGCGTGATCGCGCACGCGATCATGGGACTTCTGCCGAAAGGGCTCGCGGCCACCGGCGGCGACATTCGCCTCACCGGGGAGAACCTGCTGACCGCCGACCCGTCGCGGTTACGCGAGTTGCGCTGCACGCGCATGTCGATGATTTTCCAGGAGCCGATGACCGCGCTGAACCCGGTCATGCGCTGCGGCGACCAGATCGACGAGGTGCTCGCGACGCACACCGACCTCGGCCTCCGCGCACGCCGCGAAAAAGTCCTCGACATCGTTCGCGCCGTGCATCTGCCGGAACCCGAGCGGATGCTCGCCTCGTACCCGCACCAGCTTTCCGGCGGCCAGCGGCAGCGCATCATGATCGCGATGGCGCTGGTGCTGGAGCCGGCGTTGCTGATCGCCGACGAGCCGACGACGGCGCTCGACGTGACCACGCAGGCGCAGATCCTGGTTCTTATCCGCGAACTGCAGCGCGCACACGGCACCGGCGTGCTGTTCATCACGCACGACTTCGGCGTCGTGGCTGAGATCGCCGACCGCGTTGCGGTGCTGCGCGGCGGTGAACTCGTGGAGGTCGGGCGAACCGCAGAGTTGCTCGCCGCGCCAAGGCACGACTACACGCGGATGCTGATCGCGTCGGTGCCGAGCCTGGTGCCGCGTCACCGCGACGTGGTGACGACGCCCGTCGTGCTGGCGACGACCAACATGACAAAGGCGTATGCGGCAGGCGGCTGGTTCGGACGCTCGCGCCACGCGGTCCCCGCCGCGGAGGACGTGACGCTTTCGATACGGCAGGGCGAGACGCTCGGGGTCGTCGGTGAATCCGGCTCCGGCAAGTCGACCGTCGCGCGCTGCATCGCGCGTCTGATCGAGCCCACGCGCGGGCACATCGTGATTGGCGACACGGACTTCGCGTCGATTTCGCGGGCGCAGCTGCACGCACTGCGGCGACGCGTGCAGATCGTCTTCCAGGATCCCTACCGTTCGCTCAATCCGCGCCGCACAGTCGGCCAGGCCATCGTCGAGGGGCCGATGAACTACGGTGCATCGGCGGGCGACGCGTTGGTGCGCGCGCGCAACCTGATGGAGCTGGTCAGGCTGGATCCCAAGTCGCTGGACCGGTTTCCGCACCAGTTTTCCGGAGGCCAGCGGCAGCGCATCTGCATCGCCCGCGCGCTGGCGATGGAGCCCGCCGTGCTGATCGCCGACGAGGCGGTCTCCGCGCTCGACGTCTCGGTCCAGGCGCAGGTTCTAGCACTGCTGGACGAGATCCGGCAGCGGCTCAACCTCGCCATGCTCTTCATCACCCACGACCTGCGGGTCGCCGCGCAGGTCTGCGATCGCATCGCGGTGATGTCGAAAGGCCGCGTCGTCGAATGCGGAACGGTACGCGAGGTTTTCGCGCACCCGCAGAACGACTATACGAAGGCGCTGCTGGCGGCGGCGCCGGGCCGGGGATGGGATTTCTCGGAAGGTCGGGCGCAGCCACTGCCGCCGCCAACCTGAATCAGGGTCGCGGCCCGACGTCCAGGTAGCGCCACTGCTGCTGTGCGAACGTGTTGAGCTTGTAACCCTTGACCCAGGATTGCACCAGCATGTTCTGGTACGGATAGTCGGTGAAGATCCACGGCGCGTAGCCGTAGATCAGGTCGTTCATCCGGTCGAAGAGCGCGGTCCGTTGCGGGCTGTGGGGCATGTCGCGGGCCTTCTCGTACAGCGCGTCGAATTCGGGCAGGCGCATCCGCGCGTCGTTCGATGTGCCGATGTTCGTGCTGACGAAATAGATGTAGTTGTCGATGCCGTCCGGGGTGGTGCTCGACCATCCCAGTCCCCACATCATCAGCTGGCCCGCTTCGGACATTTTATTCAGTTCGGGCCACTTGTTCTTGAGGAACGTGATCCTCAGTCCCAGCGCGTCCATGTTGCGCTTCCACAATTCATCGCTGGTCCGCGCCGCGTTGTCCGTCGTCGACGCGAGCACCAGCGTCAGCGGCTTCCCGTCGGGCTGCTCGCGGTAACCGTCGCCGTCGCGGTCCCTGTAGCCGAACTTGTCGAGCAAGGCGCGCGCCGCCGGGAGATCGTAGGCGTAGGGCGCGACGTATTTCGGGTCGTGCCCGTAAAGTGGCGGCGGAACCGGCTGGTTCGCCGGCACCGCTTGGCCGTCCTTCAGCTGTGCGATGGCAGTTTTGCGGTCGTACGCCATGCTTATCGCCCGGCGCAGCGCGAGTCTCTCCGGCGTGTATCCGCCCACCACCGGATCCTCGAGGTTGAAGAAATAGAAGGAAATGGACGGCGCGATGTCCCGATGCAGGACGATGCCGCGCTGCGCCAACGCAGGCTTGAGCGTGGCGCCCTGGAGCACGGTGGACGCGAGCGTCAACGGGACCTCGACGTAATCGAGCTTGCCCGAATCGAACGAGAGCAGTCGCGGCTGCGCCTCTTCGATGATGCTGATGTCGACGTTGCCTACCAGCGGCAGCTTGCGGCCGACGAGATCCTTGGCTGTTGCCGCATCGGCCGGCGTGCTGCCCGCGCCAGGCGCCGGAAACGTGACGTCGCGGTAGTCCGGGTTCGCGTCGAGCGTGATGCGTTGCCCGCGCGTCCAGCTCTTGAGACGGTAGGGTCCCGTGCCGACCGGATGTTCCATCACGCGATGGGTGCCATCTCCGTAGGCTTCGACCACCTCGCGCGCGACGGCCGACGACGGCACGCCGGTGAACCACCACTCGAAGCCGTATTTTGGCCGCTCGAACCGTATGCGCAGGGTGTACCGGTCGATGACCTGCAGTCCCTCGATCTTCGCGTCGTAGTCGAAGGCGTTGTTCTTCCGCGCGGCCGCCAGCACGGCGTCGATGCCGACCAGGTTGTGCTCGAACACGTAGACCCAGTACGAGCGGACCTTGGGATCGAAGATCCGTTTGATGCTGTAGACGTAGTCTTCGGCGGTGAGCTCGCGCCGCTTGCCCTTGAACGCAGGGTCAGCGGCGAAAAAGATTCCGGGCTTTACCTTGATCGTGAAGGTGCGGCCGCCATCGCTGATTTCGGGAAGTGCCGCCGCGGTGTTGGGAACCATCCGCACCGGCCGCGCGAAGTAGTCGTACGTGTACAGCGGATCGATGATGGCGCTGATCACCGACCAGGAATAGGTGTCTTCGGTAGCCTGCGGATCGAATCCCGCCTCCGCGGTGCGGAAGGCGACGCGCAGTGTCTTGGTCATGTCGGCGCACCGTACCGGCGCCGCTGTCGCCAACAGGCACGCAAGCGCGAACGTGGAAAAGAGCGACAGGCGCAGTTGCATGGCCGGTTCCTTGGCGCGTCTCGTGAGGCACTCGAAGCCTCGATTTATACGTCCCGGCGGCGCGTCGGCGCAAGCGGGGGAGACGGGCGAAGCGGCAAACCGCGTACACTTAGGGCGGCCGCTGCGCGCGCACGCCCCGGGAACCGGGGCCGCCGTACGCTGGCATCCACATACCATGCGGCAGGGAAAACCTGCCCGATCACCGAGGGGGATCCATTGATGCGAATGTACGGCATCACCAATTGCGACACGATCAAGACTGCGCGCGCGTGGCTGTCCGAGCACGGCATCGCCTATCGTTTCGTCGACTTCAAGAAGACCCCGCCACTGCGCGAGCAACTCACCGGGTGGTGTGCGGAAGCCGGCTGGCAGACGCTGCTCAATCGCCGTGGCACGACCTGGAAGAAGTTACCGCCGGAGAAGCAGGCTGCGGTGACCGATGCCCCGGCCGCGATTGCCATGATGCTCGAGAATCCGACGGCGATCAGGCGGCCGGTGATGGAAACGGATCAGGGCCTCATCGTCGGCTTCGACCGCGAGGAGTGGGAGCGCGCGTTTCCCGATCGTTAGCGGCGTTCAGCCGAGGAAGCGTGTGAGGCGTGCGACGCCGTCGGCCAGCCGTGCCTCGCTCGACGCGAAGCACCAGCGGACGAAGCCCTCGCCTTCGGGCCCGAACGCGCTCCCCGGCGCCAGGCCCAGCCGCGCCTCGCGCACCAGGCGCTTGCAGAACTCGAGGCTGTCGGTCACGCCCTCGACGCGAAAGAACGCGTACATGGCGCCGGGAGGCGGTGCGACGGCAATCCGCGGCATGCGCGCAAGTGCTGACACCAGCATGTTGCGCGCGGCCTTGTAGCGCGCCAGCGTGTGGGCGATCGTGGGTTCGCCGTCGGTGATCGCCACCACGCCGGCACGCTGCACGAAGACCGGCGAGCACGACGTGTTGTATTCGATGAGCTTACCCAGGTCGGGCATCAGCGCTTCCGGCGCAACGATCCAACCCAGTCGCCAGCCTGTCATCAGCCACGATTTGGAAAAGCTGTTGGTGCTGATCACGCGGTCCTCGGGGCCCGTCAAATCGAGGAATGACGGCGCGCACGCGCCGCCGTCGTAGACCAGCCGCTCGTACACGTCGTCGGCGATGATCCAGATGCCGTGCCGGCGGCAGTGCGCAAGGATCGCCTGCTGGTCCGCCAGCGAGATCGTCCAGCCGGTGGGATTGTTGGGCGAATTGATCATCACCGCGCGCGTGCCGGGCGTCAGCGCCGCAAGGAGGCGGGCGAGGTCGAGCGTCCACCCGGTCGCGGTGAAAGCGAGCGGCACGCAGACGACGTTCGCCGACAGGATCTTCGGAATCTCGACCAGGTTGGGCCACAACGGCGTTACGACGACGACGCGGTCGCCGGGCGCCACCAGCGCCTCTACCGTCAGCATCAGCGCCGACATGCCCGATGCGGTGACGGCGACATGGCCGGCCGGCGTCGGCCGATGCAGCCTGGACACGTATGCCCCGATTGCCTCGCGCAGTTCGGGGATGCCGAAATTCTGGGAATAGAACGTCTCGCCGCGCGCAAGCGACTGCGAAGCCGCGTTGCAGATGAACGCCGGAGTTACTTCGTCCGGTTCGCCGAACCAGAAGGGCAGCACGCCTGCTTCGTCCAGGCCGGCGTTCGCGACCTCGCGTATCTGCGAGGCCATCAGCGCGCGCACGGCGGGGCGCGCCGCCGAGGGCGCGGCGAAGTTCGAGTCGTTCATGGGTAAAAGGCGCGGGCGGTCTGGGTCGGGACGGACCGCATTTATACTACACACGGCACACGGGAGTTTGGCATGGGCATTTTCTGGAGCGTCGTCGGCATCTTGATCTGTGGGGGGCTCGGCGGCTTCGCCGCGTGGGCGTTCGTCACGGCGATGGGCTGGGCCGGAACGCCGGGCGCCCTCGCCGCCGCGGTCATTGGCATGGTGGTCGCCGTCGCGCTGTGGACGGGCGGCACCGCGCTGTTGCGTTCCTTCGGGTGGGTACGCTAGGAATGTTCGCCGTCGACGAACTCGCTTCCCGGCTGATCGCCGCGTACGACGCCGCCCGCACCATCGCCCCGATCACCGACGAGGCCGCGGATTTCGACGTTGCTGCCGCCTATGATGTGCTGGCCGAGATCGAGCGCCGCCGTCGCGCGCAGGGCTGGGTGCCCGCGGGCCGCAAGATCGGCTTCACCAACCGCACGATCTGGCCGCGCTACGGCGTGTACGACCCGATCTGGGCGCACACGTGGACGCACACGGTGCACCACGCCAGCGACGGACAGGCGACGCAAGCCCTCGCCGGCTTTGCCCAGCCGCGCATCGAGCCCGAGGTCGTGTTCCGGTTGCGCGGCCCGGTGCCCGACACCGGTGACGCGGAGGAAATCCTGCGCCACGTTGAGTGGGTCGCCGCCGGCTTCGAGATCGTGCAAAGCCACTATCCGGGCTGGAAGTTCAAGGCGCCGGACTGCACCGCCGCCTTCGGACTGCATGGCGCGTTGATCGTCGGCACGCCGGTCCCGGTCACGGCGTCCAATCGCGCCGCGCTCGCGGCCACGCTTCCGAACTTCGAGTTGACATTGCGCCGAGGCGAGGCCGTCATCGATCGCGGCCGCGGCAGCCACGTGCTCGACAGCCCGGCGCTGGCGCTGGCGCATCTCGCCCGGGTCCTGACCGGCCAGCGGCAATTCCCGGGCCTCGCCGCGGGCGAGATCGTGACGTCCGGGACCGTCACGGATGCCTGGCCGGTCGCGCGCGGCGAGTCGTGGTCGAGTGACTACGGCGAGCTGGACCTGCCCGGGATTCGCCTCGAGTTGACATAACGGGCGCGCACTCAAGGGCTGGCTCGGCGCCTTTTGCGCAACGGGGTATGATTTGCGGCCCCGGGGCCATTGCCGACCGTCGGTGCCCCACAGGTAAGGAGTGACCAGGATGAAGACCATCATCGTTGCGACCGCCGCGCTGGTGCTCGCCGCCTGCGCGGCCCCGACTCCCGCCCCGGACCAGCCGGCCGCCGACGACAAGAGCTACGTTACCGGCAGTCGGCTGCCGGTCAAGGACAAGAGTTCCGGCAGCAGCACGGTCATCACCGCCGCGCCGCCGCCGCCGGGCGCGCCCCGCGGCGCAGGGGTGCCTTCAAAGACCTTGGGGGGGAACTGATCCCATTCAAGTCGCCTCGGCGACGACGACGTACCGGAGCGGTCCGCCGGGGCTGATTGCGTCGAACGGATAGCATGTGACCAGCGTGAGCGTCGGCTGAAGCGTGTCGCGCGGGATGTCGAGCGCTCGGTAGTCGGCGACATAGGTCCTGCGTACCTGAAAGTGGCGGCGGGTGCCGTTGCGCCCCTCCACCACCAGCGTGTCGCCTGTCACCAGCCGTTGCAGGAACCGGAAGTGCGTGTCGCGGTGCGCGGTGATCACGCTGTTGCCGAGGTCCCCGGGAATCGCCGAGCCTGACAGGTGCCCGGGGCCGAACGCGAGTGTGCGCCCCGACGCCCCGCTCAGCACGAGCAGATCGGCATGCTGTGATGGCGCGATGAGCCGTGCCACCGGATGCATGTCCGCCCACGGCCATGGCTTGGCGGGCATGCCGGAAGCCTGCGACTTCGCCCAAGCCGAGTGCAGCAGCACCTGCGCGACTCCAGCCTTGGCGTGGATAAAGAGGCCGCTGCCGAAGCAGGCGAGACCGGCCCCCGCAAGCAGCAGGATCACCGCAAGGAATCGCGCACGGCGGAATCGTGTTGTGCGCTGGCGTCGTGTGCAAGCGTCGCTGCCGATCGGGGAAGACTCGGCCGGCCGGCATCGAAACGCAATGCCCGGCGGGCTCGCGCGCATCCAATTGCGCGATTCATGCCTGTTCCGGCCGAAAGGTCCTCCCCGATCGGCAACGATGGTTTCCATGATCAGATCCCTTGCGGCGTGTTCACGCGGCGGTAGCGGTCGAGATAAGAGAGCAATGCGGCCGCGAGCATCAGCAATATGCCGACGACGATCGCCAGCGCTGCGGGAGTCGCGGTCCGCGGCAATTGGTCGAACCCCGTCAGACCCTCGGGCACGTGGCCGGGCATCGCGGCGGTCAGCGTGTCGACGCCGGCGGGCTTCGTCGGTGTCACGTCGACGGCGACCAGGCTCGTGAACTTGCTGACGAGGTGGTGCGTCAGCGCGACATCGAGCACCGCGCTGCGGATGAACTGCTCCGGCGCGCCCTGGCGTCCGGCGTCCATCAGCGAGTCGATCTTCGCGCGCGCCCACAGTACGGAGACGCCGGGCTCCGTCGCGCCGCCGTTGATCGGCAGCAGCGCCTGCCACGCTCTGCCTTCGCGCGTGCCCGAGACCAGCACGTTGCCTTGCAGCGTGCCAGCCGGAAATTGCGCCATCACGACGACGGGTTCGCCGGCGTACAGGTCGGGCACGAGCCGCGGCCATGTGTCGGCGCCGCCGGGCCAGTCCACGGCGATGTTCGTTAGCGCCGTGCTCTCCAGCTTCCGGAACAACGCGGTCATCTTCTGGCGCACTTCGCGCACGTCGCCGATGAACGTGAAGGTGCCGCGGCCCGCTTGCGCTGCCTTGGCGAGGAAGAACGAGTTGGGCGACGGGCCGATGCCGATCGTGAAGAGGCGCCGGTCACCCAGCTTGTCGTGCAGCAGACGCAGGATCTCGTCCTCGTTGCCGACGGCGCCGTCGGTGAGGAACACGACCTGCCGCACCATGGACGACTCCGGCTGACCTGCGATGGCCATTTTCAGCGCCGGCAGCATCTCGGTCCCGCCGCGCGCGCGCAGCGCGCCGACGAACTGCTTGGCGCGCGCCAGCGTCGTCGCATCGACCGGCATCGGTGCCGGGAACAGCGGCGTGCTGGTGGAATTGAATTCGACGACGTTGAAGCGATCGCCCGGCTGCAGCCGCTCGAGGGCCATGGCCAGCGCGTCGCGCGCCTGGGCGATCGAGACGCCTTCCATCGATCCCGACGTGTCGATGATGTAGGTGATCTCTCGCGGCACGTGGACTGCCGCGACGTCGGGCGCCGTCGGCGGCAGCGCCATCAGCAACGCATAGGTCTTGCCGCCCTTGGTCTCCGTGAAGAGCGCGGCGCCGGGGGCCGCGCCGACCTCGGGAACGAAAGTGAACTCGAAGTCGCGCGCCGCGGGCACCTGCCAGTCGGCGAGTGTCACGCGATAGCGATTGCCCGGGCGCTCCTCGACGTCGATGTCGTGGTAGGTGCTCGCAACCCTGGCCAGCGGAAATCCCGCGTTCAGGTCGAGCGCAATCGACACCGGGTTCACGAACTCCTCCTGCGAAGGAACGAATGGAGGCGTGATGCGATCGGCGTCCGGAACCTGCGACGTCGTCGGCGACCAACCGGTTCCGTTGCCGGCCGCGGCGACCGCGGCGCCCGGAATGTAGCGGGGCGTGACCGCGAGCGGAAAGCGCAGCTGGAACGCGCCTTCGTCGTAGCGAAGCGTCTCCTCGTACTCAAGCGCGACGACGATCTCCTCGTTCGGCCCGATGTTGGCGACGCTGGTCATGAACATGTTCGGCCGCTCCTGCTCGACGAGCGCCGTCTTGTGCCCATCGGCCTTGGCGGTTTCATAGGTCCTTCGCGCCTCGGCGCGTTCCTTGACCTGGCCTTCGATCACGCGCTCGCCGATGTGCATCGTCAGGTGGTCGACGGCGGCCTTGTCGGGAAGCGGAAACACATATACGCCTTCGCGCCACGTGGCGGTCGGATTGGCGAATCGCTGGCTGACCTGCACGCGTGCGACCATCCCGCTGATGGCCATGCGCACGTCGGTCGACAGGAGCGGCGCGGCCGTCCTGCCGCCGCCTTCGTCGCGCAGCAGCAGCGTGCCCTGGCCCGGGTTGTCGCTGCTCGCCGCTCGGGCCTCGAAGCTGATGACGAACACGGCGAGGGCGAGCACCAGGCTGACGAACAGGCCGGTGGCCAGGCTTTCCAGCGCCAGCCGGCCAAGCTGGCGCCATTCACCGCGCAGGCCGTTGCTATCCGCGAACCGATCCGCTTGCGACATGGTCGACTTCCCGTTTGAAGCGCCGGTGGAGGGGGAGTGGATTCCGAAGGGGGCGTCCGCCGGCGTAGCACCCCCACGCCCTTATTGCGCGCGCGCATTGCGGCGCCACCGCGCGCAAAAAGGGGCAAGCCGGCGAATAAAGATGGCAAACCGATGGCAGATGGGCGAGAGCGGGTCCGCGCCACGGGTGCTGCGGTATATTCGGATGGCATGAAACGCATCGCGATCGTCGAGGACGAACCCGCCATCCGCGCCAACTACGCCGAGGCGTTGCGGCGGCATGGCTACGAAGTCGCTGCGTATGCCAATCGCGCCGACGCAATCACGGCATTTCGCACGCGCCTGCCCGACCTGGTGCTGGTGGATATCGGCCTGGGCGAAGACATCGACGGTGGCTTTGCGCTGACGCGGGAACTGCGTGCGCTGTCGGCCACGCTGCCGATCATCTTCCTGTCGGCGCGTGACAGCGATTTCGACATCGTCGCGGGATTGCGGCTGGGTGCCGACGACTACCTGACCAAGGACGCGAGCCTGCCGCACCTGGCCGCGCGCTTAGCCGCCTTGTTTCGCCGCAGCGAACTCTCGACCGCGCCGCCCTCGGGCGAAGACGTCCTCGAGCGAGGACCGCTTGCGCTCGACCTGCCGCGTCTGACCGCGCACTGGAACGGCGCTCGGGTGGATCTCACGCTGACCGAGTTCTGGATGGTCCATTCACTCGCTCGCTTTCCCGGGCACGTCAAGGACCGCGATACACTGATGCGCGACGCCAGCATCGTCGTCGACGACAGCACGATCACGTCGCACGTCAAGCGCATCCGGCGGAAATTTCAGGCAGTCGATCCGGCATTCGACCGCATCGCCACCGTCTACGGCATGGGCTATCGCTGGAACCCGGAATGACGCTGCCCCGAATCGCGCTGTCGATTCGCGCGCAGCTGTTGCTCGTCCTCACCGTATTCCTGGCGCTGCCGTGGCTGGGCGTCGAATACGTGCGCGAGCTGGAGCGCGTGCTGCGCGACGCGCAGGAACGCACGCTCGCCGGCACCGCGCAGGCGGTTGCCACCGCGCTGCACGATCGCCCGCGGCTCTTCGCAGCGCGGCCCGACGCGATCGCCGCATTCGCCCGGGATCGCTCCGACGATGCGGTGAAAAGCGCCGACCACGTGCCGCCGTCGGCCTCCCCCGAGGTCGCGCAGATCATCGACGGACTGTCGCGCACGACGGCGCGGATCTGGGTCATCGACCGCGACGGCACGGTGCTGGCGCGCGCCGGGACGCTCAAGGCGCCGCCGGAAAAGCTGCCGGCCGAATCGATCGGCGTGCGCGTTTCGAGAGCGACGATCGGGCGCCTGTACGCGTTGGTGCTGGACCAGCCGACGGAAGACTTCACCGATGACGCCGCCGCCAACGGTACACCGGGTGGTCGCGACGTCGAAGGCGCGCTCGCCGGCATCCTGACGACCGAGCGGCGGCCCACGTCGGATGGCCGGGCCGTGGTCGTCAGCGCCGCCCACCCCATCTGGGTCGGCGACGCCGTGAAGGGCGCGGTAGTCGTCGAGGAGACGGGTAATGCGGTGCTCGCGCAGCGCAACCGCGCGTTCGAGCGCCTTTTCAACATCGTGCTTGCGGTGCTGCTCGTGGGCTCGCTCGCGCTGACGGCCTACGCGTCGTGGCTCTCGTCGCGCATCCGGCGCCTGCGCGACGACGCGGAGCGCGCCATCGACGAGCAGGGACGCGTGCGGACGCCGCTGGCGAGCTCCAACGCCGGCGACGAGATCGGCGACCTGTCGCGCAGTTTCGCGAACGTGCTGGCGCGGCTGTCCGATTATGCAAGCTACCAGGAAAAGATGGCGGGCCGGCTGTCGCACGAGCTGCGCACGCCGATCGCCGTGGTGCGCAGCTCGCTCGACAACCTGGCGCAGGCGGCGCTCCCCGGCGATGCGCGCGTGTACATGGTCCGGGCGCAGGAAGG
>Ga0302322_100002508_pt1 | contig 15493 bp, 14 predicted proteins | sample Fen_T0_2_FD_203757 | JGI IMG/M metagenome (GOLD analysis project Ga0302322, IMG submission 203757) | Peat permafrost microbial communities from Stordalen Mire near Abisko, Sweden - Fen_T0_2 | ecosystem: Environmental > Terrestrial > Soil > Wetlands > Permafrost | place: Sweden: Abisko... | reverse complement strand
CGCGCCGGGGAATCAGGCGAAACCTCGATCGAGCCCAAATCGGCAAGAAACATGACTTCGCGGCCGAGGTAGGCCGGCGGGAGCTTGACCGTGACGGTGGCGGCGTCGCGCGCGGTGGCCGCATCCGGATAGAGTGCGTTGACCGCCTTGGTCAGGCGGGAAGACGAGGCAAAATCGGGATTGTGTAACTGAAGAGTGAATATGCCGTCATGCACGAACGTCGCCGGGATTTCGCGTTCAACGATCGCGCCGTTGGGAATCATGCCCACCGTAGGATGGTTTTTCTGGACGGTAGCGCCACCAGCACCACCCGAACCACCAAGGAATCCACCAACCGCAACCGCGCCCTGCGCGACAGCGTAAACGCGTCCATCCGCACCGAGAAGAGGCGTCTGCAAAAGCATGCCGCCTTGAAGCGATTTCGCGTCACCCATTGAAGCGACGGTGACATCAATCCGGCTGCCGTTCTTAAGAAAGGCAGCGATGTCCGCGGTGATCATAACCACCGCGGCGTTCTTGGTCTTGATCTGATCGGCTTGGACGGTGATGCCATAGCGCTGGAGGGTATTGGCGACGGTACGCAATGTACCGATGGCGTTGCTATCGCCATCACCCGCAAGACCAACGACCAGGCCGTAACCTACGAGTTGGTTGTCCCGGCCACCCTCGACAAGTGTCACGTCCTTGATACGCGCTGCAAAGACCGTTCCGCACAGCAGACTGGCGGCAACGAAAATAGAAAGAATTAGGCGGAGCGTTCGCATGTGTATTGAAGAAATTAGTACGGACGGAGCTTGTCGTAAATCTTGGTCAGCCAGCCTCGTTTTTGGGCATCGGTAAGGGCGCCATCGCTGATAAACTCCAGCCGCACATCAGCGACATTGGTTGAGACTACAGTATTCGCGCTCGTCACATCGTCGGCGCGGACAAGGCCGTGAAGCACGACGTACTGGGTTTCACCGGAGAAGGTGATCACGCGCACACCCTCGATCACCAGGTTTCCATTAGGCAGCACGTCGGTGACGAGCACAGCGGCGCGGCCGGAGAGACTCTGGCTGTTGCTGATCTCACCACCACCGGCAAAGTCGTTTTTCCCAGCCATCTTAGTCGAAGGCAACACGCCACCATGAGTCCCCAGACCGCTCAATGCGGGTGGGTAGATGAACTGGCTTATGCCAGCGTCGATGCTGGATGACTTGTTCGACTTGGTGCTTTGCGATGATTGCGTAGCTGCGGTCTCAGAAATCACCACCGTGAGAATGTCGCCAGTACGCGAGGCCTTGCGGTCGGCGTACATGGAGCGCTCCTGGTTAGCCGGCGAAGTCCAAAGCGAATCTGCAAACACGGGCGCAGCCACGAGACTTAGGAAGAGAAAGATGGAGAGGTAACTTTTCATAGGATCAGAAGCGGACTTGGGCGCGCGCCTCGGCGACGACGAGCGCAGAGAAGTCTTTTTTCGATTCGAGGTTGCGAAGTTTTACCGTGTCGCCAGCGGCGCCGTTTTCCATGGCCATGGCCTTGGTCGTGATCGTCATCGTGCCGTCGATTGCCGAGACTTCTACGATCTGGCCTTTGCGAATAAGCGAGCGGCGGGTGAGATCGCGCCAGGCGAGGACACGGCCAGCTGGCACAGAGCAGGCAAAGGTATAATCGATTTCGGTGCTATCGGCGGAAACGGTGTCGCGCTGCTGCAGCACATCGACGCGGCGGGTGTCGAGTTGGTTCGGGTCGAAGTTGGAGCCACGCTCGACGGGTGCGCGCGCTACCCAAACGTCCTGGGAAAGCTGCGCTTTCAACATGAGCGGGAAAGTACCGAGCGCCTGACCACCGCTCTGGAGCCGCACTTGCAATAAAAGTGACGAGGTGAGCCGCGCTGGAAAATCGAGGATTACCACTTCGACAAAGCCCGTCGCCGCGGCAGGCGGCGCCCAGGAACGAAGCAGTTCCAACTGCAGATCGCCACGCGTTTGGAAATGATCGGAGAGTTGGCGGGAAAGGTCGGCCAGGAGTTGTTCCTGCGTGATGCCTCCCGGGGCAGGTGTGTCGGCCGCGGGGATAGTTGACTGCCCCGGAACAACCGGAACCAGCGCACAGAGTGCAGCGGCGAGCAAAAGTGAAATTGTCGTGCGCGGGCTCATCAGCGTTTCATCTGGTTGACGTTCTGAAGCATTTCGTCGGAAGTCTGGATGGACTTGCTGTTGATCTCGTAGGCGCGCTGAGCGGTGATGAGGTTTACCATTTCCTGCACGATGTTGACGTTAGAGCTCTCGATGTAGCCTTGCACCGTGGTGCCGAAGCCCTGTTCGCCGGGGCTGCCTGTTTCAGGAGAGCCGCTGGCGGGGGTTTCGGTATAAATATTTCCACCCAGGCTCTGGAGGCCGGCGGGGTTGCCGAAACGTGTGAGCGTAAGTCGGAAGGACTGTTGGCCGCTGGCGGTCGAGTAGGTCACCTGGCCTTCCGGGGAAACCGTGATGGCTGTGGTGCCGGCAGGGATCGACTGAAAACCGCTCAACACCGGTAAACCGTCGTTGTTGGTTACCTGGCCGGTCGGAGAAATCTTAAACGAACCGTCGCGCGTGTAGCCGGAGGTGCCGTCGGGACGCTGGACCTCGTAGAAACCGTCACCCTGGATGGCGATATCAAGTTTCTCGCCGGTGGACGTGAGTTCGCCCTGAGTAAAGACCTTGCCCGTTGACGCGACGCGAGTGCCGTTACCGACCTCGATTCCCGTGGGCAGGATGTTGCCGCCGCTGTCTTGGGAGCCGGCAGCGCGCGGTTTCTGGTAGAGCATGTCCTGGAACGAAATCTGGCTGCGCTTGAAACCGGGGGTATTCACGTTCGCCAGATTATTAGCGATGGTGTTTAGGTTTAGCTGCTGGGCTTCCATACCGGAGGCGGCGGAGTAGAGGGATAAGCTCATAGGATTTTCGGTAGTTAAAGGGAGGATACGTGACGAATGATCAGCCTAACGTCTCGAGCGCTTTCTGGAGGTTTTGGTCGCGGCTGGTGATGATCTTCTGGTTGGCTTCGTAGGCGCGGGCAATCTGCACCAAAGCAATCATCTCGTGGAGAGGCGTGACGTTGCTGCCCTCGATATAGCCCTGCAGGACGCCAGGCTTTTCGAGTTTAGTCGGCTGAACTCCATCCGAAGGTAGAAACAGGCCACCGCCAAGCGGCTGGAGTTTTTCCTTGTCGGCAAAAGTGACCACGCTGAGCGTGCCGAGCTGGGCGTCACCCTGAGTTACCTTACCATCGCCACCGATAGAAAGACTACCGCCGTTGCGCGGCATGACGATCGGCGTACCGCCTGAGGTAAGCACAGGCAGGCCTCCTCGACTCAGAATCGTGCGGTCAGCTCCGAGATGAAACTCCCCGGACCGGGTGTAGCCGTGCGAGCCATCGGGCATCTGCACTTCAAAGAATCCCTCTCCCTCTAGCGCCACATCCAACTCGCGCCGCGTCGGCGTGGTCTCGCCCGGTTGGAAGCTCACGCCGGTGTGCGTTGCGGGGAACATCGCTGGGGAGCCACCGTCTGCTTGCTTGGCCTTTGGGTCGGCTTGGATGGTTCCCATCTCGATTGAGGAGAACTCCACCGTGCGCTTGCGAAAGCCAGCCACCTGGCTCGAAGTGATGTTTTGCGCCACGACTTCCTGCCAGCGCTCCAAAGCGGAAAGGGATGCTGCGCACTGGTAGAGACCAATATTCATCTGGGGTCTGTACCCTAAGCAATGGTAATGCCAGTTACTTAACTTGTTAATTCATAGTATTTAAAGTACATTTTTCCGAGGAAGGCATTTTTTGCCGGGCTAGGGATTTCTCCCTCCACGGCAGCATTTGCCGCCAAAGAAACACCTGATTCTTATCAACTCTCCTCCCTTCCTGTACCTCCAATTTTCGTTGCGCCACCGCTCCCGCAGAAAAAAGGCGTGCCCACGAAACGAGTACGCCTGCATCGGAAAATTATTTCTTAATAATCTGCGGCCCGTCGGTTAGATAGACGACATCTCTGGGGTTGATGACATAAATCAGGCCACGGCCGATCTCAATCACGAGCACACCATCGGCCGCACGCACCTGCTTCACGTCTTCGAGCACACGCAACACGCCCTCTTTCTGCAGAGTAATCGTCAGGGGCGGACGGGAGAGCTGCGTGAACGCCGTGGCATAACCAGCGGCCAATTCCTTGGCTTCAGAATCCACCAGCACATGAACCGATGAGGTCGTGGGTGCAGACTGCGATTGGGCAAAAGCTCCGGTGGACAACACCGAAGCGAAGACGAACAAGAAACCGTATTTCATGAGAGAACACATAGAACTAGTTGGGAACATTTATGGTGGCTCAAAGAGTTATTGAGCATCTAAAAGGCTTCCGGCTTCACGGTAACGCCTTACCACACGTTGTTCCGTGCGATCATTGTTACTTGGTTAGCATGTTGGTCCACAATCATAAACCCAAGTAATTGCAACCCGTGGCATTGCTCAGTCTCAACCGCCAGCCGGATACAGGCAGTCGATTTCGATGCGTTCGCCGCAGGAACAAGTTACGATTAGGCGCACGATCTTGTCGCCCTGCTTTACCGCTTCGACGGTCGGCCCCGCGTCATCCTTGTTGTGCTCCTTATGGGCAGAAGCGCGGGCGACGGCTTGAGCCGGACCTAGCCCGGCAAAGGTTTGTAGGTTGGCTGACTGGACTTGGGGACGGCCGGAGAGGAAAGGTTTCATCGAGGTTCAACAATGGCTGGGCGCGCGCTGGGTTTGGTCGCAGCGGAGGTTTCGGCAGGTTTTGGGGTTGGCAGAGAGGAAGTTGGTTTGGGGGCAGTGTCTTTATCTTTTTCTATATCCTTCAAGCGAGTGCCCATCGTGAGGCTGAGCGTGACCCGTTGGTTGGCCTCAGAATCGGGTGCCTGAAACGGTATGGGGCGCGTGTCCGCGTAGCCAGTCACCCGCTCAACCCTTGTGGGATCGACCGCATAGAGCGTGAGAGCGCGGCGCGCGGAGTTGGCCCGATCGGCAGACAGTTCCCAAACCGTATATTCGGGCTTGGGCAAGACCAGCCCTTTGCGTGTGTGCCCCTCAATAACGACACGAAATTTTTGCCGGTCGATCATCCAGGCAAGGCTCTGCATGACAAAGCGGCCCCATTCGGTGAGTTCGGCCGTGCTCTCGGCAAAGAGCGGGCGCTTAGAACGATCGTAAAGCGTGATACGCAAGCCGTCACTGGTCACCTGAATGTCGACGGGTTTCTCGCCCATGTCTTCATCGAGATTTAGCAGACGGAAGAAATCCTTGGAAAGGGCGTTCAGGTATTGGAGGTCGACGTCGCGTTTGCTGGTTTGCGGTTGATCGGCGCCGGAGTCTTCGCCATGCGGCTGGGTCGGTTTGTTGGTATCGTACGGCATGATGCCGGACGTGTTCTTCATCGGGGAATTGAAAGGGTTTTGAAAATACCGGGCCGTTGCGACGAGGATTTTCTTTTCCTGAGACGAAATCCAAAGCACGAGAAAAAGCGCCATCATCGCCGTCATGAAATCAGCGAAGGCGACTTTCCACGCTCCGCCGTGGTGGGCATCTTTTTTTCTGCGCGGTCTTTTCACGGTGGCTCCGGACTACTAATTTAGCCGGGCGCCCTACCGGGCGCGGGCATGGATTTAAGGGCAGTTTCCAGTTCGTCCGCAGCCGGTTGCACGTCACTGGCCAACGAACGACGGGCGACTTCGACCGCGGTGAGCGGGGCCAGACCTTTCGCAAAACCCGCGACCGCAGCGAGGATACACCTGAGGTACATCTGGTCGCCGGCATTGTTGAACTTGATGCGGTTCGCGAGTGGATTGACGAGGCCGTAGGCGAAAAACACGCCGAGAAACGTGCCAGTCAGTGCGGCGGCTACGCGTTCACCCACCACCTCAGGACCGTCAGCAATGGCGGCCATGGTGTTGATGATGCCCAGCACAGCCGCGACAATGCCAATGCCCGGCAATGAGTCGCCAACGAGGTTTAGTAGGTGCACCGGGTGGTCAGACTCGTCAGACTTGGCATCGAGCTCGGCCATCATGAGGTCTTCGAGTTGGTCGGGCTTGATCTTGCCGTCGATGACGGGCTTCAGTCCGTTTAGGAGAAACTGCATTCGCTCGTGATTGGAGGTGAAGGCTGGGTACTTGTTGAAAATGGCGCTGCTACCGGGGTTCATCACGTGCTCTTCAAGCGCGATCAGTCCGTTGCGCCGACCGACCATGAAAATCTCATAGAGCATCTTCAGCAGGTCAAAATACTCGGTCTTACCACTGGCTTTGCCAAAAAGGGCGTCTTTGATTTTGTGGATGATCTCTTTCAGGACGTGGGTCGGGCTGGCGATCACGAGCACGCCAAGAGCTACTCCCAAAATTACGACAAACTCCGATACATGGAGAAGCAGTATGGGGTTTCCGCCAGCGATCATGAACCCGCCAAGGGTGGAAGCAAAAACTATAAATACTCCGACAAAAATCATCATGGTGAGACCGGGCGTTTTACCCTAACGGCACTAACGGCTCACCAAGGCCTCAGCTTTAGCCCCGTGGAATAACGTAACACATGCTTATCCGGACTATTCTGCATAGCATAGCTCTGCCTGGGCGGCGCAGCCACGCGAGATTCTGATCGTTCTAGGCCAATACCCACCTCAACGACTACGCATACGCTGGATGTAGGCACGGAGGCCAATGACAGTCTGGGCGTGGATCTGGCAGATACGCGACTCAGTCAGGTCAAAGACCGCAGCGATTTCGGCGAGCCGCATGTTTTCGAAATAGTACATCGCGAGGATCTTCTTGGGAATCTCGGGGAGTTCCGCGATGCGATGGGCGACCAGCTGCATGAGCTCGTCTTTTTCCATGCGATCACGGACGGAGACGTCGGACTCATCAGCGATCAATTCGTGCAGCGAGGCTCCCTCTGAATCCTCGTTTTCCGCATTTTGATCGATGGCCACGAAGCACACTGGACGCGCTTCCTCCATCCACTTCGCGTATTCCTTCGGGGTAAGATTCAGATGCAGGCGAACTTCCTCTTCGGTAGCGGCGCGACCAACCTTTTGTTCGATCTCGTTGATCGCCTCTTTTAGTTTCTTCGCTTTGGCCCGAGCCCGGCGTGGGCACCAGTCAAGACGGCGAAGTTCGTCGAGGATAGCGCCGCGGATGCGGGTCGTGGCATAGCCGGCAAAAGTGTGGCCCTGCTCCGGATCGTACTTGCGGACAGCCGCAATCAACCCGGTCACGCCCACGCTGTAGAGATCCTCGACATCGACATGCGGCGGCAGGTTGAGCTTGATTCGGTCAACGACGTTGCGCACGAGGGGCAGATAACGCGTGATTAGCTCCTTCTCATCGAGGTGCTCGGACTGGGCTCCCTGATAAATCCTCCAGGCATTGGCTGCGACGGTTGGTTCGTGGGCTACGGCGACGGCGGCGGATGCGTTTTTCATGATTAACAGGGGTTGGAAGCGATTGCGATGCGATGACTCTAACTACGATGGGCAAGCGGTAGTGACTCCGCTGGGGTGTTGTGGTGATGGGCTAACATCTGAACCGTGTATTGCACGCCTGATGCCATGCAGTCTGTAAAACATATTAAGCTATGTTTATTAATAACTTAAAAAAGTTTTAGTTAGGCATCATCGCGTGCCAAGCGGATTGTTTCCCATGGCGGGATCCCTCTCGGCAAAAATTGCCTTATGCCATTTATCCCGCTTTGGACTAAGCCCAAAACGAGAGGTGTCAGGTGACTGGCCGTTCGGCTCCCGACAACTCCCTTATCGGCGCAAAGCCGCCTGACTGGAGCTAATTAACGCAGCCTGAGCCGCGTTTGCAGCGGCCTTGGCGGCAGCGGCGGCAGCTTCTTCCGCTGCCTGGCGCGTCGCACGTTTCGCGCGCACGGCCTGACTCAGCAATTTAACAAAAATCGCCCAGAACCAGCGAAAAAGTATCGCCCCGGCTAGGGCCGCAATCGACGCGTCGCGCAGCACCAGATCAATGGCACGGTCAGACATCACGCCGGTGAGCGTAACCAGCGAAAAACCGACAAAACCACCGATAAGAAAAATGAAGCGCATGGACGTGAGAAGAAACGGTTGGAAAAATGAAAACTTAAGCGCCGGGCAGCGTACGACGCAGGACCGCGTCAATCATGGCTTCCTCGCAATCGCCGGTCAGGCTCGGGCCAGTCGCCAGGAACAACGGTGTGAGTTCGCCCTCGATGAGGAAATCCCAAAGCTTACCCCAATGCTCCAGTTCGTCGAGATGGGTAAACACGAGATGCGTCGCCCCAAGATCGCGGCCCGCGGCATAGGCGCGTCGCAACATCGAAGGATCGTAGGCGGCGTTGAGCACGAGCACGCGTCCGGCAAATTTTTCGCGGTCGAGGAACTTTGCCAGCGCAACATTCTCGCCCGGAGTTCGCAACGACAGGCCTGGCAGATCGGCATAGAGCGAACCGCCTGCATCGTTGGGTGTAAAGCTCACAGAATTGTCGTCATGGCCGGGCGCAAAATAGTCGAGCGTGAGGCCCAGCGCTTCGCAAAACACCGCGAGTCCTTCAGCGGGATTGGGCCGGTCAAATTCGGCCTTGAGCACACGAACCATGCGCTGGCGGGAAAAAACTTCCTTCGCGAGCCACTTGCAGAGTGCCGTCGTGCGGCCTACGCCGGGCGAGCCGAGAAACGCGGTGCGCGCCGGCAACGGACGGGCCGGACGTTTCTGCACAATCTGCCGTAAAGCAGCGCCCACTTCCGCGATCGCGTGGTGCAACGGCTGGTCTTCCTGCGCCGCAAAAACCGGCAGCGCTTGCAGGCGCGCGAGCATCGCCTCGGAAAATCCCGAGCGCTTCAAGAGTTCAGGCAACTTCGTGGGCACATCGCGCAACGCCATCGCAGCGGCCGCTCGCGCCGCTGCGTAATCTGAGGTGTGGGCCGACACACCGGCTTCATCCGAGCCCGGTAGTAAAATGCCACCACGAGGGGCGACCGTACCAATATCTCTTTCTGGTGGATACGGCGAAAGGTTTGTTTCAGCCTCCGGCACCTGGGCGATAACCTCTAACTTGGGACCGCGAAAGAGTCGGCTGATCCCCTGCCCGCCCACTTGACGGACGGAAAGCACCTTGGCGTTTTCGCCAAGACGTTCGCGGATGGTTTGCACGGCCTCCTCGGTGGAGCGCACGACAAACCTGTAGGTGGCGCCGGGTTGGAGAGTAGAAGACTGGGAGGGAGAAGTCATGGAAAGATCAGGCTGCTTTGGCGGTTTCCACACGGGTCATGTGCGCTGGTAACGGGATGAAACCGGCATTTTCGACCTCGACCGAGGACGGCAATTCCTGGAAAGCGAGGACGACAAGACGCGGCATTGACGGCTCGAAGAAGCGCTTGAGCGGGAGACGGATCTCGGTCGAAACAACGATGGTGGCCGGCAAGCCCTGTTGCACGAGTTCGGCTGTGCGCTGGGTGAGTTCGTTGAGCAAATGATGGCCCGTGGCCGGATCGAGTCCGAGGCCGATCTCGCTCGGTGTGCGGTGTATCTTGCTGGCAAGAATCTGTTCGAGTCGCGGGTCGAGCGTCAGAGCCTTGATCACTCCAGGCCGGCACTCGTATTCAGGTACAAAATACATGCCGAGGCGGCGGCGGACGAGTTCGCTGAGATCGTCGGGGTTCTTCGTAATCGCTGCGAAATCGCCGATGCACTCTAGGATGAGCGGCAGGTTGATGATGGAAATGTTTTCGCGCAGCAGGTTTTGCAGCACGCGCTGGATGACGCCGAGGCCAACGAGATCCGGCAGTAATTCGGCCACGAGCGCGGGATTAGCTTCCTTGATGTGATCGACCAAACTCTGCACGTCCTGACGGCCAAGGAGCAGATGCGCGATGGATTTGAGCGTCTCAGAAAGGTGGGTGATCATGACCGAAGACGGGTCAACCACGGTGTAGCCATTGAGCTCGGCAGTTTTCTTTTCCGCCTCATCGATCCAGGTCGCCTCAAGGTTGAAAACGGGTTCGCGCGTGGGCACGCCGCGCAGGCGGACTGTGCTGCCCGAGACGTTCATCGCCATCCAGCGGGCCGCATGTACGTTGCCGCGGGCCACCGGTTTTCCGCGGAGCAGGAAGCGGTAATCGTTTGGTTCAAGTTCCAGGTTGTCGCGCACCGAAACCGGCGGCACGAGAATGCCTTTTTCGCGGGCAAGCGTGCGGCGAACCCCGGTGACGCGTGAGAGCAAATCTCCGCCCTTCGCCGCGTCGGCGAGCGGCAGCAGGCCGTAACCGATTTCAATCGCAAAAACGTCGAGCTCAATGAGCTTCCGCAAGTCGTCAGTGCTGGTCGTGCCATGTTTGCCGGTGGCAGCAGGATCTTTACTTCCCGGTGCGGCCTTGCCTGCCTTGGCTGGAGCAGCAGTCGTCGTGGACTCCGGCGCCTCGACAGGGGTTTGCTTTTTGATCATCCAAGCGACGTAACCAATAGTACCACCCAACAGAAAAAATGGCAGCATGGGCATGCCGGGCATCAGGCCGAAGACGCCCATCATACCAGCGGCGATCCCGATCGCGCGTGGGTAGCGTAAGATTTGCCGGCCGATTTGGACGCCGAGGTTGGAATTTTCGGAAGCGCGGGTGACGAGGATACCAGCCGCCACGGAAACGATCAGCGCAGGAACTTGCGCAACCAAGCCGTCACCAATGGAGAGTAAAGTGAATTTCTGCAGCGACTCGCCAAGAGTCAGATCCATCTGGAAAACGCCGATGGCGAAACCACCAATGACGTTAACCAGCGTAATAAGAATGCCCGCGACGGCGTCGCCACGCACAAACTTCGAAGCGCCGTCCATCGCACCGTAGAAATCGGCTTCTTTCTGGATTTTCAGACGGCGGGCCGTGGCGGAAGCCTCGTCGATGATGCCAGCGTTGAGTTCGGCATCGATCGCCATCTGCTTACCAGGCATCGCGTCGAGGGTGAATCGCGCGCTCACCTCGGCAATGCGGCCCGCGCCCTTGGTGATGACGACGAAGTTAATCAAGACCAGGATCAAGAACACGACGAAACCGACAATGTAGTTGCCCTGAATGACGATGTGGCCGAACGACTCGATGATGTTGCCCGCGTGACCTTTGGTGAGGATCAGGCGGGTCGAACATATATTAAGAGCCAAACGATAAAGCGTGAGCCCCAGCAAGATCGTGGGGAAACCGGTGAACTCCGGCGGATCCTTGACGTAGACGATCACCAGCATCACGAGCAGCGACATCCCGATGCTGAGCGCCAGAAGCATATCCAAAAGGAACGGCGGCACGGGCACGATCAGCAGCAGCACGGTGCCAAACAGGGCGCCCGTGAAAATCAGGTCGGCCCGCTTCATCAAGTTGTTGATCAAGGGCGGCGCGCCGAGGACGGGAGCAGAAGCGGTGGCAGTGGCGGACATGGGCGGTTAGGAAGGGCTGGAATTGGCTCAGGCGTCAGCGTGTGCGACCTCGGCACGACGGGATTTTAGGCGGAAGAAATAGTAGCGGTGCGTCCGGTACACAAAGGCCAGGATCTCGGCAACGGCCTGATAGAGCTCGGACGGGATCGGCTCGTCCACGCGGCCGAAAGAATAGAGCATGCGCGCCACCGGCTTGTTTTCCACCATGGGCACGTTGTGCTCCGCGGCGATTTCCTTGATGCGGCGGGCGAAACTGTTTTCCCCTTTGGCCAGGACGACAGGCGCCTTGTCGAGGCCGCGCTCGTACTTCAACGCGACGGCATAATGTGTCGGGTTGGTTATGATGACGTCAGCCGTCGGGATCTTCTCGAGCATCTGCTTTTGCATGAGGCGGCGCGCCATACGGCGCAGTGCGCCCTTCACCATCGCATCGCCTTCAGATTGCTTGTTCTCTTCCTTCACTTCTTCGCGCGTCATCATCAAATCGCGGCGAGACTTACAAAATTCGTAGAAGTAGCTGATTGCCGCGATGACACCCAGCATCAGAATAAGGCGTGAAAGAAACTCCATCGTCGCGCGGTTGAGAAATTGCCCCAGATACGCCGCCTCGATCGGCGCAGAAAAAAGCGGGTCCCGGAACAACCCGCGCGCCGCCACCCAGAGCACCATGCCGATACAGACTAGTTTTAGCAGGTCGACGCCAGCGTGGACGAGCACCGCCTTTGAAAAATGCTTAGAAAACCCTGCCGCAGGATTCAGGTTTTCGATATGAAAACCAAGTACCTCTGGCGTAAAACGGAACCCGCTTTGCAAGCCGCCCGAGATCAAGGAAGCGAGCACAGACGCCCCAATAATCGGCAGCAAGACCTTCCCGATCACGAGGAGAATATCCGCGACCTGCGTAGGCAGCGTGTTAGCCGCAATTTGGATCGAGCCGATCTGCGAAAAAATGTTCACCGCGAGCGACCCAATATCTTGCGCCGCCGTGCCTAGCGTGAGCGAAAGCGCCGCCACAGTGGCCGTCAACATCGCCACGACGGCGATTTCCGGCGACTTGGCGAATTGACCCTTGTCCCGCGCCTCCGACGTATGCTTCTCCGTCGGGAGCTCGGTTTTAGAATCTGGGTCGGTGTCGGACATGCGGCGAGCGCCTAGATGCAAAGCCGATGCCAGAGCCTGCGATTACGCCGCTAGCGATTGCTATGCGGCTATTTAAAAAAGTAATTTCACCCAACGTCCCGGCACGACTCCCGATTTCCGCCTGAGGCCAACACCCTGGGGCAATATTTGCCGAATACAGCTGCGTCCTAAAAGCCCGTTCGTTCGTTCGCGAAAAGCCTTCCAGCCAACAACAGTCCGGCCGCGACGGACACACCCATGGCGGTCGGTTCCCCCAATCGTCCATGTTTTCGCAGCACGCTCCTCTGACGTCAGCCCTGCGCGGCGGTGGCGCCAGCGGCTTCGTCGATCTCTTCGTTGGAGAAAACGGCCTGCACGTCGTCGAGCTCGTCGAGCGCCTCGTGCAATTTCGTCAACATCTGCGCCACTTGTACATCGGTAACGGGCACGGAGTTGTTGGGAATATAAGCGATTTCCGAGGCCTCGGTCTTGAGACCGGCCTTGTCGATCGCTTGGGCCACCTTGTCGAACGCATGCACGCCGCAACGCACTTCGAAACCTTCTTCGGTCGTGATCACGTCGTCGGCTCCAGCTTCGAGCGCGATCTCCATGAGCTTGTCTTCGGTCGTGTTTCCTTTGGCGATGAGGAGCTGACCGGCATGCAAAAACTGAAACGATACCGCGCCCGTACTCGCGAGATTTCCACCGAACCGGGCGAAGGCTGAGCGCACATCCTGAGCAGCACGCTGCTTGTTGTCAGTCGTGACTTTGACGATCACGCCAACACCGCCAGGGCCATAACCTTCGTAGGTGATTTCCTCGAAAACCATGCCGGGCAACTCGCCGGTGCCTTTCTTGATGGCGCGATCGACGTTCTCGACCGGCATGTTGGCCTCGCGGGCTTTGAACAACAAGGTGCGGAGACGAGCATTACCGTCGGGGTCACCACCACCCAACTTGGCCGCCACCGTGATTTCGCGGGAGATACGCGAAAAGGCCTTGCCCTTGCGGGAGTCAGTGACGGCCTTGAGGCGCTTAACTTTAGACCATTTATTGTGGCCAGCCATGGCGGGATCTAGGGGATAAGGATTAAGTAATAGGTTTCAAGGAAGACCTAGAAGCCGAAGGCAAGGCTTTCAAAACTTAACCCCTATCACTTACAGCTAATTACTTTTTCTTCGGTGTCACGTTCTTGATCGCACGTCCACCGGAGCCAGCAACCACCGGTGCGGGCGTTGGATCTTTCTGGCGGTTGATGTAAAGCTGCTGGCCGATGGTGAATAGACCGTTAATCGTCGAGTAGAGCGCGAGGGCGCAGGAGAAACTGTAGCATATGACCACATAGAACAGCGGCATCCACTTCATCATTTGCGACATCATCTTCGCCTGATCGGTGTCCATGTTTGGCTGCGGCACGAGCTTGGTCTGCACAATCATCGTAACCCCTAGAATAAGCGGCAGGATATTGATCGCGAAACCGGCGATGTGCCCAACCGTGTCGGGACCAGCCAGATCTTTGACCCAAAGAAATTCGGCGAAACGCAGCTCAGACGCACACTGGAGCATGCTGAAAAAGCCGATGAAAAACGGGAAAGGAATCAGCACCGGCAAGCAGCTGCCAAGCGGGTTGACCTTGTTCTCCTTAAAGAGCGCCATGTTGGCCTGCTGCATCTTTTGCGGGTTGTCTTTGAACTTCTCTTTGATCGCCGCCATCTGCGGCTGCAGCTTCTGCATGCGTTTCGCGCTGCGCGCAGCGGAGAGCGTAAAAGGCAACGAAACAATCTTAATCACCAAGGTGGCGAGGATGATCGCAAGGCCCCAATTCCCCGCCCAGCCGTGGATCCAGGTCATCATGGTCAGCAGCAGCTGGCCGAAGAAACCGAAAAACTTGCCGAACTCCATGACTTTGTCCTCGTCATGCTTGAAGATATCACCGTTTGAGAGGCGCTTGTACTCTTTCGGGCCGACGTAGAAATCCGCGCCGAGTTGCACGTCGCCATGCGCTGCCACCACCGGCAAATCGAACCGAGCTTCGCCCGTGACGCCGCGGACCGGACGCGGGTCGCCGGGAAATGGCGGCAATTCCACGCGCCGAATGATCGTGCCCACACCCGGCCGATCCGGAGTGAGAACGGCGGCAAAATACTGGTTCTTCACCGAGGCCCAGACTACCGGCGTGATGTTCTCAATGTAGGGGACCGGGTCGCGACGCCCGACGCCGAACGAGCTCAAAAAGCCACCGCCCGCGAGTTCAGTGTCGCGGACAAACTTGATGTTTTTCCCGTCGTTGCAGCCCACATTCAGGTACTGGCCCTTGTCGTTGGCGTCGGCGAGCGACGCCGTGCCTAGGCTGAGCGTCACGCGCTGGAGAGAGACGGGCTGGTCGGTCGGATTGCGAAAGGTCGTCTCGTGACGAAGCCGGTACGGATCGCCTTTGCTGGGCGACACATCGCTCGGCTGGACGAAATAGCGGCGCGTCACCTCGATCCCGTTTTTGAGGACCGTACGGAACACGACTTCATTGGCCGTCTGTGAAACGACATCGTAGCGCACCGAGCGATCAAGCCCTGGAAACGAGTCCAGCGTGAAGGCCAGCATCGGATCGGCATGAGCCTGATTGAAAACGTAGGGCTCGGGCTTGTCTTTAACCGCAGGATATTTTCTGAAGCCGACATCGCGGATCGCGCCGCCGAAATCGGTGAAGGTCACTTCAATAAAATCGTTGGCCAGCGTGATGGCCTTGGCCGAACCATCGCTTTGCGCCACCGCAGCAAAAACCGCATTGTTGAGCGAGGTGGCAGGTGCAGAGGCTGCCGTAGTACCCGACGCCGTATTGCCGGCGGTCGTCGGCGCAACATAAGAAGGCTGAGCCGCCGCAGGCGCTGGACGCGCTGGTGGCTTGGGAGCGAAATAGAAAGCTGCGATCGCCGCGATGATT
>Ga0302322_100002507_pt1 | contig 15493 bp, 18 predicted proteins | sample Fen_T0_2_FD_203757 | JGI IMG/M metagenome (GOLD analysis project Ga0302322, IMG submission 203757) | Peat permafrost microbial communities from Stordalen Mire near Abisko, Sweden - Fen_T0_2 | ecosystem: Environmental > Terrestrial > Soil > Wetlands > Permafrost | place: Sweden: Abisko... | reverse complement strand
CGTCGACGACCTTCCGGGTCACCTCGTCCATCTCGGCGTCCATCGGTCACTCCTCGTGGCTCGGGTATCGGCGCACCGGGTGTGGACGGCCGCGGCGGCAAGCGGCGGCGAGTATTACACTCCGTCGAATTGTTGTAAAGCAGGCGACCGTTGCTTGTGTCGATCTCCCATGGTCGAGAACGGAGTCGCGTCTCATGATCGATGTCCGAGAGTTGGTCGACACTGCCCGGGCCCGCGCCGGATCCGACGACTTCGGTCCCGACACGTGGCGTGAGGGGCTCGAGGTCCTCGTGCGCGCCCTGAACGGCGAGGCGAACCTGAACGAATTGGGCGTCGCGGTGTTCGTCGACCAGATCGTCGGGAACCTGGTGAACCGCCTCGAGGTCGAGCAGTGGTACGCGCGCCATCCCGAGATCGCCGACGAGGAGATCGTCGCGCCGCTGTTCGGACTCGGGATGCCTCGCACGGGCTCCACCGCGACGAGCTTCCTCGTGGCGTGCGACGACTCGCGCCGCTCACTGCGTACCTGGGAGGCCGCGACGCCGTGCCCACCGCCGGAGCTCGCCACCCAACATACCGACGCGCGCATCGCGACGAGCCAGGCGGTCATCGACATGACCAACGAGATGTTCCCCGATTTCGTCGGCATGCTGCCGTCGTCGGCCACCGGACCGCAGGAGTGCATCCTCCTCATGGCCTTCGACTTCCGCTCGCAGGTCTACGAAGGTATGGCGCTGCTCCCGAGCTACACCGAGTGGCTCCTCACCTGCGACATGGAACCGGCCTACCGCTACCACCAGCGGGTCCTGCGGCTGCTGCAGTGGCACTGCCCGCCCACCCGCTGGTGGCTGAAGTCGCCCGCACACATGACGAGCATCGACGCGCTCGACGCGGTGTATCCCGACGCGCGGTTCGTGATGACCCACCGCGACATCGGCGCGGTGTTGCCGTCGGTGTGCGCGGTGAAGGAAGCACTTTCCTCGCCGCTCACCGATCGGGTCGACCGTCACGCGCTCGGTCGTCACGAGGTCGCTCTCTGGTTGGAGTCACTCCGGCGCCTGATCGCGTTTCGTGACGCCGGACGGGAGAACCGTTTCTTCGACCTCGGGTTCGCCGACGTGCAGCGTGCACCCATCGACGCGATGGAGCAGCTCTTCACCGCGATGGGCGACGAGCTCACCGACGACACCCGTAACCGCATGACCGAGTGGTGGGAGGCCAACGACGCCGAGCGCCGGAAGGATGCGCCCGCCGACCCCGACACCTACGGAATCGGACTCGCCGCCCTCTGCGCCGAGTTCGCGTTCTACCACGAACGATTCGACGTTCCCGTCGGTTCGTGACCGCGACTGCGACGGATCGCGGTCGGTGCGCTCAGGCGTGAGCCGGGCGGCGCCGCCGACGCGGTAACCCGGCGAACGCCCGCATCGTGGCGAGGAGATGCTCTGCATCAGGGTCGGGCACCAGGTAGTGCGAGTAGGCAATCCGCAGGAACATCTCGGCAGCTTGCCGGCGCGTCGCCGTGCCGGCTGCGACGGTGGGGACTTCGTCGAGCGCGTCGTCGAGCACGCGCGCCAGGGACTCCACGTGCGGCTGCAGTGCGTCGGCGAGGCCCTGGAGCGCGAACTCCGCATCGACGTGGATCGAATCTGCGCTGATGCTGTCGTCGAGGTAGTTCACGAGATACCGCAGCGCGGCGTCGAGGCGTCGGCCCGGATCGCGATGCCGGGCCGCGAGCGACTGCAGGCCGATGTCGAACTGCTCCACCTCGTACGCAGTGATCGCGCCGAGCAGGAGCGCCTTGGTGGGGAACCAGCGATAGATGGTGGGTCGCGACACCCCGGCCGCCGCGGCCACCGCGGAGAGGGTCAGCTTCTCGGGCCCGCGGGCTCGGATGGTGCGCCCGGCCGCGGCGAGGATCACCTCGGACGTGCTCGGCGGGTCGCTCACCGGGTCTACATTACCCAGCCGGCCGTTCGAAACGACGCTGCGGCGGCCACCGGTGAATTACGACTGGCGTGCAGTCTGTAACCCATTGCGCGATGCTTCGCGGGGCTGCCCCACGGGTCGGCACCGCACCCCGCTCCACGCAGGTCGGAGGAACTGATGTTCTCGCACGCTTCCCGGAGCCACCCGGGCACCCGGCGGCACTCGACGTTCGTCGTCGCCGTGGCGGTGGGTGCAGTGGTCACCACGGTCGCGATGTTCGGACCGGTTCGAGCCGGAGCCGCGACCACCTCCGAGAAGCCGAGCGCCACGGAGGTCGGGGTGACCGCGACCGAGATCCACATCGCGGTGATCGCCGACGTCGACAATCCGATCATCCCCGGACTGTTTCAGGGCGCGGTCGACGGTGTGCGGGGAGCGGCCGCGTATCTCAACAGCAAGGCGGGCGGCGGCGGTGTCGCCGGCCGCAAACTCGTGGTCGACTTCATCGACTCGAAGCTGAACGGCAATGCCACTCGCAACGCGACCATCGTCGCGTGTGGCCAGGACCTCGCCATGGTCGGGACCAGCGCGACCGGACTCAGCAGCGTTGACGACATGGTCAACTGCAAGGACCAGGCGGGCGCGGTCACCGGGCTCCCCGACGTGCCGGCCATCAGCGGTGCTGTCGAAGGGTGCGCGCCGGTCGCGTATCCCCTGAATCCGAACGTGACCGTTTGCTCGACGATCACCCAGACGCCGCAGACCTACCAGACCAACCAGGGCGCGTTCATCTACCTGGCGAAGCACCACAAGAACCTGCATGGCGTCTTCGTGGGGACGAACGACACCAAAGCGGGGAGTGTGACCGGCCAGGTGCTGATCCACGCCGCGACCGGTGCGGGCATCAAGTCCGACGCGACGATGGCGCTCTCGGCCCTCGCGCCCCAGAGTGCGTACACGCCGGTCATCCAGCAGATGAAGCAGTCGGGGTCGAACCTCGAGTACTCCATCGGTGCCGTCAGCGGCATGATCTCGGTGCGCAGCGAGGCGCAACTGCAGGGGCTGACCGATCCGAACATCGTGTGGGTGTGTACGGCGGCGTGTTACGACAAGGCGTTGCACGAACAGGCCGACGTGATGAACGGGACCTATATCCCGCTGCAGTACCTCCCGTTCGAGGAGGCGAAGCACAACACGACGCTCGCGAACTTCGTGAAGTACGTGGGCGCGTCGAAGGTGAACGGCTTCGCCGCGTACGGATGGGGGGCGACGCTCGCCTTTGCCGACGCGGTCGAGGCGGCAGTGGCGAAACGCGGGGTCAACGGCCTCACGCGCGCTGCCGTCTTCGAAGGGCTCGAGACCCTGACCGCGTTCGACGCGGGTGGGATGTTCGGGCGCGTCGACATCGCGCACCGCAAGGTCGGTCCGTGCACCCTGCTCACCCAGTTCGAGAACGACAAGTTCGTACGGGTCTGGCCGGCGAAGCGCGCGTCGTTCGACTGCACGCCGGCGAACGCGGTGAGCTTTACCGCCGACTACCAGAACGGCTGACGATCGGAAGGGGAACACCGTGAGCGAGAAGGTTGCGTTCGTCACCGGGGCGAGCCGCGGGATCGGCAAGGGGATCGCGCTCGAGCTCGCCGACGCGGGCTACGACATCGCGCTCACCGCGCGCACCGTGCACGAGGGTGATGCACTCGAGCACAGCTCGACGCTGGCCCGTTCCGACACCAGTCCGCTTCCCGGTTCGCTCGAGACCACGGCCGAGCTCGTGCGCGCCGTCGGGCGTCGCTGCCTCACGGTTCCCGCCGACCTCCTCGACCACCCGTCGCTGGTCTCCGCCGCCGACGCGGTGCTCGCCGAGTGGGGGCACATCGACGTGCTCGTGAACAACGGGCGTTACGTCGGGCCCGGTCACATGGACTTCATCCTCGACACTCCGGTACGCGTCCTACGCGACCACCTCGAGGCGAACACGTTGGCGCCGATCGTGCTCATCAAGGCCATCGTGCCCACGATGATCGAACAGGGCGGTGGCACCGTGATCAACATCACCTCGGGCGCGGGATACGGCGATCCACCCGCGCCGGCAGGCAAGGGCGGTTGGGGCCTCGGCTACGGCATGAGCAAGGGCGCGCTCCACCGCATTGCCGGCATCCTCGCCCTCGAGACGGCGGACCACGGGATCCGCGCGTTCAACGTGCAACCCGGATTCGTACTGACCGAGCGCATGATCCAGGACATGGGCGCGTTCGGCTTCGACACGGCAAGCGGCGCGCCACCCGCGGTCATCGGCAAGGTCTGCGTGTGGCTCCTCGAATCGCCCGACGCCGAACTGCACAACGGGAAGAACATCGAAGCGCAGGAGCTGTGCGCCGAGTTGGGGCTCCTCCCGGGCTGGTCGCCGACTCGAGGTTGACGGCCCGGCACCAGCCGGCGCGTTCGCCTGGTGTGACCCGGGCACACTCCGTAGGGTCGCGTCGAAGCCGTCCGCCGCTTAGTCTCGGTGCCATGAGTGACAAGCCCGATCCCGAGCGCGTGCAGAAGCGGGCCGACGCTCTGACCACGGAGGAGCAAGAGGCCGGGAGCGACGATCCGATCGCGCAGGCCGAAGAGATCCTCGAAGAGTCCGATGAACGCACGGACGACCGGGTGTCCCCACCGGGCAAGCCGGTCGAGCACGGCCACTCCGACGACAACGTCGACGAACTTCCCAACTGATCTGGTCTCGAGCGGCGCGGGCCGGGCGCGTTCCACCCATCGTGGAACGTCACCGCGGTGGCCAGGCCGGATGGTTGCGTGCTGCGGTGCTGGGTGCCGACGACGGGATCGTGTCGACCGCCAGCCTGATGTTGGGCGTCGCGGCATCCAGTGCTTCGCACGGCGCAGTGCTCACCGCGGGTCTGGCCGCCCTCGCGGCGGGCGCCATGGCGATGGCGGTGGGTGAATTCGTGTCGGTGAGTTCCCAACGCGACGTCGAACTCGCCGATCTCCGCACCGAGCGGCTCGAGCTCGCGACGTACCCTGCCGCCGAGCTCGACGAGCTCACCGCGATCTACCAGTCGCGCGGTCTTGATCGCGAGTTGGCTCGACAGGTCGCGCAGCAGCTCAGCGCCAAGGATGCGTTGGCAGCTCACGTGCGCGACGAGCTCGGCCAGCACGCGGCGACGAGAGCCCGACCATTGCAGGCCGCGTGGGTGTCGGCCGCTTCGTTCTCGGCGGGCGCGCTGGTTCCCCTCATGACGTTCGTGGTCGCGCCCACGTCGGCACGCCTCGCGCTCATCGCGGTGAGCGCGCTGATCGCGCTCGGCGTGCTCGGTGCCGTGGGCGCCCAGGTCGGCGGTGCGCCGCGAGGAAAGGCGGCGCTGCGAGTGCTCGTCGGCGGCGGGTTGGCCATGGGCGTGACCGCGGTCGTGGGGCACCTCGCCGGCTCGATCGGCCTCTGACCGGGCGCCTACTCGTCGGCGCGGATCGAGAGATGGTGCTCGACCTGACGCTGCTCGAGCTCGGCGAGCTCCGCGTCGGGCCCCGCCTCGACGTGTACGAGGTGGTCGTCGGCGCCGGGAAGGGCACGGATCAACTCGTCGAGCTTCAGCTGCGTGGCGGCCTGCTCGCGGGTCTGGGTGTGCTGGATGGTGAAGACCATGATCGTCGTCACGCCCGCGCACGCGGCCGCGAACGCGGTCTCCCACGTCTCGGGGAATCCCGCGATCGCCAAGGCCACGGCGAACGCCACGATGAGAACGCTGACCGCCGCTGCCGTTGCCGGACGCGACGTGACGCGATCGACGCGGTGTACCGCCCGACTCAGCGGGCTGGACCCGCGCCCTCGCGCCACGATCTCCTAGTCCTTGTCCCCGCCGTGAACCTTGTGCTTGATGTCGTCGACGAGATCCTTCGCCTTGTCGCCGGCGTTCTCGATCACTTCCTTGACCTTGCTGCCGGCGCGGTCGGCCTGACCTTCACGCTTCAGGTCGTCGTTGTCGGTGAGGTCGCCAACGGCCTCTTTGGTTCGGCCTTTGAGGTCATCTGATTTTGAGCCCATGTCTTCTCCTCTAGCTGCGGCGGATGAAGTAGACGATCAACACGATGATCAAGATCGCCACGAGAGTGCCGATGCCGATGTACATCCAGTACCCATTCCTTGCGCTGGGGAACCCTGGTACCTCTCGCCGTTTGCGGGGAGAGGGGCCAGGAGCGACCAATGCCCGATCGCTCCCGTCAATATGCAGCGCGGACCGGTCGACGCGACAGGGGCAAACGGTCTCTTCTGCCAGATGTGGCGCGGCGGCTACCAGCGAGCGCGCAACTGCATCCCGACCTGACGTGCGCGGATGGTGTCGGCGCGTTGTTCGGGTGTGACCCGGTCACAGCCGGCCGGGAGCGTGTCGTCGAGTGCCCTGCGCGCGACGACACGCACGCTGACATCGGGAGCGGTGGGTGTGCCGGTCCAGCGGAACTGGAGCACGCCGAACTCGTGACCCGTGGTGTCGAGCCAGTTGGCCACGCCCGGATCGGTCGCCCCGACCACGACGCGCAGCACGCCGCCGGCTTCGACCACCGCCTGATGACGATTGAGGCTGCTCTGCGCGTTGGTCCAGTCGATGGTGGAGAAGCACGCGTCGGTGAGCGACAGCGAGAACGCGCGGCACGCGGGGTCGATGGTGGTCTCGACGAGGAGCACTTCGTCGTCGCGCAACGCGAAGCACCCTTCCTGGTACCACTGGTCGGCGAGGCCACCGCCGGTGCCGGAGTAGTCGACGCTCACGAGGCGGTTGACCACGCCGTCGGCGCGCAGACGGGCCACGCGGCCCAGGCCCGACATCACCATCCCCTCGACCACCATCGCGTAGGAGCGGAAGCGCCGCTGGAGCGCGTCGGGGTCGATGCGCGGTCGACGCGGGTCGGTGTCGAGCCGCACGATCGCCACCTGCGGCTCGGTGTGCTCACCCCAGCGGTCGGAGACGCTGCGCAGCATCAACGTGCGGGTCACGGGCTCGAGCCGCCACCAGTCGCCCGCGCTCATCTCGCCGTCGGGCCGCTGCGCGCTCACGACCACCGAGAAGGTGCCGTCGGCGCCGACCGTGAGGTCGTCGAGGTCGAACGGGTCGAAGGTCTGCAGGCCACCGGCCACCGGGCCGCCGAACGGCATGATCGTCACATCGGGCACGGTGCCGCGGCGCCCGGAGATGCGGTACACGCCCGCGCCCTCGACCGCGGCGTTGCGGTAGATCGTGTCGGGGTTCGGCGTGCCGTACATCTGGTGATAACCCACACTGGGCAGGAACGCCGGGTGCTCGGGCTCGGCCCACAGGTGCGTGAGGTACGCGCCCATCACCGCACCGAAGAGCTTCACCGCGACCTCGGCTTCGCGTTGCGTCCCGTCGCTCGCGTCGATCTGGGCGCGGAGCCGGTCGGCCACCGCGCGGAGGTCGTCGAGGCAGCCCAGCCAGCCGACGGGATCAGCCGTCATCGGTCGCGCTCGTCCTCGCTCGGAATGTCGAACCGCTCGGTATAGGCGGAGAACGCGTCGGCGATGGTGGCCCGGTCGAGTCCGTAATCCTCGAGGTGGTACTCGTGCGTGCCGCGCTTGCCCTTCGGGTTCTCGGCGCGCCACGTGCGGATGCGTTCGTCGACCGCGGGCGTCCACTCGAGCCCGACCGCCTCGAACACGCCGGGCATCACGGCCTCGGGTGCGTCGACGAGCTGGTAGTAGTCGACGTGCACCACCGCGGAGTGGCCCGACGCCGACTGTGCGATGTCGAAGGCGACGAGGCGATCGACGTGTTGGCGCACGAGCTCCAGCATGTCGCGACCGATCTGCGCCGGGTCCGCGTTGGGCGACGTGCCCGCGCGCAGCATGTTGGTGAGGCTGCAGTTCGACGCGAGCGCCTGGACCGGATCGCGGTGCGTCACGACGAAGCGGGCGTCGGGGTGCACGGTTGCGATGGCGTCGAGCGCCAGGAGATGGCACGGCCACTTCAGCGCCCAACGGCGGGGCGGCGCACCCCACTGCAACAGCTTCAGCACGGTCGCGTGGTGCTCGTAGGCGGCCACGAGGTCGGCAGAGTGGAGGAGGTGGTCGAGGTAGCCCGACACGGACATCGTCCAGAGCAGCCCGGGATTCACGAACGTCTGGTCGAGGATGGCCAGGCACTCCTGGGGACCGTCGACGTCGGTGAGGTGGAACGCGTCGATCTTCCCGCCGGTGGCCTCGTGGTTGCGCCGCGCGGTCTCGATGCTCGCCTCGCGCCGCTCGCGGGCCGAATCGGGATCTACGGCAGGGGGTGGCGCGGGGCGATCGCCCTCCCAGGTACGCAGCATCCGCAGGCCGGGATCCTGGTCGAAGAGGTACTGGAAGTAGGTGGTGCCGGAACGGGGGAGGCCGGTGAGGAAGATCGGTGGCGTGAGCGTGGACGACGCGATCCCCGGCTGGTCGACCACGCAGCGGTCCACCTCCATGCGGTTACGGAGTGCGACCGCGAGCATCGCCACGAAGTGGTCCGCCGCCCCGGGGATCAGCGCCGCGTCGCGGTTCATGCTGTCGACGACGGCGGCGAGGTTCTCCGTGAAGTGGCTCGGGTCGGGATCCTCCACGTCGGTGAGCGCCCCGGCGCGCTCGACGATGTCGTCGACGGTGAGCTCCGGCACGGTGATCCTCTCCCCGGTCTCGCTGGTCTCAGTCGAAGAGCGCGAGGCCGCGCATCTCGACGCTGGCGCGCGTCGGAACCCCCGCCGGACAGGTGGGGTCGGTGAACGCAGTGTGCGGCACGCGGCCGGCGCGGTGGGGATCGGTGTCGTGGGCCTTGAACACCAGCACCTCGTCGCGCGTCATGTCGCGGTAGTAGTGCCATTCGTGCGCCGGGTTGTAGAGGTACCCGGTCGTGTCGTGGCGGATGTCGAAGCCGTGCTCCTCGGTCACCGCCGCGACGGTGATCTCGTCGGCTGGCGCGATCGTGCGGGCGTCGCAGACGGCGAGGGGGAAGTCCTGTGGCGGGGGAGTGACCGCCCGCCACACGTTGTAGAGCGCCCAGCGTGAGTAGCCGGTGAGATCGAGGTCGTCGACGAACTGCGCGACCATCTCGACGAGGCCGACCGCGGAGGTGTCGGTGTTGTCGGCGTGCGCGTAGCGCGCGGGCTTCGCGTTCGAGAGCGGCGCGAGCTTCTCGGTGGCGCTCTCGCCGTAGCGTTTCTTCCCACCGCCGAGCATGAACACGCGGGACGCGCCGACGATCGTGGCGAGCAACTCGGTCGTCTCGTCGATGTACTGCTGGTCGACGAGCGGGTCTTCCTGGATCAGGTCGAAGTCGGTGACCGCGCTCACGTGGTCGACCAGCACGAATCCCTCGCGGTCGAGTTCGGTGGCGATGCCGCGCGTATCGACCATCGGCACGGAGCGACCGGGCAGGGTCTGCATGGTCGACCGCTCCTCGGCCTCGGTCACGAACTCCAGGACTGCGTCGCCCGCGAGCGGCGGGTTCCTGACGTAGTTGACCTCGGCGTGGACCGTCGCCATGTTCCCCCCTGGTACGACTCGGCCCTCACAGTACGTCGATCGGGCGCGCGGCGCGGGCGAGGCGCCTGTGCCGGGGTGGTCGACGTCTAGCTCGAGGAATCCGCCAGCGCGGCCGCGAGGTCGCGGGGGAGCATCTGCTCCGCCGACATGCCGCAGGCGCCGGCGAGCGCGCGCACGTCGGTGCCGCTGGGCACCGATCGCCCGTGCTCGTAGCTGGCGAGCTCACGACGGGTCAGCCCCGCGGAGCGGGCAACCCGGTGCCGGGAGAGGCCACTCGCGAGCCGGGCGTCACGGATGCACGTCCCGACGCGCGTGGCGAGCGACGTGGTGCCGGACGAGCGCCCGGTCACGCGTTGGGCTCGGTGCACTCGCAGTGGTGAATCTTCACGGAGCAGCTCCGATGCGGTAGATCTCGACCGTAGCCGCCGGATCGGAGTCGCCCAGGTCACCAGTTCGCGCGCAGCGCCACTACGGTGCCGCCATGGCAAAGGCGAAGAAGACCGGCGATCCCTCCATGCCCCGCGGGAGTGCCGAAGGCCCTCCCGGCAAGAAGCAGCGCGCCAAGGCTCGTAAGAGCAGTGGCGGCAAGGGTCGCAAGTAGCCCGCAGATCTGGCTCCCGACCGAAGCGCGTATGGTCGGGAGCCGACTTCGGCGCGGGTGATCCGCCCTAGTCGTCGAAGCCCTCGATGCGACGGAACTCGGCGTCGCTCATGGCGTCCTCGCCGTCGCTCTCACCGTACGCGCGGCGCTTCCTCATCGCGGCCGCGCCGGCGATGACACAGAGGATGGCCACGAAGAAGAAGATTCCGATTCCCCACCACATGGGGGGAAACCCTACGCCATGTGGGCGCCGGCCTACGACACGCCTAGCTCACGCCGACGGTGCGGGGCCCGAACGCGAAGCTGGTGGTGTCGGTCGGGATGCGGTCGAGCCCCGCGAACACCGCGTCGACCGAAGGGCCGATCCGGTCCGCGACCGGGCGCAGCACGGCGGGATCGAGCCCGTAGACCTGCGCCGCAGTGCCCCCGAGCATGGCGGCCACCTCGGTGGGGTCGATGCCCGCGAAGGTGTGCGCGAGCGACTCGTGGGTGTGCGGGTAGGTGCCCTCGTCGTGCGGGAAGTCACTGCCCCACATGATGCGGTCGGACCCGACTGCATCGCGGTCGTCGGCGTCGCCGCGCGTCATGAAACTCGATCCGAGCCAACAGTTGCGCCGCCAGTAGTCGCTCGGCTTCATGGCGAGGATCATCGGGTTGGGGACGGGCATCACACCGACGTTGCCCTGCTCGATACGCGCCTGGATGGAGTCCATCGCCTCGAGCGTCTTCGCCACCCAACTCGATCCGGCTTCCGCGAACACGAGGCGCAATCCCGGGAAGCGGTCGAACACCCCCGAGAGTACGAGCGCCCACAACGGCCGGTGCGCGTAGAAGCTCGCCTCCAACACGAACATTGCGGGTGACGCGGGGAACATGCCGATGTCGGGTGAGCCGGTGCCGCCGTGCATGTTGAGCACCACGCCGCGCTCCTCGCACGCGCGCCACACCGGGTCGTAGACGGGGGAGTGCAACGGGTCGATGCCGCTGCCCGGCGGCACGCCGGGGATGAGCACCCCGCCCATGAGTCCGTGATCGGCGATCCAGTGCACGTCGGCGACGGCATCGTCGATGTCGTTCAGGAGCACCTGCCCGATGCCCGCGCGTCGACCGGGCAGGTGCGAACACCAGTCGGCCAGCCAGCGGTTGTGGGCGCGGAGCCCGGCGAGGCGCAGCCGGTACTCCTCGGCGGCGGGCACCAGCGCGACCAGCCCGCCGCGCGGGAAGAACGGCGGCACGGTGTTGGGGTACACGACCTCGGCGGTGATGCCGTCGGCCTCGAGCGCGGCGTTGCGCACCGCGTCGTCCCAGTTGCGGTTCGCGTCGGGGCGCACGAGATCGCCGAACGGGTTCACGTACGCGTCGGCCCAGCGGTCGAACTCGTCGAGGTAGGTCGATTCGAGGAACGGCCGGTAGTCGCGCAGGTCGGCGCCCGCGTGACAGTCGGCGGAGACCACCACGTAGCGGTCGTCGGTGGGCGTGGTCATGCGTCGACCTCCTGGAGTTCGCGTCGGCGCACCGACACCGGGACCGCGGTCATCACCGGCTCGCCGGTGAGCGGGTCGACCCCGGTGTTCGGCGACGTGAGCCGGGTGACGTTGGTGATGTTCGAGCCGTGCACGATCGACACCGCGCCGCGCCCGCTCGCGGGGTCGACGCGGGCGGCGCAGTCGACCGCGCCGGCGTCGCTCTCGACTGTCACCGGGTCACCGTCGGCGATGCCGAGCGCGGCCGCGTCGTCGGGGTGCAGCGAGACCGCGGGTCGCTGCGCGAGCCGGTCGGCGGGCAGGTAGTCATTGGAGTTCTTCGTTGCCGTGATGCGGGTGCAGAGCAGTTGCAGCGGCCGGGGGTTCGGCGCAGCGTCGAGCAGTTCGGGGAGCCGCGCCAGCATCGAGGGCGCGGCGATGCGCCACCTCCCGTCGGGGAGGAAGCGCTCGACCCAGCCGTAGAGCTCCGGCGGGGCGACGCCGTGGGTGCCCGCCGCGAACAACTCGTCGGCGGTGCCGCGAGCGCGGGACAGGACGCGCCGGAGGATGTCGTCGTCGGTGGCGGTGTCGGGATCGAGGCCGCGCAGGATCTCGATGTCGAGGCGTTGCCCGAGCCCGCTGAACAGCTTCCAGGTGGGACGGCGCTCGGCGGCGGGTGCGACCACGGTCGGGGCGACGCCGGTGCGGCCGTTCCACGCCTGGATGTTGGTGCGCTCCAGCGGCCCCGCGCCCGGGTAGAGGTGGGTGGCGAGCTCGGTGAGCGGCGACGACACGATGTCGATCACTGCGAGCGCGTCGAGCTTCCCGAGCGCGGCGGCGACCCGCTCCGGGTCGGGAAACGCGGTGAGCGGACTGCCGCCGGCGATCACCAGGACGCGCAGGTTGCCGGCCTCGATCTCGTCGGCCATGGCGACGCACGGCATCTCGCCGAACACGAGGGGCAACTCGGGGCGCGACTTCGGGCCCGGCGCGAAGGTCCCGTCCTCCGGTGCCGGTGTCCACGGCTCGCGTTGCTCGATGGGTGACGTCCATCCTGGGTTGAAGAACATGCCGCCGCGCACGTCGAGCGAACCGGTCACCGCCATGAGCGCCCAGCGCAGCCACTCGGCGATCAGCCCGTCGGGTGCGAACAGCAACCCCGATCCGGTGACCACGCCGATGGGCCCCGCGGCCCGAATCGCGGCGAGGAGCGCGTCGAGCTCGACCTCAGGGACGCCGGTGCGCGCCGCGGTGAACGGGCGGTCGAACGGCGCCAGCGCGTCCGCGAGTCGACGCCGCTCGTCGGCCGAGGTGGTGCGGCGCAGTTCGTCGCCGCCCGCCTCCACCGCGAGCAACTCTCGAACGAGCCACGCGAGCAGCACCGCGTCGGTGCCGGCGCGCGGCGCGACGTGGCCGTCGGCCAGCTCGGCGGTCTTGGTACGGCGCGGGTCGATCACCCACACCTGACCGCCCCGGTGCTGGAAGGCGCGCAGCCGCCGGATCGGGTCGGGGAGGATGGTGAAGTACCCGTGCGACACCACGGGGTTGCAGCCCACGAACAGCACCAGTTGGTTGCCGTCGTGCTCGGGCACCCAGGTGGGCAGCAGTTCGGCGGACCCCGTCACCAGTTCCTGCGCGCGCATCGCGGGCGCGTGGTCGACGGTCATCGCCGAGTAGCGCTGGCGGGTGCCGATCCCGTTCACGAAGCGCTGGATCGCGGCCATGCCCGCGGTGTCGCCCGCCATCCCGCTCGCGTGGTACACGCCCACGGAGTCGGGGCCGTGTTCGTCGACCGTGGCGCGGATCAGGGCGGCGAGGTCGTCGAGGCTCTCGTCCCACGTGGTGGGGTTGCCGCGCAGGAGCGGGTGGTCGAGGCGCTCGGGGCGGTGGTGGAACCAGGGGAGCCGGTGACCCTTCTGGCACAGGTACCCGTGCGATGCCGGATGTTCGGCATCGCCGCGCACGCCGACGACCTGGTCGCCCTCGAGTTCCACGAAGATCCCGCACCCGGCGGGGCAACAACCGCAGATGCTCGGTACCGATGTCGTCACGCGATCCCCCGATGCGAAACCGGCCCGGCCCGGTGTCACCTCAGGACGCTACCGGCCGGGGAACACCGAGGCCAGCGAAGGGGGCGGCCTCCGGCGGGCGACGGGACCTAGAGTCCCGGCTCGTGGATCTCGGAGTACGTGACCGGCCGTTCCTGATCGTCGGTGGCACCGGCGGCATGGGCCTTGCCGCGGCGGAGGTGCTCGTCGCCGACGGTGCGCGCGTTGCCGTCGCCGGGCGTGACGCCGGCCGGGCACGCGAAGCCGCGGACGCGCTCGGTCCGCTCGCGGTGCCGGTGACCGGCGACGTCAACGTGTCGGGTGAGGCCGACCGACTCGTCGCCGCGGCGGTCGAGGAACTCGGTGGCCTCGCCGGGATCGCGATCACGACCGGCACCGGGCTCGAGGCGCACAGCCGGCTCGAGCAGGCCACCGACGAGATCTGGTCCGAGGCGTTTGACGACGTGCTCATGGGCACCGTGCGCGCGGTGCGCGCCGCGATGCCGCACCTCGTCGCCAACGGCGGCGGCACGGTGGTGACGACGGGCGCATACGGCATGCGCGCCTACCACCCGGACCGGCTGCCCTACGTCACGCTCAAGTACGGCGTGGCCGCGTTCACCAAGACGATTGCCCGCGAGTACGGCCCGTCTGGTGTGCGAGCGAATTGCGTGTGCCCGGGTGCGATCGAGACCGGCAGCCTCCAGGCGCTGCGGGCGCAGCTGGCCGAGACGCGCGGGCTCCCGCCCGAGGGGTTGCTCGAGCAGCTGATGGTGGAGGAGTGGCACATGGACGTCGCCCTGCAGCGGCCCGGCACACCCGGCGAGGTCGGCGACCTGTTCGCTTTCCTGCTCTCGGACCGCGCCGCGTACGTCACCGGCGCCATCGTCAACATCGACGGCGGCACCACCTTTTGACGTGCTCTGCTGACGTGCCCTGCTGACCTGCGGCATGATGTGCGTCGATGACGGTGGAGATCTACGCCCCTGACGGCAGCGTGGGTGGGCCGGCCGTGCACCTGGCGCCCGCGCCGGCGGTGCTCGCCGGCCTGCGGATCGGCGTGCTCGACAACGCGAAGCCGAATGCCCGGCTCCTGATGGAGCGTGTGGCCACACAGCTCGCCGTGCGCACCGGCGCGGTGGTGGAACTGGTCACCGACAAGGGGCTCGGCGCCAACGCGGCCACTCCGTGCACCGGTGAGACCCTCGACCGCATCGGGAAGGAGGTCGATCTCGTGCTCACGGGATCGGCCGATTGAGGATCGTGTACGTCGTGGAGTGTCCACGACTCCGTGCAGTGCGAACAGCGTGGTCGGCCGACCGTGGTGTTCACGACCACGAAATTCGAGCAGCTCACCCGCACGGTCGCGCGCAGCTACGGCGTGCCGGGCCTGCGGATCGTGACCGTGCCGCACCCGCTCGGTGGCACCGACGAGGACACGATCCTGCGTTGGGCCGACGCCGTGGTCGACGACGTCATCGCGTTGCTCACCGGCAGTTGACGACGTGACGCTCCGGGGCCCGTATCATCCGCGGTCGTGAGCGCTTACGAATCGGTACCCGGCCTCGATCTCCGCGTCGATGACGGCGTGTTGCACCTCGTGCTGAACCGGCCCGAGGTGCGCAACGCGTTGAACGACGAGATGGTCGCGGCGATGTACGACTCCATCGAGACGGCCGGCAGCGACGAAGCCGTGCGCGTCATCGTGCTGTCGGCTGCGGGGAATCACTTCTGCTCCGGGTTCGACATCGTGGCCCGCAACCAGCAGGGCGCGCCGAAGCCGCGCGTGGGCTCGATCCAGCGTCGCCTTCCGCGCCAGGCGCATCGACTGATCCCGGTGATGTTGGAGACGCAGACGCCGATCGTGTGCGTGGTGCAGGGGTGGGCCGCAGGCATCGGTCTCAACCTGGCGCTCGCCGCCGACTTCACCATCGCA
>Ga0302322_100002503_pt1 | contig 15510 bp, 19 predicted proteins | sample Fen_T0_2_FD_203757 | JGI IMG/M metagenome (GOLD analysis project Ga0302322, IMG submission 203757) | Peat permafrost microbial communities from Stordalen Mire near Abisko, Sweden - Fen_T0_2 | ecosystem: Environmental > Terrestrial > Soil > Wetlands > Permafrost | place: Sweden: Abisko... | reverse complement strand
GCGGCCCCGCGATGGTGACGCGCAGCGCCGTCGTGGAACCACCGAAGCTCGCGCCGTCCCACTCCGTCGACCACCCGTACGCCACCACCGCCAGCCCGAGCGCGGCGATCGCACATGCGGGCCGGTGGACGCGCGTCGCCCCGGCCGCGCGGGTGCGCGGCCGGGGTGCTGCGACGACGACGGACGACATCAGCGCGTCCTGCGGTCGTGGGAACGGCTCAGAACGCCGCGCCGCCCGTACCGGCGTTGGTCGTGCTCGTGCTTCCGCCACCCGAGCTGGCCTTGGCCGTCACGACCGCGGTCCACTTCCCGAACTTGTCGGACACGTTGCCCTTGACGTCGCCGGGCGCCTTGTCCTTGGTGCACCAGAAGAGCGGCTTGCCGCCGTAGGTGATCTGGGTCGCACCGCTCGCGGTGGTCTTGGTGCCCAGCTTCGCCGCGTCGACGCCGCTCCCCGCGCTCGCAGTCGTGGTCCCGTCGGGCAGCACGACCGGAGTCCAGGTCTTGAGGCACTGGCCGGTGCAGGCCTTGCCCTTCTGGGTGTACACGGTGTTGCCGGCCACGAGGATGGTGCCGAGCTTGGCGTTCTTCTCGGTCGTGACCTCGCTCGCCGTGGTCTGGCTGCGGGTGGTCGCACCGGCGAGGCCGGGGGCCAAGCCCACTGCGGCCATCGCCGCCACCGCCAGCGTGAGCGCGGCCAGGCGCCCGATCACGCTCCGGCGCTTCCTGGTCCCTGCCGTTCCTGTCCGTGCCATGTCCGCAGCCTCCATGTTCCGCGCGTCCGGTCGACGCGGGTTCCGGGGATCTACGGGGTGGGCGGCGAAAGGGATTGCAGGTGACCTAACTTCCTCGACGAGGACGCGTCGGCGTCGCGGCCGACGCGAGGAAGGCCACCTGACCATGGACATCGAGGACCGTCTCGCGCTGCACGAGCTCCCGGGCCGCTACGGCGACCTGATCGACGACCGCGACTGGGACGGCCTCAGCCAGATCTTCCTCGACGACGCGACGTTCGAGATCCCCGGCGAAGTGCTCGAAGGACTCGAGGGGATCCGCGCGTTCATGAAGCAGTCGAACCACCCGCGCATGCACGCGATGACGAACGTCTACGTCGATGACACGCCCGGCCAGCCGGGCCGCGCGGTCCTGCGCTTCCGTATCGTCGGCATGCGCCGCGACGGCCGGATCATGTCGGGCCGCTACCGCGACGTCGTGGTGAAGACCGCCGACGGTTGGCGCGTCGCCAGCCGGGTGTTCACCTCGACACCTTACGAAGAGGCCTGAAGCGCGTCGCGGCGCGGTTCGGTCCCGCGCAACGTCACCCGCTGGATCACGCGGGGGCTCGCGCCGTAGTCACCCACCACCGAGTGCTGCGTGGCGAAGTTGTCCCAGAAGCCGATCGTGCCCGGCTGCCAGTGGTAGCGGACCACGTACTCCGGGCGCACCGCGTGCTCGTAGAGGAACCCGAGCAGGGCGTCGCTCTCCGCTCCCGAGAGTCCGACGATGTGCGACGTGAACCCCGGGTTCACGAACAGCACGCGCGCGCCGGTGTGTGGGTGCGTGATCACGACGGGGTGCTCGACCGGCTCGATGGTGGAGAACTTCTCGCCCTCCCACGTGCCTTCCCCGACCTGATCGAGGATCCGCCCGAACTGCTGCTGACCGTCGTGCACGGCCGTCAGCGTGGAGAGGTAGTCCTGCAACGACGGGCTGAGCCCCTCGAATGCCGCCTGCTGGTTCGAGAACAGCGTGTCGCCGCCCGCGTCGGGCACCACCACGGCGCGCAGGATCGACCCCGCCGGCGGACGGGGCACGAACGTGACGTCGGTGTGCCAGTGGAGGCCGGCACCGCGCCGCGAGACATCGCCGTAGAGCTCGGCCAGCTCCGCGGTCTTTCCGTAGTCGATCTCGAACACCTCGGGGTGGTCCGGCAGGCCGGGAATGACCGGGTGGCCCTCGGTCGGCTCGCCGAGGCGCGCCGCGAAGGCGAGGTGCTCCGCCGGCTCGAGGTGCTGCCCCGGGAAGAACACCACCTTGTAGTCGAGCCAGGCCGCGCGGATCGCGGTGACCTCGGCCTCGCTGAGGTCGCGCAGGTCGACGCCGCGGATCTCGGCGCCGATGCGCGCCGAGAGCGGCGAGATGTCGAGCGTCACGGGCGACGCGACGACGTCGGTCTGGGGAAGGGTGCTGGTCATGACGTGCTCTCCTTGGTCTGGGAGTCGAATTCGGGATCGACTTCGATCGTGATGGTGGCGTCGTCCTCCACACCGAGCTCCGCGAGCAACTCGCTGCGCAGTGCCGCGAAGCGCGGGTCGGAACGCAGGCGCGGGCGGGGGAACGTGGACGCGATCGGGCGGTCGAGCGAGATCACGCCGTCGGTGAGCACGAGCACCCGGTCGGCGAGCACCACGGCCTCGTCGACGTCGTGGGTGACGAGCAGGACCGCAGGATGGTGGCGCGCGCACAACTCGGCGACGAGCCGGTGCATGCGGATGCGCGTCAACGCGTCGAGCGCGCCGAACGGCTCGTCGAGCAGCAGCAGCGCGGGCTCGCGCACCAGGGCCCGCGCCAGCGCGGCGCGCTGCGCCTCGCCGCCCGAGAGCGTCTTGGGCCAGTCGCGCGCGTGGTCGGCGAGGCCGACCTCGTCGAGCGCCTGCAGCCCGCGGGCCTTGCCGTCGGAACCTTGTAGGCCGAGGACCACGTTGTCGAGCACGCGAGCCCACGGCATCAGCCGCGGGTCTTGGAACCCCACGGCGCGCCGCTCGGGCACGAAGATCTCGCCGCTGACCTCGGTGTCGAGCGCAGCGAGCGCGCGCAGGAACGTGCTCTTGCCCGAGCCGCTGCGCCCGAGCAGGGCGACGAACTCGCCGGGACGGATGTCGAGATCGATGCCGCGCAGCACCTGGCGGTCACCGAACGTTCGCGTCACGCCCCGGGCGCGCACCGCGAGCGCCTCGGTCGGGAAGGGGTCGCTCACCGGCCGGGTTGCCATCGCAGCACTCGATTCTCGAGGGCTCGGACGAACGTGTCGGTCAGGAGACCGAGCACCGCGTACACGAGCAGGCAGACGATGATGACGTCGGACAGGAAGAACGTCTGCGCCTGGATGATCAGGTAACCGAGACCGTTGGTCGCGTTGATCTGTTCGGCGAAAACGAGGATCAGCCACGCGATCGCGGTGGCGAGCCGGACGCCCACGAGGAAGCCGGGCATGGCGCCGGGCAGTATCACCTTGCGGATCTGCGCGAACTTGCTCAGGCCGACCACTCGCGCGAGCTCCAGGTGCCCCGGATTGATCTGACGGATCGCGGTGTACGTGTTCACATACACCGGGAAGGCGACGCCGATCACGATGAGGGTGATCTTCACCGTCTCGCCGATACCGAGCCACAGGATGAGCACGGACTGCAGTCCGATGACGGGCACGAACCGCAGCATCTGCACGTTGCGGTCGATGAGGTCGTCGCCGACCCGGGTGAGACCCGCGGCGAGCGCGAGCGCGGTGGCGATCGGGATCCCGATGCCGAGGCCCCACAGCACCCGGGTGAACGACGCCCACAGCGCGGGGCCGAGCTTGCCGTCCTCGATCATGTGCCACCCGACGTTGACCACCTTCGACGGCGCGGCCAGCGTCTGGGGGCTCAACCAGCCGACCTGCGCGGCGATCTCCCAGATGGCGAAGAGCAACACGACGCCGAGGAAGCGCTCCGCGCCGCGCGGCACCCACCGGCGCCGCTTCTGGTCGTGCTGTCCCGTGGGGAGCTTGACCAGCGTCGGCTGCGCCACCGGGGCAGCGCTCGGCGTCGGCACGACGGGCAAAGCGGTCTCGGTGGTCGCGTCGGGAGACGACGCGACCGGTGCCGGCTTCGTGCCCACGTACCGGTCGACGGCGGTCATTTTGCGGCCTGCTGATTCTGTGCGGCCTGGACCACGCCGTTGTACTTGGTCGAGAACTGTTGCTTCACGTCGACCTTCACCGGGATCTCACCGGCCAAGAAGAAGAGGTTGGCGAGCCGCTGCTGCGCCTTGACGACATCACCCGGCAAGGTCACGAACGTGGTGCCGCCGCCCGCCTTCACGATCTCCAGTGCCCGGTCGGCAGGGAGGTGGTACTGGTCGACGTAGACGGCCTGGGCGATCTGGTCGGGGTGCGCCTTCGTGTAGGCGTAGGCCCGGACCAGGCGCGAGATGTAGTCGGCCAGCGCGGCCGACTTGCCCTTGTCGTTCAGCGCGTCCTTGGTCGCGATGAGGAAGTTGGACCGGTCGGTGACCTCGTTGGCCTGGGCGACGACCTTCCCGCCGGGCGCCGACTGGAGGTACACGCTCGTCAGCGGCTCCACCAGCACGGCCGCGTCTGCGGAACCTCCCTGCAACGCGGCCGAGGCCTGGGTGAGGGGCAGGTTCACGGGGGTGATGTCGGAGAGCTTCAGGCCGGCGGTGTCGAGGGCCTGGAGGATCGCCGCCTCGGCCGCGGTGCCCTGCTGGTAGATGACCTTCTTGCCCTTCAGGTCCTTCCACCCGTTGATGTCCTTGGTGCCCGGCGGCACGACGAGCCCGTACGAGCCCTTGCCGACCGCCCAGCCGGCCGCCGCCGTGATGTCCTGCTTCGCCGCCTGGGCGAAGATCAGCGGGGTGCTCCCCACGAAGCCGGCATCGATCGATCCGGCCTGGAACGCCTGGAGCATCGGCGGGCCGCCGACGAAGGCGGAGTACTCCACCGTGTAGGGGAAGTTCTTGTCCTCACCGGCGAGGCCGAGGACCGTCTGCAGGGCCTTGAGTTGATCCCCGATCCGCAGCGTGGTGCCCGCGGGGATCTTCGTCGACGAGCCCGACTTGCCGGTCGTCGTCGCGCCGGTCGTCGTGGTCGTCTGCGCCCCGGCCACGACCGCCGAGCAGCAGAGGCCGACGATCACGAACAGACCGACGAGCAGGGCGGGGATGGGGGACGTGCGACCTCGGGACATGAGCTCCGTTCCTTGTGAGGAAAGTTGACTGAAAAGATCAACAATAACTCTAGCGATGTCGCCCGTCCTCGCCAAGTCGCCGGAGGAATTTCTTCGCGGGACCACTCCCTGGTAGGACAAGCGGTGTTCGCAACGCGCGGCGCGGGCCGGTGCCGCGGCCCGCGCGCGGAGAAGCCGCCCGCAAGCGCGGGCGGCTTCTCCTGCCGCGGTGTGGCCGCCCGAGGGCTACTCCGTCACGACGACGACGTCCACGGTCGCCGGCCGCGTCACGAGGTACATGAAGACCCCGATGACCGGCAGGAACACGATGAACAGGAACCAGACCGCCTTGGCCAGGCCGTGGTGGTCACGGCGGCGGAAGTTGTCGACGAAGCACCAGATCACGACGAAGATCCACAGGACGAACAACGAGAACAAGAACAGCGACCAGAAGATCCCGAGAATCGGGAAGTCGTAGGCGAGCACGGGCACGGTGGTCCTCCTCAATTGTGTCCAGCCGTTGGGCGGGAAGGGTCACCAACGGTGACCGAGTGGACATTCTGCCCTCATCGGCGGATCCGCGCTCGGAACTCCCCGCCGGGCTCGCGGCCGGACTCGCGACGGCCGCCGTCAGCTCTTCGTGACTTCGTCGTCGACGGGCCGGAATGCGTCCCGGAGCCGAACCGCGCCCGCCGGCCCGGACAACGCGGCCTCGGCGCCCTCGACCAAGAGCTCCTCGTGCGGGCCCCGGACCAGACGGCCGATCGGGCCGTCGTCCTCGGCCAGCACCGGTCCCGCGCACGCGCCGATGACCACGCAGATCGCGGCGCCGGAGAACCAACTCACGAGCGCGAGGGCGATCCCGAACACACCGAACTGTGCCTGGTTCTTCTCGAGCAGGTGCGACATCCACACGTTCGCGTAGATCGTGTAGAGACCGAGTGCAATCGCGGTCACGATCCCGGTGGGCAGCAGCACGCGCCAGCGCACCGCGCCGCCGAGCATGAACCAACCGGTGAACCACCACAGCGCGGTGGTTGCCGCGAACGACAGCAGGATGAACACCGCGGTGAACGCGCCGCTGAAGAGGCTGCGGAGCGCGCCGGTCGCCGCCATGAACGCCAGCATCGCGACCAGCCACGTCGGGCCTCGCGTATAGGCGCCGGCTGCGCCCAACCGGGGGCGCCGCCACGCGCGCAGGTAGATCCGTTGGAGCGCGGTGGTGAACGACGTCGCGTAGAACACGGTGAAGAGGATGCCCAGGATTCCGGTGGCGCGTCGCACGTCGTTCGACGTCTTGAACGCGGCCTTGGCACTTTGCAACGCCGCACCGTGTACGCCGAGCCGGTGGGTGAGGGTGGAGAAGATCGACACCCGCACACCGGCCGGCATGAACGCGGCGACGACGATCACGAGCGGGAAGAACGACACGAACGCCTTCCCCGCCAGGGCCACGCTGCGGTCGACGAACTCGATCTCGAGCATGCGCTCCCAGACCTGCCACACCAGTGTCCGCTCGACCCAGGCACGGATCCCGGCAACCAGTGCCTTGGTGCGCACGATCAGTGCTCGCTCGTTCAGGCCGCGCTGCTGCGCCATGGCTCCTCTTCTGAAATTCTCGAACCGTCCGGTGGCGCGCCGACCCGGCCATCGCCGGGTGTGCGCACCGCGACATCTTCGCCTGCGCACGAGCCGCCGATCGGGACCCGCCGCAGGGCACCATGGTGCCCATGACCTACGACCAGTTCATCTCCGACGTCGTCAAGGGCGTCGAGGCCACCGGCGCGGCGATCATGGTCGCGGGGGGCGTGTGGGCGCTCGCGTCCTTCGCGGTCGCGACCCTGCGGCGGACGGGTGGAACCGACGCCTACCCGCAACTCCGACAGCGGTTGGGCCGCGTGATCCTGCTCGGGCTCGAGGTGCTCATCGTGGGCGACATCGTGCGGACGATCATCGTCGACCCCACCTTCGAGAGCGTGGCGGTGCTGGGGACGATCGTGATCATCCGAATCGTCCTCAGCTTCTCGCTCGAGGTCGAGATCGACGGGGTGTGGCCCTGGAACCGTTGGCGCCTCGACCAGGCCGAGCGCGCCCGGGCCGAGCGCGAGCCGGACTCACCGAGTGCGTCGTGACCACCGGCGGGTGCGGCCCATGACCAGTCGACGGATCACTCCACCATCGGCTCCACGTCGCGCTCGCGCGCGAGGTGACCGAACCCGCTGGTCGCGCTGAACAGCAAGAGCGCACCGGCGGTCAGCCCCGTGGTCACGACCAGCGCGGTGCCGCTGAGCGCGATGGCGAGGACGACCGGACCGATCGTGAGCGCCCACCCAACCACTCGGTACCGGGTGGAGTGGAGGACGTGGTCGATCCAGAGCAGCAGTGGCCCGATGGTGATCGCGATGCTCGGCAGCGTCAGGTCGGAACGGCCGACGGCGATCACGATCGCCGGCAGGACGAACGCCGCGACCAGCTCGACGACCGTGGCGACCGTGATGGACCGTTCGAGCCGCTTGGCGTCCGCGCCGGCGGGGCGCGGCGCCAGACCCGCGGTGGCGCGGATCCCGAGCACGAGTGCGACCAGCGCTCCGCCGCCGAGGACGATCGCCATCGCGGTGCCGAACTGGGTCCCGAGGGCGAGGCCGCCGCGCACGAACCAGAACACGGCGAAGCACCCCTGGATGATCCCGCCCACGCGGAGCACACGTCGGCGCCACGCGCGGCGCGCGATCTCGACGGCCGTGATCGTGTCAGTGGGCACTGACGACCGCTTCCGTCGTGGCGAGGCTCCGGTACCAGGTGATCGTTTCGTGCAATGCCGATTCCATCGGAGTCCGCTCGAGCCCGAACGTCGTCTGCGCGTCGGTGGAGTCGACCACGAACGGATCATCGAACTGGTACCGGATTTCGGGAAGCTCGCGGAGATCGGGCACGAGAATGCCGAGCACCTTCAGTGTGAGCGGGGAGACCGAGCGCACCTTGACGCGCTCCACGTTCGCGGCATCGCTCAGCGCGTCGACGACCTGTCGTTGCGAGAGCGGTGGGTTGGTGGGTGTGTGCCACGCACGGCCCCACGCGCGCTCGTCACCAGCGAGCGCGATGAGCGCGCGGGCGACGTCGGTGATGTAGGTCCAGCTGTGCGGAGCGTCGGGATCGCCGAGGACGGTCACCGGCTTCCCGGCCAGGACCTTCGGGACGATCCGATCGCCGAGCTGGCTGCTGAGGACTCGGGGACCGAAGTAGTCCGATGACCGCAGCTCGGTGACGCGCACGCGACCGGCGTCGTGGGCCGCGAGTGCGTCGCGCCAGACCTGCGCGCGGACCCGTCCCTTGATGCTGGTGGCCGCGAGCGGGTCGGTCTCGACCATCGCATGACCGACGGGGCCGTAGCCGTAGAGGTTGCTCACCGTGACGAGCACGGCCCCGGTGGCTTCGGCGGCCGAGAGCACCGACGCGGCGAGGGGCGGCCAGTCGGTCGCCCAGCGCCGATACGGCGGACTGGCCGCGTTGTAGATCACCGCAGCTCCCTCGGTCGCTCTCCGGAGGGCAGCGGGATCGGATGCGTCCGCCCGGACCGGTTCGACGCGCGGATGTCGGGGGCCGACGCCGTTGCGGGTGATGACGCGAACGTCGTGGCCAACTTCAGCGAGCATCGACGCAGTCGTCCAGCCGACGGGGCCGGCACCGATGACCACGTGTGCGCACGCCACGGGCGCGACGCCGCCGTCAACCACGGAGACCGGCGCGGACTCGGCGTTCGACGAACACGGGTACGAACTGGCGCACCCGCGCGTCCGCGAAGGCGTCGAACTCGAGACGGACGCGTGCTCGGACCGTCTGGCGGGGAATCGTCGTGTCGACCCGACCGACGAGATGGTCGGTGAGCTCGTCGACGCCAACCTGCTCGGCGCCGTCCTTCGGTCGCACCCGCGACGGGATCGAGGGAGGTGAGGGATTCGACACGGCGATCCTCCTGCATCAGGAGGCGTCGAGCCCGAACGGGCGACAACCGTACGGTCGTCCATCCCGAACCAGGCGTCTCTCGGATGTCCGGCGCCAAACAGCGCCTACCCCCGAACGTACGCCGCGTACTGCGGATCGGCAACGAAACCGGCAGGTTGGCCCCAAGTGTTCACCTGGACCCCGCGGAGCGGGTGACGCGCTACGCGCTGGTGATCCCCGCCTCGAGCTTGGCCATGACCTGCTCGATGGTGAAGCTCGCCGGCTTCTGCGACGGCGGGAACTCGACGAGTGACTGCAGCATCTCGGCGACGAACGCCTGCGCGGGCATCAGGAGCCAGGCCCGGTCGAGCATCCAGTCGTAATAAGTGTTGGACGTGATGTCGGCGCGCTCGTACGGGTCGGTGCGCAGGTTGAAGATCTTCGGCACGCGCAGCTGCGTGTACGGCTCGATCCACACCTGCAGCGTCCCCGTGGCGCGTTGCTCGAGGAACACGAACTTCCAGTTGTCCCATCGGAGCGCGGTGAGGTCGCCGTCGTCTGAGACGTAGAAGAAGTACTGCCGCGGGCTCCCGTCGGCGTCGCCGCGGAGATAGTCGAGTTGGTTGAAGCCGTCGAGGTGGACCTTGTACGTGCGGCCGTTCAGCTCGTGGCCGGCCAGCAGCTTTGCGGCGACGTCGGGATCACCGGCCGCGGCAACGAGCGTGACGAACCAGTCGTTGTGGCTCATGATCCCGTTGAGCACGCGCCCCGCGGGAATCACGCCGGGCCAGCGCACCATCGCGGGCACGCGGTACGCGCCCTCCCAGTTCGAGTTCTTCTCGTTGCGGAACGGCGTCATGCCGGAGTCGGGCCACGTGTTCATGTGCGGGCCGTTGTCGGTGCTGTAGAAGACGATCGTGTCCTCGGTGAGGCCCAGCTCGTCGAGCGCGTCGAGCAGCGAGCCGACGGTCTTGTCGTGGTCGATCATCGTGTCGTGGTATTCGGACTGCCAACGACCTGCTTGCCCGCGGCTGCCGGGCTTGCAGTGCGTGCGGAAGTGCATGTGCGTCGTGTTGAACCACACGAAGAACGGCGTGTCGGCGGCCTGCGCGTCGCGCATGAACCGCTTGGCCTCGACCGTCACCTCGTCGTCGATCGTCTCCATCCGCTTGCGCGTGAGCGGGCCGGTGTCCTCGATCCGGCCATCGGCCCAGCTGTGGATCACACCGCGGGGGCCGAACCGCGCGCGGAAGTTCGGGAACTCCTCTTCCGACGGGTAGTCGGCCTGCTCCGGCTCCTCTTCCGCGTTGAGGTGATACAGGTTGCCGAAGAACTCGTCGAACCCGTGGTTCGTGGGGAGGAACTCGTCGCGGTCGCCGAGGTGGTTCTTGCCGAACTGCCCCGTCGCGTACCCGAGCGACTTGAGCGCGGTCGCGATCGTCGGGTCGCCGTCGCGGATCCCGAGGTTGGCACCGGGCATGCCCACCTTCGTGAGACCGGTGCGGTACGGGTTCTGCCCGCAGATGAACGCCGCGCGTCCCGCCGTGCAGCTCTGCTCGCCGTAGTAGTCCGTGAACCGCACACCCTCGTGGGCGACCCGGTCGATGTTGGGCGTGCGATAACCCATGAGGCCGTCGCTGTAGCAACTCAGGTTCGAGATGCCGATGTCGTCACCCCAGATGACGAGGATGTTGGGCTGCGCCATGACGGCTCCGATGCTGCTGGCTTCCCGGGTATGCCGTGATCATACGGTCGGTGGGGCGCGGTCCCGACCGGGCGAGATCCCACGAGAACGTCACTGATCGCCCGCTCTCCTGCCTCCGCCCGGGAACTCCGGCTCAGGTCACCCGCCGGCGCCGTCGACATTGCGGTGGTGGCGAGCACAGAGGGCACGGTCCGGCGGCTGGGTGACTCGCGCCGGCGGTGGGGGCTGCTCGGCGCGCTCGCGCTGCTCGTGCTCGTGGCCATGCTGATCCAGGGCCGGCCCGTGTACGACGACCCGTACATCTTGTTCCGCTTCGCCGACAACGTCGCGCGCGGTCACGGGTGGTCGTTCAACGCGCACACCACCACCGACAACGCAGCGACATCGACGCTCTCCGTCCTGCTGCTCGCGTCCGGTCGCGTCGTCGGAGTGCCCATCCCTGCGTTCTCGGCCGCGCTCTTCTTCGCAACGACGTGGGGCACTGCGGTGTTGACCGGGCTCACCCTCGAACGGCTCGGCCACCGCATCGCCGGCGTGCTCGCCGCCGTGATGCTGGCCGTGTCCCCCGCGCTCACTGCGGTATGGGGCATGGAGTCGAGCCTGTACCTGTGTCTCCTCGCCGGGGCGTTGTGGTGCGCGACGAGCCGGCGCCCCGCATGGAACACAGGACTCCTGCTCGGGTTCGCGGCGCTCGCCCGTCCCGACGGCGTCGTCGTCGGCGCCGCGCTCGTCTTGATGTTCTTCGTCGTCGACCGGTCGCGACGGTTGACCGGTCGCTCCTGGGTCGGGCTCGTCACCGCCGCCGCGACACCGTTGATCGCGTGGAGCGCGTTCGCGCTCTGGCAGTTCGGTGACGCGTTGCCGAGCACACTCGCCGCGAAGCAGGCACAGGCCGCGTCCGGCCGCTGGCCACTCCTGCTCTCGTCGCAAGGCGCCGGCCTCGACAGCGAGCTGCGCGGGCTCGTCGCGGGGTGGGATCGCGTCGGCGAGCTGCTGCTCATGGCGCTCTTCGTCGCAGTGCTCCTCAGCATCGCCGCGGTGGTGTTGCGCCACGCGGCCTGGCAGGTCGCCACGACACTCGTGCTGGCAACGCTCGCGATCCTCGTGCTGTACGGCGTCGCGTTCCGCATCCCGAGCTACCCCTGGTACTGGGTGCTCCCGATCTACACGGTGTCGGTGCTCTCGGCGCTCGGCCTCGAGTTCGCAGTGACTGCAGTGGATCTCCGCGTGACGACCCGCACGGTCATCGTCGCCGCGCTCGCGTTCGCCCTCGTGGCGGTGAACCTCCACGAGCTGCAGCCGGGGCCCAACCCCACCCGGACCGACTACGAGTACGTGGGCAACTGGTTGCGCCAACACACCGCGCCCGACGCGACGGTCGCGGCCACGGAGGTGGGGAAGCTCGGGTGGTTCAGCGAGCGCGACATGGTCGACTACCTCGGCCTGCTCGACCACCGCGCGATCGACCACGTGCGCAACGACGACTACTTGTGGTGGGCCGCGCACTACCAGCCCGACTACTGGGTGACCGACGGTCACTTCGTCGACGCGCCGTTCCTCGCGTCGGCCTGTTTCACCGACCACTTCGAGGCCGTGTTGAAACGCCCGCAGCTGACCGTCTACCGCCGTACCTCGACGGCGCCGCCGCCCGGCAACTGCTGACGTCGCACCTGCTCCTGATCAATTGTTCGTCGCCGTTTGCCCGTGGTGCGCCTCAGGGACGGCGATCGAGTTCGACGAGGAAATCGGCGGGCGAGAGCACCGGAACCCGATCGGCGAGTCCGAGAAGGTGGCCGTCACCCGAGACGATCATCGCTTGCTGGCTCTCCGCGAGGGCGATCAGGTAGTCGTCGCCGGGATCGGCCGACGGGACGCTCGGCGGTGTGTTCGGATCGTCGACCATCCGCGCGCTGCGACGAAGGAGCTCGACGAGCTCGATCGCCTCGGACGATTCCACCCGCTTCCGCAGCTTCGGATACGGGAGGGCACGTTCGAGTTCGGCGAGCAGCTGGTCGGACACGGTGAGCTCGAACGCACCATCGAGCCAGGCGCGCAGCACACGCGCGGGTCTGCCGTCCCGCGAAATGAGCGCGGAGATGAGCACGTTGGGATCGAGGACGGCGCGCACCCGCAGGAATCAGGGCGTGCGGCGCCGAGATGCATGTTGCGCCTCGACTGCGAGTTCGACGGCCTCGGCTTCCGGGAGATCGTTGCGCGACCAGAGCCGGTCCAGGAGATCGAGGCCGAGATCGCGCCGCAGCGCCTCCTCGATCACCTCGCTGTCCCCCTTGCCGCTGCGTGCGGCCCGCACCTTCACGGCGCGAAGGACATCCTCGTCGATCGTCAGGGTCGTACGCGTCTTCGGCACAATCGCATCATAACATCTCGATGCCATGACGTGGCCGGAGTCGACGCCGTCACCGCAGGCGCGCTCGGCAACCAGACCCGGCCGCGATGACCAGCCCCCGATAACAAACGCCCCGATCCCAGCTGAGGGTTCGGGGCGTCTTCGCTGTCTCGCGACATGACCGGGTAAGTGGAGGTGATGGGACTTGAACCCACGACTTCTACGTTGCGAACGTAGCGCTCTACCGGGCTGAGCTACACCCCCGTTGGAAGTGGAGAGATTACCACCCGCCCTGAATCATCCCCCGCTCGGCGTGGCCCGTTCGACCGCCTCGCGGAGGCGTGACGCGACCAGCGCGGTGGTCACGTCGGCCCGGGTGCGCTCGAGCACCCCGCGCAGCGCGTCGGTGCTCCGGCGCAGGCCGCCGGTGAGGGCCTCGGGGTAGTCGACGGCGATGAGCAGCCCGTAGACCGCATCCATCACGCCGAGCAGGCGCTCCGCCTCGACGAAGTCGTCGCGGCGCAGGCAGTCGAGCGACTGCCGGCGCAGCTCGCTGGCCGCCTCGGCCATGCCGTTGAGGTACGCCTGCACCTCCACCCCGAGCTCGGCCGCGGTGGGGACCGAGAGGTCGGCCACGAACGCGAGCGTGAGGTTGGCCTCCACGAATTCCTTCTTGGCGTCGTGGAGGAAGCCTGCGTATCTCACGTCGGGATGACCGTCGAGCACCGACTCCGCCTCGGCGAGGTAGGCCGCCGCCACCGCGATCAGCTCACGCGCCTCACGCAGCTCGCGCCGGTGCACGGCGCGGATCGCCATGGCGCAGGAGCGGATCGCCTTGCGCGACGCGCTGAGCGTGACCTCGCGCGCCTGGTGCTTCTGCTCGAGGACCTCTTGGGCCGCGATGCCGGCCGCGGCGATCTGGCCGGCGTGGTCCACCGTCAGTCCGTCAGCGTGCTGCGGTTTGGCGCAGCGGCACGATCCGGGTGCTGGCCGACTCTCCGGCGCCGTCGGCCAGGCCGTTGGCGTACGAACCGCTGTACGAGCCGCCGTAGGACGGGCCGTTGTCGCGGTACTCGGCGCCGAGGTACCGCACCTTCGTGGAACGTTCCTGCGCTCGCTGCTTGTACTGCAGCAGCAGGAAGACGTAACCACCGAGGGCCGCGGCCGCGACGAGGAACAGCGCGATGAACATCGTGCTGCGGGTGAACAGCGCGAGGAGGAACGTGAACCCGGCAGCCCCACCCAGCACGACGAGCACGTCGCGACGGCGCTTCTGCTGGCCGCTCATGCCCCCGACCGTCGAACCGCCACCGATCGGACCGCCGCCCATCGAGGCCGGGCCCGTGGGCACGTAGAGGGGGCGGGTCGTGCCGGCACCGTGCGAACGGCGGTCGCGATGACCGAGCGTGCGACCCACCGATGCGAGGCGGTGGGTGAAGTCACCGATGCCGCTCCCGCCGTGACCCTGCTGACCGCGGGCCCGCATGATCGGCGGTACGAGCACCGCCACCCAGAGGATGCCGAGGATCAGGATGACCAGGATCGTCAAGACGCTCGCCCCCGTGAGGTTCGTCGCTCGCTTCGAAAATACCGGCCGGTTCGGTTCCCGTGGGGGACCGTTCACCGCCGATTTCGCTTCCGAGAACCCTAGCGAACCCGTCTCACCGGCGTCGATGCAGGGTGGGACCGGCGCTCAGGAGGGCGATCAGCGGTCGAGATCGAGGTCGGCCCCGGGACGGCGGAAGGTACCGGAACGCCCACCCGTCTTCTCCCACAGGGCCAGATCGCCGATCGTCATCCCCCGGTCGAGCGATTTGCACATGTCGTAGATGTTCAGCGCGGCGACGGCGCAGGCGGTGAGCGCCTCCATCTCAACCCCGGTGCGGTCCACGGTGTCGACCTGGGCCTCCACCTCCACGTGGGCATCCTCGATGCGGAAGTTCACGTAGACGGAGCCCACGAGCAGCGGATGGCACAGCGGCAGGAGGTTCGAAGCCTGCTTCGCCGCCTGGATACCGGCCACTCGCGCGACCGCGAGCACATCGCCCTTGGTGATGGCGCCGGACGCGATCTTCGCCGCGGTGTTCGACTCCATGTAGACGCGACACCGGGCGACGGCCCGGCGGTGCGTCGCGTCCTTCGCGGTGACGTCGACCATGCGGGCGCGGCCCAACGGGTCGAGATGCGTGAACTCCGAGGCCGACATGCCCGAGAGTCTACGTGGGAAGCGGCTGGTCAGAGACCTGGGGGAACGTCAATCGTCACCGGGTCGCCCGCCTCGACGACGTGGGATGCCGCTCCGGCGCCGACGGACGTGACCCCCGGGTTCGCGGCCCAGAGGTCGGCGAGCGCCTTCACCGTCCACACCGAGGTACGGATGGCGCCGTCGGCCGTGAGGTGCACGAGGTCGGGGGTACGCACGGTGTGCAGCGAGCCGTCGTACTGCAGCGCCGTGCAGTACTGCGAGAGCAGGTTGGTCAGCGCCGCCGACCAGTCGAGGTTCGTGCCCCCCGCCCGCACCGCGAAGTCGGTGCGGTCGAGCCCTGCGAGGTTCAGCGCCACGTCGACGCGCA
>Ga0302322_100002502_pt1 | contig 15511 bp, 14 predicted proteins | sample Fen_T0_2_FD_203757 | JGI IMG/M metagenome (GOLD analysis project Ga0302322, IMG submission 203757) | Peat permafrost microbial communities from Stordalen Mire near Abisko, Sweden - Fen_T0_2 | ecosystem: Environmental > Terrestrial > Soil > Wetlands > Permafrost | place: Sweden: Abisko... | reverse complement strand
CGCTGACGCATTCCGCGGTATCAGCCCAGGACTACCAGGCCGCGCAAAGACTGCCGGACGCCCTCAAGGTCGAACTCAAGCGACTTGCTTTGGCCGGTGGTTTCGATGCCCTCGCCGCAAAAGTACCGGTTCAAGACAGCTCCGGGGCTGGCGGCCTGGCCTTTCTGGCCCCGGCCGATGCGGCGCGGGTCCTGTCCAAAGAATACCTTCCTCAAGGCGATCCCACCCTGACCGACGCTGACCAGTATTACCTGATCGAGTGCTGGCGATTTCCCGCCGAGCCGCTCCGTTTTGAAGCGCAGGATCACTGCCTGGCTCTCGCCGTTCGCGTTTCGTGGCCCTACCGGGTGCCGGGGTCGTCCGCGCCAACGGTCAATGCGGGGCGGTCTCAGTTTGACTTCACGATTTCACTGACCCGATGAACGCCCGACGTGGAATGATTTCTGTTGGCCGAAGCGGGATGGGCAGCCAGCGGCCACCACCCTCCGCCGCGTTTACGCTGCTGGAACTGCTCGTCGCGATGGTCATCACGCTCGCGCTAGCCGGCCTGATGCTTGCCACCACAACCAACGTGCTGGCGCTATGGCGGCGCAGCCAGGCCAGGCAAACGCAGGCGGTCACGGCGCAACAGGTGCTCGACCTGGTGGAACGCGACTTCCACTCCGCACTTTCACGACGCGATGCCCGTTGCTGGTTGGCCGCGGACATCCTTGACGCAACGGCCGGTCTTGCGAATCACGGCTGGCTGGCTGGTCCGGGCCTGATGAAACCCGCCGGCGGCGGCAGCCTGCGGGTCTTGCCGGTGCCCGATGTCGCCGGCCCCAGCCGGCTGGCGGAGGCCCGGTTTGGCCTGTCGGGTTTGTGGCTGCGGCTCGTGGCAACCAATGGAGAGTCGGATGGAAGCCTGCCCACGGTCATTGCCTATCAGGTCGTGCGCCGGCCGGTGACTGGCGACCCGGTCGCGACCAATCCCGCGCCGGTCCGGTATTCGCTGTATCGCTCGGCCATCAGCAACAGCGCCACCTTTTCAAGCGGCTACGATGTCACCGCCAGTGCTTACGCCAGCACCAACAATACGCCGTCCAGTGCGCTGTCCACGGCTTACCGGACCGGGCGCAACGTCATGAATCCGAGCCATGCCAACCTGCTGGCCGCAAACGTTGTGGACTTTGGCTGCTGGTTCTACGTGCATGATTCGGCCGGTGACCTTCAGCGCATTTATCCGTCGGCGGCCGGTGACCTGACGCATCATGCGGTGGGCGACAGCACCGCCGGTGCCTCTCAATTCCCGACCGTGGCCGATGTCATGGTGCGCATCCTGAGCGAGGAAGGGGCGACGCTGGTCGAGGCCATCGAAACAGGGCGGGTACCGCGACCACCGACCAGCTCCAGCGATGCCGACTGGTGGTGGGATGTGGTCGAGGCTCATTCGGCCGTGTTCATCCGGCGGGTGGAAATCAAGGGGGTGGCGCCGTGAGCCCTTTCAGGCAGTTTACCCACGAAGGACCCGAAGGGATCCGAAGGGGAATGCTTTTCAGAAAAAACCGGCCGATGTATTGGCCGCTTCGTGATCTTCGTGTTCTTCGTGGTGAAAGCTCGAATCAGTCCGGCTTCGCCCTCGTCATCACCCTCGTGCTGCTCGCGCTATTGGTGCTGACGCTTTATGCGCTGAGCGCCCTGGGCAAGGTTGGCGGCGAGATTGCGGCGACGGGCCGATACCAGGTCCAGGCCCGGCAAAATGCGCTGCTCGGTCTGGATGAAGCCATGGGCGAGCTGCAGCGCTACGCCGGCGAAGATGGCGCGCTGACGGGCATGGCGGGACTCACGGGGGTGCCCGCCGGCAGCGGCAATCCTGCGCGGCACTGGTGTGGCGTATGGGATGAGGCGGGGCAGTTCTCCCGCTGGCTGGCCTCGGGGACCACCAGTGCGGTGATACCGCCCTTGAACGGGACCGATGCGATCGCGCTGATGGCCACCGGTTCACTCGGCGCCGACGGGACCGACAAGGAACATGTGCGGGTCTTGGTCATCCCGGTCACCCTGATCGGGACTGACGGCAGTTCCTACCGGGAGGGCAACTATGCCTGGTGGGTGGGGGACGAGGGAGTGAAGCTCAGTGCCGTGGTGCCAGACGAAGAGGCTCCGGTCCCAGGACAGAAACAGGCCATTGACGAATTGATCCCGTCCCTCTCGCCCGTCGCGGCGAACCTGGCGCGGGTCGAAGCTTACGCGCAGCTGGCGTTGGTGCCGACCCCGGTGCTTACGCCCGGCCAGCTCCAGAGCAACCTGCACGCCATGGGTCGCACCCATTACGGTTGGATGGGATCGACGCGACTGGCGGGTCTTTTGAACGTCAACACAGCGTCGCATCGCTTCTGGCGCGGAGTGGGTGCGACCTACAATCGTTTCCGGCCCGGCAATCCGCTCGGCTTCAGTGTGACCACCTTCGCCAGCCGGATGCGCGACAACCTGGCGATGGCGACCGGCCCGGGCAAATTCGCCGGAGGACCCTTTCAAACGGTCGATGCCTTCCTGACCGGCCCGCTGCTGGCGGATGCGCTCGCGGGCAGCGGGGTGGCGCCGGCGGAATTTGCGGAGGCTATGCAGCCCTGGCTGTCGGTGCGTTCCGATACGTTCCGCATCCGCGCTTATGGCGACGCGCTCAATCCCTCCGATGCAACCCGGACCGAGGCCACGGCGTGGTGTGAGGCGCTTGTCCAACGGACCAAGGACGATCCAGCCACTAAGACCGGGCGATTTGTTGTAACGTATTTCCGGTGGTTGGGACCGGATGATATTTAGATCCAATGCCTTCATCCGTTAATCCGCGTTATCCGTGGGAAACGAGGTTTGGAGCGAAGCGATGGCAGGGATTCTTTTGACCCGGCCGGGCGCACCGGGTTTGCTCGGGCGTATGCAAATCCGTCGCCTGCTTTCTGCCACGTTGATTCTCGCGTTTGGGGTAGTCGCCGCTCGCGCCGTCGCGCCCGCCACCCGGGTCGTGCTGCCCACCAACGTGGACCCGGTGCACTACGACGTGTCCGTCGAGCCGGACATCCCGAACCTCACCTTCAAGGGTTCCGTTGCGATCCGGCTCGCCGTGCGCGAGGCGACCGACCGCATCGTCCTGAATATCGCCGACCTCGGGCTCGACCGCGCCGCGCTGGCTGGTGCGCCGGCACCGGTCATCACCTCCGACCCCAAGGTGGAGACGGCGTCGTTTGCCTTTCCGCAACCGCTCGCGCCGGGCGAACATGTGCTCACGATCGACTACCACGGCAAAATCTACCAGCAGGCGTCCGGCCTGTTCGCCCTCGACTATGAGACGCCGTCGGGCACGAAGCGCGCGTTGTTCACGCAGTTCGAGAACTCCGACGCGCGGCGCTTCATGCCGTGTTGGGACGAGCCCGGCCGCAAGGCCACGTTCACGCTCACGGCCACCATGCCGGCCGCGGAGCTGCCCTTGTCCAACATGCCGGTCGCCGCGAGCGAGCCACTGCCCGACGGACGGAAGCGCGTGCGCTTCGCCGAGTCGCCGAAAATGTCCACCTACCTGCTTTACTTCGGCTGCGGCGATTTCGAGCGCGTAAGCCGCGTGGTCGCGGGCGTGGACATCGGCGTGGTGATGCGCCGCGGCGAGACGGCCAAGGGCGCCTTCGCGCTGGAAACGGCCGCCCGGATCCTGCCGTACTACAACGAGTACTTCGGCGTCCCTTACCCGCTGCCGAAACTCGACCTCATCGCGGCGCCGGGCCAGAGCCAGTTCTTCGGCGCGATGGAGAACTGGGGCGCGATCTTCTACTTCGAGCGCATCGTGCTCTTCGATCCCAAGGTCACCACCGACCGGGACAAGCAGTTCATCTACAGCGTCATCGCCCACGAGATGGCTCACCAGTGGTTCGGCAACCTCGTCACCATGGCCTGGTGGGACGACCTCTGGCTGAACGAAGGCTTCGCCTCCTGGATGGCGCGGAAGGTTACCGATCATTTCCATCCCGAGCGCAATGCCTGGCTGCAGTCGCTCGACGACAAGCAGAACTCCATGCAGATGGACGGCAAGGGCGGCACGCACCCGATCATCACGCCGATCGACGACGTGTTCCAGGCCTCGGGCGCGTTCGACGACATCACCTACAAGAAAGGCGAGGCGGTCATCCGCATGTTCGAAGCCTACGTCGGGGAGGATGCCTTCCGCACTGGCGTCCGTCGCTACATGAAAAACCACGCCTACGGCAACACGGTCACGGACGACCTGTGGCGCGAGATCGACGCGGTCAGCCCGCGCAAGCTGACCCCGATCGCGCACGATTTCACGCGGCAGGCCGGCGTACCGCTCATCACGGCCACGCCGACTCCCGAGGGCGGCCTGAGCCTGACCCAGGGTCGTTTTGCGCTGGACGAGTCTGGTGCCGCGGGCGGCAGCTGGCAGGTGCCCGTCATGGTGCTGCCCGTAACCGGCAAGGAGCTGGCGAGCGTGCAGCGCCTCGTCGTTCCCGCCGGGGCGGCCACGGTTGTGCCGGATGCCCCCGCCGGCTCGGTCGTCAATGCCGGGCAGACGGCCTATTTCCGCACCCTCTACCGGGGCGCGGCCTTTACCGCGCTTAGCGAGCGCTACGCCACCCTTTCGCCGGACGACCAGCTCGGCCTGATGAACGACGTCGCCACCCTCGGGAATGTCGGGGCCGAGCCGATGGCGGATCTCCTTATCCTGACCGTTCGGTTGCCCGTCACCGCCGACCCGGTGGTCCTGAACCGGATGGTTGATTGCTTCGGTGGCCTCGACCACGTGTATCGCGGCCGCGAGGGCCGCGCGGCCTTCCAAGCCTTCGCGCGGAGCCGCTGCGAGCCCGTCCTGGCCCGCGTGGGGTGGGATCCCGTGGCGGGTGAGTCGGAGAATGTCGGCATCCTGCGGGGCACGGTGCTGGCAACGCTTGGCCGGATGGGTTCCCCGGGAGTCATTGCCGAGGCCCGCCGACGGTTCGCCACCTTCGTGAAGGATCGCGCCAGCCTCACGGGCTCAATCCGCAGCGCGGTGCTGTCGATTGTGGCCTATAATGCCGACGCGGCCACATGGGAGCAAATCCACCAGCTGGCGCGCGGGGCCACCGATTGGGTCGAGAAGCAGGATTATTACCTATTGCTGGGCCGCACCGTTGATCCCGTCCTGGCCCAACGCGCGCTCGCGCTGGCGCTGACGGAGGAGCCCGAACCGACGCTCCGGCCCGCGCTGTTATCGGCCGTTTCAGGGGAGCATCCAGACCTGGCCATCGATGCGGTGACGGCGCATTGGGACATCTTCAAACGGTTGCTGGAGCCCACGAGCCATGCCCGTTTTGCTCCCGGCCTGGTCTCCTCCGGCAGCGATCTCGCGCTGGTGACCAAACTCGAGGCCTTCGCGGAGGCCCATATTCCCGCCAGCGCCCGGCAGGACGTGAACAAGGCGACCGCCACCATCCGCTATGCCGCGAGCATCCGCGAGAAGCGCCTCCCCGAGGTGGACCGCTGGCTGGCCGAACACGCGCCCGGGACGGCCAAGTAGGGCGGGTGCATGGCAGGGGTTGGCCACAAATGGCCCAAAAGACACAAAGGGGCACTTAGATCCAGAACTGTAGGAGGGGCTTTACGCCCCGATTCCGGCAGCAGAATCCACGGATAGCACGGATGGTCACAGATGGGATTTGCCTGAATACCACGGAAGGGTTGGCCACGAAAAACATCAGCCTTCGCCAAGCTTATGGCTGAAAGGCAAGCAGCACCAAAATCGACTCCTTCGATTCTGAATTGTAGGAATGGAATTCGGGTCGGCTGAACTTCCCGATTCATCCTGGGCCAGGCAGCTGAAACGCGGAGAATGCAGAGAGCGCAGAGTAAAGAACCAGTGGCTCCTTCTGTTCCGAGATATTCAACCGTCGAGTGCTCCGCCAGATCAGGTTCTTGGTTCTATTCGCTGTTTTTGTGTTTTTTGCGACTGTTCTGTCGGCGGAATATGTCTTGATCCGCTTTCATTCACGTCATTCGCGGGAAAAATCGGTCCCGTGCAACGGGCAACCGGGTCCGCGCCTGTAGCAAGATCTGCACAGTGCAGGAAGGAGCGATCGGGTATTTTACCGTACAACCCAACCAAGCCATGACCAACCCCAGTCTCGTTCATTATTCTGGTCACAACAAGTTGAGCGCGCTCCTCGCCGGCCCGGATTTTTCGCTGATGGACAAGGCCGCCGACTTTCTGGCCGGCCTGATTGAGCTCACGGTACCAGACGGCTATGAGGACGCGGCGGGCTTTCACTACCTCCCGGCGCGGTCTGCTCGCAGCCGTCCGCCCATGGACGACCCCGTCTGGCTGGGTGAATACATCTGAGCGGGCCTTGACCGGCGGGTTTGGCCCTCCAGGACTGCCAGAAAAATCTTGTGGATTTCCGGGGAAAACTGTGACTTCTTCCGCATCCCCCTCGCCAGGGTAGCTCAGTGGTAGAGCAGAGGACTCATAAGCCTTTGGTCGCGAGTTCAATCCTCGCCCCTGGCACCATTTTCACCAACCAGGTGGGGATGTGAACTGAGTTCGCTAGTTATCGTCTGCCTAGTTCCTGTCCGGGCATCGCAAGCTGGTAGATTTATGGGCCTCGTGTTGCCCTGGGATACCCTTGATGCCCCAGAGAGACATGCTCAGCCCTGATACGTGCAGCTCACCGGTGGCCAAGGTAAGTATCAGGACTGTTCTTGTCCGTGGCCTTCGGCAGCAATTCCATTTTGGCGCGCTCTGTGTCGGCCAGGTGCGAAAGATCGGCTGGAGTCGTGACGACGTGCGGGGTCAGGAAGATCAGGAGTTCGCTTTTGGATGTGCTCTTGACGGTATGCTTGAACAGGTTTCCCAGCAGGGGAATGTCACCCAACAGCGGCACCTTGTTCACCGTGTCGTTGTTCTGCGAGGAGATCAGGCCGCCGATCACGACCGTCTGGTTGGTCGGGGTGATGACCACGGTATCGGCCGAGGTCTTGTTGATGACGGGGGAGCTGACGCCGTTGGAAATGGGCACCGTCGTGGCGCTCAGCGAGGAGGTCTGCGGCGACACGATCATCTCCACGTTACCTTCGGCCGTCACGAAGGGCGTGACCGAGAGGATGATGCCGATGTCGCGGTAGGTGACGGTGTTGGTGATGGCGTTGGTCACCGAACTGACCTGCGAATTGGTGATAATGGGGATGGACTGGCCGACCATGACGGAGGCTTGCTGGCCGCTGCGGGTGAGGATGGTGGGCCGGGATAGCACCTGGGTCTTGTTGGTGGTCGCGAGGAGGTGGAGGGTGGCGTTCACGCTGTTGTTGGTCAGGCTGTAGAATCCACCATAGGTCGTGGCGAGGGCCTGGGCGGCGGCGACCCCGAACTGGGTGCTCGCCGTGCCCGTTGTGCCGGTGCCGATGGAGACCGGGCCGTGGTAGGTCGCCTCGGCGCCGAGATCGAGGTCGTTGTCGTGCTGCACCTGCAGGAAAATGACGTCGATCAGCACCTGCGGCCGCGGCTTGTCGAGATCGGCGATGACGGACTTGATGCTGTCGTTGGTGAGTTCGTCGGTGACGATGATGATGCGCCGGGTATCGATGTCGCTCGTGATCATGGCGTCACCCACGAGGGTGGAGTTGGTGTATTGGCGCGAGCCGCTGGTGCCACCACTGCCGCCGGCGGAGTTGGCCGGAGTGTTTCCGCCGGGGCGGACCTGGTTGGTCTGGGCCAGGGCCGGAGTGAGCCCGAGCAGTCCAAGACTGGCCGCGAGGATTAATACAGAAAGGGTTTTCATGGGCGGATAGCGGTGAAGAAAGGTTACTGGTTGCGGCCGGTGCTTGTGGTCCCGAGGGAAAGGCTCGGGCTCTGCGCGGTGGTCTGGGTGTTGTTGGAGGCCCGGGTGCTGAGCGGATCGGCCTGGGTATCGGTCGTGCTCCGGGAGTTGGTGGTCTGGAAGAGGTTCTTCAGGATGGATTCAACCTGCTTCACGTCGGCGTTCTCCATCGTGTAGACGTAGACGCGCTGCTTGCGGCCCGAGTTGGTGTCGAGCTGGTTGATCATCTCGGCGATTTCCGGCATCTGGGTCTTGGCGGCAGTCACCACCACCGAAAAGGTGCGAGGATCCGCCACGGCCACGACCGGAGTGGACCGGCCGCCGGAGGAGGATGTGGTGGAACCGAAGCCGCCACCCCGGTTGTTCCGGCCGCCGCCGCCACCACCACCCCCGCCGCCACCGAAGGCTCCGCCACCGCCGCCGCCGCCAGGGAAGCCGCCGCCTCCGCCCCCGCCGAACAACTGGGGAAAACCGCCGCCGAACCCGGGAAAGCCGCCGCGATTGTTGCCCTGGGCCGCCCCCGTCGCCGTCGTGGTGAACAGGCTGGTAAGGAGCTGCGCCATTTCCGTCGGGTCGGCGTTCTTCATGCGGAAGACTCGCACGGTGGAAACGGTGTCGATCGAGGTGTCCAGCGCGGCGACAATCTCGACGATGTGGTGGATGTTGATCTGCGTGTCGGTGACGATCAGGGAATTGCTGTCCTTGTTGGCGGTGAGCGCCGCCGAGCTCGGCAGCAGGGTGCCGAGGTCGCTGGCCGCCTGGGTGGCGTCAATGTGGCTGAGAGGGATGATCTGCATGACCATCTCGGCGGTCTGGGGGATGGCGTCGGGGTTGTTGCCGGTATGGATCGGGATGTTTTGCTTTCGCGCCTCCTCCTTGGCGGAGACCACGAGGTTCCGGCCCTGCACGCGGGCGGAGTAGCCGTTCTTATTCAAGGCCAGGTTGAGGAGCTGCAGGGCTTCCTCCCGCGAGACCGCCTGGGTGCTCCACATGTCGACGGTGCCTTTCACCGGTGTCTCCAGCACGATGATATAGCCTGCGGCGTCGCTCATGTAGTTGAGCACTGTCTCCAGGGGCGCCCCGCGGAAATTGAAGCGCAGGCTTCCGTCGGACGGCGCGGGCGCGGAAGGCGGGGCGGCTTCATCGGCCAGGACAACCGCGGGCAGCCCGGCGAGACCCAGCAGAAGGAGGAGGGGGAGAAAATTCTTTTTCATGGTTTCAATTGTTTCTGTCGTTGCTCCATCAATTTCTTGAGAATCTCGGACGCATCCGCGGGGAGGGCCGGGGTTGGGCCGGAGCTCGCCGCATTGTCCGCGGTCGCGGGCGGGGGGCGCACGGCGTCCGCCGCGGCCGGCGCCCAGTCGCCGCCGGGCGGACGTTGCAATTGCCGGCCGATGGCCAGCGTCAGGGCGTGGGCGTCGCGCCGCAGGTCCACCCCGTCCGGGCGAATGTGGGTCACGGTATATTGTTCAATCTTGTCCCCTTCGTGCAGCGACTTCCGGTAATCCGGGGCGGAACCGTCGAAGAAGGCGAACAGACCCTTGTCGTAGTGCATCGTGCCGACGAGGGTGATGTAATCCATCCGCGGGGCGGGCGCCTCGGGGCTGCGGTCGGAGCGGCCCGTGCGGTTTGGATCGAAGATGTTGCGCTCGCTGATGACCCGGAAGGTGTCGAATCCGGCCGCGGGCTTGAGCGTGGCCGGGCGCGCCACCGCCGGGGCGGGAGGGACGACGGTCGGTTGCGCGGCCCCGGACAGCGCCGGACCGGCGACCGAGGCGCCGAGCGTGAGGACGGACAGAAGCAGATCCAGCGGTTTCACAGGCGTCCCTCCGGCGGGGCGAGTCGCAGCCCGGTGATGACCAGGCTGAGCGCCAGTTTTTGTCCGCGGTCGTCGCGGGCGCCGAACTCGACCGAGTCGACGCGCAGGGCCAGCGGCGACTGTTCGAGCTCGTAAATGAACCGGCTTAACGCCGGCAGGCTGCCGGTGGCGTCGACGCGGCACTCCAGCAGGGAGTAGCGGTCGCCGGCCCCGCGTTTCCACTGCGGTTTGATCGAACTGAGCTCGACATTGCTGGCGCGGCCCCACCGGTCGAAGGCCGACACCAGATCCTGTTCGGATTGGGCGGCATCCTTGGGCAGCGCGCCGGATTGCATTTCGGCCCAGGTGCGCCGGGTCTGGTCGGCGCGCTCCAGCATGCTTTGGCCGCGGGCGACGGCGGCGCGGAGCTGGACGATTTCGGTTTGGTGGGCCTGCCACGTGCGGCCCAGCGGCGTGAAGACCAGCCGGTCGAGGACCAAAAGGAGCAGGCCCGCCCCGGCAATGAGCAGGAGCCAGCGTTGACGGTTAAGCTTGAGCGAGGCCATGGTCAGGTGCCGGGGTTCCACCGGAAGGAAAGGGTGAATTGCTGCGGCGTTTTGCCGCGGATCTGCTCGAGCTTGAGGTTTTGGATCTCACGGGACTTGCGGAGCTGGTCCAAGGCGTGCAGCAATGCCGGGTTGTCGCGCGCCGTGCCCGTGAGACTGACCGCGGCCGGACCGTGGATTTCGACCGACTTGGCGGTGACGCTGCCATTGTCGGGGAAACATTCGGTCACCCGCCGCAGGATGCTGAGGGTGTGGAAGCCGGTGTCATACCAAGGCCGGAATTCCACAATCCGGGCCTGCACCCCCTCAAGGTCGGACACCTGGGCCTGCATCGCGCTCCACTGGGACCGCAGCGACCACCGGTTGTATTCCTGCCACCCGAAGGCGACGAGGCCGAGCCCGGCGGCGGCGGCGACGGTGTAGCTGACGGAGGCGATCCGCCGGGAATTGTAGCGGGCCAGCAGGCCGGCCCAACGGCTGGGATGGGAGGGCAGAAATTCCGGACCAGGCGGTCCGCCCTCGAGACGGCCGCTCGCTGCGGCGGCGGCGAGCCGCTCACCGAGCGGGGTGGTGGCCCCGGCCGCGGAGGAAACGACGAGCCCGGCGGTCCCGGCCCAGGCGGCCAGATTTTGCCGCAGCATTTGCACGGCAGCCTCCGGGCCGTCGAGCATGAGTGCGCGCAAGTCCGCCCGCTGACCGGCCGGCAACTGCTCAAAGGTGATGCGCAGCTCGCGGGCCACGGCTTCGAGATTGAAAGCCGGCTGGCCTGGGTCCGCCGCCCACGTGCGGAGCGAGGCGATGCCGCCGCCGGCCGCAACCAAAATGGCGGCACCTTCGGTCCCGGCCGTCAGTGTGATCTGGCCGGAACCCGCCGGCGGCACGGCGCCCGGCAGTACGGCCAGCCCGGGCGTCAGGCTGACCGGCTTGAGGCCGGCGGCGGCCAGGACGGCGGCGAGCTGCCGCAGGTGCTCCTGTCGCACCGCCAGCTGGGTGACATAGGTGGTCCCTCCGACGCGGCAGACCGAGCGGGCGATTTGCAGTTGGGCGAGCTCGCAGGGAAAACCCTGCTCGGCCGCCAGCTGCAGGAAACTGTCGAGGTCCGCCGGTGACAGCTCGGGTACCTCGGTGGCAAGGCTCATGATCCAGGCGGCCGGCAGCGCCACCGTGCACAGCCGCTCGCGGATGCCCGCGGCCACCAGCTGGCGGTTGATTTCCTCGCCGAGTTGGTCGGGAGCCGGATGCAGGAAGTCGTGCGGCAGGGCGATGGTGAGCGCGCGGGTAGGGGTGGTGCCGCCCGGGCCGCGCGTCACGAGACAGGCGCAGACCGAAGTGCCGCCGACGCTCAGGCCGAGAAGGGAGTTCAACCGCTTTTTGGGAAACAATTTCATGAGGCGTGGTCGGGATTCCGGGCTTGGTAGAGGTTCTGCCGGACGGAGGAACCGAGCGCCCAGCCGTATGCGCTCAGGTCCTGGCGGTACACGATACGGGGCGTGCCCCGGCTCAGGTCGAAGACGACTTTCTCGCGGCAGTAGCCACGGCCGTTGTGGCCCACGGCGACCACGTCGGCTGAAAACTGGTAGGATTGGTCCGTGATGAACGGCCCGGCCTGAATGAAGGCGGCCGGTCCGATGACTTGGGGCAGCCACGCAAACGACGTGAGCGCGGTCGGGTTGGCCCTGCGATAGGCCACGATCGCGGCGGCATTGGCCGCCCCGATGCCCGGCAGGCAGGTGAGCACGGTCGCGCCGGCGGTGTTGACGTTGACCAGCCCGCGGGCGCTGGCGCCCGCACTGGCGGTGATGTCGGTGTGGATCTGGGCGAACTCGCCGGCGCTCAGGCCGCTGCGCGCGAGAAATTCCGCGACGCTGCCCAGGTTGGCCTGGCCCAGCCGGTCCAGCACTTCCGTCGCCCGGGTGGCGCCGAGCTGGCGCTCAAGCAGCGGTTGCAGGTCGGCGCGGCCCTGGGGCGTGCGGACGTCGACGCGTGGCGAACCGTCGGCGCGGGTGTTGGGCAGGGCGCTGTAGACCGTGACGTATTCGAGGAGGCCCGGCTGCAGCTGGCCATCCTGGTTGTCCCGCGGCGAGGATTGGTCGCCGTCGTCCTCGTTGGATTCGAGCGCGCCATTGCGGTTGGTGTCCTCGCCGAGGAGGAGGTCAAGCGTGGCGCCGAAGACCAGGCGGAGTTCGTCGACACTTTCAAAGGGGGCTCCCTTGTTGAGCCGGGGGGGATTGAGCGTCGAGTAGTTGCTGCCGGCGTCGGTGCCGCCGGCGCTGCGCCACGTGAGGATGGCCGTCGCCAGGTCGGGCGTCATGTTGGGCAGGCTCTGCAGCATCGCCGGGGTGGCGGTATTGAGGTTCAGTTTCGAACTCTCATCCACCAGCCCGAACACGGGGTTGGCCGTGGCGACGAGGTTGGGGTCCCGCCCGATGAACCAGAACGCCGCCTCGCCCACCGGCTGGGCCTCGGCCTGGTAGTTGAAGCCCGCATCGGTGGAATTGGGATCCGGCACGGCGCCCGGGGTGAGGTCGTTGGCCAGCACGTAGGCGGCATAGCGCTCCCCGCCCGAGACCGCCAGGCGGGCGGCAATGGTGGCGGCGCGGTTTTCGGCCGCCCGCAGCTCGGAACTCATCGCATTGGCAAAATACAAAGTCAGCGCGACCACACCGAGACAGATCCACAGCACGATGATGAGGACGGAACCGCGTAGGCGGCGGGACAATGACGGCCGGGACTGCATCAGCCGGTCCCTCCACTGCCGGCCTGGGCGGCACCGGCCGGGGTGGCGATCAGCACAGGCACCACGAGCGTGATGGGCGCGCCGGCGGGTTGGTTCGACTGGGTGGCGGCTGGTACGATTTGGAAACGGATCGCGGTGGGCAGTGTCCCGGTGACGGTGGAGTCCCAGCTGTCGGTCCAGTCCGTCCCGTCGTGGAAATCGAGGGAGACGTCGGCCAGGCCGGTGAGCAGCGTCTGGACGTCAGGTGAAGTGGTCTGGACCGGCAGGAGGTTGCGGGTCACGACGCGAACCAGGTTCTTGCGGTTGCTGCCGTCGTTGGCCGGCGTGAGGAAATAGTCGACCATCTGCACCTCCGAGAAAGGGTTCCAGCTGTCGATGGGGCCGGTGTTGGTGTAGATGTCCGGCCCCACCTGGTCGCCATAGGTGCCCTGGTGGAGCGACCCCGCCAGAGTCGTTTGGAGCGGTCCCGCCAGCCCGCGGGTGGAGGGCAGCATCAATCCGGCCAGGTCGCGTCGCACGATGTCGAGCGCGCGCTGCAGTTCCAGGTCGGCGGTGATGGCCGCGTTCGTGGTATTGCTCAGGCGCAGCGCGCCGAAGAAGGTCCCGTTGATGACCAGCAGCACGATGGCGCCGACCGCCGCGGCGATAAGCATCTCCAGCAGGGTGAATGCCCGCGCTGAACGGATGGAAGGCGGCGGGCGCATCAGGACGAGGTTCCTCCGCCCAGGGTCGTCGGATCGAAGAGCGTGCTGGCGCTGACCGTGTAGTCCGTGCCCTGCACGGTGAACGTGACGGTGACGGTGACCTGGGTCATGGCGTCCTGCGCCCAGGTCCCGGATTGCAGGGTCCAGGGATAGGTGGTGTCGCCCTCGGTGACGCTGCCATTCGCCGCGGTGGCGTTCAGCTGGCCGGTGACGAACTGTTCGTTGAGGATGCGCTCGGCCACGCGCATGGCCGCGGCCTTGCGCTGGCCGGCAAGACCGGCCCGGCTGGCGATGCTCATGCCGTGCAGCGCGACCGGAATCACGATCGCCATGACCAGCATGGCGGCGAGCACCTCGACCAGGGTGAAGGCGCGACGGGGGCTAGTTGAGCGCATGGGGCAGGATTTCATAACCGAGCCGGTTGGCCGTGGGCACGAGCTCCAGCGCCGCTTCTGTGCCCTGGCGCAGGACGAGCTTGGGCAGGCTGCTGTAGTCGTAGTAGCCATCGGGCGTGAAACGGATGACCGGCAGGTCCGCCGTCTGGCTGGGGCCCTCGTCGCCGGGTTCGGTCGCGGGCGCCGTCGTGGTCACGGGTGCCTCCAACGTCAGGCTCGACTCGACGGAAAAACTCGATGCCTGCGCATCCTGGTTGACGTAGCCGGCCTCGATGTGCTGGCCATAGACGGACTTGGCCGGGTCGAACCATGCCACCACGGGCACGCCCTCGGCGACCGCCCGGCTTTGTGCGTAGTGGGTGAGGGCCAGCACCCGCCGGGCTTCCTCATTCAGGGCCCGGCCGCGAAAAAAGACGACCATTTGGGGCGCGGTCAGCGCCGCCACGATGGCCAGCAGCGCCAACACCAGCGTCAGCTCGATGAGGGTGAAGGCGGCCGCGACGGCACGGCGCGGCTTATCTGGCGGTGATGGTCGCATTGACGATGTCGTCGGCGGTACCGGCCTGTCCGTCCGGACCCGCCGAGCGGAGATCATAGCCGGTGGGATTGTTCCGGCCGGGATAGTCGTAGGTGTAGGGATGACCCCATGGGTCCACGGGAATGTCGCTCTTGAGGTAGGGCCCGCGCCAGTTGGTCACGTCGGACGGCTGCACGATGAGCTGCTGGAGCCCGTTCGAGCCGCGCGGGTAGCTGCCGGTGTCGACCTCGTAGGCGTCGAGCGCGGTGCCGAAGGTCGCGATCTGCGTCTGGGCAGCGGTCACGCGCGCCTCCTCCGTGCGGCCGGTGAACTTGGGCAGCACGAGGGCCGCGAGGATGCCGAGGATCACCAGCACGGTGAGGAGCTCGACCAGGGTGAAGCCGCGGACGGAGGCCGGGCGGCGGCGGGCTGGAAGTTTCGTTTTCATGGGGGAGACTACTTGATGTGATCCTGCAGGGAGAAAATGGGGTAAACCATGCCGATGAAGATCGTGCCGATGAAGGTCGCGATCAGGAAGAGCATGAGCGGCTCGAGCAACGCGACGACGGTCTTCAGCCGCCGGTCGAGGTCGCCCTCGGTCACGTTCGCGATCCGCAGCAGCTCCTGGTCGAGGCGGCCGCTTTCCTCGGCGACGGAGATCATCTCGATGACGGCCCCGGGAAAGAGCGCCCGGTTGCGGGCGAGGCTGGTGCCGAGCGCCTGGCCCGCCTTCACGCAGTCGATGGAGGCATTCACGGTGTCGACGAGGATCTGGTTGCCGATGGAGCGGCGGGCGACGTTGAGGGCGCTGATCATCGGCACGCCCGCATGGAGAAGGGTGCCAAGCATGCGGCAGAACCGGGCCATGGCGAACTCCGCGAGGAGCGGACCCACCTGCGGCAGGCGCAGGATGAACCCCTCCCAGGCCCGGTGGCCGCGCTCGGACTGGAACCAGTTGCGCA
>Ga0302322_100002501_pt1 | contig 15515 bp, 12 predicted proteins | sample Fen_T0_2_FD_203757 | JGI IMG/M metagenome (GOLD analysis project Ga0302322, IMG submission 203757) | Peat permafrost microbial communities from Stordalen Mire near Abisko, Sweden - Fen_T0_2 | ecosystem: Environmental > Terrestrial > Soil > Wetlands > Permafrost | place: Sweden: Abisko... | reverse complement strand
TTGGTCAACGGGGTCCTAACCGCCGCACCCACGCTCCCGACCCCCACCTACGCCATCGACCTTGCTGTGAGCCCCGGCCGGACCCTGCGACTGGCGATTGTCGACTCGGCCGGCGGCAGCGACACCACCGCCGATGCCTTCGCCGCAGTGCAACGGGTGGGCTACCTGCAAGCAGCCGCCCTCACCCGGCCGAAGCCCGGTCGTGAGAACTGGCTGGTATCGCACCGGCCCATCTACGCCTTCGTGACCACGGACTTCGCCAGGCCGGGCATCCCCTTCAACCCGTGGACGTCTGTCGATCAGACGGCAGCCTCCTTCGGACTGCTGGGCCACTACTCCCTGATCTTCTCCTCACACCTGCACCTCGCCCAGGCCGTACAGATCCCGAACCAGCCACCGCAGCTGGTCCTGGGCAACGCGGGCACGCTGCTCGATCCGCCTACCGGCTATCCCCTGCCGACCAGCGGTCCCCACGGGACGGCCGACCAGCAGTATCCGGCCCCGACATCGGCCTGGGTGGACGTCCGGTTCGGCTATGCCCTGGCCACACCGCGAGCCGCTGCAGGCGCGTGGCAGATCAGCATGATCGACCCGGAGGGCGGCGACATGGCTCGCTGCGGCATGGCGAACCGCGCGATCCACTGCCGCACCCTGCCGCCCAGCAACGACTAGCGAAGGACCCCGTCCGCCAGCCCGACGGTAGGCGGCGGCACGACCTGCAGCCCCAGTTCGGCCGAGGTCGCGAGTCCCGCGTGCCTCGGCAGGATCCGGACCGTGTAGCCGAACGGACCGTTCTTGTCCAGCGTGACGACGAGGCGGTACAGCCAACGGTTGCCCTCGAATCGCTCGACCGCCTCCATGACCGCATGCTGCGGGCTCGTGATCCGATCGTCGGCGTCGACCCGGCCGTAGACCGTCTGCACGACGACGTCGTCGGGCGTGAGGTCGCCGAGTGAGACGTACGTGCGCACCGTGATCGGCGTGCCGAGGTTGACGGCATCGCCGATGCCGTCGGCCTCGACGTGGTCGATGCGCAGTGCGGGCCACGACTTGCGGACCTTCTTCTTCCACGTCGCGAGCTCGCGAGCGCCCGCGAACTGTGCCGCCTCCGACTCACGGCTGGCGAGGGCTGCGGGCATGTACAGGCGCAGGACGTACTCGCGCACCATACGGCTGGCGAGCACCTTCGGGCCGAGCGTGCGCAGCGTGTGCCGGAGCATCGCCACCCAGCGGGGCGGGACGCTGTTGGCGTCGCGCGTATAGAACGCCGGCGCGACCGAGGTCTCGATCAGGTTGTACAACGACTCGGCCTCGAGGTCATCGCGGTGATTGTGGTCGTCGATGCCGTCGGCGGTCGGGATGGCCCAACCGTTCTCGTGGTCGAACCACTCATCCCACCAGCCGTCCATGATCGACAGGTTCAGGGCACCGTTGAGGGCGGCCTTCATGCCCGACGTGCCACTGGCCTCCAGGGGCCGGATCGGGTTGTTGAGCCACACGTCGCAGCCCGGGTAGAGCACCCGCGCCATGGCGATGTCGTAGTCCGGGAGGAAGACGATGCGCTCGCGCACGTCCTCCTGGTCGGCGAACCGCACCAGTTCCTGGATCAGTCGCTTGCCGCCGTCGTCGGCGGGATGCGCCTTCCCGGCCACGACCAGCTGGATCGGACGGTCGGGATCGGTCAGCAGCGCCTTGAGCCGAACGGGGTCGCGGAGCATGAGCGTGAGGCGCTTGTACGACGGCACCCGGCGGGCGAAGCCGATCGTCAGGACATCGGGATCCAGGACGTTCGAGATCCACGACAGCTCCGCCTCGCTGGCGCCGCGGGCCACCCAGGACTCGCGCAGGCGCGTGCGTGCCATCGCCACCAGTTCCTCGCGAAGCTCCCGCTTGACCGCCCACAGCTGCTCGTCCGGGGTGTTGGCGATCGCGTCCCAGCCATCGGCATCGTCGATGGACCGTCCGTGCGCGAGGTCGAGCACCTGACGCGCCACCCACGTGCGAGCGTGCACGCCGTTGGTGATCGAGGTGATCGGGACATCGTCGCTGTCGAAGCCGCTCCACAGTCCGGCGAACATGCCACGCGAGACGTGTCCGTGCAGCAGGCTCACGCCGTTGGCCCGCTGCGCCAGCCGCAGGCCCATGACGGCCATGTTGAACACGGTCGGGTCACCGCCCGGGTAGGTCTCCGCACCCAGTTCGACGACGCGCTCGACGGGCAGTCCCGGCGTGACGTTGTCGCCGCCGAAGTACTGGTGGATCAGCTCTGCCGGGAAGCGGTCGATGCCGGCGGGCACCGGGGTGTGCGTGGTGAACACGGTGCCCGCGCGACTGGCCTCGAGCGCCTCGTCGAAGGTCAGCGTGGGCGATTCCGAGATGAACTCGCGGATGCGCTCCAGGCCGAGGAAGCCGGCATGTCCCTCATTGGTATGGAAGACCTCGGGTGCGGCATGCCCGGTGATCCGGCAGTACGCGCGGGCCGCCCGCACGCCGCCGATGCCCAGGAGCATCTCCTGCTGCAGGCGGTGCTCACCGCCGCCGCCGTACAGGCGATCGGTGACCTCGCGCTCGGCGGCACCGTTCTCCTCGACGTCCGAGTCCAGGAGCAGCAGCGGCACGCGACCCACCTGGGCCACCCACACGCGGGCGGCCAGGTGCCGGCCGCCGGGCAGGCCCACCGCGATGCGGGCCGGCGAGCCGTCCGCCTCGCGCAGCAGCGAGACGGGGCTGCCATCGGGGTCCGTGACGGGGTAGCGCTCCTGCTGCCAGCCATCGCGGGACAGCCACTGGCGGAAGTAGCCCGAGCGGTAGAACAGGCCGATGCCGATGATCGGCACGCCCAGGTCGCTGGCCGTCTTGAGGTGGTCGCCCGCGAGGATGCCCAGGCCGCCGGAGTACTGCGGAAGCGCGGAGGCGATGCCGTACTCGGGCGAGAAGTAGGCGATGCACTTCGGCGCCTCGTCGCCCAGCGTCTGGTACCAGTGACCCGACGTGAGGTAGTCGTGGAGGTCGTTGCGGGTCTGGTTGACCCAGTCGACGAACCCGGGGTCGGCCGACAGTTCGCTGAGCCGCTCGGCCGACACCTCGCCGAGGAGCCGCACCGGGTCGTGTCCGCCGGACTCCCACAGGTCGGCGTCGATCGCCCGGAAGACGTCTCGCGTGCGCGGATCCCAGGACCAGCGCAGGTTGATGGCGAGCTCCTCCAGACCGGCGAGGTTCTCGGGCAGGACGGTGCGCACGGTGAATCGGCGAATGGCTCTCACGCCGGACACCGTAGCGGCTCCGACTATCCCGCGCGCGCCTCCCCGCCCCTTATCCGTCATGTATCTGACGTGTTCTTGCATGTAACGCAAGTTCTTGCTCACCTGTCACAGCCGTCCCCCGATGCCCCGACCGCGCCCGCTTCGCCCGACTAGGCTTCCCGCCATGGGGACCAAGCCGGCGCTGTCGACCTCCGCAGACACCGGCGCACGCCGGATCGTGAGCGAGCCGTGGCGGCCTCGCCTCCTGGAGCCTCCGCCCGAGTTGTCCGGCCGCTTTCCCATCATCGACGTCTCGCCCGTGAGTGTCGGCGGACGTCGACCGGCCACCGCGGCCGTCGGCGAGGCCGTGCGGGTCCGGGCCACCGCCTTCCGCGAGGGACACGACAGCATGGGCGTCACCGTCGTGCTCAGCCGGCCGGATGGCACCGTCGCACAGACCATCCGGATGGAGGACGAGTCGACCGGGCTCGACACCTGGACGGGGCTGATCCGCCCCGACGCCGTCGGCGACTGGTCGTTCACCCTCGAAGCGTGGGGCAGCCCGTGGGACACCTGGCTGCATCGCGCCCTCATCAAGATCCCCGCCGGGGTCGACGTCGAACTGGAGCTGCTCGAGGGCTCCCTGCTCCTCCAGAAGGCGGCCGCCGCCCTTCCCCAGGCCGCCGCGGCCGACCGCGCCACGCTCACCACGGCGGCGTCAGCCATGATCACCGAGGCGCTGCCCGTCCCCGTGCGCTCCGCCGCTGCCACCGATCCCTCCGTCGCCGCGGTGATGCACCGCCTGCCGATCCGGGAGAGCGTCACCGCCAGCGGACCCTGGCCGCTGAGGGTGCAGCGCCGCCGCGCCCTGGTCGGAGCGTGGTACGAGTTCTTCCCCCGAAGTGAGGGAGCCACCCTCGATCCGCCACGGTCGGGCACCTTCGCGACGGCGGCTCTCCGGCTCGACGCGGTTGCCGACATGGGCTTCGACGTCGTCTACCTGCCGCCGGTCCATCCGATCGGCCGCATCAACCGCAAGGGACCGAACAACACCTTGACGCCCGGTCCCGACGACCCGGGGTCGCCGTGGGCCATCGGTGCCTCGGAGGGCGGCCACGACGCGGTGCATCCGGATCTGGGGACCATCGACGACTTCGATGCGTTCGTCGACCGGACCGTCGAACTGGGCATGGAGATCGCCATCGACCTCGCGCTGCAGGCGGCACCCGACCATCCCTGGGTCGCCGCCCATCCGGAGTGGTTCACCACCCGCGCCGACGGCACCATCGCCTACGCGGAGAACCCGCCGAAGAAGTACCAGGACATCTACCCCCTGAACTTCGACAACGACCCCGAAGGCCTGTACGCCGAGGTGGAGCGCGTCGTGCGCTTCTGGATGGGCCACGGCGTACGAATCTTCCGCGTCGACAACCCGCACACCAAGCCGCTGTGGGTCTGGGATCGACTCCTCAACAGCATCTTCGACACCGATCCCGATGTCCTGTTCCTCGCCGAGGCGTTCACCAGGCCGCCGATGATGCGCGCGCTCGCGGAGGTCGGCTTCCAGCAGAGCTACACCTACTTCACGTGGCGCAACACCCGGTCCGAGATCGAGGAGTACGGCCGCGAGCTCGCGGGCCCGTCGGCCGCCTTCATGCGGCCCAACTTCTTCGTGAACACGCCTGACATCAACCCGGAGTACCTCCAGCACTCCGGTCCCGCCGGCTTCGCGATCCGCGCGACGCTCGGTGCGACGCTCTCGCCCACGTACGGCGTCTACAGCGGATTCGAGCTGTACGAGCACGTCGCCGTGCGACCGGGCAGCGAGGAGTACCTGGACTCCGAGAAGTACCAGTACCGTCCGCGCGATTGGGAGCTCGCGCGAAAGCAGGCCCGCACCCTTGCGCCCTATCTCACGCAGCTCAATCGCATTCGCCACGGCCATCCGGCGCTGCAGGACCTCCGATCGCTGCACTTCCATCCGACCGACAGCAACGACGTCATCGCCTACTCCAAGCAGGACGGCGATGACGTGGTGCTCGTGGTGTGCACCCTGGATCCGCATCGCGAGCGCGAGGCCACCGTGTACTGGGACCTCGGTGTCATCGGCATGGCCGACCAGGAGCGGTTCATCGCCCACGACCTGATTGCGGACGAGACCTGGACATGGTCTCGCGCCACGTACGTCCGCCTGCGACCATGGGAGCACGTCGCCCATGTCGTGCACGCACGACAGATCTGACCGTTCGCAGCCACGCCGCTCGATCCGCCCGCACCCTCGACCACCATCGGAGCAGGAATGACTCAGCCCCCGACGACACCGGCGCCGCCCGCCTCCCCCGCGCCGCGCGAGGTCTCCGTACTCGATCTCGACCGCCTCGTCGACGGCTGGCACCATGACCCGCACTCGATCCTCGGCGGTCACGTAGACGGCTCGGTCACGACCCTCCGGGTGCTGCGACCCGCGGCCACCAGCGTCACCGTCGTGACGCCCGAGGCGCGGATCCCCCTCGTGCACGAGCACCGCGGCGTGTGGGTCGCGGCGATCAACGCCACTGCGGTTCCGGACTATTCCGTCGACGTCGAGTACGGCGGAGCGCCCGTACCCAGCGACGATCCCTACCGCTTCATGCCGACCCTCGGCGAGATCGACCTGCACCTCATCGGCGAGGGCCGCCACGAGCAGTTGTGGGAGGTGCTCGGCGCGCACGTGCGCTCGTACCAGACGTCGATGGGCGTGGTCACCGGCGTGTCCTTCGCCGTGTGGGCTCCGAATGCGCAGGGCGTGCGCGTCGCGGGCGACTTCAACTTCTGGGACGGCACGGCCCATCCGATGCGATCTCTCGGCGGCACTGGCATCTGGGAGCTGTTCATCCCCCGGATCGGCGACGCGGCGATCTACAAGTTCCAGATCCTCGGCCGTGACGGCGTCTGGCGCGAGAAGGCCGATCCGTTCGCCTTCGCCACCGAGGTGCCCCCGGCGACGGGATCAGTCGTCTACACGTCCACCTACGACTGGGCGGACGCCGAGTGGATGCAGACGCGAGCCAACGGCGACCAGCACAAGCGGCCGATGTCGGTCTACGAGGTGCACCTCGGCTCGTGGCGAGCGGGACTGGACTACCGCCAGATGGCAGTCGAACTTGCCGAGTACGTGGGCGACGCCGGCTTCACGCACGTGGAGTTCCTGCCCGTCGCCGAGCACCCGTACGGGCCCAGCTGGGGCTACCAGGTGACGTCGTACTTCGCGCCGACGTCGCGCTTCGGCAAGCCCGACGACCTGCGCTACCTCATCGACAGCCTGCACCAGGCCGGCATCGGCGTCATCGTCGACTGGGTGCCGGCGCACTTCCCCAAGGACGAGTGGGCCCTCGCCCGTTTCGACGGCACTCCGTTGTACGAGCATGCGGATCCTCGCCGCGGCGAGCAGCCGGACTGGGGCACCTACGTCTTCGACTTCGGCCGTACCGAGGTCCGCAACTTCCTGGTCTCCAACGCGCTCTACTGGCTCGAGGAGTACCACGTCGACGGCCTGCGGGTGGACGCGGTCGCGTCGATGCTCTACCTCGACTACTCCCGCAAGGACGGCGAGTGGTACCCCAACCAGTACGGCGGGCGGGAGAACCTCGAGGCCGTCGCCTTCCTCCAGGAGGTCAACGCCACGGTCTACAAGCGGGTACCCGGCGTCGTCATGATCGCCGAGGAGTCGACGGCGTGGCCGGGCGTCACGCGCCCGACGTTCCTGGGCGGGCTGGGCTTCGGCTTCAAGTGGAACATGGGCTGGATGCACGACACGTTGGACTACATGTCCCACGAGCCGATCCATCGGCAGTACCACCACAACGAGATGACCTTCTCGATGGTCTATGCGTACAGCGAGCACTTCATCCTGCCGATCTCGCACGACGAGGTCGTCCACGGGAAGGGGTCGCTCGTGCAGCGGATGCCCGGTGATCGCTGGCAGGAGCTCGCGAACCTGCGGGCCTATCTCGCCTTCATGTGGGCGCACCCCGGCAAGAAGCTGCTGTTCATGGGTTCGGAGTTCGCGCAGTCCAGCGAGTGGTCGAGCGAACGCAGCCTGGACTGGTGGCTCCTGCAGTTCGAGGAGCATGCCGGCGTGCTGCAGACCGTGACCGATCTCAATCGCATCTACCGGGGCACTCCAGCACTGTGGGCCCGCGATGACGATCCGGGCGGCTTCGAGTGGATCGACGCGAACGACTCGGGGTCGAACGCGTTCAGTTGGCTGCGCTGGGATGACGACGGCGGCTGCGTCGCCGTGATCGCCAACATGTCACCCGTGCCGCGTGAGGGCTACCGGATGGGACTGCCGCTGGCTGGGACGTGGACCGAGGTGATGAACACCGATGCCGCGGTGTACGGGGGTTCCGGCATGGGCAATTTCGGAGCCATCGAGGCGACCGAGTCGTCGTGGCACGGCCGACCGGCGTCCGCAGAGATCGTGCTGCCGCCGATGTCGACCAGCTACTTCCGCTTCGCCGGCTAACCGATTCAGAACAGGGCGCTGGCCAGCGCGGTGCGCGCCTTCGGCACGGCGGGATCGTCGACGGCGAGGAGGAAGTAGTCCAGCACGCGCTGACGGGCCTCTTCCCGCTCCTCGCCCGAGGTCAGCCGCACCGCCTGAATGCCCAGGTCGAAGGCCGTCGGCCACTGCCCGCTGAGGGCGGCGTGGTCTGCGGCGAGCAGCAGTTCCTCGGCGGTCGTCGGGTTCGCCGGCGCGGACGCCGACTCAGTGCGGGCGTACAGCCCGACGGTGGCGAGTCCGGCCGCCGCGTCCTGATCGGTCGGATCGCTGGCCAGCACGGTGCGGTAGGCCCGCTCGGCCGCCGCCCAGTCCCCCGCCTCGATGGCGTCGAACGCCGCGTCGAACCGCGGGTCCGCAGGCGGCTCGGGTGCGGCCTCGACCTCCTCCTCGGTCGCGGGGGCGTCGTCGGCGACCGATCCGCTGACGCCACGCTCGGCGGCCACCTTGAGGAGCTCGTCGAGGATCTGCGTGATCTGGGCCTCGGGATAGGCGCCCTGGAACAGCGGGACCGGCTGCCCGCCGATGACGGCGAACACCGACGGGATCGACTGCACCTGGAATGCGGCCGCGATCTGCTGCTCGGCGTCGACGTCGACCTTGGCCAGCACGAACCTGCCGCCGTACTCGGCGGCCAGCTTCTCGAGGATGGGCGACAGCTGCTTGCAGGGCCCGCACCACTCGGCCCACAGGTCGAGGACCACCGGCACGGTCTGGGACCGGTCGATCACGTCCTGCTGGAAGGACTCCACGGTCACGTCGATGACGACGCCGGCGGGCGCCTGCGCCATCGCGGCTGCGGCCCGCTGCTCGTTCTGCCGGGCGGTGGCGAGGGCGCCGAGATCGACGGCTCGCGCGGACATGGGGATGGATGCCATGCGGGCATTCTCTCGCACGTGCCGGGGACCCGCCCACGGAGCGGTGCCCGTGCGGATTCCTCGGCTAGCGGATGAGGCCGCGATTGCGGAGCGTGCGCTCGCGAAGAGGCGAGAAGATCAGGCGCTCGATCAGGATGCCGACCGCCATGATCATGGCGATGGCCCCGAGGATCAGGGCCATATCGCCGAGGGAGCGACCCACGTCGAGCATCTGCCCGAGCCCGGGCCCGAGCGCTGGCGACACCGCGATCAGCTCCGCGGCCATCAGCGAACGCCAGGCGAAGGCCCAGCCCTGCTCCAGCCCCGCCAGGTAGCCCGGCCAAGCGGCCGGCAGGACGATGCGCCAGATGCGCCCGAAGCCCTTCGCTCCCATGGCCTGGCCCGCGCGCAGGTAGATCGGCGGGATCTGATCCATGCCCGCAAGCAGCCCATTGGCGATCGAGGGCACGGCGCCCAGCAGCACGACGGCGAAGATCGTCGCGTCCGACAGGCCGAACCAGATGATCGCCGCGGGAACCCAGGCCACGGACGGCAGCTGCTGGAGGCCGGTGAGGATCGGCCCCAGGATCGCGCGCAGCTTGGGATAGAACCCGAGCGCGAGGCCGATGGGCGTTGCCACGATGATCGAGATGATGAAGCCCTGCCCGGCCCGCTTGATGCTGTTGAGGGCCGACTGCCACAGCAGGTCCTGCGCTGCCTGCTGTGCCAGCGCATCCCAGACCTGACGCGGCGTGGGCAGGATGTAGTCAGGCTGCAGTTGCAGCGACGTGACGATCTGCCAGATGACGATGATCACCGCGATGGCGATCAGGGGCGACAGCAGCCGCGCCAGGTAGCTCTTCGCGCTCGTGTGCGGGCGACCGCTGGTCTCGAGGTTGTCGAGGCCGGCCTCCAGGGTCTTCAGGTCGCTCGGCGTCGTCGTGTCGACGCTCTGGTCAACTGGCATGGCGCATGATCTCCCTGCGCAACTCGTCGGTGATGACGCTCGCGAGATTGGCAACGTCAGGTGAGTCGAGACGCCACGGCTCGTGGCCGCCGATGTTCCACTCCTGGATGATGCGACCGGGGCGCGAGGACATGAGCAGCACTCGCTGACTCAGGCGAACGGCTTCGCGCACGTTGTGCGTGACGAAGATGATCGCGAGACCGGTCTCGATCCAGATCCGGGTGAGCTCCTCGTGCAGCAGGTCGCGGGTGATGGCATCGAGGGCCGCGAACGGCTCATCCATCAGCAGGATCGACCGGCCCTGGGCGAGCGCACGGGCGATCGCGACCCGCTGGCGCATCCCGCCGGACAGCTCGTGGGGGCGCTGGTCGTAGGACCTCTCGAGGTGGACGATCGACAGGAGTTCCTCCGCCCGAGTCCTGCGCTCCGAGCGTGGGACACCCGCGAAGGTGAGGGCGAGCTCGACGTTCTTGCCGGCCGTAAGCCATGGCATGAGCGCGGCCTCCTGGAACATGAAGGAGGGCGGTCCGGAGGTCTCGACCTCGCCGGACGTCTGGCGGTCGAGCCCGCTGATGATGTTGAGGAGAGTGGACTTTCCGCAGCCGGAGGCCCCGACCAAGGAGATGAACTCCCCAGGGCGCACGTCCAGCGTGAGGTCGTCGATGATGACCGGGCCATCGGCCAGGTACTGCTTGACGACGTTCGTGAGCCGGACCGCGTAGTCACTGTCGACGCTGGTACGCGCGCCGCTGGGGAGTGTCATCTCGTTCTCCTGATCGCTTCTGGCTACTGCCGGCCGAGACCGGCAGCCGTCACCGGACGCGCCTTGGCCGCGGCAAGGACCTGGTTCAGCAGTCGCAGGTCGTAGATCCCGGCGAGCTTGTTCGGCCCGAGGGTCAGCAGGCCGGCGCTCACAGCGTCATCGGCGTCCTTGCGCAGGGTGTTGGCCAGCGGATCCCACGTGAACCGCAGGTTGCCCCACGACCGCGTGATGACGGCGTCAGGCAGAGGCTTGCCGGTCCACTTGGTGATCTGCTGCTGCACAAGGTCCTTGGAAGACTGGACGTTGGCGGCGATGTACTTGATCGCGCTGTTGTTGGCCTGGAGGATCGACCGGACGGTGCCCGGGTACTTCGCGAGGAAGTTCTGGTTGGCCACGATGTCGGTGGTCACGAACTGGCCTCCGGGCCACAGGTCCTTCTCATCCACCAGGACCTTCGCGCCGGCCTCGAGGACCAGTCGCGACGCCCAGGGCTCAGGGACCCACGCGCCGTCGATGTCGCCCTTCTTGAACAGCGTCAAGGACTGCGCGTTGTCCGTCGGGATGACGGTGACGTCCCCGCCACCGGTCGTCGACGTGGACAGGCCCTGGTCCTTCAGCCACGAGCGCAGCGCGACGTCCTGGGTGTTGCCCAACTGCGGCGTGGCGATCTTCTTGCCCTTGAGCTGTGCAGCGCTGGTGATGCTCGGCTTGACCACGAGGGAGGCACCGCCGGAGGTGGCGCCCGACACGATGCGCAGCAGCGTGCCGCCGGTGGTGGTGTAACCGGAGATCGACGGGTTCGGACCGATGTAGCTGACGTCGATCGCGCCGCCCTTCATCGCCTCGATGGCGGCCGGTCCGGCGTTGAACAGCACGTACTGGATCTGCGTGCCGTCCTTGCCGAGGAACGTCTCGAACAGGCGCAGCTGCTGCGCGACGAGGGCGGGCGCGTGCGTCACGTTGGCGAAGAAGCCGATGCGGACCACCGGGGCGGTCGGGAGCTTGGGCAGCGCGGCCGGGGCAGCAGCGGCGGCGGACCGCGGCGCGGACAGCGTCGCGGCCGACGCGGTGTTCACGCCGAGGCCGGCCAGCAGCGCGAGGCCGGCGAGGCCGGCGACGGCTCGGGTCAGGGTGCGGGACATGAGGGTCTCTCCTTGTCGGTGCGTTCTCTACTTGGCAAGTGGGGTTATTCCGAGTTTGTCGATGGAATTAGTCGACATAAAACCACAGGCTCCCCGCGGAACCAAATCCGGCCTGGAACGCGCGTGTCGCGCGCGACCCGGCGCGGCGTTTTGACGATCAACCGAAGTTCGTCTATCTTTCCTACTAGTTAAGTTGTAATACCCGCACCCCTACTGCAGGAGCACCCATGAACCGCCGACCGCTGGCCCTGACCGCCCTCCTGGCCGTGGCGTCCGTAGCCCTCGCCGCCTGTGGCGGCGGCTCCTCCGACGCAGGGTCCTCGGGCTCCGCCGCGGCCGAGAAGGTCACGACCGTCCGCCTCGGCTTCTTCCCCAACCTCACGCACGCGCCCGCACTGGTCGGGCTCCAGGAGGGCCTGTTCAAGAAGGCGCTGAAGCCCCTGAACATCACGGTCACCCCGACCGCGTTCAACGCCGGCCCCGATGCCATCACGGCCCTGTTCGCCGGTTCGCTCGACATCGCCTACATCGGCCCCAACCCGACCATCAACGCCTACGCCCAGTCGAAGGGTGCCGCGGTCAAGGTCATCGCCGGGGCCGCGTCCGGAGGCGCCGCGCTCGTCGTGCGCCCGGAGATCACCGACGCCGCGGGCCTCAAGGGCAAGACGCTGGCCACTCCGCAGCTCGGGAACACCCAGGACGTCGCCCTGCGGTACTGGCTGCAGCAGCAGGGCTTCAGCACCACGACCGAGGGCGGCGGCGACGTCTCCATCAAGCCGCAGTCGAACGCCGAGGGGCTGGCCGCCTATGCCGCGGGAACCATCGACGGCGCGTGGGTGCCAGAGCCGTGGGTCAGCGAGTACGTCAAGGCCGGCGCCAAGATCCTCGTGAACGAGAAGGATCTCTGGCCGGACGGCAAGTTCGTCACGACCAACGTCATCGTGCGTACCGACTTCCTCAACCAGCACCCCGATGTCGTCCAGGCCGTGCTCGAGGGGCATGTCGCCGCGCTCGACGCCATCGAGAACGACCCCGCCGGCTCCAAGGCCGCGGTCAACGCGTCGATCCAGAGTCTCACCGGCTCGTCCCTTGATCCCGCCGTGCTCGACTCCGCCTGGGCCAACGTGGATTTCACCGCCGACCCGCTGCCGGCGACCCTCGTGGAGTCCGCCAAGCACGCCGTGGCCGTCGGGCTCCTCGACCAGTCCGAGATCGACGCGGCCGGCGGCCTGCCGGGATCGCTGTATGACGTGACGGCCATCAACGCCGTCCTGAAGGCCGCGGGACAGCCCGAGGTCAAGGCGTCATGAGCCTCATGGCACTGGTGAAGGGACACAGCGTGCCGGAGTCGTCGCCCGACGGACCCATCCTTCGGATCGAGAACGTGAGCAAGGTCTTCGGCCGTGGCCCGGAGGCGACAGTGGCCCTCCAGGACGTGTCCTTGGAGGTCATGGCGGGTGAGTTCGTCACGATCGTCGGAGCGTCGGGATGCGGAAAGAGCACCCTGCTCAACCTCATCGCCGACCTCGACCAGCCGACGTCCGGCACCCTCGAGGTCGGCCGCAAGACGGCGTTCATGTTCCAGGAGGCCACCTTGCTCCCGTGGCTGACCGCACGTCAGAACGTCGAGATCGCCCTCAAGCTGGCCAAGGTCCCCAAGCGCGAACGGGCTCCCCGCGCCGAGGAGCTGCTCGAGACGGTGCGGCTGACCGGCTGGGGCGACAAGCGTCCGCACGAACTGTCCGGAGGCATGCGCCAGCGGGTGGCGCTCGCCCGCTGCCTCGCCCAGGACGCCGGCATCGTCCTCATGGACGAGCCGCTGGGTGCGCTCGACGCGATGACGCGCGACCACCTGCATGACGAGATCGAGAGCGTCGCCCGCGAGCAGGGGCTGACCGTCATCTTCGTCACCCACAACATGCGCGAGGCCATCCGGCTCGGCGACCGCGTCATCCTCATGGGCAGCACGCCCGGCCGCATCGTGTACGAGGAGGCGATCCCGCTTCCTCATCCCCGCGTCATGGACTCCCCCGAGGTCGCCACGCGTGCGGCGGCACTGACCGCCCGCCTCAAGGAGCAGGGGCACACTCATGTCGGCTGACGGCAGCGTCCTCACACCGGTCGTCGACGAGGCGGCCGAGGTCCCTGCGGGCGCGGGAGTCGCGCGCAAGGCCTGGGCATGGATCTGGCCCAAGGGCCTGGCGATCGTGCTCGTCCTGGCGATCTGGCAGGTCGTCGTCTGGTCGGGCTGGCGGCCGACCTACGTGCTGCCGTCGCCGGCCGAGACCCTGCAGACACTGTGGACGATGCTAGGGACGGAGCGCTTCTGGTCCGCGCTGCAGACCACACTGATTCGAGCCGTCGTCGGATTCGCTCTCGCCCTGGTCATCGGCACGTCGATCGGCGTCCTCGTCGCCCGCGTCCGTCCGCTGCGACTGGCCGTGGGCAGCCTGATCACAGGCCTCCAGACCATGCCGTCGATCGCCTGGTTCCCGTTCGCGATCCTCCTCTTCGGGCTCAACGAGCAGGCCATCCTCTTCGTCGTCGTCCTGGGCGCCGCGCCGAGCATCGCCAACGGCGTGATCTCCGGCATCGACCACGTGCCGCCGTCGTTCGTGCGGCTGGGCAAGGTCCTGGGCGCGGGCACCTACAGCCTGTACCGCGACATCGTGCTGCCTGCCGCACTGCCGGCGTACGTGAGCGGGCTGACACAGGGCTGGGCGTTCGCCTGGCGCAGCCTGATGGCCGGGGAACTGCTCGTCATCATCGCCGAGAAGCCCTCGCTGGGGGCCAACCTCGAGTTCGCCCGTCAGTTCTCCAAGGCTCCGCAGCTGCTGGCCACGATGCTCGTCATCCTCATCGTCGGCATGCTGGTGGACGGCCTGTTCTCGGCCTATGCCCGCCACGTGCGGCATCGTCGCGGCCTCGACGCGAAGTAGCGAGCTCACACCGCATGCCAGTGGCCGAGCCGATTCGGGGTGTCGCACGCCAGCGACGGCGCCTTTCCCACGACAATGCAGGGATGCACGTCTCAGCGAAGGCCGACTACGGCATGCGAGCCCTCATGGAGCTCGCGGCTGCCTACGACGTCAACCCGACGAGACTGGTCAAGGGCGAGGCCATCGCCACGGCTCAGGACATCCCGCTGAAGTTCCTCGAGGGGATCCTGCGCCAGCTTCGTCAGGCCGGCATCGTGACCAGCCAGCGCGGTGCCGATGGCGGGTACCGACTCGACCGTGATCCCACGCAGGTGTCGATCGCCGACGTGGTGCGGGCCCTCGACGGTCCGCTGGCGGCCGTACGCGGCCAGCGCCCCGAGGATCTCGACTACCAGGGGGCGTCCGAGCACCTCCGCGAGGTCTGGATCGCCGTGCGGGTAGCCATGCGCCAGGTACTCGAGCACATCAGCCTGGCCGACGTGGCCAAGGGCGATCTCCCCCGCGAAGTCACCCACCTGCTCAAGGAACCCGGCGCCTGGCAGCGTCGCTGACCTCAGCCAGCGCCTCGCCCTACCATCCGAATCCCAAGGAGAACCCATGCGTGCACGAACCGTGGCCACTGCGCTTGCCGGAATGGCCCTTGCCCTCATCGCCGTCACCGGATGCTCGTCGTCCGCGACGTCCGCACCCGTGTCGGAGGCCAACCTCTCGGGCACCCCGGTGTCGACCAAGGACGACATCACCGCACTGTGCAAGCAGATCGTGGACCAGAAGCTCACCGCCGACGCTGCTGCCGCACTCGCCGACGCGAGCGGATACCAGAGCCGGGTGACCAAGCTCGAGGGCGAGCCGCAGGCGGCCACGACCGACCTGCGCGAGGACCGGATGAACTTCGAGGTCCAGGGCGGCGTCGTCACGGCCTGCACCACCGGCTGAGGAACCGCTCTCAGCTCAGGCCGGTCACGACCTCGTCGACCAGGACTCGCGCCTCGGTGTAGGCGTCGCTTCGTCCCGATGCCACGGCATCCGCCGCTGCATCCAGTCGCTGCGCGCCCGGACCCC
>Ga0302322_100002500_pt1 | contig 15517 bp, 12 predicted proteins | sample Fen_T0_2_FD_203757 | JGI IMG/M metagenome (GOLD analysis project Ga0302322, IMG submission 203757) | Peat permafrost microbial communities from Stordalen Mire near Abisko, Sweden - Fen_T0_2 | ecosystem: Environmental > Terrestrial > Soil > Wetlands > Permafrost | place: Sweden: Abisko... | reverse complement strand
GATTCAGAGGATCTCGTCATTGCGAGCGAAGCGAAGCAATCCAGGGGCAAGTAAGAAGGCTGGATTGCTTCGTCGCCTTCGGCGCCTCGCAATGACGAAATCCATGAACCGGTACGGCGCGATGTGCAGCATCGGTGCGAACGCGTCTTTGCCCTTCCTGCACGTCGATGAGAGGCATGGTGGCCCACACGCTCGCATGTATTTCCGCTATTCTTCATCATCATCTTCCTCGGCGTAGTCGCCCGAGAGCTTCAGCCCTTCCATTCCGGTTGCGCCGGCGGACTTGACGACGCGCCGGGCCCGTTTGCCGGTTTCCTCCAGGAGATGCCCGGCCAGTTCGTCGGAATGGGTGACGATCCAGATCCGCGTGCGGCCGGCCGCTGACGCGATCAGGCGGGCCAGCGGCGCCAGCAGCGATGGATGCAGGCTTGCCTCCGGCTCGTTCAGCGCAATCAGCGGCGGCAGCCGGTAGCCCATCAGCGCACCGAGCAGGCACAGATATTTGAGCGTGCCGTCCGACAGCTCGTGGGCAGCAAAGGCACGGGGCATGTCCGGAAACGTCAGGCTCATCCGGCACAGGCTCCCTTCGTCGCTCGCGTCGAGCAGCGCGCCGGGAAAGGCGTCATCGATCGCGGCATCGAGATCGGTCGTATCCTGGCGAATGACCGACAAGGTCGCCAGCACCGCGGCCAGATCGCGACCGTCGGACGACAGGGTCGGCGTCGTGATGGCATGGCAGGGCTGGCGAATCGGCGAGCCCGCGTCGGTGCGAAAGTCATGATACAGCCGCCATCCTAGCATCTCCCGCCTGACGGCCTCGAGTTCGGGATAGCGGCCGCCGTCGCGGAACGCGGCCAGCGCCGTCTCCGACGCGAGCACCGCGGCCTCGTGGTTTTCCCTGCGGCCCTCCTCGTTGCGCAGCGTGACCAATGGCCCCTTGCGCTCCATCATCACCACGTCGCGGCGGCCGTGGCGGACCACCAGTCGCTCGGACTTGACCAAGGGCTCCAAACGGAACGCGGCCTCGGTGGGCTGAGGCAGGCCGATCTCGACCTCGTAGGAATGCGGTAGCCCGACCTCGACGCCGTATTCCAGCTCGTCGAACACGGCCTTGAGCTCCAGCCGCACCGGCTTGCGATCGGCGCGCGGACCTGCCCAGAGCACCGAGTCGAGCCCGCCCTCCTCCGCAACGGCGTGCGTCATGGTTCCTTCGGCAGCGCTGCGCAGCAGCGCCAGCGCCTTGTAGAGGTTGGTCTTCCCAACGCCGTTGGCGCCCACGAAGATGCTCAACTGGTCGACGGGCAGCCAGAGATTGCGGACCGAGCGATAATTCTTGATGCTGACGGCAGAGAGCGGCATGCGGCGATCCGTTCAGGCCGGCACCGCGCGCCGTGAAGTTACGCCATCGGCTCCGCCTGTTCGTTGCCGCGCGATCTGCAATATTGGATCGGCAATCGCGGCGGGATAGGCTGGATTGTCGCGCATCAGGTAACCCTCACCGATATCGAAACTTCAGATTAGCCGACTCTGCACCGCGCCGCGTGACGGAGAGGGCCAGAATACCGCAATAGTTAATGCATGGGCTTCCTCCGATGGCCGCGATCGCGTGGCGGCTGGCGTCAAGCCCCTTTCGCGCGTGTCCACACCCGTCGCGGAACACAGGACAACCGACCATGGCGCGCTCGACGGGGTGCGACCGGGTTGATAAGCCCGCGCTCTCCATGACATGAGCTTGAGTCTCGCCATGACCGTTGCAATCGAGATCGGACAGACGAGCGCAGGCGCGGCGGCGGCTCTGGATCTCGAGGAGCTGCTGGCGACCCGGCTGCTGGTGCAGGGCAATTCGGGGTCCGGCAAATCGCATCTGCTGCGCCGGCTGCTGGAACAGAGCGCGCCCTGGGTGCAGCAGACCATCATCGACCCCGAAGGCGACTTCGTCACCCTGGCGGAGCGGTTCGGCCACCTTGTGATCGATGCCGAGGAGCACACCGAGCGGGCCCTGCAGGTCGCCGGAGAGCGCGCGCGCATCCATCGCGTCTCCACCGTGCTCAATCTCGAAGGGCTGGATGCCGAGAATCAGATGCGGCGGGCGGCCGCCTTCCTCGGCGGGCTGTTCGAGGTCGCGCGCGACCATTGGTACCCGATGCTGGTGGTGGTGGACGAGGCGCAGCTGTTTGCGCCGGCCGTCGCCGGCGAAGTGTCGGACGAAACGCGAAAACTGTCGCTATCCGCGATGACCAATCTGATGTGCCGCGGCCGCAAGCGCGGCCTGGCCGGGGTGATCGCGACCCAGCGATTGGCGAAACTCGCCAAGAACGTCGCGGCCGAGGCGTCGAACTTCCTGATGGGCCGCACTTTTCTCGACATCGACATGGCGCGCGCCGCCGACCTCCTGGGCATGGAGCGGCGCCAGGCCGACGCCTTCCGCGACCTCGAGCGCGGCCAGTTCATGGCGCTGGGCCCGGCGCTGTCCCGCCGTCCGCTGGGCCTGCGCATCGGCCCGACCGAGACCGCGCCGCGCAATGCAATCCCGCGCCTGACGCCGCGCCCGGACGTGCTGGAAGACGCCCGCGCCATCATCCTGGCCGCGCCGCCGGCCGAGACCGTCAGGGCACGTACCCCACGCCGGCCGCCGCCCGAGCTGCTCGACCAGCTGATGGCGGCGAAATCTGCCAGCCTCGAGCTGCGTCCGGTCACGGTCGAGCCGCCACCGAGCGCCGAGCAGCAGGCCGAGAGCCGCGCCCGCGTCGACCGCATCCTGCGTGCCGTGATGGCCGAACCCGACGCCGGTTTCCGCGCCATCGGCGTGCTGTATCAGGAATTCGTGGTCCGCTGCCGCATCGAGGGCCTCGGCGCGGCCGCGCCTGATCTCTCTGACTTCCGCCGCATGCTGACCCACGCCCGCGCCGGGCTCGGCGCCGATCTGGCCGGAGATGATGCCTGGCAGGATGTCTCTGAGCGCGCCTCGATCCTGCCGGAGGACATGCAGGGCGTGTTCATGATGATCGCCCGCGCAGCGAAAGAAGGCTGGCCCTGCCCCGGCGACGCCGCGATCGCGCGGGCCTATGGCTCGCACTCGGTGCGCCGCGCGCAACGCTTGTTGAGCTATATCGAGGAACAGGGCCTGATCGTCTGCCAGTTCGACGGCGCCGGGCGGCGCATCGTGACCCTGGTCGAACTGGCCTGGGCCACCGCGCCGGGCGATCCCAATGCCGAGGATGTGCCGGTGGAGCAAGGCGCTCACAGTCAGCCCGCGTGAGACGACGGTCTGCGGCGATGGACTCGCGGACATGACCTCACCGTTTCGCGGCGCGTGAGGCGCCCGAGTGATGCCAACCAAAGGAGTTGCGACGAAGACACCTTGCTACAGCTAACAGGTGATCGCTCATGGCTGTCCGGTCGCGGCCGGGCCACGGACATAGCCAAGCAGAGCGCGGGCCGGTCTCCGTCGCGAGTGACCCGCGCGCACATCTCCGTCGTCCTAGTCCGATGGCAGCCGCGAGTATCGGAAATCACAGTGGGTGGCGCCGCCAGCCAAGGTTTGTGTCCTGTCCAGGCGGATGCCTTGCGTTGCATAGGCATCGACATCCAGCCCACATATGTTCGGCAAGATGTCTTGATCGCCATGGCGAGCCGCAAATTTGCAGAAGCCGCAGGCTTTGTAGTTGATGCCGAATTCGAAGGTGTCGCCCGGGCCGGGCGCGACGAAATCGTAGACGAAATCGTCCGGAAACTCTTGCTGATGACTTGTCGTAGCGCTTTTTGTCGCCTGCTCGCGCAGCAACGCCTGATTCTCGGACGACATGAATTGACGCCCCGAGGCGAGACGATCCGCCTCTGGCACGGTGAGCAATTGCGCCTTGAAGGTGTCCCGTTCGATGGCCCCGATCACGACCGGTGACACGCCGTGTCGCCGCAGCACGCGGCTGATGGCCATGAAGCCGATGAGGCGCATGACAAAATCGCTCATGCGATTTTCCGCGCCGCCGACATAGGGCATTTGGCTGAGCACGATGTCGAATTCGTCCATCACATGTTGCCTGATCGCATCGATATTGGAGAGATGCGCGCGCTCGCGCAGCATCGCTCCCGCAAGGTCGAGGCGATGGCGCATGGCGGCCTCCATGGGACCGCGGTGCTGCTCGTAAAAGGGATGGATGGTCTCAGCCATTGGACACCTCTCTGATGCGATCTTCGGATGTTGCGATCGACCGTAGCCGGCGTCACCAAGTCGGCGCAAAGCATGGTTCCTTCCGTCAAGCCCTAGAAAATCTATTGCAAGGCCACGGCCCATCAGTGTCAAACTGCAGCGCGATGACCTACACGCTTCCACCCCTCAACGCGCTGCGCGCCTTCGAAGCCGCCGCGCGGCATCTCAGCTTCAAGCTGGCCGCGCACGAGCTGCACGTGACGCCCGCAGCCGTAGGGCAGCAGGTGAAGGCGCTCGAGGGGCGCCTCGGCGTCTGCCTGTTCGAGCGGCTGCATAAGCAGCTGATCCTCACTGCGGCCGGTCAGGCCTATCTGCCCGGGATCTCCGATGGTTTTCGCCGCATCGCGGACGCGACCTCGCGATTGAAACCGACAGGCGCGGTGCTGCTGCAATTGGGCGTCCATGGCGGCTTCGACCTGCGCCGCCTCGCTTTGGCGGCGTTTCGCAGCGCGCATGTGGAGATCGGCCTGCGGGTGCTGCAGCCCGCGGGCTTGCACGAACTGGCCGAGGGCAAGGTCGACCTGCTGATCGCCCGCGGTCTTGGCCACCATCCGGGCTATCGCTGCGACCGGGTCAATGAGGGATCGGGTCTGGGTGATTGGCTGATCGCGCCCGAAGGCACCGCGGATTGTCCCGAGGTCGCAAGCTTCCGCGCATGGCTGCGCGCCGCGTCGGCCACCGCCGCCCGCGCCTGGTCGGCAGCGAAAGTTCGTAGCTCGTAGCAACCATTGAGTTCGTAGGGTGGGCAAAGCGAAGCGTGCCCACCATTGTTCGTGACGCGACGAGCGGTGGGCACGACGCTTCGCGTCTTTGCCCACCCTTGTTGCTGCACTACGCTCTGGAGCTTCGTCATTGCGAGGAGCCGAAGGCGACGAAGCAATCCAGACCTTCTTCTTGGCCCCTGGATTGCTTCGCTTCGCTCGCAATGACGAGACGGCTGGAATCACGTTTTAATGGTTGCTACGCGCTGCGTTATAACCGCTCTGTCCCCTTATCCTGAGAGTGTGAGAATCTATTCGATTTTTGAGGTTTCCGCGGGTCCTAAGTCCTTGATTTGACTCATGTCGCAAAACGCAAAAACCAATAGATTCACAGGCTCTGAGGAGCTTGGCGCAGCCAGGCGTCTCGAAGGACGAGGCCCGGAGGCTGCTTTGGGGCCTCATGGTTCGAGACGGCGCTACGCGCCTCCTCACCATGAGGAATTACTGACGCAGGCCGGCTTTCCAAGCCAGCCACTCGCGAAGCCATTATGACAGTCCGATGAATGATCTGGCGCAAGAGCGCGCCCGTCAGTTTGCGGCAGTATGCGGCCAGACATCATCTCCGGATTTGCCCATGAAATCGCAGATCATTCAAGAGCTCGGACAAGCCGACATCCTGCTGCCCGCGCTGGTTGCGGACGGCCTCGCCGCCAACGACCGCATCAAGGTCCGGCTCAGCGTGCTGCAGGCGGCCGGGCAGCACGCGCGTGCGCCTGATCAGCCAGCGCCCGACCTCTCAGCCGAGAGCCACGCCGCGGGGATTGCGACCGCGGATCTCGCCGCGCTGATCGGCGGCGCGCACCCCACCGGCGAGGGCCGCTTCGCCGCCCCCCACCTCGGCAGGCTGATCCGCGACATCGAGGACGACGCCAAAGTCATGATGCGCGCGGTCGCAGGCGGCAAGCCGGCGGAGGGCGAGGCGGCCGGCAAGCGGCTGGACGCGATCCGCGCAAGCCATCTGCTCGAAGCGGCCAACGACATCGCTTTTGCCACCGTCGCACGGCTGACCGGCGCGCAGGACGGCACCGACAGCCTGCATCGGCTGGTGATGGACCTGCACAAGGCGCTGAACCGGATCGCCGCCGCTTGCGCCGAGGAGATTCTCGACGGCGCCCATGCGTTCGGCCTGCATGAGGAGGACCGGCCGGCGGTGGCCGCCTTCATGCGCGGCGTCAACGCCACCCGCGCCTTGAAATTCAATCATCCGGGCCTGGATACGATGGCGATGCGCGCCACCGATCGGCTGCTGATCCAGAACGACATCGGCACCACCGACGCCCATGTCATGGTGATCGCGGTGACCGGCAACACCGTGACGGTCACCTACACCGACGTGCATCTGGCGCGGGCCAAATTCTTCATCGCCCTGTTCGATCGTTACAAGGCGACCTGGAGCGGGCTCGATCGCCATGCCGCCGCGGGGCTCGAGGAGAACGCCTTCTTCCTGGTCACCGGACAGCTCGAGGCCGACGATGCCTCGGCGCGCAACGATTTCCTCAGCGCGCTCGGCGCCGCGCTGGTGTTCCTGATCGACTGGAACAAGGCGCGCAAGCTGCTGCGCACATGGGTCGCCAAGGACGATGCGGTACGGATTCTCGATTGGGCCGCGCGGCATCGCATCGGTCATCGCGCCTTTCTTGAACTCGGCGGCAATGAACTGTTAGGGGCCGCCGTGCGCAACGCGGCCCCCAACCGCATCGGCTTCGGCGAGCGGCTGGACCAGGCGCTGGGTCGCGCGGCCGCGATCGACCTCTTGAAGGCGGCGCTGCGCGCCGCGATGCAGGCGCTGCAGGCCGGACGCTCGGGCCGGCTGGTCCGCGACCAGATCGAGGCGGAGCTGGTGCGGCACCTGGAGCGCGCCGACAGCGCCCTGCTCGCGATCGTGATGCGCCAGCTCGGTCTCGCCCACGATATCGCTGCCGCGCTCACCCACCACATCGCTACGCTGCGGTCGGGCCGACCGGCCGATGGCAAGCAGCTGGCGGCGCGCACCAGCCGGATCGAGCAGAAAGCCGACCGCATCGCGATCGAGGCCCGCCACGAGGTCGCACGCCTCAATGCAAGGCCCGTGATCGGACAATTGGCCGACCGCGTCGAGGAGGCGGTCGACGAGCTCGAACAGGCGGCGTTCATCGCCTCGCTGGCGCCGGCCGGCATCGATTCCGCGCCGCTTTCCGCCTTGGCCGAACTCTGTGCGGTGGCGACGGCCGCGATCGAAGCCGCGGCCGCCGGCCTTGCCGCCGCCGCTGAAGTCCCGGAGGGCCGCCGCATCGATTCCGATGATGCGCTGGCCGCCGTGGTCCGCCTGATGGACACCGAGCACGCGGCCGATGCGCAGGAGCGCGCCATCACCGCCCAGGTGTTCACCGGCGGCTTCGACGTCGTGACGTCGCTGTCCGTTCTCGAACTGGCCCGCGCCATCGAGCGCGCCACCGACCGGCTGGCCGGCTTCGGCCATCTGCTGCGCCAGCACATCATGATCGATCTGTCGGCGTAGCTTCAAGATCCATCCATTTAGGGAATGATCCATGCACATCGTCCGCATTGGCGGTACCGCAACCGAACAGCGCTCTGCCGAGAGCATCGGCGCCAAGGCTGCCAATCTCGCGAAAATGGCCGCGCTCGGCCTGCCCGTCCCGCCCGCCTTCGTGCTGCCGGTGAAACTCTGCGCCGACCTCGCCGACAACACTGCCCATGCGGAGCGACATCTGCGCGAGGGGCTGAAGGCCGGCATCGCCTACCTCGAAGAGACCACCGGCAGGATTTTCGGCGACCATCGCCGTCCACTGCTGGTGTCGGTGCGCTCCGGCGCCGCGCGCTCGATGCCGGGCATGCTGGACACCGTGCTCAATGTCGGCTGCACCTCGGTCGCCGTGCAGGGCCTGATCCGGAGCAGCGGCCGGCCGCATCTCGCCTGGGACTGCCGCCGCCGCTTCATCGAGAGTTTTTCCGAGACCGTGCTTGGCCTTGATCCCGCGCCGCTGGCGGCGCGGTTGGCCGAACTCGTCGCCAGCGAGGAGGTCGGCAGCGACCGCGAGCTCGACAGCGAAGCGGTGGAGCGCCTGGCCATCGCCGAGCAGGCGCTGGTCGAGAACGGCAGCGATGGCTGGCTGGAGGACGCCGAGGCCCAGCTCGAGGCCGCCGCGCGCGCGGTCTATCAGTCCTGGATGAGCGAGCGAGCGCAGACCTATCGCAAGCTGCAGAACCTGGAGCAGCTGCGCGGCACTGCCGTTACCGTGCAGGCGATGGTGTTCGGCAATGGCGGCCTCGCCTCGGGCGCCGGCGTCGCCTTTTCGCGCGATCCATCGACCGGCGCGGCTCGGCCGATGATCGATCTCGTGCTCGACGCGCAGGGCGAAGACGTCGTCTCCGGGCGCCGCACACCCGACACCGCCGACAGCATCGCCCGGGCCTTGCCAAGCATCGCAGCCGAGCTCGACGCGGTGTTGAAGCGGCTCGAACAAGCTTTCGGCGACGTCCAGGACGTCGAGTTCACGGTCGAGGATGGCAAATTGTGGATCCTGCAGACCCGCGCGGCCAAGCGCACGCCCCGCGCAGCGCTCAGGATCGCGATCGATCTCGTGCATGAGGGCCTGATCTCGCCGCATCAAGCCCTGTCGCAGATTGCCGACATCGATCTCGACGCGCTGGTCGAGACGTCACTCGCCGGCGCCGGCGAACCTGCCGCCACCGGCATCGGCGCCTCCGGCGGCATTGCCGCCGGGCGCGCCGCGTTCGACTCTCAGACGGCGCAGCGGCTCGCGGCCAGCGGCGAGCCGGTGATCCTGCTGCGTCCGGACACCTCGACCGCAGATGTCGCGGGTTTCGCGGTGGCCGCGGGCATCGTCACCTCGGTCGGGGCCCGCACCGCGCATGCCGCGCTGGTGGCGCGCCAACTCGGCAAGCCCTGTATCGTCGGCTGCAGCGACATGGTGATCGAGCCTGACGCGGGCCGCGCGCATCTCGGCGCCGCGGCGGTCGCCGAAGGCGACTGGGTCACGATCGCCGGCGACAGCGGCGCCATCTATCTCGGGCGCCTCGACATCGTCACGACCCGGCCCGAAGCCGAGCTTGCGGAAATCGCCCGCTGGCGCGCCGGTGACCATCCGCGGCATCGGCATTCGGCGTGAGATGGGCCGAGGTTGCTTCACCACGTCGGAATGCAACAAATTGATGCAATCGGGCGGGATGGCTTGATTGTGACAAAGTGGTAACTGTCGTTGCATCTGGGCACTGCAACGACATATGCCGTTCATGGTGAGCGTGATCATTCCGACTGAGGGGGCTGAGCAGCCAGCGGTCGCGACTCTGTCCGCGCTGGTGCCGGGCGCCGCCGCCGGCGTGATCCGAGAGGTGCTGCTGGTCGACCGCTCATCGGATTCCCGGGTGATCGAGCGGGTCGCCGACATCGCAGGATGCAATTTTCTCCGGTTCGACGGCTCGCATGCGGCGGCCCTGGCCGCCGGCGCAGCCCAGGCGCGCGGGCCATGGCTGATGTTCCTGCCCGCAGGCGCCGTGCTCGATCCCGGCTGGATCGACGAGACCGCGCAATTCATCCAGAGCGTCGCCGCCAGCGGCCGGCCGCGGGCCGGCGTGTTTCGCTACGCGCGGTCGCCCTACGCCGAGGTCAGCGTCCTTGACCGGCTGCGCGCCATCGCCCGCGCACTTGCCGGGCCGCTCGCCGACCAGGGCCTGCTGATCGCGCGGGATCATTACAGAGCGTTGGGCGGCCATGCGGCCAACGCCCGCCGCGCCGAAGCCCGGCTGTTGCGCCAGCTCGGCCGCGGCTCCCGCACCACGCTGCGCAGCCGGATCGTGATGGTCTGAGCGCCAAGATACTTGCCAAAATCAATCAATTGATTGACACTTGCAAATATCGAGGTGTCTCATGCCCGAACCCACTCCCAATGCCCCGCCGGACCACCAGATCGCCGCGGTGCGCGCCTTCACCCGCTTCTATACGCGCAAGCTCGGCGTGCTCGACCAGCTGCTGCTGCAGAGCCCGTTCTCGCTCTCGGAGGCGCGCGTGCTCTACGAGCTCGCCCATCACGGTGACGTTTCGGCCAAGGAGATCGGGCTGCTGCTCGGGCTCGATCCCGGCTATCTCAGCCGCATCGTCCAGAATTTTGACGAGAAAGGCCTGATCATCCGCACGCCGCTTCCGACCGACCGGCGCCAGCAGCAGCTCAGCCTCACGGCCAAGGGACGCCAGGCCTTTGCCAAGCTCGATCGCAGTTCGGCCAACGCGGTCGCGGCCATGCTGACGCCCCTTGACGCCGGCGGGCGCGACCGGCTGGTGGGTGCGATGGCTGCGATCGAACATCTGCTCGAGCCTGCTGCCGCTCCGCGACCGGCCATCGTGCTGCGAAGCCATCGTCCCGGCGACATCGGCTGGGTGATCTCGCGCCATGGCGCGGTCTACGCCGCCGAATATGGCTGGGACATCTCGTTCGAGGCCCTGGTCGCCGAGATCACGGCGCAGTTCATCACCGCGTTCGATTCGAGACGCGAACATTGCTGGATCGCGGAGGTCGACGGCGAGCCGGTCGGATCGATCTTCCTGGTCAAGAGCACCGACGAGACAGCCAAGCTGCGACTGCTGCTGGTGGAGAAGAAGGCCCGCGGACTCGGCGTCGGCCGTGCCCTGACCGAGCAGTGCATCCGCTTCGCGCGCGAGACCGGATACAGCCGAATCGTATTGTGGACCCAGAGCATCTTGGTCGCGGCGCGCGACATCTACCGGCGCGCCGGATTTCGGCTGGTTGCCGAGGAGCCGCATCACAGTTTCGGCGTCGACCTCATCGGCGAGACCTGGGAGTTGGAGCTCTAGCGCCTGCTCCGGCGCGATGCGCTCAGACCGTGGCGCCCTGCGCCTTCGGTCGCCGCAGATGCTCGTCGAGCCGCGGCATGATCTCGACGAAATTGCACGGCCGGGTGCGATAGTCGAGCTGCGGCGCGAGAATGCCGTCCCAGGCATCGCGACAGGCGCCCGGCGATCCCGGCAGACAGAAGATATAGGTCGCGCCCGCAACGCCTGCGGTGGCCCGGCTCTGGATCGTCGAGGTCCCGATCTTGGCGTGGCTCAGCATGTGAAAGGCGATCGAGAAGCCGTCCATGCGCTTCTCGAACAGAGGCTCTATGGCTTCCGGCGTCACGTCGCGACCGGTGAAGCCGGTGCCACCCGTGGTGATCACCACATCGACGCTCGCATCGGCAATCCACTTTTTGACCACAGCCCGTATCGCCTCGACATCGTCGGTCACGATCTCGCGTGCGGCCAGCCTGTGACCGGCAGAAGTTAAGCGGTCGCTCAAGGTCGTCCCTGATTTGTCGTCGGCAAGCGCGCGCGTGTCGGACACGGTCAGCACCGCGATATTGAGCGGAATGAAAGTCTTAGTCTCATCGATCGATGCCATCACACGTCCTTGCAGCGAGAGCGTCTCTAGAGCGCACCGGCGCCAAACGTATTGCAGGCCTGCACCGTGCCCTGCTGATAGCCAGTCATGAACCAGTGCTTGCGCTGCTCGGCCGAACCATGCGTGAACGAATCCGGCACCACTCTGCCGGTGGTCTGCCGTTGCAGCGTATCGTCGCCGATTGCCGTCGCCGTCGTCAACGCCGAGTCGATGTCACCCTCCTGCAGGAAACCCGGGCGCTTCTTCGCCTCACGGTTGACCCAGACGCCGGACAAGCAGTCCGCCTGCAGTTCGACCTTGACCTGCAACGCATTGGCTTCGGTCTTGCTGCCCGCCTGCTGCTGCATCCGGGTGACCCGCGGCAGGATGCCGAGCAGGTTCTGGACGTGGTGGCCGGCCTCATGGGCGATGATGTAGGCCGAGGTGAACTTGCAGGCATTTCCGGAGCAACCATGGAAGCGCGTCTCGACCTGGTTGAAGAAGCCGGTGTCGAGAAAGATCTGCCGCTCGGGCGGACAATAGAACGGGCCCATCGCCGATTCCGCGCGGCCGCAGCGTCCGCCATTGGTGACGTTACGGAACAGCACGACCTTCGGCCCGGTGAACGTCTGTCCGCTGGACTGAAAGATCTCGCTCCAGCGATCGTCGATCTCGCCGAGGATGCCGGCGATCATGTCGCCCTTCTCGTCCTTGGGCGCGCCGGTCTTGCCCGAGCCGGAGCGACGGTCGGTCTGATAAGTCGGCGCGCCACCGCCGGTCAGGATTTCCGCGCCGCCGATCAAGATCCGCGGATCGATGCCGAACGCGTAGCCGACCAGGCCGAGGACGATCATGGCCCCGATGCCAAGCCCGCCGCCACCGATGGGCAAACCCATTCCGCCGCCCGACCCGCCATCGTCGCGACGGTCTTCGATGTCGTCGCTGCGGCGGAAATCATCATAACGCATTGGGAGGGTCCCTCGATCGATCCTGCGCGGAGCGGCGCGAATGCCTAACGCGGCAGACAGATAAAATTTCCACGGCATTAATCAATAACCCGCCCGGCAAACTTTGCCTAGCACCGCAGAAGACTCATGCGGCGAATCGCCAGCCGCGCATCGCGCGCGCGATGCCGCAATCGACAAGAATCGCTGGAATCCTCGTGTTGGCACGCTGTGCAAGATCGCAAGCCGAGCGCGAGGCAATGTCGACGCGACTGATCAAGCAGCGTGCAATGATAAGAAAATGTTTCCCGATTAAGTCGATTTTTACTTTGCCGGGTCAATGTCATGCCAGTCGGTTGTTAGGTCCCGCGTCGCCGACAGCGTCGCCTGAGTCAGAGTTCGTGAGTCATGGTTGTGTCGCGTCGCGGGGCGCCTGCAAAGGCGCCCCGCACTAAATTTGAAGCTACCGAAACCTCGCGAATCATCGTCGGCGACTGCGTCGCCGAGATGACGAAACTCCCGGCCGCATCCGTCGACCTGGTGTTCGCGGATCCGCCCTACAATCTGCAGCTCAAGGGCGAACTCAAGCGTCCCGACGAATCCCATGTCGATGCGGTCAACGACGATTGGGACAAGTTCTCGTCGTTCGCGGCCTATGACGATTTCACGCGCGCCTGGCTGCTCGCCTGCCGCCGCGTGATGAAGCCGAGCGCGACACTGTGGGTGATCGGCTCTTATCACAACATCTTCCGCGTCGGCGCGATCATGCAGGATCTCGGCTTCTGGATCCTGAACGATATCGTGTGGCGGAAATCCAACCCGATGCCGAATTTCCGCGGCCGCCGCTTCACCAACGCGCACGAGACCATGATCTGGGCTGCGCGCGACGAGAAGGCCAAGGGCTACACCTTCAATTACGAGGCGCTCAAGGCCTCCAATGAGGACGTGCAGGCGCGGTCCGACTGGCTGATCCCGCTATGCACCGGCGATGAGCGGCTGAAGGGTGGTGACGGCAAGAAGGTTCATCCGACTCAGAAGCCGGAAGGCCTGCTCGCGCGGGTGCTGCTGTCGTCGTCAAGGCCCGGCGATCTCGTGATCGATCCCTTCAACGGCACCGGCACCACCGGGGCTGTGGCAAAACGTCTCGGCCGCCGCTACATCGGCTTCGAACGCGACCACCTCTATGCAGCCGCGGCGGAACAGCGCATCGCCGCGATCGAGCCGCTTCCGGAGGCCACGCTGGCGCCCTTCATGACGGCGCGCGAAGCTCCGCGCGTCGCATTCTCCGAATTGATCGAACGCGGCATGATTTCGCCGGGTGCGAAGCTCGTCGATTCCAAGCGACGCTACGGCGCGCTGGTGCGCGCCGATGGCGCCATCACCTTCGGCGACAAGGTCGGTTCGATCCACCGCATCGGCGCGGTGGCGCAAGGCCTGCCAGCCTGCAACGGCTGGACCTTCTGGCACGTCGAGACCAAGAGCGGCCTGAGGCTGATCGACGAATTGCGTGCCGAAGTCCGTTCCGGGATGGCAGCGGTCTGACGATCGCGTCCTACCGCCGGCGTTGGGATTGGCCGGCATAGCGCGCCAGCATCTGCTCAACTTCGAACTGCTCGTCGCCAGGCTCTTCGTCGCGCGGGACGATCGATGGCCGCACCGCGCCGCGCGAACCGGCATCGTAGCCCGAGACCAGTGCGGGATGATACGTGTCGACGGTGGGCAGTCGCATCCGATCAATCTCCGGCTCGGCAGGCCAGCGCGTCGCACGACGCGCGACGGCGGCGGGCGCGAACCGGATCCGACGCCGGCCGCGCGCCCTGGCCAACAACACGCTGGACGCGACGCCGACCAGCACGAACGTGCCCAAGAATATGAACAGCTTCATCCGGGCCGGATCGGCGGCGCCCATCAGGGTCGAGGCTGGCTGTCCCTCGGCCTCGCCGACCGGTAGCTGAGCCGCAGTCGCCGGCGTGATCGTCTCGATGGCGGAGCTTGAGCCCGGCGCCGTGGACGCGGCCGCGACGGACGAGGCGCGCGACGGTGCCGCGTCCCGCACAGGCGCGTCGATCTGGTCCGGCCAACGCGCGGTGATGGCCGACTGGTCGACCACGCCCGCGCCGCTTTCGGGCAGCCATTGCGCAGCAGCGCCGACGGTTGCGCTCGGTGCCGCCGATGTCGTGGCCGCGGGCGAAGCAGCAGGGGCTGCGGCTGCCGGGCCGGACGTCACACCGTCATCTCCGGACATCGACGGCCGCGGCAATTCTGCATGCGCGTCCGCAGTCGACAGCAACAACGCAGCAGGCGCCGTTTGCGACCTCGCAGCCGCTGATTTCCGTACTTCGAGCGATGCGCCCTCGGGAATATCGGAGTCGCGCAAGTACCAGCACTGGCGCTTGGTCGCGCGGTCGATCCGGTAAAACCAGTGCTTGCCGGCAGGCGACGTTGTCGGCTTGGCAACGCACTCATCGACTGCAGCCGCCGGACGCAATTGGACTGTCGCCAAAGCAGCACTCGCCAATATGGTTGCAATAGCAATGCGCGGCGCCAACCTGGTCGCTCGATTCGTCATGAAACCTCCGACGATTCAACCCCGCCCCTAACACGCCGTTTCAGCGAGGACTTGGTTCGGATTAAGGCTACGCCGGTTCCATTTGAAGGAAGCTGCCGGGAAAACATCCCGATTTTGAACGATTCTTATTCTCGTCTCAGCTCGGCGCTTGGTCGCTTCCGTTTCACCGCCATTGCACTGATTTGTCGCCGGTCGCGGATGCATGCGCGCCATGCGCCCGACGCGGCGCAAGTAGGACCCGCATCAACTACACATTCGCGTGCGCTCAACTTACTACCGTTCCGCTCGGCATCTGCCGATGGCAACTTGACGCAATCGTGAATCATCTGTTGCGACATTGTTGTCGCATTGCAACATCAACAAGACGACGGGGGAAAGCTAGATGCTGACATTCTATTTCAACGGTGCGCCCAACCCGACCAAGGTGGCGCTGTTTCTCGAAGAGGCCGGCCTCGATTACGAACCGGTCGCGATCGACACCCGCAAGGGTGACCAGTTCAAGCCGGAATTCCTCACCATCAATCCGAACGCCAAGGTGCCGGTGATCGACGACGGCGGCGTGGTCGTGTTCGACAGCAACGCCATCCTGCTCTACCTCGCCGAAAAGACCGGCCAGTTCCTGCCGCCCGATACGCCTG
>Ga0302322_100002499_pt1 | contig 15518 bp, 18 predicted proteins | sample Fen_T0_2_FD_203757 | JGI IMG/M metagenome (GOLD analysis project Ga0302322, IMG submission 203757) | Peat permafrost microbial communities from Stordalen Mire near Abisko, Sweden - Fen_T0_2 | ecosystem: Environmental > Terrestrial > Soil > Wetlands > Permafrost | place: Sweden: Abisko... | reverse complement strand
CGTGCCCTCGGGGTCGGCCAACCCGGGGTCGAGCCCCGAGACGTGGATCGACACGTTGGTGACTCCCGCGTCGAGCAGCGGGCGCGCCGCTTCCACCGTGGCCGGCAGGTCGGGGGAGCCGTCGGCGTTGCGGACGGGAGCCAGCGAGCCCTGCACCTCGAGCGAGGCGGCCGGGCGCCCCGCGGCCTCGAAGGCCCCGGCCAGCCGCGCGGCGCCGTCGCGGATGTCGGTTGGCGTGGAGCCCATGATCGGGATCCAGCCGTCGCCGAGGTCGACGACGCGACGGAGGTTGCGGTCGTTCAGGGTGCCGGAGAACCACACGGGCAGGCGCGGCTGGTGGGGTTGCGGGGCGCAGTACGTGTCGGTGAACGAGATGGAGGCCGACGCGAACGACGCCGGCAGCTGCGACCACAGGGCGCGGCACGCACCGATGGTGTCGGTGAGACGCTGGCCGCGCGAGGCGAAGTCGACGCCGAGGGCGTCGTACTCGGCGCGCTGCCAGCCCACGCCCACCCCGAGGTCGACGCGGCCGGCCGACAGCACGTCGAGCGTGGCGACGGTCTTCGCCAGCAGCGGGGCGGGCCGGAGCGGCGCGATGAGGATGCCGGTGGAGAGCCGGACGCGCTCGGTGACCGCCGCGATGGCCGTGAGCACGGTGAGCGGCTCGAGCCAGTCGCCCTCGGGCGGCGTGGGGAACCGGCCCCACGGATAGGCGGCCACGTCGGGGCCGTTCACGACGTGGTCGGACACCACCACACGGTCGATGCCGGCGCGGTCGGCCGCACGGGCCGCCTCGAGCACGGTGCGCCAGGCGCCGCCGGGTGCCCGGCCGAACGTGGGGAGGCCCAGGGTGAGGGTGGGCTGCCTCGGGGGTGTCTGCACGTGATCTCCGATGTCGGCGCCTCCGGCTGCGGCCGGATCACGCTCCGCAGCGGCACGCTACCGCGGGCCGCGGGAGCCGGTATCGGTCTGGACCAGGCACTACGCTCCCCCCTCGCCCAGCGAAAGAGGAGCGATGAGCGCACCCTGGACCGACGATGCCTGCTCGCTCGTGGACGCGTTCCGCAGCGGCGAGCGCAGCCCGCGCGAGGAGCTCGAGGCCACCCTCGCCGCCATCGAGCGCAGCGACCTGAACTGCTTCTCGCACCTCGACCCCGAGCGCGCCCTCGCCGCCGCCTCGGCCGCCGACCTCTCGCTGCCGTTCGGCGGCGTCCCCACGGCCATCAAGGAGCTCGACCAGGTCGAGGGCTGGCCCAACCGCGAGGCGTCACTGGTGTTCCGCGACCGCAGGGCCAGCTACACCTCCACCAACATCCAGCGCCTGCTCGAGCGCGGCGGCGCGGTGCCCGTGGGCCAGACGACGGCCAGCGAGTTCGGCGGCCTCAACGTGAGCGTCACCAAGATGAACGGGGTCACCCACAACCCCTGGCGCCACGGCCGCACGGTCGGCGGCTCGTCGTCGGGCAGCTCCGCCGCGGTGGCCGGTGGCCTCGTCTCGCTCGCCACCGGCGGCGACGGCGGCGGCTCCATCCGCATCCCCGCCGGCTACACCGGCCTGCTGGGCATGAAGGGCACCTACGGCCGCATCCCCCGCGGTCCGCACGCGTACTGGTCGCCGGGCACGGTCGTGCTCGGCTGCCTGGCCCGCTCGGTGCGCGACGCCGCCCGCTTCTACGACGTCTGCGCCGGGCCCGACCCGCGCGACCCCACCAGCCTCCCGTCGGAGGGTGCCTGGGAGCGCTCGCTCGGCAGCCACGACCTGATGGGCCGCCGGGTCGCGGTGATCCCGTCCATCGGTGGCGTCCAGCTCGAGGCCGGGGTCGAGGAGCGGGTCCGCGGCGCGGCCGCCGACCTCATCGCCGCGGCCGGGCTGGTGCAGGTCGACATCCCCCTCGAGCTGCCGAACCTGGCGGCCCAGTGGATGATGGGCAACCTCTCCACGCTGCTCGCCGGGCTCGGCGACCGCTGGCCGGCGTGCGAGGACGACCTCACGCAGGAGATCGCCTTCGGGCTGCGACTGGCGCAGTCGATGTACAACCTCGACACCGCCGCGGTGGCCGAGGCCAAGCGCGTCGAGCTCCAGGAGGCCATGGCCGGCGCCTTCGACCAGGTCGACTTCGTCATCACGGCCACCAACCCCGGCCCGGCGTTCGCCGCCGACGCCACCACCAGCAGCCCCAACGGCACCATCCTCGACCAGATCGGGGCCACCAAGGCCGGCAAGCTCGGCTTCCGGGGCGTCATGGCCGGCGTGCGGGTGTCGAGCGCCTTCTACGCCAAGCTCCCGAACCTGCTCATCGAGCAGGCCACCGCGCGGCTCCCCGACATGGTCACCATGGGCGCGCTCACCATCGCGTCGAACGTCTACGGCAACCCCGCCGTGTCGATCCCCGCCGGGCTGGTCGACGGCCTGCCGGTGGGCATGCAGGTCCTCTCCCGGCACCACACCGACGCGCTGCTGTTCGACCTCGCGCTCGCCGCGGAGCGCACGCTCGCCTGGCCCAAGGTCGCACCCGGCGTGGCCCAGGTCCCGGCCTCGGCCTGAGGCAACCGGCGCCGCGACGCGCCAGACTGGGCCGCCGGCTCGGGCGCGACGGCCCGGCCCCACAGGGGAGACGACATGCCACGACTCGACGTTGACGACGACCTGGGCTCCTGGCTCATGCTCCGACCGGAGATGGGCGCCGGCCTCGGCGCCCTGAGCACCGCGGTCTACGACAAGAGCGTGCTGCCCCTCCGCGAGCGCGAGATGGCCCGCATGCGCATCGCGCTGGCCAACGAGTGCGAGGTGTGCCGCAACACGCGCGACGCGCTCGGCGAGGCGGCTGGTGTCGACGAGGACCTGTACGAGCACGTCCCCGAGTGGCGCACCTGGCCGGGCTACAGCGAGCGCGAGCGGCTCGCCGCCGAGTTCGCCGAGCGCTTCGCCTCCGACCACCTCGGCCTCCGCGAGGACGACGACTTCTGGAACCGCCTCCACGCGGCCTACACCGATCCGGAGATCGTCGACCTCGGCATCTGCTGCGCGCTGTGGCTCGGGTCGGGGCGTCTCATGCGCGTGCTCGACGTCGGCCAGTCGTGCTCGCTGCTGCTGCACGCCAACGCCGCCAATTGACCGCCTCGCTCCCCGGACCGTTTGCGACGGCCCCGTGCGGGCAGCTTCGTGACGATCGAGCACCTGCCGTCCGGCGGGCGCCGGAAGGAGTCGTCATGAAGAACGTGTGGAAGGGACTCGTCGTGGGAGGCCTGCTCGGCGCCGCCATCGGGCTGCTGCTCGACGGAGGCGCCAAGGCGCGCGCCACGGTCGTCGAGGCCACCGCCGATGCCGACCTCGCCGGTCGGGCGCGTGAGCTGGGCCACCGGGTCGCGAGCTCCGACGTGGTGCACCAGGCCGCCGACCGCGCCCACCAGGTGGCCGACCTCGCCGCCGACAAGCTGCCGTCGTCGGCCAGCGCCTGACCGCGCGGGCCGCGGGCCCGCTCAGGCCACGAGTCGGTCGCGCAGGCGGCTCACCGCGCGGCTCATCCAGCGCGACACCTGCATCTGGCTGACGCCGTAGCGCGCGGCGATCTCCGCCTGCGAGAGCCGGTGCGAGAACGAGAGGTCGAGCAGCTCGCGGTCGCGCCCCGACAGCTCGGTGAGCGCCTGGCGCAACGCCAGCTGGTCGACCTTGACGGCGATGGGGTCGACAGCGGGTACGGCCACCTGGTCGCTCGTGCCCGGCCGCGCGAAGTCGAGTGACGTGGAGCGGCGCGCCAGCATCGACTCCTGGGTCTCGAGCAGCACCTCGATGTCGATCCCGAGCTCGTCGGCGACCTGCTGCGGCGTGGGCGAGCCGCCCAGCCGTTGGGTCAGCGCCTCGACCGCGTCGGTGATCGACCCGGCCTGCTCGTGGACCTGGCGCGGCACCCGCAGCGCCCAGCCCTGATCGCGGTAGTAGCGCTTCAGGGCGCCGAGGATGGTGGGCGTGGCGAACGCCTCGAAGGCGGGCCCGCGCTCCGGGTCGAAGCGGTCGAGCGACCGCAGCAGCGACTCGTAGGCCACCTGCTGCAGGTCGTCGAGCAGGTCGCCGCCCCGGTACATGCGGCGGGCCAGGCGCTCGGCCAGCGGGCTGTAGTGCTCGACGAGCCAGCGGCGGTCGGCGGGGTCGCGGCGCTCCGACCACCCCAGGTGGTGGAACCACAGCTCGACGCGGGCCACGACCTCGGCGTCGTCCCACTCCGGCGGCCCGCCCTCGGGCCCGGCACGCGGCAGGTCCTCGTCGCCCTGGTGGTGCGTCGAGCCGACCATCGCCACATGGTGGTGGACGCGCGGTCCCTTGTAAACCTGGCGACAGGCAGGGCACTGCTGGTGCTCCCCCGGGGAAACCCGCTGGTCAGACCGCACCGGAGCGAGCTCTCCGGGAATTCGGTTTGAGGTGCCCCGGGCAGGGGATACCGACGTCCAAGCGACCAGAGGAGCTCCCCGTGCTCGAGACGACCGTCCGGACCACCACGCAGCCCAAGCGCAAGGCACAGGCGTTCGACCGACTCATCGAGCAGTTCAGCGAGCCGGGCGACCGTGAGCTCGTCGAGCGCACCATCCCCCGCTCCCTCGACGAGGGCACCGACGATGCCCCGGCCGTCGACGAGCGGCTGTGGCACGCGCACGTGTGCTACGCCCGGTCGCGCGACGCCGGGCTGCGACGCCTGCTCGTCGAGGAGTACCAGGGCTACGCGGTGTCGCTGGCGCAGCGGCTCCACCGCGACAGCGAGCCCCTCGAGGACCTGGTGCAGGTGGCGTTCGAGGGCCTGCTCGTGGCCCTGAACCGCTTCGAGCCCGAGCGCGGCGTGCCGTTCATCGGCTTCGCCACGCCCACCATCCTCGGCTCCCTGAAGCGCCACTACCGCGACGTCGGCTGGCTGGTGCGGGTGCCGCGACGCGTCCACGAGCTGGCCGCGCCGGCCCGGCGCGCCACCGACGACCTGACCGCCGAGCTCGGGCGCAGCCCCAGCATCGGGGAGACCGCCGAGCGGCTCGGCGTCGACGTCGAGGACCTGATCGTGGCCCAGGAGGCCACCAACGCCCGGTCCACCACCTCCCTCGACGCGATGGTCACGCCCGGCGGCCGGCCCCGCGAGCACCTGGGCGCGGTCGACCCCAACATGGCCCACGTCGACGACCTGCTCGCCCTCGAGCAGGCCCTCGGTGAGCTGCCCGAGCGCGACCGCCTCGTGATCCGCCGCTACTTCTTCGACGGACGGTCGCAGGTGGAGATCGCCGCCGAGTTCGGCGTCAGCCAGATGCAGGTGTCGCGCTGGCTCTCGTCCAACCTGCGCCGGCTGCGCAGCTGGATCCCCGCCGGTTGACCCCCGGCCAGTCGCCTCATCACGGGAACGCGCGTGTCCCGGTAACATCGGCGTCAACGGGCGCGGCCGACGGCCGCCGTGGGGAGGTCGACCTCGTGGATGCACGAAAGAACTTCCAGTGCCACGTCGTGAGCGAGGGCGGCCAGCCGGTCGTCGCGTTCAGCGGTGAGCTCGACGTCGCCGCGGCCGACGACGCCTGGGCCCAGCTCGAGCCCCTGATCGGCACCGACACCGAAGGTCTGGTCATCGACCTCTCCGACGTCACCTTCATCGACTCCCGGGGCCTCAGCGTGCTGGTCCGTGCGTGGACCGCGCTCGGCTCCGACAGCACCGTCACGCTGCGGGGCGCGGTGCCGCGCATCCGTCAGACGCTGGAGATCGCCGGCGTCGACCGCGCCTTCGAGATCGTGTAGCCCCGCACCGCCTCGGCGGCGGTGCGGCGGCGCTCAGTCGCGGTGGACCTTCGAGAACTGCACCCGGTCGCGCCCGAGGTCGATCTCGTACTGGTCGACGAGGGGCTCGAGCAGCCGTTCCGAGAGGCGGTCGGCGGCGGCATCGCGGGTGGGCGGGCTGGCGAAGTCGCCGCAGACCTCGACCCAGAGGCGGTCGCCGTCGATCTCGAGGCGGGCGTCGAGCGTGCCGGGATGCCCGACGTCGCCGATCACCAGCGCGCACGCCTCGCTCAGCGCGGCCCGCACGTCGTCGACGAAGCGCATGCTGTACGCGCCGAGCGACAGGGCACCCGCCGCGGTGAGCCGCACGACCCGCACGAACTCGGGATGTGCGGGCACCGAAAGTCGAACCGTTCCCTCGTGGTTCGAATCGTCCATGGGCATCGTCACGATCGTAGGCAACCACGGGGTCTCTTCCTGCACACCGTCGACTCAAACCGACCACCGGTGAACGGTTTGTGGCCGCGTGTCTCGGGAAGCCTGTCTGGCACAACGATCCCGAAACCGTCGGGATGCGATCGCCCCAGGAGAGATGTCATGGGACTCACCGACAAGCTGAACAACAAGAAGGACGACCTCACGGGCAAGGCCCACGAGGCGAAGGGCCACGTCACCGGCGACACGTCCACCGAGAACAAGGGCAAGGCCGAGCAGGCCAAGGCGTCGGTCAAGCAGGCCGGCGAGAAGGTCAAGGACGCGGCCGGCGACGTGCGGGACGCCTTCAAGAAGTAGGCAGCGCGCACGCGCTGCCCCTGCCCCCGTCGTCGCGGTCCCGGACGGCGGGGGCAGCGCCGCGTACGGGCCCAAACAACCCGCGCGTGATTTGTGCGCCATTTTCGGGTAGTCATTACGCCATGCCGAACGCCATCTGGTCGGGATCCATCAGTTTCGGGCTGGTCTCCATACCGGTGAAGCTGTTCCCCGCCATCTCGCAGCGCACGATCCGCTTCAACCAGATCGACACGCGCACGGGGTCCCGGGTCCGCCAGCGACTCGTGTCCGCAGCCGACGGCACCGAGGTGCCGCGCGAGGCCATCCGCAAGGGCTACGAGAAGCCCTCGGGTGACTACGTGCTCCTCGACGGTGACGACATGGCGGCCTTGAGCCCCAAGAAGTCCACCACGATCTCCATCGAGCAGTTCATCGACCTGTCCGAGATCGACCCGCTGATCTACAACTCGGCCTACAACGTGCTGCCCGACAAGACCGCGCTCAAGCCCTATGCGCTCCTCATGCGGGCCATGGAGGAGAGCGACCGCGTCGCCATCGGCCGCTTCGTCATGCGCACCAAGGAGCACCTCGCGGCCATCCGTCCCGACGGCGACCGCCTCGTGCTCTCCACGCTGGTCTACGCCGACGAGCTGAACGACCCGGCCGAGCAGGGCCCGGTCGCCGACCTCGACGAGGTGGAGATCTCCGACAAGGAGCTGCAGACCGCGGGCCAGCTCATCGGCTCGCTCACCGAGCCCTTCGACCACACCTCGTTCGTCGACTCCTACCGCGAGCAGGTCATGGCCCTCATCGAGGAGCGCGACCAGGTCCCCGTCACCGAGGGCGAGCCCGGCGGCGGGCGCGACGCCGAGATCGTCGACCTCATGCAGGCGCTCGAGGCGAGCGTGCGCGAGGCCCGCGACACCCGCACCCGGCACCCCACCTCCACCGACACGCCGCCGGCCAAGGCCACCAAGGCCAAGAAGGCGCCGGCGAAGAAGAAGGCCGCGGCCAAGAAGGCGCCCGCGGGTGCCGAAGGCGCGCCCGAGCCGCGCCCGGCCAAGCGCCGCGCCGCCAGCCGCGCGTCCTGACCCACCGCCTCAGCGGGGGGTGGCGTCGCCCAGACTGGCGGTGAGCAGGGACAGGGCGTGGTCGACCGAGTCGATGAGCGAGCCGGTGGCGCCGGTGGCCAGCCACACGTCGCTCGCCACCCGGATGGCGGCCACCGCGCACGCGGCGATGAGGCGGGGGCGCACGTCGGTGTGGTCGTCGATGCCCAGGCGGCTCGCCACGACCGGCGCGAGCGCCTCCTCGATGGCGGCCTGCCGCTCGATCCAGCGGTGGCGCAGGGCCGGGGTGGCCTCGATGAGGGCGGCGCGGTGGCGCTTGTCGTCGAGGTCGTGCTCGTAGTCGGCGGCGAGGTCGAGCACGACGCGGCGGATCGACTCGATGACGGGCTCGTCGACGGGACGCTCGCGCAGGGCGGCGGCCATGGCCTCGACGGCCGGGCCGACGTCGCCGAGGACGAGGTCCTCCTTCGACGGGAAGTAGCGGTAGAAGGTGCGGGGCGAGACGTCGGCGGCGGTGACGATGTCGTCGACGGTGACCTCGTCGAAGCCCCGCTCGTCGAAGAGCCGCAGGGCCAGCGAGCTCAGGGCCTCGCGGGTCTGCTGCTTCTTGCGCTCGCGGAGGCCGAGCGGCGGTGCAAGCACGTCCATGGCGGTCACGTTAGGGGATCGGGGGCGTTGTCGCAGGTGTGCCATGTGTCATGAGTGTCAACTGGCAGCCCTGCCTATATTCTCCCTGCGACGGCCGCACCACCGTCCCCCCGCCCCCCGAGACGAGAGAAGCCGCACCATGTCGCCACTGCTCTACCGGCTGGGTCGAGGCGCGGCGCGGCATCGCCGGCTCGTGGTGGCCGCCTGGTTCGTGGCCGTCCTCGCCCTGGCGTTCATCGGCAAGGCCGCCGGCGGGCAGTTCCACGACACCTTCAACGTGCCCGGGGTCGAGTCGCAGCAGGCGGCCAACCTCCTCACGCGCACCTTCCCGGCCCAGGCGGGCGGCGGCGCGCAGATCGTCTTCCACGCCCACACCGGCACCCTGACCGAACCGGCCAACGCCGCGGCCATCACCGAGTCGATCGACGCCATCCGGCGCCTCCCCCACGTGGTGGGCGCCACCAACCCACTCGCCACCAAGGCCATCTCCCGAGACGGCACCATCGGGCTCGGCACGGCGCGCTACGACCAGAACTCGATCAGCCTGCCGAAGGACACCTTCTCGCAGCTCGAGGCCGCCACCGCGCCCGCCACCAAGGCCGGGCTCCAGGTGGAGTTCGGCGGCGAGATCCCGAACGCCGCGGCCCGCCCGTCGCTCGGCAGCTCCGAGGCGCTCGGCGTGCTGGCCGCGATGCTCATCCTGCTCGTGGCCTTCGGTTCGGTCATCGCCATGGGCCTCCCGATCGCCACCGCGCTGTTCGGCCTCGGCTTCGGCCTCACCACCATCACGTTCCTGTCGGCGTTCATCGACATGCCGTCCACGTCGACGGCCATCGCGTCGATGGTCGGGCTCGGCGTGGGCATCGACTACGCGCTGTTCATCATCACCCGGCACCGTGTGGGGCTGCACCGCGGCCTCACCGTCGAGGACGCCATCGGGCGCAGCATCGCCACCGCTGGCCAGGCCGTGCTCATCGCCGGCACCACCGTGGTGATCGCCATCTGCGGGCTCGCCGTCGCCGGCATCCCGCTGGTCACGTTCATGGGCATCGGTGCCGCCATCGTGGTGGCGGTGATGGTCGTGGCCTCGCTCACGCTCCTCCCGGCCCTGATGGGCTTCGCCGGCCACAACATCGACCGCTTCGGCCTGCCGGGAACCAAGCCCAAGGTCGAGTCCGGCACCGTCGACGAGCACGGCCACTTCCACGGCTGGGCGCGCTGGGCGCACCACGTCTCGCGCCACCCGGTGATCTACCTGCTCGGCAGCCTGGCGCTGGTCCTGGTGCTCGCGCTGCCCGCCCGCCACATGCGGCTGGGGCTCACCGACGCCAGCCAGGACCCTCCCAGCTCGACGCTGCGCCAGAGCTACGACCTGCTCGCCACGGGCTTCGGCCCGGGCTTCAACGGCCCGCTGATCCTGGCCGTCGACCTCACCGCCCCCAACGCCAAGGCGGCGCTCCCCCGCCTGGTCTCGGCCGTGAAGGCCGACCCCGACGTCGTCCGCGTCGCCCCGCCCACCCTCAGCCCCACCGGTGACACCGCGGTCGTCCAGGTCACCCCACGCAGCTCCCCGCAGGACGTGCACACCACCAACCTCGTCAACCGGCTGCGGTCCGACGTCATCCCGCCGGCCGTCGCGGGCAGCGGCCTGCGCGCCTACGTCGGCGGGCAGACCGCCACCTACATCGACCTGAGCGGCCGCATCAGCCAACGCCTCCCCCTGTTCATCGGGTGCGTGGTGGGCCTCTCGTTCCTGCTGCTGATGCTGGTGTTCCGCTCGATCCTGGTGCCGCTCAAGGCCGCGGTGATGAACATCCTGTCGATCGCCGCCGCCTACGGCGTGATCGTGGCCGTCTTCCAGAACGGCTGGGGGGCGAGCCTCTTCGGGGTGCACCAGTCGCTGCCCATCGTGAGCTTCATCCCGATGTTCATGTTCGCCATCCTGTTCGGGCTCTCGATGGACTACGAGGTGTTCCTGCTCAGCCGCATCCGCGAGGAGTACCTCCTCAGCGGCGACAACACCGAGTCGGTGGTCACCGGCATCACCACCACCGCCCGGGTCATCACCTCCGCCGCGCTCATCATGATCTCGGTGTTCCTCAGCTTCGTGCTCGGCGACAACGCGACCGTGAAGATGATGGGCCTGGGCCTCGCCACCGCGGTGTTCGTCGACGCCACCCTCATCCGGATGGTCCTCGTCCCGGCCACCATGCGGCTGCTCGGCGACGCCAACTGGTGGATCCCGAAGTGGCTCGACCGGATGCTGCCGAACCTCGACATCGAGGGCGAGACCCGTCTCCCCGCCGAGGAGCTCGAGCAGCCGCAGGCCGTGGCCACCGACGACACCGGACGGGTGCCCGCACCGGTCTGACCGCAGCGCCCCACCGGGAACCTGCGACAGACTCCGGACGTGGACCTGCTCCTGCTCGCTCCCGGTGACGAGGCCGGGGTGCTCGCGTCACGGATCCGTGAGCTGCTCCGCACGACGGCCGCACCGGTCGTCGTCGCGCTCGACGGGCGCAGCGGCGCCGGCAAGTCCACGCTCGCCCGCTCCGTCGCACGGTCGCTCGAGGCCGCGGTCGTCGAGGGCGACGACTTCTACGCCGGTGGCAGCGCCGAGCAGTGGGACGAGATGAGCCCGGCGGCACGGGCCGACCACTGCATCGACTGGCGACGGCAGCGACCCGTGCTCGACGCGCTCCGCAGCGGCCAGCCCGCGACGTGGACGGCCTACGACTGGGATGCCGACGACGGCAGGCCGGCCGTCGACCCCGGGGCGTGCGCGCCCCACCGGGTGGTGATCCTCGAGGGCGTCTACAGCGCTCGACCGGAGCTCACCGACCTGCTCCACCTCCGGGTGCTGCTCGATACTCCGGCCGAGATCCGTGAGGCGCGGTTGCTCGAGCGTGAGGGCGAACACCGACGCGGTGACTGGCCGGCGCGCTGGTCGTCGGCCGAGGAGCACTACTTCGCCGCGCGGATGCCGCCCGAGGCCTTCGACGTGGTGCTCGGGGCGGAGGGAGGGCTCGGGGCGTAGGGCGGGCTCGGGGCGGTCCGGCCGACGCGCGACGATGCGGGTATGCGCCGTCACCTGCTGCTCGTGCGCCACGCGAAGTCCGCCTGGGACGACCCGTCGCTCGCCGACCACGACCGCCCCCTCGCGCCCCGTGGCGTCAAGGCCTTGCCGCTCCTCCGCGACCACCTGACCCACGCCGGGCATCGCCCGCAGATCGTGCTCTGCTCCTCGTCTCGACGCACCCGGGACACCCTGCGCGGCATTCGCGCCGCGGTGCCGAAGGGCGCGCAGGTCGTGGTGGACGACGAGTTGTACGGGGCAACGGCCAAAGCCCTCCTGCGGCGGCTGCGCCGCTTGGATGACGGCATCGAGTGCGCCCTGCTCGTCGGCCACAACCCGGGCCTCCAGGAGCTCGCCGACCAGCTCGCGGGTGCGGGCGATGCGGGCCTGCGGGCGCAGTTGTCGGCGAAGTTCCCGACGGCCGCCGTGGTCACGCTCGCGTTCGACACCTCGTGGGGCGACCTCCGCACCGGCGTCGCGCGGGTCGAGGATCTGTTCCTGCCCCGACCGCCACGTCGCTGACGATCAGACGTCGCGGGCCATGTTGGCGAAGCGGGTGTAGTGGCTGAGGAAGGCCAGCTTGCTCACGCCCGTGGGCCCGGAGCGGTGCTTGGCCACCAGCACCTCGGCCGTGCCCTGGTCGGGTGACTCGGGGTTGTAGACCTCGTCGCGGTACAGGAACATCACCACGTCGGCGTCCTGCTCGAGGGCCCCGGACTCACGCAGGTCGCTCAACATGGGCCGCTTGTCGGCGCGCTGCTCCAGGCTGCGGTTGAGCTGCGCCAGGGCCACCACCGGGCAGTGCAGCTCACGGGCCAGGATCTTGAGGCCACGGCTGATCTCGGCCACCTCGACCTGACGGCTCTCGGCCGAGGTGCGACCGGTCATGAGCTGGATGTAGTCGACCACCACCAACCCGAGGTCGCCGATCTTGGAGCGGAGGCGCCGGGCCTTGCCCCGGATCTCCATGATCGACACGTTGGGGTTGTCGTCGAGCCAGATGGGCGCCTCGGCGAGCCGGCCCACCGCGCTGGTGATGCGGCTCCAGTCGTTGTCGTCGAGCTTGCCGTTGCGCACGCGGCTGGAGTCGACCCGGGCCTCGGAGCACAGCAGGCGCTGGCTCAGCTCGAGGCGGCTCATCTCGAGCGAGAAGAAGAGCACCGGGCGGTTCGCCGTCATGGCGGCGTGGGCAGCCATGCCGAGGGCGAACGCCGTCTTGCCCATGGCGGGGCGGGCGCCCACCACGATGAGCGCCTCGGGCTGCAGCCCGGCGGTGAGCGTGTCGAGGTCGGTGTAGCCGGTGGGCGTGCCGGTGATGGAGTCGCCCCGGTCGTACATCTCCTCGATGCGGCCGAGCGTCTCGGCGAGCAGGTCGCGCAGCTCCGCGGTGCTGTCGGTGATGCGGTGCTGGGACAGGTCGTAGACCATCGACTCGGCGGTGTCGATGGTCTTGGTGACGTCGTCGGGCAGGCCGTAGCCGAGCTCGGCGATCTCGCCGGCCACGCCGATGAGGCGCCGCAGCAGGGCGTGCTCCTCGACGATGGTGGCGTAGCGCGCCGCGTTGGAGGTGGCGGGGGTGTTGGCCTGGAGGCTGAGCAGCGTGCTGGAGCCGCCGATGGCGTCGAGCAGGTCGGCGCGGCGCAGCTCGTCGGCCACGGTGACGGGGTCGACCGGCTCGCCGCGCGCGGTGAGCGTGCTCACCGCGTCGTAGACGTGGCCGTGGGCCGGCTTGTAGAAGTCGTTGGCCGTGACGAGCTCGGCGGCCGCGGCCACCGCTTCGCGCGACAGCAGCATGGCGCCGAGCAGCGACTCCTCGGCCTGGAGGTTGTGCGGGGGCACCCGACCGGCCGGGGTCGAGCCACCGCGGTTCGACGAGTTGGGGGGAGCCTGGTCGGGGGAAGCCATCGGCCTAGAGCTTGCCGGTCGTGCCCTGTGGGCAGGTAGAGGCGTAACCCTGAGAGTTGTTCACCGGTTCACCTTCGAGCCTGGGGATTCCGTGCACGGTTCGGTGGAAAACCTCTCACTCGGGTGTGGATGACGGGGCGCCGACCAGGACATCGGGGCGGATCAGGGGGCACAAGACGTGTGCTGCGCACAAGCATGTGGACGGACCCCGCGACCTGTGGACGGGTTGTGGACAACACGACGGCGCCGGGGCGCGCGCGAGGTGAACCGAGCGTGACCGCCGTCTCACGACGGGGGTGGACCGAGGATCGCGCGCCGCCACGAGCGGGGCGCGGATCCGGGTGGGGCAGCCCGACGTGGCGGGCGACCGTGGCTAGAGGGTGACGACCTCGATGGTGACGGGGAACTCCACGTCGGCGTGCAGCTTGGCGGGCACCGTGTGCGTGCCGAGCTCCTTGATGGGCTCGGCCAGCACCAACTGCTTGCGGTCGATGTCGATGCCGGTCTGCTCGACGATCGCCGTGGCGATCTCCGCGGCGCCGATGGACCCGAAGAGGCGCCCCTCGGGGCCCGACTTGGCGGACAGCTTGATGGTGGTCGGCACCAACCGGGTGGCCACCTCTTCGGCGGCACCGCGGGCGGCGGCGTCCTTGATGTCGCGCGAGCGGCGCATGGCCTGCGCCTGCGCCTCGGCACCCTTGCTGGCCTTGATGGCGTGACCCTTGGGCAACAGGAAGTTGCGGGCGTAGCCATCGGCGACGTCGACGACGTCGCCCTTCTTGCCGACCCCGTCGAGGTCGGCGCGCAGGATGAGGTGCATCAGTCGTCACCTCCGACGACGGTGTTCTCGTCGAACGAGGTGGTCTCGAAGATCTCCTCGTCGGTGTCGAGCTCGTCGCCACCGAGGGCATCGGTGCCGGGCGGCGGCGCGGTCGGGCGCGGCGGCGGACCATCGGCCCGGCCGGCACGGTCGCCGCGGTCGCGGTTGGAGCGCTGCTGCGTGATGCGGTTGGTGTAGGGCAGGAGCGCCATCTCACGGGCGTTCTTCACCGCGAGGGCGATGGCGGCCTGCTGCTGGGCGTCGTTGCCGGTGACGCGACGGGCGCGGATCTTGGCGCGGTCGGAGGTGAACCGGCGGAGCAGGTTGACGTCCTTGTAGTCGACGTACTCGACCTTCTCCTGCGTGAGGATGCTGATCTTCTTCTTGCTGCGGCGCGCGTTGTCCTTGTTCTTGCCGCGCTGCGGCTTTGCCTTGGCTGCCATCAGAAGGGCTCCTCACTGCTGTCCCAGCCACCATCGGCGGGTTCGTTGGCCACGGGCCGGGGGGCGCTTGCGCCGCCACCCTGACCGCCCGAACCGCCTTCGCGGCGTTCGTTCTTCTTCACGTCGGCGGTGGCCCAGCGCAGGCTGGGCGCCACCTCGTCGGCGACGATCTCGATCTTCGAGCGCTTCTCGCCGTTCTCGGTCTCCCACGAGCGCTGCTCGAGGCGGCCGCTGACGATGACGCGCGAGCCACGAGCGAGCGACTCGCTCACGTTCTCGGCCATCTGCGCCCAGCACTTCACGTCGAAGAAGCTGGTCTGCTCCTCCCACTCCTGGTTGGAGCGGTTCTGCCACCGGCGGTTGACGGCCAGCCCGAAGGAGGCGACCGCCTGGCCGGAGGGGGTGAAGCGCAGCTCGGGGTCACGGGTGACGTTTCCGACCACGGTAACGGTGTTGTCTGGCATCGGATCTCCTCCTCTACCCGGCCTCGGCGACCGGGGCGGCCTCGCCGAGGAGGCCGCGGCGAGCGGCCTCGTGGTCGGGGAGGCGGAGCAGCTTGTGACGGACGATCTCGTCCGCGAGGCGCAGGTTGCGCTCGAGGTCGTCGAGGGCACCCGGCTCGGCCAGGATCTCGAAGACGATGTAGTAGCCCTCGGTCTTCTTGTTGATCTCGTAGGCGAAGCGGCGCTTGCCCCACTTGTCGGTGGTGGCGACGCTGCCGCCCTTGGCCTCGACCTGGGCGGTGATCTGGTTGACCCAGCCGGACACGGCGGACTCTTCGAGGTCGCCGTCCGCGATGATCATGAGTTCGTAGGCTCGCACGGCGAGCAGTACCTCCCTGTGGACCCGGTGGCACCGGGGCCCCGCACGGTGCGGGGCAGGGTCTGATTGGACCGGTGCATGGTAGAGGAAGAAGGCCGGGTGTTCCGCATCGGGACCCATCCTGCCGAGCGGGTGTGACAGCACCCCGGCGGAATCTGGTTGGCACGACCTCCCGCGGGCAGGACGGGGGCAACCGAGCGGGGGCGACGGGTCCCCGATCCCG
>Ga0302322_100002498_pt1 | contig 15521 bp, 13 predicted proteins | sample Fen_T0_2_FD_203757 | JGI IMG/M metagenome (GOLD analysis project Ga0302322, IMG submission 203757) | Peat permafrost microbial communities from Stordalen Mire near Abisko, Sweden - Fen_T0_2 | ecosystem: Environmental > Terrestrial > Soil > Wetlands > Permafrost | place: Sweden: Abisko... | reverse complement strand
CGAGCACGGCGGTCCGGTCACTCCATCCCGGCCGCACGAGGAGCCACATCGTGATCGCCCAGAGCGCGATGGGCACGAGAAGCAGCGGGAGATAGAGGGCGGTGTTGGGCCAGCCGTGCAGTGCGTGCAGCACGTTGGCCAGGGCCGCCGCGGAATGGTTGCCCCACCAGAGTGGACGCGTGCTCGACTGGACGGTGGACTGCGCCGAGAGCGTGTTGAGCACGTTCCCCGGTCCGGCGATCAACAGCAGCACCGCGTTGGTCACCAGCGCCGGGATGACGGCCTTCCAGCGGTAGCGCCACAGCAGGAGGGCGAGCAGCACGCCCGGGTAGAGCTTCAGGTTGATGGAAACCGCCAGCGCTATCGCCGGCCACCAGGGTGAGCGCGGCAGACGCAGCATGAGCCACACGGCAAGGAGCGCGAAGAACAGCGCGTACAGGTCGATGTTGCCGCGCTCCACTTCGTACATGAAGCCGTACGATGTCATCAGCCAGAGTCCGGCCACGATGCCGATCTGCAGGGGCGTGACGCGACCCAGCAGCGCCGCGGTCCACGCGCCACGCACCGGCTCGGGCCTCAGGGCGCCGTCGGGCGGCACGGGGGGAGTGCGGATCGCCTTGCCGGCGAGCACGGCGCTGAGGACGACGCCGGCGATTGCCAGGAGGACGAGGACGACGATCTGGATCACGTGCGCCGTGGAGAAGCTGAAGAGCGTGAAGGCCCGCCCGAGGAGCAGCGTCAGAGGCGGCCAGGCGCTCTTGGCCGTGCTGAACGCCAGCGCCGGGTCGTAAAGGCCGTCACGGAAGTCGATCCCGGTCGGCTTGGCCAGCGGCAGCAGCAGTCCCCACGTGGCGCTGCCAAACCGGACCCAATACACGAGGAAGTTCCAGAAGACGGCGAAGACCGCCACCAGCCCGAGCCAGTGCGCGCCGTTCAAATACGGTCGCGCGACGCCGAACGCGGCGAGCGCTGTCACGGTGCCCACCACCGCGAGCGGGACCACCGTAGCAAGGTGCGGCAGCACCTCGAAATAGCCCCCGCCCCTCGCAAGGACGGTCAGCGTGAGGATCCAGCCGAGCACGCCGGCGACGACCCCCAGCCACGCTCCCCGCCTTCTCAAACTCACCTCAGGCACCTCCGCCCTTTGACTCCGTGGCTCCTCGGTCACTCTGTGGCACTGCGCTCCTTCGCTCGCGCGCGCCAGACCCCTGCCGCACGCGGCCGCTAGTGCGGCAATCGGATCAGCACGTCGAGAGTGGTCTCATCGGACGGCTTGCGCTGAAATGCGTACAGCGGCCGCACCAGCGACGGAGGATAGCCCAGGCCGCCGCATCCCGCCTGCAGTTGCGCGTCGCTCAGTCCCTGGGTGGACAGAAGGTGCACCGCCAGTGTCGGGACCAGGCGGTGGCGGCGATAGTAGCTGACCGTCCCCGGGGGCAGCGGAGCCATCACGTCCTCGCTGGAGAGCCAGTAGGAATTGGCGGCGATCCCGCCGTCCCAGAACAGGTAGTAGCCGCACGCCTGGTAGAAGATGAGGAGCTGGTCTCCCGGCAGGGCTTCTCGCTGCAGGTCCGCGTCGAAGTGGCGCAGCAGGGAATAGCGCTCCGGCGTCACCTTGATCCCCCACCAGGGTCCGAAATCGAAGCGCCTGCTGAGACTCCCGTACGGCACGGCCCGCTGCTGGAACTGGAACTGGAAGAGGATGGTGACCGCCAGCACGGCGGCCAGGGTGGCGAACGCGACGAAGGAGAAGCGGCTGACGGGCGACGCTTTCAGAGTCGTTGGCGCCGAGGATTCCCCAGGGTCCAACTCGGTGTGGGGACTCACGGGCTCCGGCCCCGCGAGCGCCTCGAGAGACCAGGCAAGGAAGACGCCGCTGGCCAGCACGCCGGGGAGCAGCCCGACAGGGGAGTTGGCGTACCGCGCGGCGCTCGTGAACGCGGCCATCGCGCCGGCGAGAATCGACGGCGCCCAGACCCAGTAGAGCAGCTTGGCGCCGACTTCCCTGCGCTCACGCGGCACGAAGAGATAGAGATACGGAGCGAGCAGCACGTACATGATCACGAACCCCGCGCCGTTCAGGAGGTCCCTCTGCCCGGCGAGCCACAGCGCCACGGGCAGCAGCACCAGCAGGCTCCTTCCCAGGCGCGGCCACCTCACGAAGACGAGGTAGACGAGAAGCGCCGCCACGACGAGATACGGCCGCGACCAGGTCAGCCGCCAGAAGCCCTGGACGACCTCGACGGCCTTGGCCGCGCCGCCGAGCTGCCCCCCCGCCCGCGCGACGTCCATGCTGTAGGCCCAGCAGCGCTCGAGGTTCCGCACACCAAAGCTCAGGAACAGGGCGGCGAAGGGCACGAGCACGGCCACGCCGCCGAGGACCCAGTAGCTGAGCGCCCTCCAGGCGTCGTGGCCGGTCGGAGGGCCGGCCCGATCCGGCGGCCGGGCGAAGGCGAACTCGGCGATCATGGCCACGGAGCGACGTCCCATCGCGAACGCGAGGAAGATCGCGTAGAACGGCATGATGAAGAGGAACGTCGGATAGGCGATGGTGGCCAGCGCGAAGGCCGCGCCCGAGGCCAGCGCCCACGGCCGCACCGGTCGGCCGAGCACCAGCGGGAGACCCAGCGCGGTGCCGAGGGCAAGGAACGCTGCACCCATCGTGTTGTAGCTCAGCTGGGGTGTCTGCCAGAAGATGAACGTGACCAGCACCGCTCCGACCAGAAGCGCGAGCTGCCAGCGCAGTATCTTCCGCATCACCAGGAACGCCGCGAGCGCTACGACGACCATGAGCAGCAGGTACAGGTGCCTGTCGTAGAGGACGAGGCCGGTCGCGTCGTTGTGGCGGACAAGCGCGAAGAGCTTGACGAACGGATACTCGAGGACACCGCTGACCTGGGCGATGTTCTGCTCGTTGACGAAGGGCCTGTCGCCCAGCGCCCAGCGCCAGGGCACCAGCACGTAGTAGCTCTCATCCTGAAGGTCCATGCCGACGAACAGCCTTCGCCAGGTCAGGAAGAGGGCCACAGCCGCGACGGCCGCCGTGGCGAGGCTCAAGAGCACGGGCGCCGAGAGCCGCCGCCCGCGCGACGACGGCTTCGCTCCGGCCTCAGTCAAAGTTGATGCGCTCCTTCTCCACGACGAGCGGCCGGTTGTAGACCTGTGTGTGGATGGAGAGGATGTACTCCCCGAGGACGCCGATGAAGAACAGCTGCACGCTGCCGAAGAAGTAGATGCCGATCAGCAGGGGCGCCAGACCGAGGTTGAACTGGCTCCAGAACGCAAGCTTGAGCACCAGGAACACGAGCGCGACGAGAAGGGCGACGATCGAGAGCACGAACCCTGCCATCGTCGCCAGGCGCAGCGGCACCTTGGAGTGGTTCGTCAAGCCGAGCATCGCCATGTCGTACAGGCTGTAGAAGTTGTTCTTGGTGATCCCGCGCGACCGCTTCGGCTGCACGTAGGGGATCTCGCAGCGCTCGTAGCCCAGGTCGCAGATGAGGCCCCTGAAGTACGGATAGGGGTCGTCGATCTCCCGCAGCTTGTCCATCACGACCCGGTCGTACAGGCCGAAGCCGGTGAAGTTCTCTATCAAGGGGACGTCGCTGAGCCTCCCGAGCACCCGGTAGTACAGCGTGCGCATGAAGAACATGGACTTGCGCTCGAGGCTCTCCTTCTTCACGCCGACGACGACCTTGTAGCCCTCTTCCCAGCGGGCCACGAACTCACGGATGAGCTCGGGCGGGTCCTGCAGGTCGGCGACGATGCTGATCACGGCGTCGCCGTCCGCCGCCAGGAGGCCGTGGAACGGCGAACGGATGTGGCCGAAGTTGCGCGTGTTCACGATGACCTTGGCGCGGTCGTCCTCCGCGCAGATCCCGCGCAGGATCTCGACGGTCCGATCACCGGACGCATTGTCGATGAACAGGTGCTCGTAGGTGTACAGGTCGCCGTCGCGAGGCGGCAGAGACTCCATCACCGCACGCACGAGGCGATAGACGTCCGCGATGTTCTGCTCCTCGTTGTAGCACGCTGTGACGACGCTCAGATGTGGCATGGCGGTCGGTCTCCTGTCGCGCTTGGTCGGCGTCCTCGACTAGTTTGGCGTCGGCGTGGCCGGACCTGCCCGGCGCGCCACGGTGATCACATTGCCGAGCTTCAGCCCGAGGGTCGGGCGTCGGACGTCCGGGATCCAGTCGTGCGGCAGGCCGGCCGCAGAAAGGCCGTGCTTGGCGAGGTACGCTGTGGGAAAGTCGTTCCTCGTCTTCTCCTGTGTCACGACCTCGAGCCCTGCTCGTTGAAGAGCTCCAGCGAGCGTGCCGGGACGGTACAGCTGCGGGTGCTGCAGGCAGTACGGCAGCCAGCGGCTGCCGAGCGCACGCGCCATGAGCGACGACTCGTCATGAGTGACGACCGCCAGGGCGCCGCCGGGCGCGAGCTTCGGGACGAGGCGTCCGAGCAGGTCCCGGGGGTCGAGCACATGATCGAGCACGTGGATCATCGCCGCCGTGCCGACGCTGCCGTCGGGCACGTCGGCATAGTCCTCCATCTCCGCCGACAGGCGACAGCGACCGGCGCCGAGCCGCTCTTCCAGGATCGGCCAGACCGCCCGGTTCGGCTCGAAGAGGTACAGGATCGCGGCGTCGCGACCGTGCACGGCCTGCTCCGTCAGGAGCCCGATGTCCGGGCCGAGCTCCAGGTAGTCGCCCCCGAGGGGAGCGCTGCGCCGCAGGATGGCCGCGTAGCGGCCCTGGGTGCGGCGCAGCGCGCTCTCGTCGACTCCCGCGGTGTTGTCCGGCATGTCCGCGTACAGCTCCTCCAGCTGCCGCGCGCTGAAGTAGACGGGGCAGTACACCTGACCACACTCGGCGCAGCGGCCGTAGGGGAAGAAGACGCGCTCCTGGAAGAACCCGTGCCAGTGCCGCCGCAGCTCGTCGAACGGCAGGCCAAGCGCCGAGGGATGCGAGACCACGGCGCTGTGAGAAAGCGAATCGGCGCCGCACGATGGGCAGGCGCGCCGCGGATACTCACCCACGCGACCCACCGCCTCGGAAGCTGAAGTGCTTGTGCCCGAAGTAGCTCAGCACGACGATCACGAACGTGAAGAGCCCCTGCACGACGTAGGCGTTCCAGGGCAGGAGGCGCAGGGCGACGGGCAGCACGACGAGGTTCGCCGCGAGCGTCACCAGGTAGACCGAGGTGAACCGCGGCAGCTCACGCTTCATGCTGCCGGTGCTTCGGAACACGATGAATCGATAGCCGACGTACGCATTCGCGATCGACAGCACATACGAGATCACCAGGATGACGTCCACATGCACGTGAGCATGAAGCAGATAGTAGAGAAGCGCGAACACCGCGTACCCGAACAGCGTGTTCCAGGCGCCGACCAGCACGTAGGCGATGGGCTCCCTGTAGCGCCCCGTGACACGCCGTGCTTGAGCGGCCATGCTCACCACCGCTCGAGACCGGCGAGAGCGGTCAGGGCTTCGTCCTCGCCGAGGTCGTCGACCCGGAGCATGCGGAAGTCGTCGCCGCACATGACCAGGGCGAGCCCCGCGCCGGTCCGCTTCTTGTCGTGGCGCATCGCCTCCACGACTGCTTCCATCCCGGCAGCATCGAGACTCGGGTGCACGTTGAGCGAGGGCAGGAAGAGGCGTGTCTCGAGCTCCTCCCGGAGCCTCGCGCCGATCAGCCCGCGCCTCTCGGCGACCGCCTCGGCGAGCAACATCCCCAGCACGACCGCCTGCCCGTGCGGCACGGCGAACGCCGTCGCCGCCTCGATAGCGTGGCCGAAGCAATGGCCGTAGTTGAGGAGGTTGCGGCGGCCGCGGTCGAACTCGTCGTCCTCGATGAACGGCTTCTTGATCCGCAGGCTGTCAGCCACCGCGGCGCGAAGGACCGTGTCGTCGCGCTCAAGGAGGAGCGACATGGCCTCTTCCAGCCGTCGGGCCGGCGTGGCCCCGCCGATCACGTGCAGCTTCACGACCTCGCCGAGACCGCTGAAGTAGTCCTCCCGCGAGAGCGTCGCGAGGAACCGGGGATCGACGATGACGCTGTCGGGCGGGTACATGGTGCCGACGAGGTTCTTGTAGCGCCCGTGATTCAACGAGGTCTTGGCGCCGATGCAGCTGTCCCCCTGCGCCAGCAGCGTCGTCGGCGCGAAGACCCAGCGCACGCCGCGATAGAGGGTCGAGACGGCGAACCCCGTGAGGTCCTGAGTGATCCCACCGCCGGCCGAGAGGACGGTGCCGTTGCGGCGGAGCCCACGCTCGAGCAGCCGGTCGTAGAGCCACTCGACCGTGGCCAGCGTCTTGCGCTCTTCGTCGACCTGCAGCAGGACCGGATCGGCCACTCCGGCGAGGACTCCCTTGCGGTGCAGGCGCCAGACCGTCTCGTCCACGATCGTGACGGCCGCCTCCGCAGCCGTCTCCGCCGCCCAGCGGTCGCCACGGACCTTCACGGTGTAGTCGCGCAGCCGCGACGCGATCTGGAGCGGCACCGTCATCGTCCGTCGCGGCTGCGCCGATTCAGGCACACGTGAACCCGCCATCGCACACGACGACCTGGCCGGTGACGTACGAGTTGCGCTCCGAACAGAGGAACACGGCCAGTTCGGCCACTTCATCGGGCGTGGCGAGCCGCCGCAAGGGGATCGCGGCGGCGATGCGCTCGATCTCCTCGGGCGTGTTGTTCTGCCGGGTGAGGTCCGTGGCCACGTATCCGGGCGCGACGGCGTTGGCGAGGACATCCGGCGCGTACTCGAGCGCCAGCGAACGTGTCATCCCCTCGAGCCCCGCCTTGCTGGCGGCGTACACCACCCGTCCCTTGCGGCCGACGAGCGCCCACACAGAGCTCACGCTGAGGATCCGGCCGTAGCCGCGCGCGGCCATGCCGGGGGCAAGGCCGCGGACAAGGCGCAGCGGGGCGGCCAGGTTCACCTCGAGGGTCTCATCGAGCACCCGGTCATCGGTCTCCCGGAGTGGCCGCGGCCAGTTCACGCCGGCGCAGTTCACGAGGATGTCGGCGCCGGCGGAGAGGCCGTCGAGGTAGCCACGCACCGAGCCGGCGTCGGCGAGGTCGAGCTCCTCCCGCGACGGCGCCAGCACCTTGGCGCCGTGCCGGGTGAAGTTCTCGGCGATCGCCGCGCCGATGCCGCGGGGAGCAGTGCGGCCCCTCACGCGTAGCTACCTCCCGCGCGCTCGATGAGATGGTCGTAGCGGCTTTGCAGCATGTCGATACGCGCGTGATCCTCCTCGAAGATCGCGCCGTAGAAGTCGCGCTTGTTCTTGAGCCACATGAGCTCGAAACCGACCGCCTTGAGGATGCCCGCCTCCGCGTCGCCGTCGAGCGCGCCGGGACAGGCGAAAACGACCTTGCGCGTCTCGTACCGATCCAGCAGGCCGTCGGGCAGGTCGCGCATGAAGTCGAGCGCCTCTTTGCCGACTCCACCGCCGACGGCGCACTCCAGGCCGCGCGCCTTCGCCTTCGTGAAGAGGTCGGTCGCGATCGCCAGGATCTCGGGCTGGTTGATGTCTTCCCGCGTCAGCCCCAGAGAGCCGCACATGTCCACGCGGCCGAGAACGATGCCGTCCAGCTCGGTCACCTCCGGCAGCTCGAGCATCTCGTCGAAGTTCTTCACGCCGGTGACGGTCTCGATGTTGACGCAGAACTGCACCTCGGAGCGCTCCGCTTCCGGATACGCCATCTTTACGGCGGCGACGAACTTGTGCAGCGCCCACGGAGACTCGACCATGGGCCCGACCATCCGCTCGACGCCGATCACGCGCGACTCGTACATGTCGCGTACGGCCTCGCAGCCCCCGACCTTCATGGTGAGTCCGAGACCGGCTGCGCTGACGACTTCCTTGAGGCGCAGGGCTTCTTCAAGCCGCGTACCTTCGGCCTCGAACTCCGCCTTGACGCCATCCACATTGTGGTTCTCGCGCAGGTCCTGGAGTTGCTCGACCATGCGCCGCTCGCGTTCGTTCACGGACCCGCCTCCTCTGTGTCTCGGTACAAAGGCACCAGCATGTTGTCGGCCAGTTCCGCCCGGTCCAGAAGGGGATGCATGTCCTCCAGGGGGTTGCTGACCATGCGGCCGTCCGGGAGCTTCATCCCGGCGACCTTGGGCGAGAACACCTGCATCGGATCCATGGTCACGACGCACAGCTGCGGGCCGTCCCCTTCGAGTGTGGCGACGATGGCAGCGTCAAGATCCTCGTGCCGGCCGACGCGCCGGGCGGGAATGCCGTAGGCGCCGGCGATCGCGCTCATGTCGGGCAGGCTCACGCCGCTCCCACGATCCGCTCCCACGTAGCGCCCTCCGAACAGGTTGTCCTGGGTCTGGCGCATCGACAGGTAGCCCTGGTTGTCGAAGATGAACATCTTGACGGGCAGGTGATGGTGCACGATCGTCTGCAGCTCCTGCAGGTTCATCTGCACGCTGCCGTCGCCGGCGAGGCAGATGACCGGGCGCCCCACGGCCACGCAGGCGCCGATGGCGGCCGGAAGGTCGTAGCCCATGGACGCCGTGCCGGAGCTGCAGATGAGCCGCGCCCCTCGCGGGACGCGCAGGGCCTGGTTCGAGATCACGACGGCCCCGCCGTTGGCGGTGACGACGACGGCCTCTTCGTCCAGGTGGCGTGACAGGACGTCGACGAACACATAGGGGTTGACGGGTTCTTCGTCCCGCCGGTACTCGGGCAGGACCACGGGGTACCGGCGCTTGCGTTCCTGGCACCAGGCGAGCCACTCGGCGCGCGACGGCAGCGGCCGTGCGCCGAGCGCGGCGTCGAGCTCCTCGAGGAAGCAGCCGACATCGGCGTGCACCGCCAGGTCCGGCGTGATGGTCGGCTTCTGGAGCTCGACCGGATCGATGTCGACGACAGCCAGGTACGCCTCGCGCGCGAACGCGGCGAACTCGTAGCCGATCTGACGGATGTTCAGACGACAGCCGAGGCTCACGACGACATCCGCGTTCTGCAGCGCGAAGTTGCCGGCGCGGTCGCCGATGCTGCCCGGGCGCCCGATGAACAGCGGATGGTCCTCCCAGAGCACGTCGATCGCGTTCCACGCGGTCAGGAGCGGCGCGCCGAGACGCTCGGCTACGCTCAGGAAGCGCGGGATCGCGTGGCCGATGCGCACGCCGCTCCCGGCAAGCAGAACCGGGCGCTCGGCCGCGGCGAGTCGCTCCGCGAGCTCCGCGGCCTGGACCCTCGCGCGCGCCTGATCGAAGCTGCCATCGTCGTCTCCGGGGTACGGTTCGAGATCGTCCTCCTCGACGAGCATCCCCTGCACGTCGACCGGGACGTCGAGCCACACCGGCCCTGGACGTCCGGAGACCGCGAGGTGCAGACATTTCTCGAGCTCGTACCGCACCCTCTCGGGGCGGGTGAGCATGACGGCGTACTTGGTGATCGGCGTGACGATGGCGACGATGTCCGCCTCCTGGTCGCCGAGCTGGCGCAGCGGCAGGCCGGTGCTGGCGACGGTGGTGTCCCTGCGCACCTGTCCGGACACGTAGAGGACGGGCACCGAGTCGTGCCACTGACCGAGGACGCCCGTGATCGCGTTCGTGCCGCCCGGGCCGCTCGTCACCACGGCGACGCCGAGGCCCCCGGTCGCCCGCGCGTATCCCTCGGCGGCGAGCGCACAGGCCTGTTCGTGATGGTTGCACACATAGCGCAGGCGCTCACACCGACCGATGGCGTCGTCCAGATGCATCGCGCCGCCACCGGTGATCAGGAACACCGTTCCCACACCGGCCCCGGCGATGCGCCGCGCGATGTAGTCGGCGATTCTCACCTGCGTCATGGGCGGTCTCCCCCCTGCCGTGGACTCATCTGTCCACCAGTAGCCGTTCGTATGCGATCGCGTCCCTGCGCGCCGCGTACCACTCGTAGAGCCGCTCGACCGCTGTGCCTGTGGGCGTGAAGCGCAGGCCGGGAATCTCCTCCGAGAGCCGCCGGTTGTCCCCGGTGTACTCCAGCCCGACACCCTCCTTGGCGACACGGACGGGCAAGTCCTTCCCCGAGACGGCGACGACCAGCTTCGCGAGGTCGCGAAGACTCTCGACGGCGTCCGGAGTCACGTTATAGGCCCGTCCCGCCGCGCCTCCCTCCAGGAAGTGCGCCAGGACCGGCATCAGGTCGTCCACGTAGAGGTAGCTGAACCGCCGGTCCTGACGCAGGGTCACGGGCAGGTCGAAGAGCGTCTTGCAGATCGCATTGCTGATGAAGCGGATCGCGTAGTCTTCGTGCGGACCGAACACGCCAAAGGGGCGCAACTCCACGATGCGCTCGTCATCTCGGGCCAGCCCGGCCAGGACATAGCGGGAGAAGCCGTGCTCGTCGGCGGGCACGACCCGGCCCTCCGCCGACTCGGTCGCGCGCGCCACGTCTCCCTGGGTGCCGTAGACGGCGCCGGAGCTCAAGTACAGCAGGCGGCCCCAGTCGTCGCGACAGCGCAGGAGGTTGGTGAACATCCTCAGGTTGATCTCGAGCTGCCGGCTCGGATCCGCCGCGTTGCGGTGACCGGGGCGGACGGCGGCGTGGATGACCGCGTCCACCGGGCACCGATGGAGCCACGCAGCCACCGATCCGGCATCGCCGACGTCGAGTTCGGCGTGCGACGGCGCCAAGATCTCGTAGGCCCCCCCAAGTTGCTCGATGATGCAGCGGCCGATGAAGCCGCTGCCGCCGGTGAGAAGGATCCTCACACGCCACCCCTGTCTTCGACACGGCGCCAGCGCGCGTCCTCGTCGCCGCTCCACACCAGAAGGGACCGCCAGCTCAGCCTGCGATCTCCAGCGCCCACCAGCGGAACGATCAGGAGCGCTCCGAGACACGTTCCGTACAGGAGGACGGACACCCCGACGTCAAGACGAAAGCCCGAGAAGACGAAGTAGTAGTACGCGGCCGGCGCCAGGCACACCGCGAGCAGCCAGACGGTGGCGCGCGACGCCCGGCAAGGGACCGCGGTGCACACGATGACGGCGAGCGGAAAATACAGGTGGAGCAGTGTGTAGTCGAAGCTCTCGAACGGCAGGACGAGGGTCGCCGCCACGAGGACCGTGACCTTTCGCCACGGCTCCAGATCGCGCGACAAGACATTGTACGCGACGAGGGCGAACAGCAACGCGGCGATGGCGAAGTACCCTGTGGTGAGATGCGGCAGGCTGGAGATCGAGTACCCGGTGAGCCGGTTCAGCACCTGGACGACGCTCCACAACGTGTGCGCATGCTGGATGTCCAAGGCGCCCCTGAGCCCCCCGCCCCGAGCAGAGAGCGTGGTCATGGTATTACGCAGGACCTCCACTGCCGAATACCCGGACGTGGCCGCCAGCGCGGCCGCGGCGAGCAGGGTGCTCGCGACTGCGCCGGCGAAAGCGAGGACCGCCTGACGCACATTCCTGTCGCTGAGCAGCAGCACGAGAAGCGTCACCCAGTAGTACTTGCCTGCGATGGCCAGCGCCAGGGGAATCCACGCCCACCTCGACCCGCGGGCGTAGTACAGCCAGAAGAACAGCGCGAGAAGGATGAAGATGACCATCTCGAGGTTGCCCCGGTCAAGGACGAACAGCACCGGATACGAGAGCAGGACGAGGATCGCCGTGGTCTGGGCGCGTGACGACCACGCCTCGTCCGACGCAGTGATCCAGCGCCAGACGATGCTCACCAGCACTCCCAGAAACACCGCCACAACCGCGGCGAACGCCACACTGGCAGGGACCGCCGTCATGGCCGTCATCAGCAGGTGGAGGACCGGGGAGTAGACCATGCTGCCGGAGGACCCGGGATGGAACTTCTGCGCCTCGACGTACGGCAGGTAGAAGTCGTTGAAATGCCACGTGGGATTGACCAGGAAGGTATCCCACGGATATCCCGCATGGAAGTACGCACGGGCGACGTAATGAAAGGCGATCGCCAACGGGGTCGCGATGACCAGCACCAGCGCGACAAGCCCCGTGAGGCGCCCATGGGCAGGATGATTGGCTCCCGAGGAAAGGAGCGGGACGCGCGGCGTCGTTCTCGAGCCTGTGGTCGCCAGGCGCAGCGTCAGGCTCACGATCCGCCCGCCGCCCAAGGCATCGCGAGGGTCCGCGCGCCGGCCTCGTACCGGGCGATCTGCTCTCTCGTCGTCGCGGCCACGGCCGCAGCGGTCGTCGCGCCCGAATAGAACGCCGTGTACCACGCAGCGGTGGCGGCTACAGCCTCGTCCAGACTCCAGATGGCGCGCCAGCCGAGCCGGCGTCGCGCCTTCGCTGGATCCAGGACCAGGACCGCCGCCTCGTGGGGGGCTTCGTCCTGCCCTCCGACGACGCTCCAGCTGCCCCGACCCCACGCGTTGATAAACTCGTTCACCACGACGCGCGTGCTGGCCACGCCGGAGACGTCGGGGCCGAAGTTCCAGGGCCCGGCGAACCCTGAAGCGCCATCGCCGGCCCCCATCCTCGCTCCCAGCCACAGATAGCCGGCCAGCGGCTCGAGCACGTGTTGCCACGGCCGCACGGCGTCCGGGTTGCGCACACCCACGGGCCTGCCGGCCGCGAGCGCCCGCACGCAGTCCGGGACGAGCCGGTCGGGGGCCCAGTCGCCGCCGCCGATGACATTGCCGGCGCGGACCGTAGCCACGCGCGCCGGCCCGGCCGAGAAGAAGCTGGCGCCGTACGCCGCACTCACCAGCTCGGCGCAGCCCTTGCTCGCGCTGTACGGGTCGCGGCCACCCATCGGGTCGTCCTCCACGTGGGCGCGGCCATCCTCGAGATTCCTGTAGCACTTGTCGCTCGTGACGACGATCGCGGCAGCCACCGAGTCGCAGGCGCGCAGGGCCTGGAGCACATTGACCGTCCCCATCACGTTCGTCTCGAACGTCTCCCGAGGCTCCTGATAGCTCTGCCGCACGAGTGGCTGCGCGGCCAGGTGGAAGACCACGTCCGGCCTGGAAGCTACCAGCTCCGCGGAGAGGCGCCCAAAGTCGCGCACGTCGGCGACCACGTGACGGACCAGCCCGCCGAGGTCGAGGGCCTCGAAGAGACTCGGATCGGTCGGCGGATCGAGTGCGTAGCCCGTGACCTCAGCGCCAAGCTGCGTCAGCCAGTAGCTGAGCCACGATCCTTTGAACCCCGTGTGGCCGGTGACGAAGACTCGCCGGCCCGCATAGAAGCCGCCGAACATCACCAGGTCTTCCATGGCGCGCGCCCGGAGAGCCACAGGTCCTCCAGGATGCGCTTGTCGCGCAAGGTGTCCATCGGCTGCCAGAAGCCCCGGTGCTGGTGCGCGCAGAGCTGGCCGGACTGCGCCAGCCGCTCGAGCGGCTCGCGCTCGAAGGCAGTGCCATCGCTGTCGATCACGTCGAGCACGCCCGGCTCGAGGACGAAGAAGCCTCCGTTCATCCACGCGCCGTCCCCGTGCGGCTTCTCCACAAAGGAACGCACGGTCAGTCCGTCGTCTCCGAGGTCGAGCGAGCCGAAGCGGCCCGGGGGCTGCACCGCGGTGACGGTCGCGAGGCGGCCCTCCTGCTCGTGAAAGCGGAGGAGGGCGCCGAGGTCCACGTCGGCGACGCCGTCGCCGTACGTCATCATGAACGTCTCGTCCGCGACGTACGGCGCGACCCTCTTGAGGCGCCCGCCGGTCTGCGTGTCGGCGCCGGTGTCCACCAGCGTCACTCGCCACGGCTCCACCGTGTTCTGATGGACCTCCATGCACTGCCCCTGCAGGTCGAACGTCACGTCCGAGTTGTGCAGGAAGTAGTTGGCGAAGTACTCCTTGATGACGTAGCCCTTGTAGCCGAGGCACACGACGAAGTCGGTGAAGCCCTGCTCACCGTAGATCTTCATGATGTGCCAGAGGATCGGGTGCTCCCCGATCTCCGCCATCGGCTTGGGCTTCACCTGGGTCTCTTCGGACAGGCGCGTGCCCAGCCCGCCGGCAAGGATGACGACTTTCATGCGGCCTCCACTTGACTCAGCTCAGCTCTCTTATCGGCACGCGGGAGCACATCCGTAGCCCAAATGGGCAACTGGGGTGTGATTCTACGTCCGGGCTCCGGAACCTAGGACCCGGGCGGGCCTCAGAAGCCCAGAACGAGGGTGAGCACGAAGTAGGCGGCCACCGACACGAAGATGAGCGCGTCGAAGCGGTCGAGCACGCTCCCGTGGCCGGGGATGCGCCGGCCGCGATCCTTCTCCTCGACGAAGCGCATCATCATCGATGGGACGCACAGCAGCTCCGCCGGATCCACGTCGGCGACTCCGTCGCCGCAGGTCATCACGAACGTGTCGTCGTCGACGCATGGTGCGATGCACTTGAGGCGCCTGTGGAGTCCCGTGGCACGAACGGGCAATCACGGGTTGATTCGAGGCCGGAGCCCGCGACTCCAGGCTGCGATCGCAGTCAGGAGACCCAGGAGAACAGGGCGAAGGATGCGCTGAGCCAGGCGAGCAGGAGCACGGACGCCCCGAGAAGGGTCCACCGGACGAGCGGCATCCGAGCCGTGAGCAGTGCCGCGCCGATGAAGAGGGGAAAGCCGACCAGAAGAAAGCGGGGGTATGAGAGCAGCGCCTGGTTGCGCGCAGGCGAGAAGAGCGGCACAAGCACGACCACCAGAGCCCAGACGTTGTAGGCAGCCGGCAGCCGCCGCCACGAGGCTGCCAGCACCGTCACCGCCGCTACGAATGCGACGAACGGAAGCAGCACCATGGCATACATCCACTGGCCGTCGCCGCCGGGCCCCATCCATGCCCTCGTCACGGGCCAGTGCTGCACGGTCGAGTGCACGGCGTGGCCGAACTGCCCGACCGCGCGCCACACCGTCAGTGGCGGCAGCGTCAGCGACCTGCCCCACGCGTCCTGCACGGTGAGGAACGCGAACGGGTCGCCGAAGCGGGACCAGAGCTTCGCCATGTAGAGCGCGAGGCCGGCAGGTACCACCGCCAGCCATGCGAGACGGGCGTCGTCCGGCCACATGAAGTGGACGCGCTTCCAGGACCACCCACGCTGCTCGGCATAGACAAACAGCAGTGGCAAGCAGACGAGCACGCCGATGTTGCGCGTGAGCGCCGCCAGTGCCCCTACCACGCACGCACCCACCCACATGCGCCGCTCGGCCAGCGACAGCGATCCGACGACCAGCAGCAGCAAGAGCGATTCCGAGTACACGACCCCGAAGTACAAGCTCGCCGGGCAAAGAGAAATGAACGCCACCGTCCACGCCGCCGTCTGTTCCCGGAACCGCGCCGCCGTCATCCTGTACACGATCACCATGGCGATCGCGGCGCACACGAGGGAGACGAGCACCCCGGCGACGGCGACACTGCCGGTGACGGCCGACGCCGCCCGAAGCAGGTACGAGTACGCGGGGAGGAACGCCGCGCTCTGCGGGTCCTGGTAGCCGTGCCTCGCGATCGTCGCGTACCACGACCCGTCCCAAGCGATCCAAGGGTCGAACAGCCGTCCCAGCGGGCCGCTGACCAAATATGACGGATCGACGCCCGACCAGCGGCCGCCGGACGGCGGCCG
>Ga0302322_100002497_pt1 | contig 15522 bp, 15 predicted proteins | sample Fen_T0_2_FD_203757 | JGI IMG/M metagenome (GOLD analysis project Ga0302322, IMG submission 203757) | Peat permafrost microbial communities from Stordalen Mire near Abisko, Sweden - Fen_T0_2 | ecosystem: Environmental > Terrestrial > Soil > Wetlands > Permafrost | place: Sweden: Abisko... | reverse complement strand
ATCCCGTCATGCTAGTCGGCGAAGGTCATGAGCCCCATTTTTTGGGCATTTTTATACTCATAATGTCTATTATCGGGTATCAAATAACCCTTTTTGCCGAGTTCCTTTTGACATCAGAATAACTCATTGAGTAGAATGTTACCCGTAAAGTAGCTTTATGAGTACCGCAATGGCGACCACAACAATCCCGCTGGAGGTTACGTCCGCAACGCAGCGATTGGGCGAAAACGTCCGGCTCGCCCGCGTCCGCCGTCGCCTGAGCCAAGAAGAACTCGCTCTAGCCTGCGGCATCACCCGCAAAACCCTGTACGCCCTCGAGAAAGGCACATCGGGCGCATCCGTCGCCACAGCCTTTACCGTGCTCTGGAAGCTCGGCCTGCTCAGCACGGCGGCGGCACTTGCCGACCCCGATGCCGACGAGCACGGGAAGATTCTGGAAGCCGCCCGCAGGCCCAAGCGCGTACGTAACCCAGTCGACAGCGACAGCGACAACGACTTCTGACCCATGGCCAACGACGAACAAGCTTGCTACGTCTACATCCAGCTTCCAGGGACGATGGAGACGGTGCCCTGCGCGTCGCTCAAGGTTCGTACCGTCGGAGCAGGCGCCTTCGAAGGCACCCTCACGTACGGCAAGCGGTATCTCGCACGGCCTGAGGTGGTGGCCTTGGACCCTTTCCACCTGCCCCTGGCGACGCGCCCTCAGAAGTTCACGAAGCTCAAGGGCATCCCCGGTGCCGTTCGGGACGCCAGCCCGGATGCGTGGGGCCGTCGAGTCATCCAGGCCAAGCTGCAGCGGCCGGAAGCGGACATCCAGGAAGTGGACTACCTGCTCAATGGGCCGGACGATGGCGCCGGCAATTTGAGCTTCGGGCGAACCGCGACGCCGCCCGCTCCGCGGCGCCCCTTCAATCGCACGCATCAGTTGCCTGCCCTCATCGAAGCCGCCGAGAAGTTGGAAGAGGACGGACGGCTTCCACACGAGGTCCTTGAGGAACTCGAACCCGGCACGAGTATGGGCGGTGCAAGACCCAAGGTGACGGTCGAGGACGACCACAAAATCTGGTTGGCCAAGCTGCCCGAGAAGGCCGACCGGCACAACATGCAGCGAATCGAGTACGCGACGCTGGAGCTGGCTCGCGCTGCCGGCCTTCGCGTCTGCGGAACGCGCCTCGAGCAAGTCGGGGCTCGCGACGCGCTGATGCTCGACCGCTTCGACCGCGAATGGAATCCGGACGCCAACGCCTACTGGCGCTACGGGCTCGTGTCGGGCCTGACGGTGATTGACGCCGAAGATGGCTATCTCGGTCGCGAGCGCTGGTCGTACCCACTGCTCGCAGATGAACTTCGCCGCTGGTCAGTCAAAGGCAACGACGACCGTCGTGAGCTCTTCCTTCGCATGACGTTCAACGCCATGGTTACCAACAACGACGACCATCCTCGAAATCACGCCCTGTTACAGACGCGGGGTGGCTGGAGGCTTTCCCCCGCCTACGACATCCTGCCCGTTCCCATGGTCTCGGTCGAGCGACGGGACCTGGCTTTGGAGGTTGGTAGGTTCGGCCGAGCCGCGAGCCTGTACAACATCCTTTCGCACTGCAATGCTTTCGGCCTCTCGAGGGACGAAGCTAAGGCATTGATTGACAGCATGCTCAACGTCGTCCGCGGTTGGCGCGAGTTCTTCATCCAACAAGGCGTCGAGCAGCGCAGTGTCGAGATGCTTGAGCAGGCGATGCTCCCGCCTTCCTTCTTCCGCGACACTCCGCCAGACGCCGTCTGAGCTGTGCAATACCGCATGCGCAGGAGATGAGTATGCAAGCCGGACCGCCCGCAGGACTTCAGCTGCCCGAAATCCCTCGCTACACGAAGTCCCTAGGCCATCTCCAAAAGGACTTCAATGCAAAAGTACTTCCACATCGAAGAGGCGACGCAATTCATGCGCAACGCCCGCATGGGCGGCATCCTGACACCAGACCAGTTGCGTACGGAGCTTCGCCGCGTCACGCAGCGCCCGGCCATCGGCAGCTACGCAGTCGAAGCGTCGGTGCCGAACTGGCTCGTCGAATAGCTCGACCCGAACCAGCAATTGGCACACTACTACGTCGTCTTCCCGACGCTCGACCGTCTGGACACGGTGCTGCTCGCCACGATGCAATTCGCGAACGTGCAGCTGCGATGCGTCATGCAACTCAGCGACCCGCTCGCGAAAGCGTTCCTGACCGATGCGCTCAACGAGAAGGTGTTCACGCTGCTGTTCAGCATCGAGAACACGCGTCAATGTGCTGTTATGAGCGTGGCCTCGAACTTGTAATGGCCCACGGCCATGCGGATCAGTGGGTCCAGCTCGGTCTGGTTGTACAGAAAGCGCTCCCAATTGGCGAGCATGTCGCGCAGGCTCGCTTCGCCCTCGGGCGGGGTGTAGATCACCTCACCGGTGCGGTCGTTGATGAGCTGCGTGCGCCGGATGTCCATGTCCACGCCCTTCAGGGTGCGGCAGACATCCACGGCGGTGGCGGTGCACAGTGGCCGGTCTTTCAACGACTGGTAGCCGCGGTGCAAGGCGGTGCGATAGCGCAGCGCTTCCTTGGTCGCAGCGTCGGCGTTGTCTTGGCCCTGCGCGGGGGGGGGCTTTGGGCGTATTGGAAGAGCTGGTCGGTGGTGGTGACGATGTTCTCGATCTCCGAGCTGTCCTTGGCTTCCAGCAGCGGGATGGTGTTGATGAGCATCGCCTGGTTGGGGATGAGCTCGGCGGCCTGCTTCAGCTCGGCCAGGGCGGCGCGGGCCTCGATGCAGGCCTTCAGCACGGCACGGCTTTCCAGCTCGCACGCCGGGGGCAGCGCTGGCAGTCGGTTGTGCGGCAGTTCAGGGCGCAACGGCGATTCGTGGTCTGTCATGATGCAATAGTTCCACTTTGGCGACACGTTTACAGCACATGTCGCTGCGGGCGACACGTCAACCTGACATGTCGATGTTTTCTTAGTTTGCCGAAATGATGCGGACAACATGGTCGCCACGGCAACAAGTTCCCGCCGTCATGTCGCAAAAATATCGCTTCTAGAACACGAGACGGCGCCCCAGGAAAGTACGAACAGGCACTGGTTGCGGCTGGTCAGATATGACCAATGGGCGGGCAGGCTCTCCCGGTCCGGTTTTGGGTCGCACACCGCCAACCGGCCTTGGTGCGCAACCGCCGATGAAGGTAGCGCAGCAGACCTCCGCCGATTCGCCACATTTCAGGTCAAAGTCATCGCTCCCGGGCACACCTGCAGCGCCTAGAGTTCTCCTCAGACGCATCCCAGGAGCCGCCTGATGAGCCAGACGCAGATCCAGCCGCAACCGACCGCCGCTGACGTGCAGCCCGCCGTATTCGTCCGCATGGCTGCCGTCGTGCGCATGACCGGACTCGGCCGGTCGACGATCTACCGGCTCATGGCCGAGGACAAGTTCCCATCACCGGTTCGCCTCGCCAAACGGGCCGTTGCGTGGCGCCGCATCGACCTCGAACAGTGGAGCGCCGGCCGGCCTACGGTGTCGCACTGACACCCTGGCACGAGAGAACCGCTCCCACTCGCCGCGGGCTACGCCAACATCAACAGCTTCATCACCGCGCCGATCACCAGCATCGCGCCCAGCACCTTGCCCCAGCGCCAGGTCGTGAACCAATAGCGGTGGTTGACCCACAGCGCGCGGTGCAGTCGCCCGAGGCCGAGCAGCACGGCGAGCGCCGTCACAAAGGGGCCGACCACACCCACCGGTCCCGGCACCTGCCGAACAAGCAGCACCCACAGCAGCGGCCACACGACCGCATCGACGGCCGCGAGCACGCGCCGGCCAGGCCACTCAGGCGCGTCCGTCCGAGGTTCCCGAGCAACCAGCAGCCACATGACTCCTCCGACCCGAAACGCCCAGACGGGTTCACCCCGCCCACGCAATCCGCTCAGCCTGGCGATCGGCGCAGCGGCTCCCCGCGGTACAGCGCCAGCAGCATCGGCGACAGCGCCGACAGCTTCAAGCGCCGCTGCACCGTCAGCAAGGCCACGTTTCGCAAACGGCGCCGTGCCCACTCGCTGCGTTCAAGATCGACTGGCATCCAGACCTCGTCTTCCTTCCGGTTCCCCAAACCGCCTGCCCTGTTTTCCGAGGGAGCCGCTTCCTGGTCTGGAAGGGCTGTTGATCCCTCGGCGTTGGGTTGAGCGGACTGCTGCCCCGCATTCGTCGGTCGCCGTGCGAGACCGACAGCGCTGCAGACAAGCGCGGGCGCAAGGGCACCGTGGAATAGCTGGGAGGGGACCGCCGCAGGCGGGAGGGCACCGGCTTATGCCGCGAAAGGCCCTTGCGAACGCGCGTGCAGCGCTACGGTTCGCACACCGGGTGAGCGACGAATGCGGGCTCCGGGCAATCAACGACGAGGAACGGCCTCACCCGAAGCAGCTCCTCCTGGATTCAGGTCGACTTCAACATCAGCGCCCCAGAGTTCACTTCCTCAGCGGCAGCGCCTCCGCGATGATGCGTCGCACGGGTGTTGCAACGATTCTCCGGTCGGCACGCCTTGCCCTGCAAACCGCCATCTGCTGACTGAGCGTCGCCTTGGCACGTCCAAAGTGCCGTGCCACCGAGGCCGCAGAGCACAGCTTGTGCTGCATGGCCAACAGACCCACCAGCGCACGCGCTCGAGCAGATGTCGGGTCGGAGTCCCTGTACAGATCCACTGGATGGTTGTGATGAAGGCTGGCGACAACCCAGGCCTCCAGCAGCCGCAGTGCGGCATCGACACTGCCGTCGCGGTCCGTCGCCAAAAGGGCCGCAGCCTCGGGGGTCTTGACTTCTGCAGCCGCGGCCAGGCCAGGTGCCGATCCATTCATTGCCAGCACCAGGCCTCTTTCCAGCTCCCAGCGGCGCCACTGCTCGTCGCTGGGCTTGGACGCCAGCCACAGCCGCAGCGCCTGCCTGGCATCCTCCACCGACTTGCCGAACACCGACAGCAGCGGGCGCGCATCAAAGCCACGCGCCGGCGCCAGACCGCAGGCCACGCGCAAAGAGCCGTAGGGGAAGTGCACAGGCGCAGCGCAGGCCTGGCATGCAACGGGCCGCCAGGCCAGCATGCGAACGTCGTCGCGCAAGGCATCCAAGGTATCGAGAGCATGCGCCCGGTAGCGCCCCGCCAGGACCGGACCACGCAGGCGCTGCGCGCCCCTGACCCATCGCGTCACCACGTTGCCAATGGCACGCGCCACATCACCCGGCCTGTCGTCGGGCGCGGTTTGGGTGATGGCGTGGATCTCGGTTGGAAGCAAGGTAAACGCCAACAGAACCCTGCCTTCGCGCCGGTGCGCGTCGATCAGGCGCTCGCGCACGCGGTCGTACAAGGCTTCATGCGGGAAAAAGGTCCTGCCGTAGGCCGCTTGCCAGCACAGATGGGTCAACGCAGCGGAACGGTTGTCGGTGTGTGGCCTGATGACGTCGAACTGCATGACACCTCCACTGAGTCGGTCCTCAAGCCAGTTGGCATGCAGCTCTCCGAGCCAACGCCTCGGGGTCGACTGATGCCCGCTGTCAGTGACACGACAGTGCCGCCAGCAGCTCACTGTTTTGTTCGGTGATGGACGGTCGGTCGCCGGCCCTGAAGCACCGTCAGGTCTGCAAGCACTTGTTCCACGTGCGTCGCGACCAGGGCGCGGTCGTCTGGCCGCCTTCTGGCCGCGGACATCTGCTCGCTCAGCGTCGCCTTGGCAAAGCCGAAGTGGCGCGCCACCGCGGCTGCTGGGCACAGCCGATATCCAGTGGCAAGGCAAGCCACAATGGCCCGGCCCCTGGCGCTCAGGCTGTTTCGTCGCAGGTCCAGCCGCAGCGTACCCGCCGCATCCAGTCTGTGGGCGACCCAGATCTCCAACAGCAGCAGCGCAGCACGGATGCCGCCCGGCCCCGCCGCAGCGACAAGTGAAGCCGCCGCGCCATCGACCGTACGGGACACTGCCGAATGAGGACCGAGGCTGCTCTCGGCACGCAGCAAACCACGGGTCAACTCCCACAGACGCCACATGGCATCCGATGGCCGCTGGCGCAACCGTTTGCGCAAGGACGCTCGCGAATCGGCCACCGTGGCGCCAAAACACCTCAGCAACGGCCGCGCATCAAACCCTTCAGCGGGCGTCATGCCCAATGCAATCCGCAGCGGCGAGCGGGGGTCATGGGAAGGCGTCTTGCACAGTCCCAGGCGAATCGGCCGCCACGCCAGCATGCACACCTCATGCTGCAAGTCAGTTGTTGGCAGGAGCTCATGCACCCGATATGGCCGGGCAAGCACGGGGTTCTGCTGGGCTTGCGCCTCGCGCATCCATCGCCCAAGCACATGGCCGATTGAGCGCGCCAAGGTGCGGGGCGAGCATTCCGCACTCAGCGAGCTGAGCAAGTGGATTTCCGTCGGAAGGATGTTGAAAGTCAGCAGCACGGCGCCCGGCCTTCTGTGCGCGCTGAACAGCCTCTGCCGAATCCGCAGGTGGAGGTCGGGCCCGGCGAGGAAGTCGCGCCCGATGGCGGCCTGCCAGTGAATGTGCCAAACCGTCATCGCTGCACAGCCGTTCATGTTGCGGTAGGTGGTGCACTCATGGATGCAATAACGTTTCAGTGACCCCGGAACCTCTTTAGGGATTTCCACTAGCCGCCTTGAACCCGCCGGCGCCCGCCACTGGCCGGTCACCGCCGGTGGACGCTGTCAGATCCCGAACATTGCAATTGATAGCGCTTGACGACAGCGGCATGTAAAGAGGCGGCCAGCGCCAATTGCGAGCCGGTCCTTCGGCGGACCACAGGTTCCGAACACCGCACACCGCGTTCTGAAAGCCCTTGGCCTGACCGGTCTCGCCGTCTAGTGTCGACACGCCCCACGCCATCCTGCTGGGGCTGTTCTCAACTGAAGGAGTTCGTCATGGACGAAGAACTGGAACTGGAACTGGAGCTGGTCGACCTCGGCGATGCCAAGCAGGTGACTCAGGGCGACCTGAGCTTCATCGCCGTGGAAGACCACCTGGAGCTGCCGTACCGCTCCTAGTCGTGATGTGAGCGGCTGCAGGCGGGCTGCCGAAGGCGGCCCGCCTGTTCAGCAGTCGGCCTCGCTGCCCAACGAACACGCCGCTGGAACAACTGTCATGCCGGTCACGCCTTCCCGCTGCCCCCTGGCGCTCGCATCCCATGTGCGTGGCTGCGCGGTCGATGACCAGCTCCTGCTGCTCGACTTGCGCAGCAGCCGCTATCTGGGCCTGTCAGGCACTCGGGCCCGGGCGCTGACGCCTGTCGTTGCGCCAGCGCAGGCGCTGGGCGCAGGCGCCGACAGCATGTCGTTGTCCGATGAAGAATGGGCGGCGATCGCAGCGCCTCTGATCGCCCAGGGTCTCTTGATGAATGGCGGAGGGACGCACCGGGCACCACCCAGCGCACGGGAGGCGCTCGCGTCCCTGGATGGGGCCGATGCAGGAGCCACGTCACGCACCACGACTCGCGCTACGGCACCCGAGTTTTGGCACTTCGCCCTGGCCACCGGGGCAACGGCCCTGTCGCTGCGCACGCGGTCGTTGCAGGCGATGGTGCACGCGGTGGAGCGCCGCCGGGCGCGAGGCCGGCTCCCCGTCCTCTGCGAGCCGACAGACAGGCTTCGACGCGCGGTCGCGGTCTTTGACAGCCTGCGCCCTCTGGCCTTCACCGCGCGGGACCAATGCCTCTTCGACTCGTTGGCGCTGAATCACTTCCTCGCCAGGCAAGGCCTCGCGGTGCAGTGGCTGGTTGGTGTCAGGACACGGCCATTTGGCGCGCACGCCTGGCTGCAGTGCGGGGCCACCGTGCTGAACGATCAGCATGAGCACGTTCGTCGGTACACACCGATCCTCGTGGTCTGATCAGGCAAGGCCAAGGGACATGTTTCGCTACCTCACCCTGGCCTGGGACGCATCCGCCCCAGACCAGGCCGCCGTCGCCGAAGGTCTGGGTTCACAGATCCTGCGTCACGGCCCCTGGCACCCTGCGCTTCGCCGTGCCGGCCTGCATGTTTTCACGACCGGAACTGGCGGCAGCAACCGCAGCTATCCCCTCGGTGCCGAAGGCGTTGTCCTGGGCAAGGTCTTTCGCAAGATCGATTTCGATGGCCTGGCATCGCCGGAGGCGGCGTTCACGCCCAAGGAGGCGACTGCCATCCTGAACAGCGAGGGCCGCAGCCTCGTCCAGCATCACTGGGGCCGCTACGTGGCCTTCCTGCACAGCACCACGTGCGCGAGCGTGCTGCGCGATCCGACCGGGACGCTGCCGTGCTTTGTGCTCAAGCACGCGGGTGTGACCATCGTCTTTTCTTGGCTCGAAGATGTGCTCGCCGCATTGCCAGGCGTGCTGAGGCCTGCGGTCAACTGGGCAGCACTGGAAGCCCACATCCGACTGGGCGCCCTCAGTGGGCGAGCAACCTGCCTGGAAGGCATCAGGCAAGTGCTGCCGGGAGAGCGCGTGCGCCTTCTTGATGGCCATGGCGATGTGCTTTGGAGTGCTGTCGAAGTGGCGAGCCATGGCGCCTCACCCGATCCATGCGATGCAATGCCTGTCTTGCGCGACACCGTGCGCTCCTGCGTGCGTTCATGGGCGGGGGGCTACGGCCAGCTGCTGCTGCGGTTGTCGGGTGGCCTGGACTCCTCGATTCTGCTGAGTTGCCTGACACCACAGGACAGCGCTGCACAAGTCACCTGCCTGAACTACTTTTCCGCCGGCGCCGACAGCGATGAACGCGCCCAGGCGCGCCTGGTCGCCACTGCGTTTGACCGACCCTTGGTCGAACGGGAGCGCACGTCCACCTTCCGCCTGGACCAGGTGCTGGCGATGGCGCGCACGGTCAATCCCAGCAACCACATCGCGCGCATGGGCGCGAGCCGCATGGACGCCGAGGTGGCCGCCGCCCATCGGGCCACGGCGCTGTTCACCGGCGGCGGCGGCGACCAGCTCTTCTTTGAGTTCCATCGTTGGTGGCCGGCCGCCGACTACCTGCGCCAGTGCGGGTTTGACAGGGGCCTTCCGGGCGCACTCATGGCCGCAGCAAGGCTCGGGCGGGTTTCCGTCTGGCACACCCTGCACATGGCGCTTCGGGAGAGGCTCGCGCCGGCCGTGCCGCGGCATGACGCTGGACTGCATCTGAGCCTGCTGAATCCGGCGGCTGGCTTGGGCCCCGACGCCTTGGATCGCCATGTCCACCCGGCGCTGCTCGGGCTGGCGGCACTGCCGCTGGGCAAGCAGGAGCAGGTACGTCAGCTGATGCAGCCCATCGGCTACTACGAGCCCTTCGAGCAGGCCGCCGCGCCCGAACTGGTGAACCCGCTGCTGTCGCAACCCCTGGTTGAGCTTTGCCTGCAGTGGCCCACCTACCTGCTCACGCATGGTGGGCGCGGCCGTGGCCTGGTTCGCGCCGCCTTTGCCGACGTCCTCCCTCCACAGATCGCGTGGCGCAGGTCCAAGGGTGGGATGGAGGAACACATCAAGGGCATCTTGCTGGCCAACATCGATTTCGCCCGCGACCTGCTGTTGAACGGGCAACTGGTCCAACGGGGCCTGCTGGATCGGACCAGGCTCGAACTGGCCCTGTCGGCCCGGCCCAGCGCACAGCAAAGCCGATTGACGGAGTTGCACACCTACATCGGCATCGAGGCCTGGCTGTCGCGCTGGGCATCGCCGATCTGCCCATTGCCGACAGCCAAACCCTTGTCCAGTGTGCAAGCGCATCCATGACAACACCCAGCGCGCTGCGTGCGGCCGTCGCGATGCTCATCACAACGGCCGAGACCGGCCTGCGCGGGCGACTCCTCGCGGCGTCGCTGCTGGTGGTCGCTGGCGCGGCCGTCACGGCGCTGGCCCCCGTAGCGCTGAAGGGCTTGATCGACGTGCTGACGGTGCCGGGTGCTGCAGGCAGCGCCGCACCTGGCCTCATCGCATGGTGGGGCGGTGGCTATCTTCTCGCGCTGGGCGCCACGCGCCTGCTGAACGAACTGCGGCCCTTGCTGATCGGCGCGGCCGAACAACGGCTCCAGGCGGCGCTGACCCGGCGCTTCTTCGAGCACTTGCTGGCACTGCCACTGGCGTTCCACACGCAACGCTCGCCCAGTGAGCTCAGCCACAGCCTCCAGCAGGCCATCGCTGGCTGCCAGCTGATCGTCACACACCTGACCAACAGCCTGCTGGCGTCGGCGGTCGAGCTGATCGTGGTGATCACCGTGTTGAGCCACCTCGGGCACCCTGCCCTGGTGCTGCTCTTCGTGCTCACCACGCTGGCCTATCTGGCTGTCTACCGCAACGCACTGGCGGCGCTGTCCGCAAGCTCTCGCGAAGTCACGCGTGCGACCCGGTCGGTGTATGCCCACCTGGGCGACAGCCTGCTGAACATCGAGGCGATACGCTGCTTCACGGCCGAGCGGTCCAGCCGCAGGACGCTGCAGGCGATGAGCCAGGACCTGCAGACCCAATGGGCACGCCTGCGCAGCCGACGCGCAGGCATGGCCGCCGCCATCGGCGCGATCTACCTGGCATGCATCGCGGCCTGCTTGACGCTGGCGGCCCAGGGCGTGATGCAGGGCACGCTGAGCATTGGCGCCTTCGTGCTGACCAACGTCTACATCCTGCAGATGGTGCGGCCCGTCGAGACTCTGGGCGCTGCGGCAAGGGATGTATCACACGCCCTGGAAATGCTCAGGCCCGCGCTGGACATCCTGCGCCGGCCTGTCGAGCCTGAATTTGACGAGCAACTGCCGACCACGCAGCCCGTGCCATCCACCGCGCCTTCGGTGACGTTTCGCCACGTCCGGTTCAGCTACGAGCCAGGACGGCCGGTCTTGCAAGATCTGGATCTGCACATTCCACCAGGCGCCCACATCGGTGTTGTCGGCATCAGCGGCGCGGGCAAGTCGTCGCTGGGACGTCTGCTGCTGCGGCTGTACGAGCCGCAAGTCGGCCGCGTGCTGCTAGACGGCACGGCCCTCTCGCGCTACGACAGGCAAGCCCTGCGCCGCCAAATCGCGGTCGTGCCGCAGGACATTGTGCTGCTGCACGGCAGCATCGCCGCCAACATCGGCCTGGGGCGGGAGGGCGCTACGCAGGCTGACATCGAAAGCGCCGCGCAGCTGGCCTGCCTGCATGCCTTCATCCAGTCCTTGCCGGACGGCTACGAAACGCTGGTCGGCGAACGAGGCCTGAAGCTGTCTGGTGGCGAACGCCAGCGCGTGGCCATCGCACGGGCGGTGCTGCAGCGCCCGCGCGTCTTCGTCTTCGACGAATCGACCTCGATGCTGGACAGCAGCACCGAAGCCGATGTGCTGCGCAAGCTGCGCACCGCGTCGGCAGGCTGCACCAGCATCACCATCGCGCACAGACTGTCCACCGTGGCGGCGCTGGACGAGATCGTCGTCCTGCAGGACGGACGCATCGTGCAACGGGGCCGCCACAGCGCGCTCCGGCGCTGCGAAGGACCGTATGCGCGACTGTGGCGGCAACAGGTGCACACCGCTGAGTCGGCTGAATCGGCCGACGCCTTCACGGGATCAGGCCAGGGTCACTCCGCGGTCTGAGCCGGGCAAGCCGGCCTGGCTTCGTCGGCGCGCTGGAGGTCCGCCATCTGGTCCCATCGCTGGTACTGCGCCTGCAGCAGCGCCGCGGTCTCCCCGGGGATGCGCAGCTCGCTGCGCTGCTCACCCTTGAGCCAGTAGCGCATCCAGTCGACGTTGCCCTGCAGCGAGACCATGCGATCACTCGGGCGGGCCAGCGCATGGGAGCCATCGGCCACCACCACCATCTCCGCCGGCTTGTACTGCCGGCGCATCAGTGCATAGATGTCCCAGTTGTTCAACACCGCAGGCCCATAGGTCTCGATGCGCAGGGCCGCCCGTATGCAATCCGTGTGCAATGCAGGGTCGTTGCGCACCCAGTTTGCCAGCGTCGCACCGTAGGGGCCACCGCCGTTGGCCCGGTCCTTCCGGGCCTGCGCGGCGTCGCTGCGGCCGTAGGTCACCGTCATTGAAAACAAGGTGTTGGCGTCGCCATCCAGGATGGACGCGGCGCGTATGGGCACGCCAGAGAACGTCAGCAGATTGAGCACATGCTCGCCGGTCATGCTCCAGCCGATGATGCCGACGCGGTCACGGTCCACCAGACCTCGTTCTGCCAGCGATTCGATGGCGCCGCGCACCCCCTCATAAAAGTCGAGGATCAGCCCGCGGTCCGTGCCGCGCTTGCCGCTGGCCGGGCCCACCGGCATGGCCAGCACCACCATGTTCTCGCGCATGAACGCGCGCCCCGCAAAGCCGCTGGTGTAGCCGCTGCTGACATTGGCCCCATCGAGGTAGAAGTTCGTGGGCGAGAAACCATAGGTCTGTATCACCAGGGGATAACGCAGCCGGGGGTCGTGGTTGGCGGGCAGCATCAAGCCGCCCTGCCACGCCCGGCCCCGGGCGTCTTTCCAGACGTGGGGACGCATGCTCCCCCAGTCCTTGGCTGAGAACTGCGGATTCAGCTGGGTAAGCTGCACACGCCGCCCAGCCGGGCCCACCGCGAACAGGTCGGGCGGCACGTTCAGCGCCTGGCCGACCTCCAGGTGCCAGCGCTCGGCGCCCTCATCGCTGGCGGCCGGCGATGCCTCACGCCAGGCCCCTGACCCGTCACGCAGGAACTTGCGCCGCCGGGCTCCGTCAATCACGACAAAGCCGTCTTCGCTCTTCAGTGCATGGGCCGCTTCCAGCCGCCCATCCAGTGCCGCGATCACCGTCCAACGCCCCGAATCCGGCCAGTACTCGATGACATGCGATGCCCGGGACTGCGCCTCGCCGCCCTGCCCTTGCAACGGCAGATGCGTGCCAGCGATCACGATGGACTCGCCCGCCCCCTGCCAGAGCCGGTCGGACCGGGTCTGCGTGTAGCCGGCCAGCGCATCGTCGGGCGCGTCGACCACCGCCTGCTCATGGCCGTCTTCCAGGCGAAAGGCGATCAGGCGCCGGGGTGCCCAGAAGGCCGACCCGGTGAAGTAGCGCAAGGGATCGAAACCCCGGCCCGGGCCGATGCGCGCGGCGGCATCCGCCACCAGCGGGTACTGCTGGCTCCAGGCCTGCTGGCGCTCGGGCTCCATGCGGTGCAGCACCGCCCACCGGCCGTCCGGTGAAATGCTGACCGGCGGCCACCAGCCGTTCTCGGCAAAGGGCTTGCCCAAGGGCTGCGCTGCGGCGCGCGATCCCACCGCAGCGGCAAAGTACCGGTACATGCGCGACTGCGCCCGCAGATCGTTCTGGCCATGCTTGACGCTCCAGAACGACTGGCTGCCCACCACCACGCTGCCTTCGCCCGCCGCCATCGCAGGGTTGGGATAGGGCGCCGCGTACACCACCCGGCTCAGGTCGCGCGACACCGCAAACGACACCACGCCATGGGTCGACGCCGTCAGCGGCGTGAGCTGGCGCGTATCGACCCGCAGCGCGTAGGCCTGGAAGGGCGCGTCGTGCAGGCGCGCCCGAAACAGCAGCGTGTGCGCGTCGTGCCAGCGCAGGTCCTGCACATAGGGCTGCGCATAGTTGTTGTCGCGAAATCCCACGATGCGCAGCAGGGGCTGCGGCGCGCGGAGGGTGGCCGCCGTCAGTGCCGTCGACCGTGCCGCCGACCGCGCGTCGTCACGCAAGTCCAGCATCAACAGCTCATAGCAGGCGGCATCGGTGGCCACGTCGGCCTTGCGCGTGATGACCACGGCCCGGGATCCGTCCGGCGAGATGAATTGATCGAGCGCATCGCCACTCTGCTGCGGTGGCAGCACGACGCGCGTGAACTCGACGACATCCTGTACGGTGGGGCCGGGCGAAGCCCACGCCCCAATGCAGCACACCGCAACGATGCTCGACACGCAAGCCAACAGCGCTCGCGCAAGAGCCCACCGCACCGCGCAAAGGCGGCGCCCTGAATCAGAAAGACGCATGAGAGTTCCTATGGAGCCAGCGTGCAGCCAGCAACACCGCGTGCGCGGCAGGAGAAGCACCGCCGGCGCCACCGCGCCGCCCCTGCGGGCGCGCAGGTGGGCAAGCCAGCCCGCGGCGGCAGGCCTACCAGTCCAACGTGAGCCTGGCGCTCAAGTAGCGCCCGCGCCAATCGGCCTGGGTCACGTCGTAGAACGGCGTCGTCGCCACAAACTGCGGCATGCGGTTGCCCGCATTGACCAGCGTCAGTGACAGGGCTGCAGCCTTGACGGCGTCCAGGCCCCGCACCATGCCCAAGCCCTTCAGATCAACCCGACCGGACAGGTCATGCATCCAGAAGTCGCCCAGCCTGCGGGTGCTGGTGCCGCTGTCCAGGTACGAGCCGAGGTAGCGGCTGCTCAGGCCCAAGCCCCACCCGCCGCGCTCGAAGCCGACCGACAGCCGCCCCTTCCAGGTCGGTGCCCAGTAGTCGCTGGCGCGGCGCCCGGCGCGGCTCTCCAGGGCGCTGCCCGGGGCGATCACCACGTCGTACTGGCGGGTGCGCGTGAGCTGGGCGCTGCCGGTCCAGAGCCCGCCTGCGCCCCGCCAGGACTGCGCCGCTTCGAAGTCCACACCCGAGGTTTCCACGCGTCCGAAGTTCACTTCCGTGACCACCAGCCCCGTCACCGGGCCCGGCACGCCGCTGACCGTGGGCTGCCGCGTCACGAAGCCCGGGAACAGCGCTTCGTTGTTGAGCAGCACCTGGGGCGCCAGCAGGGTGATGACACCGCTCAGGCGCACACCCCATGCCGTCACCCCCAGCCGCGCGCCAGCCTCGGGCTCCCACACACCACCAAGGGCATAGGCCCTGCCCTGCTCGGGCGTGAGCTTGCGGTTGGCCGTGCGCAGCACCTCACCCGACGTGATCACCGCGTTGCCGCGCGCCGGGTCCAACAGCCCATAGCCGCCAATGGGCAGCACCTGGTCGTTGACGTTGGTCTGCAGCAGCGTGGGCGGCTTGAACGAGGTCGCGGCTGCAGCGCGCAGCAGCCAGGTCGCTGCGGGCCTGAACTCCAGCCCGGCCTGGTAGGTGCTGGCGTTGCCAAAGTCGCTGTAGCCGTCGCGCCGCGCCGCCAAGGTCAGGGTCGCCAGGTTCCATGGCTTGACGCCATCGCCACCGCCGCGCAGCAGGGGCAGGCGCGCCTCGCCGAACAGGGCGCGCGAACTGCGCCTGTCGTTCACGGTCGTGGTCTGGATCACGTCGAAGCGGTCGTTCGCCCACTCGGCGCCAGCGATCACGTCCACCGGCCCCGCCGGCAGTTCGAAGGCCTGGCCGCGCACGAAGGCGGACGCCTGGTCCTTGCGGCCATGGTTCTCGCGCACACCGTCGGCCCAGATGCTGTGCAGCACCTCGTCGCTGGCGGCGCGGCCGGTGGTGAACGGATTGAGCGCCGACGACGTGCTGGAGGACGCCAGCGCGGCGGTGCGGGCGGCCGTGTTCACCGTGTCGTTGAACTGCAGCCGTTTGCCATCATCGCGCGACGTGGACAGCGACAGTTCCCAGTCCCACTGCGGGCCCAGA
>Ga0302322_100002496_pt1 | contig 15522 bp, 15 predicted proteins | sample Fen_T0_2_FD_203757 | JGI IMG/M metagenome (GOLD analysis project Ga0302322, IMG submission 203757) | Peat permafrost microbial communities from Stordalen Mire near Abisko, Sweden - Fen_T0_2 | ecosystem: Environmental > Terrestrial > Soil > Wetlands > Permafrost | place: Sweden: Abisko... | reverse complement strand
GGCAGGTTGCGGTACCGCTCGGCGAAGTCCAGCCCGTATCCGATCACGAACTTGTTCGGGATCTCGAAGCCCACGTAGCGCACGGGCACGTCGATCTCCCGGCGCTCCGGCTTCGTCAGGAGCGCACAGACTTCGAGTGAAGCGGGCTTGCGGGCCTGCAGGTTGCGCATCAGGTAGGAGAGCGTCAGCCCGGAGTCGATGATGTCCTCGACGACGAGGACGTCGCGGCCGGAGATGTTGATGTCGAGGTCCTTGAGGATCCGCACCACGCCGGACGAGTCGGTCGCGGCGCCGTAGCTCGAGATCGCCATGAAGTCGATCTCGCACGGGATCGTCAGCTCCCGCATCAGGTCCGCCATGAAGAAGACCGCGCCCTTGAGCACGCCCACGAGCAGCAGGTCACGCTCGGCGTAGTCGGCCGAGATCTCCGCTCCGAGGGTCGACACGCGCTCCTTCACGGCGGCCTCGTCGATCAGGATCTCTCCAACGCCGCGGTGGATCTCGCTCATGCGCTCCTCCGCGCCGACACGACGCCGTCCCACCCGGGCGCGACCGCGATGCCGGGAACGGCGACGACCTCGTCGCCGTGGACGACCACCGGCCAGGTCTCCCGCTCGGCTCTCGGCACTTTCGCGTCCACGAGGAGATCCTGCACCTTCTTGCGGCGGCCTGCCAGATGATCCCCCGGCAGCCTGGTGCGCACCTCGAGCCCGGGCCGGTCCGACTCGAGCGTCCAGGGCCCCCAGCTCACCGCTCCGTCGAGCCGGAGCGTGGAGTACTCCCGCACTGCGCGGACGCCTGCGCCGAGGTCGGCGGCCTTCGTGCCGGCCCGTGAGGCGAGGAGCTGCACGAGCGTCGCCTCGAGCCCCCTTGGCAGCCGCGGGCGCTCCGCCCCCAGCGCGCGCAGGTTCGCCTCGGCGCCGGGGTGGAGCCGTCGGAGCAGCGGCAGGATCTCGTCCCGGATCATCCCCCGGGTCGTGTCGCCGTTCGTCTCGTCGACGCGCACGGGAAGCCTGTGCTCCCGGCAGTATGCGCCCGTCTCCTCCCGGCTCACCCCGAGGAGCGGCCGGATGACGCCGTCCTCGCGGCGCACCTTGATCCCGCGCGTGGAGCCGCTCGAGACGATCCGGTAGAGAACGGTCTCTGCCTGGTCGGTCGAGGTGTGCCCGGTGGCGCGGAGCTCGCACCCGGCCGTCGCGGCGTAGCGGAGCTCCCGCATCGCCGCCTCCGTCGCGGCGGGGGCGACGTGGACGACGCGCGCGCCCATCGTGGTGGCGCAGTGGTCGGCGTCGGCGTCGGCGGCACCGCGCACGCCGTGGTGCACGTGGACGGCGGCCACGTCGTAGCCGAGCGCGCGGAGCGAATGCCAGAGGCACGTCGAGTCGGCGCCGCCGGAGACGAGGCACGTCACCCGCCCGCCCGGCTCGACCAGGTCGTGGGCGCGGATGAAGGTCTCGATGCGTGCCGTCAGTGCCGTTGCCACACACCCAGTGTGACGGATGCGGCGGCGACGCCGCGAGGGTCGGCTAGTGAGGCTTGCTGCAAGGCGGCCCCGCTTCGCGGACGGAAGGTTTCAGGTGCGCGACCCTTGCCTCAAGGGCGACTAGGAGGTCTGCTTCAGCGTCGAAGCGTCGACGACCTGGTCGGCCGGTGGGAGCTTCAGGTCGAGTGCGGTGCCGTAGTCGTACAGCTCGACGACGAGCGAGGCCCTGACGCTCTGGTCGGTGCCCGGCTGCTTGGCGTCGAGGTCGACGGAGAGCTTGCGTACGCGCTGGTCGCCGTCGATCCAGATGTCCAGGGGAATCTCCGAGACGCCGGACTGCTGCGCGCTCTGGCCGAGGCTGCCGAGGCTCTGCCGCTGCGCCGCCGGGACGAGCTGCTCTACCTTGGCGAGGTCGATCGTGGCCCGGTAGTGGCTCGTCTCGACGCCGCGGATCTTCTCGGTGCCGACGCCCTCGATCGACCCGGAGACCGCCTTCAGCATCCCGAAGACGTCGCGCGGGTCGGTGCCGGCGAGCGAGCCGAACTGGCTCATCTGCCCGGCGTCCGCGCTCGAGAGCTCCTTCGCGTCGCCCATGATCCAGGTCTTGCCGGGCGGGAGCTGCTTGGCGAGCAACGGGAAGTGGATGTACGCCGTCTTGCCGTCCTGGATCGCCTCGAGCTTCCAGTCGGCGGGACTGCCGAGGTCGCCGCTCGTCGTGCCGCCGAGGCTCGAGCCGAGGCTCTTGAAGAGATCGGCGAAGGAGGAGAGGTCGACCGTGAGCTGCGATCGCTGCGCGGGGGTATCGAAGCCGCCTTCGGCCGTGAAGGCGAGCGGCTTGCTCGTGCCCGGCATCGTCATGCTCAGGTTCATCGAGAACCGGGCAGAGTCGGCCGAGGAGCTCTTCTGCGCGACCGACGCGAAGCTCGTCAGCTCGGGGATCGCGACGGATGAGCTGCCGCAGGCCGCCGCGACAGCGGCGACGACGGCCACGAGGGCCCCGAGGAGGACATGAGGACGCCTGACGGTCACACTACAAGTATGCATCGACCGGGAGGCTCCGGGGGCTCATCCACCGGAAGGGGTATCCGCGAAGCTCGGCTCGGCCACCCACGCCTTCAGCACCGAAGCGGCGCGCTCGACGGCCGCCCACTCGAGCCGAAAGGGCGTCGCGTGGGCGACGGGGACGACGCGACGGCCCGGCGGCGAGCCCTCGGCCGCGTCGAGCACGTAGCGGAGCACGAGCGCGTGGCCGACGGCCAGGATCGACTCCTCCCGACGCCGCAGCAGCGTCTCGAGCGCGAGCGCGATCCGCGCTGCCGCGTCGGCTCGCGACTCGCCGCCGCCCGGGCAGGCGTCGGCGGCGCCGTGCGACCAGGCCCAGGCGCGGTAGTCGGCGAGAGGGCCTCCCTCGAACGACCCGAAGCCGATCTCGTCGAGGAGCGGTTCCACCGTGCAGGGCACGTCGCGATCGCCGAGGGCGAGCGCGAGCGTCTCGCGCGCCCGTAGCAGGCGCGAGCTGACGCCGAGCCTGATCGGCTCGGCTGCCAGGCGGGCCGCGAGCGAGCGCGCCTGCGCGACGCCCTGCGGCGAGAGACCGTCCCCGGGTGGGACGGCGTTGACGAGACCGCCCTCGTTCGAGACGGCATGGGCATGGCGGAGGAGCAGAAGACCGTTCACGGCAGCTGCTCCGCGCTCAGAGGAGCACGGATCGGTAGTCGAGCACGTGCTGCATCCCGATCGACTCGTAGAGCCTGATCGCCGGGAAGTTCTCGGTGCGGACGAAGAGGCAGACGGTCGGCGTCTCCCGGAGCAGCAGCCGGATCAGGTCGCGCAGGGCCCGGCCTGCGTATCCCTGCCGGCGGGCCGGAGGATCTGTCCAGACCTGCTGGAGCTGCACGGCGCTCGGCGTCCAGGCGGAGGCCTCGGCCTTGAAGCGGATGAGCGCGTCCTCGGCCCACAGCCACGAGCGCCCCTCCTCGATCTGTATCCGGGTGCGCCAGCGGAAGCCGTCGGCGTCACGCCGGAGCGGGTCGACGTCGAGCTCCTCGTGGTGGGCGGCGGCGCACGAGGGCACGAGCAGGTCGAGATCGGCGAGCGAGGCCGGGCGCAGACCCGTGCCGCCCGCCTCGGGCGGCTCGCTCAGAGCGTAGACCGGCTGCCCGGGGCGGTCGAGCCGCGGCCGCGGCAGCTTCTTGCGGGCCGCCTCCCACAGGTCCGTGACGGCGCCGGACTCGCCGATGATCATCCTGGCTGACGACTTGGCCGCGAGCGCCGCAAAGGCTTCGCAGCCCCTCCCAGAGGGCACGAGGTTGCTGCCGAGGTGGCAGAGCGCCGCCAGCTCCCGGTCGGGGCCGACCAGTCCGGCGAACCGGCCCTGCCCTCTCCGGGCGACGTCCTCGAGGAAGACCCGCTCCACGGGAGCGTCGGCACAGAAGCGCAGGATCTGCTCCGTCGACGGCTCGATCAGGCGGGTGCGCACGGCCCGAACTCTATGCAGGGGTCGACCGGCACGTGGTGGCGTAGGCTTCGCCGCATGCCAATTCACATTCGTGCCAACCCCGGCGACTACGCCGAAGCCTGCCTCCTCCCCGGTGACCCACTCCGAGCGAAGTACATCGCCGACACCTTTCTCTCCGACGTCGTGCAGCGGAACGGTGAGCGAGGGATGCTCGGCTACACGGGAACCTTCGAGGGCAAGCCGGTGTCGGTGCAGTCCAGCGGGATGGGCTGCCCCTCCGCCGCCATCGTGATCGAGGAGCTCGTGCAGCTCGGCGTCAAGAAGATCATGCGCGTCGGCACCTGCGGCGGGCTCCAGCCGGACATGACGATGGGGGATCTCGTGATCGCCCTGGCGGCGACCGGCGCCGACTCGACCTCGTCGCATTACGTCCTCGGCGAGCCGCACGCACCGACGGCCGACTTCGGCCTCGTGCACGAGGCCGTCCACCAGGCCAAGCACCTCGGCAAGCCGGTGCGCGTCGGCCCGATTGTCTCGAGCGACGTCTTCTACCAGCCCGACCCGACCCTCGCCGGGCGCTGGTCCGACCGTGGCATCCTCGCCGTCGAGATGGAGGCGGCCGTGCTGTTCACCCTCGGTGCGCTGCGCAAGATCCAGGCCGGCTGCATGTTGATCGTCAGCGACGTGATCGTCGAGGGTGAGTTCCTCAGGATCAGCGACGAGGACATGCGCAAGGCCGTCGACGAGATGACCGAGCTCGCCCTCCACACGGTGATCGTGTAGTGCGGCATCTCACAACGTTTGGCAGGAAACAGCATCGTTGTGAGATGCCGCACTCCTGCAACCACCATGGAGTGGGGTGTCCCGCAACGATCATTTCGGGTCGAACGTTGCGGGACACCCCATTCGCACCGCTGCCGTGACCGAGACGGTCTTCCTCGTCAATCCGGCCGCGGCGAACGGCTCCACGGGGCGCCGCTGGCCGGAGATCGCCCACCAGGCGGCGGGCGTTGGCCTCGAGGGTGACGCGCTGATCAGCGAGCGCCGCGGGCACCTCGGCGAGCTCGCCCGCGAGGCCGCGCTCGGTGGGGCGCGGCTACTCGTCGTCGTCGGCGGTGACGGGTCGATCCACGAGGTCGCGAACGGCCTCGAGGGCGTGCCCGTCCAGCCCGCGGTCGCGCTGATCCCGCGGGGCACCGGAGGCGACTTCGTGCGCAGCTTCGGGATCCCTGACCGGGTCGAGGACGCCGCGCGGATCGCACTCGAGGGCGAGACGCGAACGATCGACCTCGGCCGGGTCACCTACCGTGCCTGGGACGGCCACGAGGAGAGCGCGCTGTTCGCCAACGTGGCCAGCGCCGGCATGAGCGGGGCGATCGCGCAGCGGGCGAACGACACGTCGAAGGCGCTCGGTGCGAAGGCCTCCTACCTGTGGGCGACGTTCGCCGTGTTCGCTGGCTGGTCGGCCGTGGAGACTCGCATCACGGTCGACGCAGAGTCTCGCAGCGGCCCCATGTTCGACGTGGTCGTCGCGAACGCGCGCTACTTCGGGGGCGGGATGAAGATGTGCCCCGACGCCGAGCCCGACGACGGCCTCCTCGATGTCGTCGCGATCGGCGACGTGACGAAACGCGACCTCGTGCTGACGATGCCGAAGATCTACCGCGGCACCCACCTCCCGCACCCGAAGGCGGAGGCCCTGCGGGGCCGGGTCGTCACCGTCGAGACGGACGAGCCCGTTCCGGTGGAGCTCGACGGCGAGCAGCCGGGGACGACGCCGGCGCGGTTCGAGGTGCTGCCGGGAGCCCTCCGGCTGCGGGTTCCCGCCTCGCAGGGGTAGGCGTCCTGCTCAGATGATCGGCTCGGCCGGGCCGTCTCCGGGGCCTTGCGCCTGCCTGAGCTCGGCGAGCTCGCGCTCGAGCGCCGCGACGCGCTGCTCGAGCTCGTCGATACCCCGCACCTTCTTGCCGAGCTCGTCGACCCGGCCGCGCAGATCGTTCATCGCGTTCAGCGCCCTCGCCCCGCCCGGCAGCTCCGCGAGCCTCGAGAGGGTCTGCTCGCCGCGGCCGGCGAGCCGTGCGATCACATCGCGCTCAGCCGAGGTCGAATCCGTCGTCTCTGCGTGTTCCGTGGTCTCTGACATCCACCAGTCATACCACCCCGGGACCGCGGAGGGAACCTCCCGGGCTTATTGTTGGCCCGTGCCCGAGGGATTCAGCAGCGCGTACGACGTCCGCGTCCGCTTCGCGGAGACGGACGCGCAAGGGATCGCGCACCACGCCTCCTATGTCGTCTGGCTGGAGGTGGCGCGCATCGCGTATCTCGCCGACCACGCAGGCGGGTACAACACGATCCGCAGCCAGGGCATCGAGGCGCTGACGACGGGCGTGCGCGTCGACTACCGTGCCGCCGCGCACTTCGACGACGTGCTCACGATCCACCTCCGCTGCCTCGACGTCCGGGGAGCGCGGTTTCGCTACGAGTACCGGATCGAGCGGGCCGGGGAGCTCGTCGCCACTGCGGAGACGCTGCATGCAACCGTCGACGCGACGACGATGGCGCCGACACGCGTGCCGGCGTGGTTCGTCGAGGCGATCGCTACCGCTGAGCGGCGGGCGTCGTGACGGCGGGCGCCGTGGTCGCCGGAGCCGTGGCGGCCGGCGTCGTCGCAGCGGCGCCGGTCGTCGTCGGGGTGGTCGTCCCCGCCGCCGGCGGACCAGCCTTCGCGGCCGGCTTCTTCTTCTTCTTCGCCGGCTCCTTCGTGCCGACGCGGACGAGCGACGGCTCTCCGACGTAGAAGGAGCGCCAGGTGTTGTCGTACAGAAGCTTGCCGTTCGCGTCGTAGACGAGCCGACGGACGCTCGTCTGCCGCGGCGGTGCCCCGAACTCGTCCGTGACCCGCTTGCCCTTCTCGAGCGCCGGGTCGTCCGTCTCCTTGACCGGCACCGGGCCGGTGACCGTGAGCGGGTCGGTGGTGCTCTCGACCCGGCGGTTCAGCGCTGTCCCGTACAGGTTGACCGTCAGCGACCCCGACCCGACGAAGGTGCGCAGGAGAATCCATTGATCGGAGTCGTTGACGAAGCGAAGGTCGAGGTCCGGGTAGTTGACCGTCGCGTCCCGGCCGAGGGGGTAGTGGTCGATGTAGAGGGCGTGGTTCGTGCGCGCCGTGATCGGGAGGCCTGCCTCGAAGGCCGCGTTGAAGACGGTCGTGGAGACCTGGCAGATGCCGCCGCCGAGGCCGTTCTGGAGCTCGCCGTTGATGATCACGGGAGCCTCCTGGAAGCCCTTCGCGGCGGTGCGCTCCCCGGTGGTGTCGTTGAACGAGAAGGTGCCCCCGGGCTTGACCAGGGTGCCGTCGATCAGCTTCGCGACGAGCTGCACGTTGTTCAGGCGGCCGGGCGTGCCGCCGTAGGTCGTCGTGTAGGAGGAGATCACGTCGCGGATCCCCATCGTCTTCGCGACCTCCGTGGTGCGCTGCGGGCTCGCCACGCGCACGACGAGGGTGGCGGTGCGCTGATCCGCCGAGAACGCGGCCGCGGCAATCGCCTTCGCCGTCGCCGCAAGGTCGAGCTGGAGGCCCGGCGCGGACGGCCGGATCACGATCTTCCCGCTCGCCGCGACCTGGAAGCGCGCGTCCTGCGGCGGGTGGGAGACGGCCGCTGAGAGACGCTCGAGATACTGCTCGGCGGGACGGCCGCCGATCGACACGTCCGTGCCGCCTCCGGAGGGCAGTGCCAGCAACGGGGCGATGCGCCAGCGCGGGACGCGCCAGCGCGTCTCGCCGTAGGTGAGCCGGATCGGCGCGGAGAGTGCCGTGCGAGCCTTCTCCGCGGCGGGAGCGAGCTGCTCCGCGCTGACGGCCGGCATGATCTCCCGCAGGGGCAACGCGATCTCGCTGCCGCGGTCGAAGCTGCCGAGCGCCCGCGCGACCGTGGCGGCCGCGGCGGCACGGTCGAGCTTCCGGCCCGAGTGGCCGGCGACGACCTCGAACGACAGGCCCTTCCGCACGAGCATCGCGTCGACGCCCTCGCGATCGGTCGCGTCGGCGATCTGCGCGAGCTTGTAGTCCACGGCGGCGCCGTACGTGTCGAGCCGCGGGGTGACGTCGATCCCGAACAGGCGCGCACGTAGGCGCTTGAGGCCGCGGACGGGCCCGAAGCCGTCGCCCTGGGTGGCAGCGGCCGCGACGGCGCCGCGCCAGTCGGCGCCGACGCCGAGCTGTGACGCGGTCAGGGTGAAGCGGCGACCCGCCGCGGTGAAGGTGACCGGGATCCGCTCGACCGCGGCCGCGCGCTCCGAGAGCGTCTGCACGGCGGCCTCCTGCGAGAGGCCGCCGACGTCGACGCCCGCCACCGTCGTCCCCGCCGGCACGGTGCCGTGCGAACCGGCGAACGCGAGCCCCACCGCCGTGGCAAGCACGACGAACGAGCCCGTCAGGAAGACGGTGCGGCGAAGGGCTATGCGGCGGGGAGAGTGGCGCACGCGGGGCCGGTAGATCGTCGTATCGCTGCGCACTGAACCGCTGACTTTAGCGGAGCGGAGGTTCGGCCCGCGGGTCAGGAAGCCGCTGCGTGCGACCTCCCGACCACGCGGATCGGCGCACTCTCCCCTTCACACGAGATCTACCCCAGATAGATCTCCTTCGCGATCACGAGCCGCTGGATCTGCGAGGTGCCCTCGTAGATCTGGAACAGCTTTGCGTCGCGCATCAGCTTCTCGACCGGGTACTCCTTCATGTACCCGTAGCCGCCGTACACCTGAACCGCGTTTGTCGTCACCTTCATCGCCGTGTCGGCGGCGAAGAGCTTGGCGAACGACGAGAACTTGGTCGCCTTGCGGCCCCAGCCGGCGTCGATCATCCACGCCGCCTGCCAGGTCAGCAGCCGGGCGGCCTCGATCTCGGTGGCCATGTCGGCCACGAGGAAGCTGACGCCCTGGTTCATCGCGACGGGCATCCCGAACTGGACGCGCTCCCTCGTGTACTCGACGGCGAGCTCGTAGGCCGCCTGCGCGACCCCGACCGCTCCGACCGCGGTGCCGGGGCGCGTGAAGTCGAGGGTCTGCATGGCGATCTTGAAGCCGTCACCCTCGGCACCGAGCAGGTTCGCGGCCGGCACGACGACGTCCTGGAAGGCCACGGCAGAGGTGTCGGTCGCGCGCTGCCCCATCTTGTCGAGGTGCTTCTCGAGGATGACGCCCGGTGCGTCCATCGGGATCACGAAGGCCGAGAGGCCCTTATGGCCCTTACCGGGCTCGGTCGAGGCGAAGCACACCATCCACGAGGCGTGACCCGCGTTCGTGATGAACATCTTCGAGCCGTTGACGACGTACTCGTCGCCTCGGCGCACCGCCGTCGTCTGGATGCCGGAGACGTCCGAGCCTGCGCCCGGCTCCGTCAGCCCGAAGCAGCCGAGCACCGGCGCCTCGACGAGCGGCCCGAGCCACTGCTTCTGCTGCTCCTCGGTGCCCGCGATCAGGATCGGGCCGGCGGCGAGGCCGTTTGCCCCGATCGACGTGCCGATGCCCGAGCACCCCCAGTTGATCTCCTCCCCTACGAGCATCCCGTCGAATGCGGACAGCTCCGGGCCGCCGAGCCAATCCGGGATGTGCAGGTTCATCAGGCCGACCTCGTGCGCCTTGGCGATGATGTCCGCAGCATGGGTCTGATGCTCGTCACACTCGGCCGCGCGCGGCCGGATCTCCTTCTCCGCGAACTCGCGCGCCAGTGCGCGCAGCTCCTTCTGCTCGTCGGTCAGGGCGAACGAGACGCCGCCCGCGACACCGGTCTCGGCTGTGGTCATCGGTACGCTCCAGGGGAATCGATTGACTAGTCAGTCAATCAGTGTAGCCGGGGGCTCTGCCGTCGGTCAAGGCGCCGCGCTGCGATTCCGCGACGTTCGCGTCTGGCGCTGGCATGCGGCGAGCGCGACGCGGAAACCGCTCCTCGACGGCATCTCCTGGGAGGTCGGCTACGGCGAGCGCTGGGCGCTGCTCGGGCCGAACGGCGCCGGCAAGACGACCCTCCTGACGCTCGCGGGAGCAGTCGAGTTCGCGTCCGAGGGGACGGTTGAGGTGCTCGGCGAGACGATGGGCCGGACCGATGTGCCGCGGCTGCGCGAGTCGATCGGGTTCGTCGACCCGCGGATCGGCCCGCGCTTCGCGCCGCTCCTGACCGTGCGCCAGGTGATCCGGACCGGCGCGACGGCGACGATCGGCTACTTCGAGGAGCGCCTCTCGGGCCTCGACCTCGACCGGGCCGACGACCTGCTCGGCTCCTTCGGGCTCGCGGGGATCGGCGAGCGGCGGTTCGGCGACTGCTCGCAGGGAGAGCGGAAGCGGGCCTTGATCGCCCGCGCCCTCGTCGCACGGCCCCGCCTGCTGCTGCTGGACGAGCCCGGTGCCGGCCTCGACCTTCCCGGCCGGGAGATCCTGCTCGCCTCGCTCGACCGCGTCGCGCGCGACCAGCCCACGCTCGCGATCGTGATCACGACCCATCACCTGGAGGAGCTGCCGTCGTCGATCTCTCACGCGCTGCTGCTCCGGAGCGGTCAGGCGGTGTCGTCAGGGCCCGTGGAGGAGGCGCTTGCCGACGAGCCGATGAGCGCCTGCTTCGGGATGTCGCTCGCCGTCACCCGCACCGCCGGCAGGTTCTCGGCCTCAGGGCGCTGATCGCCGCTCCCGGGCGCATCGTCGGGATGGGCGAGCAGGGCCGCACCCGCGACGACGCAGGCAAACGCTGCGACCCGCACCACGCCGAACAACCCGCCCGGCAGCGACTCGTGGAAGAGGACAATGCCGGCGCCGATGGGCAGCGCGTTCGTGAGCAGCGTCGCGACACCGGCGGTCGCGAGCGCGGCCCCGCGCTGGAAGCCGAGCTGGAGCGCGACGAACGCGAGCCCGTGGCAGGCGAGCACCGCCGGTATGAAGAGGAGGAAGCCGTGCCCCTGGACCGCGGCCTTCGTCCCCACGTCGCCCGCCGCATAGAGAACGCCGGCCGCGATCCCGAGGCCGGCCCCGCTCGCGAGGAGGGCCGATCCAGGCCCGGCGGCAACGCCCGCGACGAGGAGCGAGCCGACGATCCAGGCCCCCACCTCCGCCATCGAGGTGACGCGCCCTGCGGTGCTGCCTCCGGCGAGGGAGGCAGCGAGCAGCAGCAGGCCCACGATCGAGACCCACACGGCGCGCCACTCGCGCCGCTGCAGTCCACGGCCCGGGCCCCGGTGGACGAGGAGGGCGAGCAAACCGATCCCTCCGGCAGCGGCAGCCTGCACGAGTGAGAGCGGCGCAAGCGCGAGTGCGGCGACATACAAGACCCAGCCGCCGATCCCCGCCAGGAAACCGGCCAGCCAGCGCAGGTTCGAGAACAGCGAGACGAGCGAGCGGACCGGGTGGCGGAGTGTCAGCGGCGGGAGCGACGACGCGGCTCCGTGCTGGGCCAGGTAGCCCCAGTTGATCGCCGCCGACGAGCCGAGCGCGAGCACGAGCCCGAGGGCGAGGGCGGGGCTCACTCGGCCGGTCGCACGGCGAAGGGTAGGTACGACTCGACCGCCAGCGCTGCGACGCTCACGCGCGGTAGGTCACGGCGCCGCTCGACCACCACGTACCTCCGACTCCAGCCGGGCCCGAACTTCTCGTTGAAGTGGAGCAGGTTGTCGAGCTGGAACTGCCCCTTGAGCGACCGCAGCGCGCGCCGCTCTACGCGCTGGAGCGGCTCGAGCTCCGCGTCGGCCGCGAACAGCGCCGCGAACGGCGCGAAGTTGAGCGAGATCCGCTCGTAGCCGTGCTCACCGGCCCACGCCACCGTCTCGCAGATCAGCCACTCGTTGAAGCCGTTCGGGGTCGTACGCAGCCGAGGCATAGAGGACAGCGACAACGCTCCGCCGGCCGGGGTCGTCGCGAAGTGGATGAATCCCTCGGGCCGCCCGTCCGGACCCTCGCCAATCACGAACACGTCGCCGTCGTCGTCACGTCCGAACAGCGTATCGAGAGCCATCACGAATCCCTTCTGCGGCTCCCCGTCGCGCCACGTCTCGGCTATCTGCTCGAGCTCCGCGCGCAGCGGCGGCGGCACCTCGCCCGGACGCAGGATCCGCACCGCGTAGCCCTCGCGCTCGAGCCGCTGCACGGACTGTCGCACCTTGCGAATCCCGCGGCCCTCGAGCGAGAACGCGCCGACGTCGAGGATCGCCTCGTCTCCGTGATACACCGCCCGCAGGTCGAGTCTCCGGTAGATCGGCAACGCGGCATCTGAGGCGCCGAGCACGGCCACCCTCCACCCACGGCGCCGAGCGAACGTGAGGAAGCGCGCGAGCAGCGGCTCGAGCGCCTCGGGCTCGCCGATCGGGTCGCCGGAGACGATCGCCACGCCGCCGACGACGCGATAGGCGAGGAATGCATCCTCCTCCTCGGCGAAGAAGTACGACTTGTCGGCGCGCAGCGCGAAAGGCGACAGCGTGTCGGACCCCCAGGTGAGGACGAGCGACCGCGCGAGCTCCCACTCCGAGCGTGCCTGCTGAAGCTCGTAGCGCCACGGCGCCACCGCCGCGGAAAGCGTCCAGGCGATGCCGGTTGCGGCGAGGATCAGCACGGACCACGGGAACCAGCCGCCGAACGGCGACTCCAGGTGGCCCGTCCCCATGCCGAGTGAGCTGACGAGGGTCTCGCGCAGGGCGAACCCGAGGCTGAACGGGCGGTCAGCCGCAGTGCGGTTGATCCAGATCGCCGCGATCCCGAACACCGGCACGACCGCCAACGTGATCGCGAGGCGTCCCAACGCCCGGCGCGGCGCGGTGCCGTCGGATCCGGCACGGAAGTCCCCACGCATCGCCACGAGGCAGACGAGCACGACCGCCGCCAAGATGCCGCCGTCGTTGAAGCCGTGGAGCACGTGCAGCGCGACCGACAACGTCAGAAGCATGGTTGCCGTCAGCCACGCGGCCCGCCTCCCGCGGGCGATGCCGCGCGCCGACAGAAGCAGGGCGACACCCACGGGCACGCCGAACGCCGCGGCCACGGACCTGACCGCGTCCGGCGCCAGGCCGCCCACGATGGCGTGCGAACCGGGGAGCAGCGCACGCACGACGTCCAGCGAACCCGCTGCGGCGACGGCCGCAGCCAGGACGGTCGCTGCGCGGCGGCCGCTCGAGCGCCTGCGCCCGAGGAGCGCGCCGCCGAGTCCCGCCAGCGCTGCCGCGAGGTAGATCGCCGGCAGGCCCGCGGCATGATCGAACGCGTGCTGCGCGGGAATCTGCCGAACGGTCGCAATCGAGACGGCGGTGTCGACGTAGACCGCGGTGCCGACCAGCAGGCCGAGGAGGAGCCCGGCGGTCAGCCGGTCGATTCGGCAGAGTCGGCCGACGAGCCCGAGGATGGCCCCGCCTGCGGCCCAGACGGCGACGAAGAGGAGGGCGGGAGCGCCTGAATGGTGGGAGAGCTCATCGAGCGGAAGCGCGTCGCCGACGCGGGGGCCGGGAATCGCACGCTCAGGGCCGATCAGGTACAACCAGCCGACGGTCACCGCGCAGACCGCGAGGGCGGCCGGAACGAGCGCGACCGGCGCCGCGACGCGGGCGCCCCTAGACACGCGACGGCCCTCCGAGATGCTTCGAGGCGGCGAGCAGCGCGTTCGCCGCCTGCGCGCGCCAGAGGGCCCAGTCGTGACCTCCGCGGTGGACCTCGAAGCGGTGCCCGACCCGGAGCACGGAGAGTCGCCGGGCGAACGCCTCGTTCTGCGCGCGCAGCGCGTCCCCCATCCCGGCGTAGAACCAGATGAAGTCATGGTGCGCCCGAAGCGTGCGCGCCTGTCGGCCCACGGTCGACGAAGGGCTGTTCTGGCGCAGAAGTGCTTGCCGGTGGCCGAAGATCGAGCGCACGTCGTCGGCCCTCTGGTAGCCGGACCAGCTCTCGATCACCTGGAACCTGGTCGGGTGGTGGAGGCCGATGTTGAGCGCGCCGTAGCCGCCCTCCGAAAGACCGCCGATTGCGCGGCCGCTGCCCGAGCGGATCGTACGGTAGCGGCCGTCGACCGCCCTCACGACGTCCCTCGAGAGGAACGTCTCCCAGCCCTCGTGGGGCCGGACGCCGTTGGCCCACTCCTTGTCGGTGAACGACCCGGTGGAGCCGAACGGCATCACCAGGATCATCGGTCGGATCGTATGCCGCGCGAGGAGGATGTCCTCCACGACTCCCATCCGCACGGTCTGGAGAAACGCACCCGGCCTTCCGGGCACGCCGTGCAGGAGGTAGAAGACCGGGTAGCGGCGCGACGGGTGCTGTGCGTAGCCGGGCGGAAGGTAGACGTCGACCGGTTGCCGTCGCCCGCCCAGCGCCCGGCTGCTGACATAGAAGCGCTGGGCACTCCCCTTCGCCGTCACGAAGGCGGGGTCGCGTGGCGGCGAGAACCCTCGGTACAGCCAGAAGTTGTCGAGGTAGCGGTAGGTGCCGACGAGGCCGACGAGGACGACCGCGAGCAGCCCGGCACCCGCGATAGAGGTCAAGACGAGTCGTCGTCCGTGCCCGGGTGTCGCCTCCACGGCGCTGCAGCTCACGACCGGGAGTATGCGAGCCCCATCGTTAACGAACGGTTGGCCCGGGTTAGGTCTCGGTTGCCCCGCCGGGCACCGGTGGCGCCCACTCCTAGACTCGAACGGGATGCGTGGCCTCGCCCTCGTGGTCGCAACAGTCGCAGCCGCCTGCTCAGCCGGTGTGCCCGCGCGCGCGGCGACCGCGCTGCCCGGTTTCACCCGGTTCGGCGCGGGGCCTTCGGGCGGCGCCCTGTATGAGGGGACGATCCCGTCCGCGACAGCGCCGCGCCCGCTGCGACCCGGCTACGTCTACCTCCCTGCCGGCTTCTCCGCCACGTCGCGCTACCCCGTCGTCTACCTCCTCCACGGCATGCCCGGCGACCCGCGCGAGTACGTATCGCCACTCAACATCGCCACCGTCGCCGACGGGCTGATCGCGAGAGGGCGCACACGCCCGTTCATCGCCGTGATGCCGGCGGCGGGGCCGACCGTGCGCTACAACGGCGAGTGGGCAGGGCCCTGGGAGCGTTACCTCGTGTCCGACGTCGTCCCCTGGGTCGACGCGCACCTCCCCACGCTCGCCAGTCGGCGGGGTCGAACGATCGCCGGGCTCTCCGCAGGCGGCTTCGGGGCGGCGGACATCGGCCTCAGGGCACCCGGATTGTTCGGCACGATCGAATCCTGGAGCGGCTATTTCCACCCGCTGCACGACGGCCCGTTCAAGCACGCCTCCACGGAGGAGATCGCTGCCAACGACCCGGCGCTCCTCGCGGAAGCGCAGGCGCCGACGATGCGTCGCCTCGGCACGCGAATCTTCGTCGGCAGCGGCCCCTCTCACAGCCACTGGTTCACCGAGCAGGAGAGCGTCGACTTCGCCCACGAGCTCCAGCGCCTGGGGGTGCGGCACGCCCTCGTGCTCGAGGCCGATCGTCGGCGGCAGTACGGCCTCCAGCTCTCGGCCGGACTCGTCTGGGCCCTCGGCCCCTGAGGCTCAGGTCGCCGGGCGGAGGTGCTTCAGGGCGAGCCGCAGCCAGTCGCCGGCATGCGCCGACCAGACG
>Ga0302322_100002495_pt1 | contig 15524 bp, 11 predicted proteins | sample Fen_T0_2_FD_203757 | JGI IMG/M metagenome (GOLD analysis project Ga0302322, IMG submission 203757) | Peat permafrost microbial communities from Stordalen Mire near Abisko, Sweden - Fen_T0_2 | ecosystem: Environmental > Terrestrial > Soil > Wetlands > Permafrost | place: Sweden: Abisko... | reverse complement strand
GTGCTGAAACGCGCCCATCTGCTGGACCAGCGCGGGCTGGCCGGATTGCGAGGCCGCCCGATGCAGCGCGGAAACGTGGTCCAGGATGCCGACGACCACTTGCAACCACTCACCCTCGACGCGCCGGAGTTTGTCCACTTCCAGCCGCAGTGTGACCCGCTCGGAGTCATTGGCTTTCTTGAGAAACTCGGTGAAGCCCGACACTTCCTGGCTCATCTGGTCGGCGATTTCCTTGGAAGACTTGTTCGTCTGCGCGGCCATGCTTTGCACGCCCTGCCATTGCGACGTGGCGGCGGTGACGTTGCGGGCGATGGCTTCCAGGTTGTTGAGCTGACGGATGGTGGCGCTCAGCAACTCGCTCTCGGCCATCCGCGTCAGCGCCCGATACTCGACGAGGAACGGAAGGATCGCCACGACCGCGCCGGCGGCCACCGCGCCCACCATGACCAACAATTCCACCAGCGACAGCGGGTGCTGACCCTCAATGGCCACGTAGCCCGCGACGCCCAGCAGCAGGGCATCGGCAAGCAGGAAGGGCACTTTGTTCAATTGCGGGGTCGGCTGGTCGCTCATGGCCGGCAGTCTAGTGGAAGGGCGTCGGAGCGCAAGAAAGCGGCGCGGAGCAGGTCTTTCCCTTCCCCGTCCAACGCTGTATCATGACTGCTATGAAGACGTTGCTGTTTGCCGCGATGGGACTTGTCCTCGCCATGACTGCCCCGACCCGGTCCCGTGCCGCCACGCCTTACGACGAACTTTGGAAAAAGGTGGATGAAGCCGTCAGCAAAGGCCTCCCCCAAACCGCCATCACCAACCTCGAACCCATCCTCGCCGCCGCCACGAAGGCGAAGGACTGGCCCGTGGCGGTGAAGGCCATCGCCCGAAAGATCGCGCTGGAGGGCGTCATCCAAGGCAACAAACCGGAGGAGAAAATCATTCGTCTCCAGGACGCCATCGCCAAGGCTCCCGCCGAGGCGCAACCGATGATGGACACGCTCCTGGCGCACTGGTATTGGCAGTACTTTCTCCAGAACCGCTGGCGGTTCGCCCAGCGCACCCAGACCGCCGAGGCGCCGGGCAAGGACTTCACCACCTGGAGCCTGCCGGCGCTTTTCGACGAGATCGGCGCGCATTTCCAGAAGGCGCTCACGGCGGAAAAGACCCTCAAGGCCACGCCCATCGCCGCTTGGGACGGCCTCCTCGAGCAGGGCACGATGCCCGATGCCTGCCGTCCGACGCTTTATGATTTCATCGCGTACGAGGCGCTGGAGTTTTACACGAGCGGCGAGCAGGCCGGCGCGCAGCCGCAGGACGCCTTCGAGTTGCCGGCCGAAAGCCCGATCTTGGGGGCGAGCGACACGTTTCTCGCCTGGTACCGGACCTTCCCGATCAAGGAGTTTCCCGAGTCGCCGATCCTCAAGGCGGTGACTTTGTACGGCGCGCTGATGACGTTCCACGAAAAGGACCGCGACCCGGCGGCCTTCCTCGCGGCGGACCTTGCGCGGCTCGCCTATGGCTGGAACATCGCGTTCGGAGAATCCAAGAGTGATCGCTACCAGGCGGCGCTCAAGGCGTTCGTGGATCGGTGGGCGGACCACGAACTTTCCGCCCTGGCCCGCGAGCGTTGGGCGCGCGTGCTCCAGCAGGAAGGCGATCTCGTCGCGGCCCACCGCACGGCCCAGCGCGGCGCGGAGATCTTCCCCAACTCGCCCGGTGGCAAGCTCTGCAAAAACCTCGTCATCGAAATCGAAGCCAAGTCGGCCAACATCACCACCGAGCGCGTCTGGAATTGTGGGGCAGGCTTCCAGCCGGTCTCGGAGAGCGGGATTCGCAGGCAGGATGCCTGTCCCACTATCAATGTCTCCTACCGCAACGTCACGAATGTCTTCTTCCGCGCCATTCCGGCCGACTGGGAATCCTACCTCGACAAACGCCGCCGCCGCCCCGAAAACCTCACCGACAAGGAAAAGCGCGAACTCATCGCCCGGACTCCGGCGCTGCAATGGTCCGCCCCGCTGCCGCCCACCGCCGATTTCAAGGAGCGGACTTTTGCCGCCCCTGCACCCACGACGCTCAAGCCGGGATTTTATTTCATTGCCGTCAGCCACGACCCGCAGTTCAGCGAGCAAGAGAACCTGGTCTCGCTGACGGACGTTTGGGTGAGCGAACTGGCGCTGGTGACCCGCACGCGCGACAAGAACCTCGAAGGCTTCGTGCTGGAAGCCGATTCCGGCGAGCCGGTCGCGGGCGCCGAGATCAACGCCTGGCGCCTCGACAACCAGGGCAACCGCGTCGCCAGCGCCCCGACCTCCACCGACACCAACGGCTTCTTCACGCTCCAGCCCGAAGTCAATCGCGGCTACCTGATTCGCGCCCGGCACGCGGGCCGGGAGATTGCCACCGAGAACGATCTGGCCGTCAACGACTGGCAGTGGCGCAATCAGCCGGAGCCGCGCTTCCAGACGATCTTCTTCACCGACCGCGCGATCTACCGGCCCGGCCAGACGATTCAATACAAGGGCATCGCCGTGAACGTGAGTCCGAAGCAAGACACCTACAGCGTCCTCGCCGGCGAGGAAGTCACGGTGGTTTTCTTCGACCCGAACAACAAAGAGATCGCCCGCGCCAAGCACCGCGCCAACGACTACGGCTCGTTTGCCGGCAGCTTCACCGCCCCGCGCGACCGGCTCATGGGCCAGATGCGGATTGAGGCGCAGGGCCGTGCGCCTGGCGCTGCGTTTGTCAGCGTGGAGGAATACAAGCGGCCCAAGTTCGAGGTTACGCTCGATGCGCCGAAAACAGCGGCGAAGCTCAACGAGAAAGTCTCGCTTACCGGTCACGCCATCAGTTACACCGGCGCGGCCGTGGACGGCGCGACGGTGAAGTTTCGCGTCACGCGCGAAACCCGGATGCCGTGGTGGTGGGGTTGGTGGGGTCGTGGCTGGCAGCCTGGCGGCGCGCAGGAAATCGCCCACGGCACGGCGCGCACTGAGAGCGACGGCTCGTTCAAAATTGAGTTTGCGGCGAAGCCGGACCCCAAGGTCGCCGAGAAAGACGAGCCGACGTTCAACTTCGCTCTCAATGCCGACGTGACCGATTCCGCCGGCGAGACGCGTTCGGCGAATCGCGACATCCGCGTTGGCTATACCGCGCTGGAGGCGACGCTCGCCGCGAACGACTGGCAGACGGCAAACGTGCCGGTGGAATTGCAGCTCACCACCAAGACGCTCGACGGCGAACCGCAGGTCGCCGAAGGCAGCGTGAAGGTTTACGCGCTCGAAGCGCCGGCCTCTGTGCAACGTGCGCCGCTGGGCAACGGCGGGCGCTGGTACGGTGGCCCCACGGACAGCGGCACGAACGACCTGTCGAATCCCAACTTCTGGCCGCTCGGTAAGGTCGTCGTGGAGAAAGGCTTCACCACCGATACCAACGGCGCGGCGAAACTCGCGTTCACGCTTCCCGCCGGCGCGTTCCGCGCGGTGCTGGAGACGCAGGATCGCTTCGGCAAGAAAGTGACCGGCAAGCTGCCGTTGCAGGTGCTCGATCCCGCCACGCCGAAGCTGGCAGTCAAGATCCCCAATCTCCTAGCCGCGCCGGACTGGAGCGTGGAACCGAGTCAGGAATTCGTGGCGGTGTGGGGCACGGGCTACGACACCGGCCGGGCGTTCGTGGAGATCGAGCATCGCAACCGGATGATCGAGCGCTACTGGACGGCGCCGGGCCGGACACAGCAGCAACTCAAGCTGGCGGTCGCCGAGGCGATGCGCGGCGGGTTCTTTGTGCATGTCACGTTTGTTCGCGAGAATCGTGCCTATCTCGAAACGCACAAGGTGGAGGTGCCCTGGAGCAACAAGGAACTGGAACTCAAGTGGGCGCACTTCGTCTCGAAACTCACGCCGGGACAGAAGGAGACGTGGACTCTCGAAATCCGAAGTCCGAAGTCCGAAGTCCGAAATGCGGAGAAAGCGGTGGCCGAATTGGTCGCCACGCTTTACGACGAGTCGCTTGACGCCTTCGCGCCGCTGAACTGGCCGCACGGCTTTGATTTCTTCTACCAGGATTCCACGACGGTGCAGGCACAGTTCCAGAATTTCGAGGTGTCGTTCAACCGCGTCTTTGGCCGCTGGGACCGGCTCACGACGGGGGTGGAGATCACGTACCGGCATTTCCCTTCCGAACTGACGCAGAACTTGTGGGGCTACGGCTACCCGCGTCGCCGGGGCATCACGATGCTCAGTGGAGCGAGAGCTGGCGGCGAGATAACCACCATGAACGCGGTCGCACTGGATGCTGCGATGCCGATGGCAGCCATGGCAACGCCCCCGCCACCAGGGGCGCCGGCGGAGATGCCGATGGCAAAGACGGGCGTGGCCTTGGCCATCAAGGAGCCTCAGAGTTATGACTCTCTCGTTACTGGAGGCGGCGCTGGCGGAGCCAGGCACAGGCCCGATCTCTCCCATGTCGCCGCGCGCAAGAATCTCAACGAGACGGCGTTCTTCTACCCGCAGTTGACCAGCGATTCCAACGGCGTCGTGCGCATGACCTTCACCATGCCGGAGGCGCTGACGCGGTGGCATTTCCTCGCCTTCGCGTCGGACAAACAGGTGCGCTCCGGTTTCCTCGACGCCCACGCCGTCACGGCGAAGGACTTGATGGTGCAGCCGAATCCACCGCGCTTCCTGCGCGACGGCGATACGATCGAATTCACCGTCAAGATTTCCAACCAGAGCGACCAGCGGCAGGCGGGCGCGGTGGAATTGAGTTTCGCCAACGCAGCTACGGGCGATGCGCTGGATGCTTCGCTGGGCCTGCAGCCGGTAGTGGCACAGGCATCTTTGCCTGTGAATCGTAGGGCGGGCTTCCAGCCTGCCAGGCAGGATGCCCGGCCTACGCGACAGGCTGGAAGCCTGTCCCACTACGAGCAGTCTTTCGACATCCCCGCGAAGGAGTCGCGCACCGTCGCTTGGCGCATCACAGTGCCCGATGGCACGCCGTTCCTGACTTACAAAACCGTCGCTTCCACCGGCACGATCTCCGACGGCGAGGAAGGTTATCTGCCGGTGCTGTCGCGGCGCGTGTTCATCACCGAATCGCTGCCGCTGTGGATTCGCGGGCCGGCGACCAAGAAATTCACCTTCACCAAGCTGGAGAAATCCGGCGCCTCGAAGACGCTCCGCAACGAGGGCCTCGTCGTGCAGATGGTTTCCAACCCCGCGTGGTATGCAGTAATGGCGCTGCCGTATTTGATGGAGTATCCCTACCAGTGCAGCGAACAGACGTTCAACCGCTTCTACGCCAACTCGCTGGCGCGCTTCATTGCCAACGCCGATCCGAAAATCCGCGGCATCTTCAACCAGTGGAAAAACACGCCCGCGCTGGAATCGCCGCTGGAGAAAAACCAGGATCTCAAATCGGTGATGCTGGAGGAGACGCCGTGGTTGCAGGACGGCCAGAAGGAGTCCCAGGCGCGGAAGAACGTCGGCATCCTCTTCGACGAGAACCGGCTCAACAACGAATCCGAGTCCACGTTGCGCAAACTCGCCGAGATGCAGCTTGGCGACCGGCAACGATTACATCACGCTCTACATCGTCACCGGCTTCGGCCGCCTCCGCCATCTCGGCGTGGATGTGGAGGTGACGCCGGCCCAGCGCGCGCTCGCCCGGCTCGACGAGTGGATGCGCGAACAGCACGAACGCATTCTGAAGGATTGGAAGAATCCTGACGAGTACGTGCCCAGTTCGACCGACGCGCTCTATCTTTACAGTCGCAGTTTCTTTCTCAAGGACGCGCCCATCGCGCCGCCAAACAAGTCAGCCGTGGATTTTTTCCTCAAGCAATCGCGCCAGCACTGGCTGAAGACCGATTGCCGCCAGACGCAGGGCCATCTGGCCATCGCGCTCAAGCGGTTCAACGCCTTTAACTCGTTTAACGATTCAACGCCCACCGACATCCTGAAATCGCTCAAGGAACGCAGCGTGACCGACGCCGAACTGGGCCGCTTCTGGCGCGACACCGAATTGAGTTGGTGGTGGTATCGCGCGCCCATCGAGACCCAGGCGCTGATGATCGAGGCCTTCGACGAAGTCACCGGCGACCTGCCCGCCGTGGAGGAATGCCGCGTCTGGCTGCTCAACCAGAAGCGCACGCAGGATTGGAAAACCACCAAGGCGACCGCCGACGCCGTCTATGCGCTGCTGCTGCGGGGGAGGAACTTGTTGAGCAGTGATGCACTGGTCCAGGTGAGCGTGGGAGATGTTGACGTGACTCCTTCCCCCTCACCCCAGCCCTCTCCCTCGGGGAGAGGGAGCAACCCATCGCCGCGCTCGGAAAAAACCGACGCTCCAACCCGTCCCAACGCGGGGTCCGTTTCTCCCTCTCCTCGGGGTGAGGGCCGGGGTGAGGGGAACGCAGGCGACGCCGTCGCCCCGCGCGTCGAAGCCGGAACGGGCTTCTACGAACGCCGCTTCCCTGGCGCGGAGGTGAAACCAAAGTTTGGCGAAATCGTCGTGAAAAAGATCGACGAAGGCCTCGCCTGGGGCGGTGTGCATTGGCAGTACCTGGAGGATATCAGCAAAGTCACGCCCTACGCCGGCACGCCGTTGAAATTGAAGAAGACCCTCTACACCAAGGTCAACACCGGGCGCGGGCCGGTGCTGGAGCCGGTCAAGGGCGCACTCGCCGTCGGCGACGAACTCGTGGTGCGCATCGAACTCCGCACCGACCGCGACATGGAATTCGTCCACCTCAAGGACCAGCGGGGCAGCGGCACCGAGCCGGTCAACGTCCTCTCTCGCTACAAATACCAGGACGGCCTAGCCTACTACGAAAGCACCCGCGATGTGGCGAGCCACTTCTTCATGGATTACCTGCCCAAGGGCACCTACGTCTTCGAGTATTCCACCCGCGTCCAACTGCGCGGCGAATACCCGACCGGCGTCGCCGAAATCCAGTGCCTCTACGCGCCGGAATTTAACAGCCACAGCGAGAGCTTTCCGCTGGTGGTGAAGTAGCCTCTCCAGCCTGGCCCGGACCATCCACAAACTTCAGGTGGAGCGCCGGTTTGCAACCGGCTTTGGGCGTGAGGAAGCCGCCAAGCCGGTCGCAACCCGGCGCTCCAGCCCGTTGCGGTGGACCGAAAACAGCTCGTTGAAGCTTTGTTTCACCGCGAGACAAACTGGAAAGCCCTGCGCCGGTTGCTCGCATAACCTCCCTCCCGTCTGTAGCGGCGGAACTACTTTTTCACAAACAGCGCCAGTGACGCGGTGTGGCCGTGGAGAAAATTGCGGTCGCCCACGGGGCCGATTTCCCCGTTGCAGAAAAAGCCGGCCAGGCCGAACGGGCCAAGCTGCTGCTGCACCATCCGCGCATCGTGGCTGGGGGTTTCGAAGAGGTTCTTCCCCCGCCCGTTGCAACAGCAGAGGCAGCCACCCAGGATGGTTGCGCCCGCCAGATCGTGTTTCGCCCGCGCCAGCAGCTCGGCCATGTCCAGGCTGGCTGCGGTGGCATCGCGGCGCTGGAACTGCATGATCTGGCCCGTCCGCGGGAGCGCGCCGACCGCGATGGCCCCGGTGTTGGGGTCCGCGCCGAGCAGGTTGCGGACGAGAAAATCGCCGCGATGGAAGTCGTCGAGGTATTCGTTGATGACCAACCCGATGAAGAGGTTGCCCTGGGTCTTGCGCTGCTCGTCGGTGGTCAAGCCCTTCCAGGTGTCGGCCAGCACGTCGTAGGCGCGGCGGTTGGCGATGCCGTGAATGATGTTGCGCTCGACACCGGTAAGCGTCCACGTCTCGCCGATGGGCGTGCAGCCTTGCGCAATGACGCCTGCCAGCGTCACCTCGCCGCCGACCGCGATGGCGACGCCGCCTTCGTTGAAGACTTCGCCATTCAGGTAAATCTGGGAGTTCTGCTCGCCGGGATCGCCGCTGGCCAACCCGCCCACGATGGGCCGGGGCGCGTAGGCTTCGTCGAAGTCGCGCAGCCAGCGCTCGCAATCCATCGTGAAGGGATCGAGAAACGCCAGCCAGCCGTGGGTCGGCACCGGTGCGGCACCGGTCTCGGCCGGCCAATAGTCGGTGCCCGTGACGGCCTGAACCTGCTCCTGCGTAAACCGCGCCGCCTTCAACTTCGCGCCCGGCAGGTGGTAAAGCGCCAGCGCCAGACCGGGGTTGTCTTCCAATTCAGAATCCCCCGCCACCAGACCGGTCCCCGAGCAGCCCGCCAACAAGGGGATTTGCGCGTGAACCCGGAGGATTTCCAAGGTTGCCTGCGCGTGCGGAAAGAACTTGGGCGCCATGAACACCAGCCCCAAGGACACGCGTTTGGAGCCGAGTCGACGGCGCAGTTCCTCCGCCCACTTCTGAAGCCCGGCTTCGTCGAAGGCCTTCTCCCAATGCGCGGAGACAGAAAACAATTCGGACATGGAGTGAACCTACCGGACTCGACCGAGAAAGCAAACTGCGGAACGGGAGCGCGCCCGGCGCGCGCAGAACACGGAGCCGGCGAAGTCAGGAAGGCCGGCGGCGCCCCTTTCGCAGCCGGCGCGCGGCACTCTTCCACGTGGTCAAAACGTATGGCTCGCGCCGATGTCGAGCAGATGCAGGCGCTTGCCAGCGGCGCGAAACTTGGCGCTCGCCACCTCGTGGTCAATCCGGATCGGCGGGAACGTGTCGTAGTGCAGTCCGACGATCTCGTCGCAGCGGATGAACTCGGCCGCCTTGAGCGCGTCGTCCACGCCCATCGTGAAATGATCGCCGAGGCACAGCGCGGCCCATTTGAGCTTCACCGCTTCGCCGATGAGCTTCATGTCCAACGTCAATGCGGTGTCGCCGGAAAAGTAAAAGTTGCCCGCCGCCGCCTCCACGAGCCAGCCGCCGGGGTTTCCGCCGTAGGTGCCGTCGGGCAGGCTGCTGGAGTGGAGGGCGCTGACCAGTTTCACCCGCCCGAAATCGCAGCCGGTCGCCCCGCCGAGATTCATGGGGATGACCTTGGCGACGCCCTGTGCCTGGAGCCAGGTGGCGATTTCAAAGTTGGCCAGGCACGTCGCGCCGGTGCGCTTGGCAATCGCCACGGCATCGCCAATGTGGTCGGCGTGACCGTGGGAGATGAGGATGAAATCCGCCGGAACCTTCCCGACATCAATGGCTTTGGCGAGCTCGTTGGCGCTGATGAACGGGTCGAAGAGCAAGTGCCGTCCGCCAGTTTCAACTCCCAAACAGGAATGTCCGTAGTAAATGACTTTCATAGGTGAGGCTGCGCCTTCGGGGTGGCAGGCGCGGGGGCATTATTCGCCCCGCCGCGGCGGAGGTCAATGCCCGGCCTACCGGGAGACGGAAACGGCCGGCGGGCTCTCGCCTCGGAGCCGGGGCGTGCTACGTTGGCCGTCGTTGTGACATACGCTGCGCCCAGTCCCCTCCTCCCCGACGCCTGGTTCCGCCGGGCAAGCGGAAGTTCCAGGGCATTGCTCCCGCTGATGGGGTTGTTATGCGCACTGGAGTTGTCTGGCTGGGACGTTGGGGCCGCGCCCGTCACCAACAGCTTGGTGTTGCGCACCAATTACTACGTGGTGACCGGCGGCACCCTGGCGGAGCTTTACGCCTCGATTTTGCGAGGGAGACCCCCGAAGGACGGGGGCAGTTACGACGCGAAAACCGAGTGGAACACGAGCTACACTTTCAACTACCAGCGCACGGCCGACGGCTACGCGCCGACAGTTTTTGAAGTTAAGACCGTGGTTGTGATGACGCTGCCGCTCTGGCAGCCGCCCAAGGAACGACCGCCCGAGCTGGCCACAAACTGGTGGCCCTACGCGCGGGCGCTGACCACGCACGAGCTGGGGCATGTGAACCTGGCGCGCGCGGCGGCGGCCGAGGCTGGGCGGCGGTTGCGCGGGCTGGGAGCCTTCCCTTCGGCGGGGGCGCTGACCCAGGCGGCACAGCAGGCCTTTGATGCCGCTCTGGACGAAAGCCATGCCCAGGAGCGGCGCTACGATGAGGAAACTCGTCATGGTGCCACGCAAGGCGCGGTCTTTCCCTCAGTAGAGCCGCCACCCCGGCCGCGCGCGCCTTCCCCGCCCGGCGGCCAGTCGCAGAAGTAGGCGGTGGAAGCCTCGTCCTGAGAGCCGCTTTTCTCCCGGCGGAAGCGTTGCGGGCCGGCGCGGACAACGGTTCTGACCGCATCCACGCCCAAGCAGCCGACCTCACCCTTCGCCACCCAGCGGCAAGAAATGCTAAGAGTTCGTCAATCTTGGGGGAGCACCGGCCCGGGCTTTCTTCCATGCTAAGACACGGAATCAGGCGGGGCTTGCCGCAGAGCAGGCCGGACGCCTGCGCCGCCCATGAACAACGGTCATAAACAATTATTGGAATCGCTGACCCACTCGGACGTGTTCCGCGAGTTCCAGTCTGCCTACAACCTGGCCACGCGCCTGCCGCTGGTGCTGCGGCCCGTGGAGGCGTGGCAGCTTCCTTTTTGCGGCGCCGAGCGTGAGAACCGTTTCTGCGCCTTGATGGGTCGGACTGGACGCACTTGCGCGGTGTGCCTGCAGGCGCACCAAAAGCTCGCCCAGCAGGCCCGCACCCGCCCCGCCACGTTCACCTGCTGGTGCGGCCTGACCTCCAGCGCGGTGCCGGTCGAGGCGGGAGGACAAGTCATCGGCCTGCTCCAGACCGGGCAGGTCTTCCGCGCCCCGCCGCAAGGGGCGCGGTTCGACCGCAGCGCGCAGCAGATGCAGGCCCGCGGGCCGCTGCCGGACCTGGACGCCCTCCGCCACGCCTACCTGGCCACGCGCCAGGTGTTGCCCCGGCGCTACAGCTCCCTCGTTTCTTTGCTGGCCATTTTCGCCGGCCACCTCTCCTTGCTGGCCAGCCAGATCGCCGCCCAAACGGCCTCGGCCGAGCCGCCGCTGATCCGCCGGGCCAAGGAATTCATCCACCTGCACCACACCGAGACGCTGAGACTGCCCCAGGTGGCCGAGGCGGCGGGCACCAGCCCGTTCCACTTCTGCAAGGTTTTCAAGCGCGCCACCGGCGTAAACTTCACCCAGTTTCTCTGCCAGGTGCGGCTGGAAAAAGCGAAGAACCTCCTCCTGAATCCGGATGTCAAAGTCAGCGAGATCGCTTACGCCGTCGGATTCCAGTCTTTGACCCACTTCAATCGCGTCTTCAAAGAACACACGGGCTACGCGCCCACGCGCTACCGGGCCCAGGCCATCGGTTGGCGCGGCCAACCCGGCGCCCGCGGAACGGCGATCAAACCACCCCCGGCACGAACCGTCGCACCCGCCGCTCGTAGTCCGCGTAACCCGGGAACTGCGCCCGCAGCCAGCGCTCCTCGCGGCGGGCCTTGAAATACAGCAACCCCGTCAGCAGTCCCGCCGCGGCCAGCGCCACCCCGCTCCCCCACATCAGCCCCCAGCCCCAGGCCAGCGCCATCACACTGGCATAAAGCGGATGGCGCGCGTAACGGTAAATACCGTGCTGGATCAGCACGCTGCCCTCGGGAGGTTTTGGAAACGCCGTGAGCTGGCGTCCGGTCGCCACCACGCCGGCGATCCCAAATCCCGCGCCCACCGCCAGCAGCAATCCGCCCACCGCCCGCAGCGCGCCCGGCCCTGGTTGAACGGCCAGGCTCGGGCCGGCGATCAAAACCGCGCTGATCAAGAGTCCCTGCGCCAGCACCCACCCACCGCCCCGCTGCGTGAAGGACGGCTTCATTCGCCGATGATTTTCACCAGCACGCGCTTGCGCCGGCGGCCGTCGAACTCGCCGTAGAAAATCTGCTCCCACGGACCGAGATCAAGCTGGCCCTTGGTGACGGCGATCACGACTTCGCGGCCCATGATCTGGCGCTTCAGGTGGGCGTCGGCGTTGTCCTCGCCGGTGCGGTTGTGGCGGTAGCGGGACACCGGTTCGTGCGGCGCCAGTTGCTCCAGCCAGTCGTCGTAATCCTGGAGCAGGCCATCCTCGGCGTCATTGATATACACGCTGGCGGTGATATGCATGGCATTGACCAGGCAGAGGCCTTCCTGCACGCCGCTGCGCCGGACGAGCGCCGCCACGGTTTCGGTGATGTTCCGGTAGTCGCGCCGGTGGGGCGTCTCGAACCAGAGGTGTTCGGTGAGCGATTTCATGGCGGCATTAATCAAGTTGGCGTTGCCCGGGTTAAATCCCCAGACGCCCGACAAATTCCTGAGCGAGTAAATCGTACGCCGCCGCGCCGGCGCTGTGGCGATCGTAGTAAAGGATGGGTTTCCCGAAGCTGGGCGCCTCCGCCAGCCGGGTGCTGCGCGGGATCAATGTCTCGAACACCAGTTCGCCGAGGTGCTCGCGCACGTCGCCCACGACGGTCTGCGAGAGATTGGTCCGCCCGTCATACATCGTCATCACGACGCCGACGATTTCGAGCCGGGGATTCACGCCGGAACTGCGCAACTGGTCCAGCACGCGCTTCATCATCGAGATGCCTTCAAGCGAATAATACTCGCACTGGAGCGGCACCAGCAGTCCTTCGGCGGCGGCAAAAGCGTTGAGCGTCAGAATGCCGAGCGACGGCGGGCAGTCCACCAGCACAAGGTCAAAGCGTCCGGAATCCACCACCGGCTGCAGCGCCTGCGCCACGCGATTCAAATGATTTTCTGAGCGCGCCAGTTCCACTTCCAGCCCGCACAAATCCATTTCGCCAGGGATGATCTCCAGCCGCTCCCACGCCGTGGGCTTGATGCGGTCCAGCAACGCGCCGTCGCCCAGCAGCGCCGCGTAGGCGCTGGCGCCGGCCACTTTCTCGACGCCGAGACCGCTGGTGGCATTGGCTTGCGGGTCGAGATCGAAGAGCAGGACGCGCTTGCCCAGGGCCGCCACGGAGGCGGCGACGTTGACGGCGGTGGTGGTTTTGCCCACCCCACCTTTTTGATTGGCGACGGCGATGACTTTGGTCGGCACGGCGCGCAAGGTAAGGGATAGGCTTCCCGACACACAAGGCCCGGCCCGGTGGCTTTGGCTGGATTTTTGACGGGGAGGGTGCAAGATGTCGCCATGAAACTCGTACTTACCACACACAACGTGAAGCTCACCGACGCCATCGAGCAGCACATCATGGAGCGGATTGACCAGTTGGAGCACCTGGATCGCTGGACGGTGGACGCCCGCGTGACGCTGGAACACGACAAGACCCGCGCCCCGGAAAAGGCCTTTACCTGCTCGCTCCGGCTCGGCGTACGCGGCCCGGACCTTTTCGCCCAGGATACCGAGAGCGATCTTTACGTGGCGATTGACAAGGTCACCAAGAAAATCGAGCAGCAGATCCGCACCCGCCATAGCAAGCACAAGGCCCGCAAGCACGGCGACGCCGTCCGCGGCAAGGCCAAGCTCAAGGAACTTGATATCTGATGGGTTGTCCGCAGCCCTTGGTTTTACGCGCCCGCGTCGTCCTCCCGGTCCAGCGACCGCCGATTGAGGACGGCGCGGTTGTCGTTTCCAAGGGCCGCCTCCTCGCCGTCGGTCAATGGCGTTATGTTCGCCGCCACCACCGCGGCCCGGTGCATGACCTTGGCGAGTCCATCCTCCTGCCCGGCCTGATCAACGCCCATTGCCATCTGGACTACACTGGAATGGCCGGGATGTGGCCGGTCCCGCGGAGTTTCTGTGACTGGATCAAGTGCATCACCACGGAAAAGGGACTGTGGAGCCAGGCTGAATTCGCCCAGTCCTGGCGGGAGGGCGCCGCCATGCTGCTACGCTCCGGCACGACCACCGTGGGCGACATCGAGGCGCTCCCGGAACTGCTGCCGGAAGCATGGCGAACCACGCCGCTGCGCGTCATTTCGTTCTTGGAAATGACCGGCATCCGCAGCCGGCGCGCGCCCCGGCAGATTCTGCAGGAAGCGGTCGCGAAAATGGATGCGCTGCCCGTCGGCCGTTGCGCCGCCGGCCTTTCCCCGCACGCCCCCTACTCGACGCTGCCGGAGTTGATGCGCCTCAGCGCCCGTGCTGCCCGTCGGCGCCGCTGGCTCCTGACCACTCACGTCGCCGAGTCCGCCGCTGAGTTCGAGATGTTTGCCCACGGGCACGGGGAGATGTTTGACTGGCTCCAGCGCAGCGAGCGCGACATGTCCGACTGTGGTGGGACCTCTCCGGTGAGGCACCTCGAAGCGACAGGCTTGCTTGCGCACAACCTGCTCGCCATCCACGTCAACTACCTCGCGCCCGGCGACGCTGAATTGCTCGCCAAACACCACGTGACCGTCGTCCATTGCCCGCGCAGTCACGAGTACTTCCGCCACGAGATGTTCCCGCGCCGCGCCCTCGCCAAGGCCGGCGTGAACGTCTGCCTCGGCACGGACAGCCTCGCCACCGTGCGCAAACATCCGCGCGAACACATCGAACTCAGCCTCTTCGACGAGCTTCACACCTTCGCCAAACACCACGACGGCGTGCGCCCGGAAGCGCTTCTGCGCATGGTCACCCTCAACCCCGCCTTCGCCCTCGGCTTGCGCGGCCTGGCCGGGGAACTCACCGCCGGCGCCCGGGCCGATCTCATCACCGTCCCCTTTGAAGGATCGCCGCGACAGGCAGTCGCGGCGATCATTGCCCATCGCGGACCGGTTTCGGCCAGCATGATTGACGGCCGCTGGGCCTTGGCGCCGGGCCCGGCTTCACCGTGAACGCCTTTAACCATGAACTCGCCGCACGGCTCGAAGCGTTGCGCCAGCAGGGCCTTTACCGCGAATTGCGCCGCGTCGAATCCGCCCAAGGCCCACGCCTCGAAACCGGCGGGCGCACGCTGCTGAACTTCTCCTCCAACGACTATCTCGGGCTGGCGAACCATCCCGCGCTCAAGACCGCCGCGGTCCAGGCCATCGAGCGCTACGGCGCAGGCAGCGGCTCGGCGCGGCTCATTTGCGGCTCGATTGCACCGCATCACGAACTGGAGGAAGCTCTGGCCGCCTTCAAAGGCACCGAGGCGGCGCTGACTTTTTCCAGCGGCTACGCCACCGCCGTCGGCACCATCGGCGCGCTGCTGGGCAAAGGCGATATCATCATCCTGGACAAGCTCGTTCACGCCTGCATCGTGGATGCTGCCCGCCTTTGCGGCGCGAAGCTTCGCGTCTTTGCCCACAACGATCTCGATGACCTGGAGGACAAGCTGAAGTGGGCCACTGGTTTGTCCCGCGCAACGCCTGCCACGGCGCGCGTTCTGGTCGTGACGGAAAGCGTCTTCAGCATGGACGGGGATCACGCCCCGCTGCGTGAGTTGGTGGCGTTGAAAGATCGTTACGGCGCCTGGCTGATGCTGGACGAAGCCCACGCCACCGGTCTCTATGGCACGCACGGTCGCGGACTCGCCGAGGAAGCGGGCGTTGCCGACCGCGTCGAGATCCAGATGGGCACGCTCGGCAAGGCGCTGGGCGCGGCCGGCGGCTACATCGCTGGTTCGCGTGTGCTGGTGGACCTGCTTGTCAACCGCGCCCGCACGTTCATCTTCAGCACCGCGCCAGTCCCCGCTCAGGTGGCAGCCGCGCTCGCCGCCGTCC
>Ga0302322_100002494_pt1 | contig 15525 bp, 10 predicted proteins | sample Fen_T0_2_FD_203757 | JGI IMG/M metagenome (GOLD analysis project Ga0302322, IMG submission 203757) | Peat permafrost microbial communities from Stordalen Mire near Abisko, Sweden - Fen_T0_2 | ecosystem: Environmental > Terrestrial > Soil > Wetlands > Permafrost | place: Sweden: Abisko... | reverse complement strand
GTCGCAGCGATGCACTGCGGAACATAAGGCACCACACCAGAGGCTGCTCGCACCGGGACTTTCGTCGCTGCCGTTGCACCCCCACGATGCCAACACGAACCAGAGAGCCGCCGCACGTCGCATGCCCCACAGCTATCTCAGCGGTGAATGCGAAACGCTAGTCATTTTTCGATCTTGCCGACGCCGCTCGACGCGACGAGGGCTTTGGATGGACATGAAAACGAAAATCCCGATGGAAGGAGACGCCATCCGGAAATATCCGACGCGTCCATTAGGTCCGACGCAGCGCGAGGTCTGCGGCGTTCGCGCTGCCGAGCGCCGCGGGTGCGCGCTCGGTCATCCAGTCGACGAAAGCCCGAACCCGGGGTGGCATGAGCTTGCGCCCCGCGTACACGATCGAGATCGAGCCCTCTAGCCGCAGCAGCTTGGGCAAGACGCTCACTAGCTCACCACGCGTAATCGCGGTGGCGACCTGGGTCCAGGGGAGGAACGCGATCCCCGAACCACGCTCGACGAAGCGAAGCACCAGGTGCGGGTCGTTCGAGAAGGGGCGGCGTCGTTCAGCTGCGGTATGCGCTGCGAGGCGGAGCTCCGCGGCGAACTAGAGGAATGACCATCGAAAGCGCAGTCGAATCGCCGCATAGTCATCGTTGCGGGCGTTCAGTTTTCGCCACTTCGCGCTCGTGAATCTCCCACTTTGCTCGCAACGAGGGCGAGGACAACCAGATGCACATGAAGAACGCAAACACGAGCGCCGCTGCCGCGAAGAAGCCGAACGCTTGGCGTCCCCGCCTTCGAACTGCGGCGTGGCTGTTTGCCTTGGCAGCCAGCGGTTGCAACGGGGCGCTTCAAAGCGATGAACACCCGGGAGCGCGCGCCTCTGCGCTCGCTCCCTCAGCCAACGGTGCCGTGCTCGGCTTCGAGGATGCAGCCGCGTGGAGCATCAGCCAAGGCAACATCGAGGCGCCGACCGCTAGTGACACGAGGACGGAGGGGGCCTTCTCCCTAGCGCTCGACCCGTCTGGCTACGCTGTCCTCAAAAGCCAGCCAATCACCGTTCGTTCGGCCATCACGGGCTCGGTTTCGTATGATGTTTTCGTTCCTTCTGACCAAGCCAATCAGTACTGGTTCGGGGCCACACAGCTCTATCTCGATTGCCCTTCGCGCAGCGTCTACAACGCGTTCGTCGGTCAGGCCGAGCTGACCCAGCTCGAAACCGACCGCTTCAATCAGATCCGATTCGCCATTCCCGAGTGGACGCTCGGCGAGCTCCGCAATGGCTGCGCGGATCTGTCGTTCTCGATCGCAATGAATGTGCCCTCGGAAGAGCGCGGAACGTACCTCCTGGATAACCTCCAGCTCGGGACCGCGGGAGATGCGCTGTCTCCTGTTTTGAGCTGCGTCTTCAACCGCGGCCCAGAGCAATATTATGCCCAGTTTTCATATTTGAATGCCTCGCCCGACCCGGTCACCGTGCCGATTGGCTCGGAGAACTTCTTCGCGCCCGGCAGCGAGAACCCCGGCCAGCCGGAACAGTTCTCGCCTGGAAGCGCCGCCGAGCCGTTTACCGTCCCGTTCGACGGCTCGCCGCTCACCTGGCATCTCGGCCGTCAGAGCGCGACCGCTTCCTCTGAAGCCGCGGCCTGCCCGTCCGTTTGGGTGCCTGCTTGGACAGGGCGCGGGCCGCTGTCGACGAGCATCACCACCAACCACACGTTCAATGACCCGGTTCCAGACTTGACCGGGCGCACGCTGCGCGTGATGACACGCCTGACCACCGGCGGAGCGCAGGTGCGAGTTCGCCTGAGCCAGCGATTTACGTCGACTGCGCTCGACGTCCAAGCGGCTCACGTGGCAATCCGTGGCACCGGCAGCGCGATCCTACCGGCTACGGATCGCGAGCTCACCTTCGGCGGCAACCCAACTGTTCGTGTGCCCGCGGGCGAAGACATCTGGAGTGATCCGATTGCCCTGGATGTGGGCGCCGGCCAGGATTTGGCCGTCTCCCTCTATTTTCCCGGCCCGTTCGTGCCGACGACCCAGGGGGGACGCGGCGGCCTGAAGTTTTCCTACTACAAGACGGGCAATTGGGTCGCTGCACCCTCCTTGTCCAGCGCCTCACTGACACGACAGGTCTTCGCAGTGTTCGAGGTGCAAGTGCTCTCGGCGGGGCCCGCAGCGGCCGTCGTCGCCCTGGGTGATTCCATCACCGAAGGCGCCTGCTCGACGTTGGACGCAAACGGCGACTGGCCAGACCTGCTCTCCGCGAGGCTCCGTCTGCTGGCTGATGGGACCGCCGTCTCCGTGCTCAACGCCGGTATCGGGTCAGGGCGCTTCGCCTCGTCCGACGGAGCCGGCTTACGTGGCTTGATGCGCCTGGACGAGTTTCTGACGTTACCCGCGGTGCGCTGGGTCACCCTGCTGATGGGCGTCAACGATATTTCATACGAGCTGGTGGACGCCCCATTCCTCGAGAACGCTTACACCGAGGCGATCACGAAAACCCACGCCGCCGGCAAGAAAATCATCGGCATTCCAATCCTGCCCTTCGGCAACTCCACGAAAGACGTGGGCAGCAATCAACAAGTGGCTCAGCAAGTGAACGCTTGGATTCGCGCTCACGACAAACGCCTCGGCGCGGAAGAGCCGAGCTACGATGCCGTCGTCGACCTAGAACCGGCGCTGCTCGGTCCCGAGGACACGGCATGGGCCCTCCCATCCAAGTTGACGTGCGACGGTGTGCACCCGAACCAAGCCGGCTACACGTTGATCGCCAACGCGATACCGCTCGATATTTTCAACTGACGCCTGCGCGACGGCACGGCCGAGCTGGTGCCGTGTTTGCGCACAAGAGGCGAGCTTGCTATGCGCTCATTCGCGTCAACCGATCAAGACACTCAGCTTTGCGAGCTCAACCGGATCCATGACCACCTCGATCGCGGTGATTTTTCGCGCATGAATCGAGAACTTGAAAGCGACGCGCACTCGTCCGGCGACCGCCCAGACAGCACCAGGCTGACCGTCGATGAGCGCCGCGAGCGCGCCGCGGGCGCGGCCCTTGAAAGCCTCGGCGACGAGCGCTGCGCCATCCACCTGCGCTGCCAATTTGGGAGCGCCCTGCGGGTTTTCTGCAGCGGCGCGCAGCGCGACCGGGTCCGCTCGCAGCGCGACGTCAGGCGATAACACGGCGATCAGCTGACGACAGTCGCCCTCGCGGGACGCCGCCAAAAATGCGCTCACGAGCTGCTGGTGGTGCGCGAGCTCACTCGAAGGAGCGGGGCCGCCCTGTACGCGACGTCGAGCGCGACTGGCGAGCTGTCGGGCGGCGTCGGGGGTGCGGTCGACGATGGGTGCAATTTCTTCGAACGAGAGATCGAACAGATCGTGCAGGACGAAGGCGACGCGCTCCGCTGGGGTGAGGGCATCCAGCACGAGCAGCAGAGCGGGACCAATCGCCTCCGCCAAGCCGAGCTCGGTTTCGGGTGTTCTGGCGTCGTCCGCCACGTCACCAAGGCTCGACGGGAGCGGATCCTCGCGTTGCGATCTACGCGAACGGAGCATGTCGAGGCACACGCGGGCGACCACAGTGGTGAACCAACCGCGCAGGTTTTCGATCTCGTGCGAGTCCGCGCGCATCACCTTGAGCCACGCCTCTTGCATGGCGTCTTCGGCCTCTGCCGGCGAGCCCAGCATGCGCAGCGCCACCGCCCGCAAGTGAGCCCGACTTTCGTCGAAGCTCTTGGCAAGCACGTCCGATCGCTCCATCAAAAGTACTTTTCCACAGGTCGGATCTCCACCGCGCCTCCCATTCGTGCCTGCGGAATGCGAGCCGCGAACGCGATGGCAGATTCGATGTTTTCGGCCTCGAACGCGAACGCTCCGCCGATAGTTTCGCCGAGGTGGGGTGCGTTCTTCGACTCAGCCTTGCCGTCGCGCACCTGCACCGTGGTCACCTTGCCGGGCGAAAGGGGTGGTAGTCGCAGGGTGACGCCGGGCTCTTGGTTGATTTCGGCGTAATCCGCGTACATGCGCTGCCGCTCCGCCTCCGTCAAGGCTGACCAGCCCGCGGACCCAGGTAGCGGCGAAGTCCCGTGATAAATGATGAGAACGAACTGCATTTTTTGCTCCTTGCTCACCATGACGAATGCCGCGGCCCCGATGTGACAGCCTGCCGCCATTTGCGCTCCAAGGCGCGCGCATCCCCGGTCTTCGCATCCAGAGATCCCTCCGATGAGCGCCGAAAGCGGCTGTCGCGCCGACGCGATAACCGACCGGCGGTCGCCGGCCAGAACCTCCGCTTGGCCACCCCGCGGGGGCCGATTAGCCGGAAATTTGATGCCGTTCAGGTGGACGGGGTTCGCTGATTGTTCTCTGGTGGGACCGCACGGAGCACGCCAAGGGCCAACGCCAGTCGCGTCGAAACGCTACCAGCGGCACGAGGCCGAGGGTACACCACTCTACGAGAGAGTCGCTGCGCACCTCGAATCGTTTCTCGCAGAAGCGCGCGAGACGCACGAACGTGCCCTACCGCAATACGTCGAGCGCGAGCTGCGCGAGTACTTGGCCGGTTTCCACGAGGTGGTCTCGGGCTCAAGCCGCGGGTTGGCTTCGGACGTGCTGGCGTCGGCCCTTGAAGCGTTTCGTGCGTTCCCACCAGAGAACATTTGGCGAACACCGTGCCATGGCCGGATGCCGAAGTACGAGGCAAGTCGTGAACGAAAGACACCGCAGTGCCCGCCCGCGGCGGTCGGCGCGCGTGACCATTCCTCATGCACGTAGGGGGATTTTTCGGCGCTCCACGACCACAGCACGATCAGTGAGCGCGACTCGGCGAGCTGGCACCGCGCCGAGATAGGCATTGCTTCGACGCGGCAAGCTGCGCAACGAGCGGCGCGTGAACCGTCCGAACGCCCCGGCTTCCGACGGTTTTACGGCCCCGCTCGAGCGCCCGTCCGCCTCGAGACTCGTTCATTGCCGTGCCCGCATCCGCTCGGCAGCGAGCTACGCGACGCACTGTGACGCGCGCGCCCGCTGAACCAACCCAATCTTCATTGGGTGGCCCGGGGCTTTTATCGGCGGTCGTCGGCGATGTCAGCCGGCCTGCAGGTCGTTCGGGCGCAAATCTCGCCCGGAATGGACGCGGCGGCGCGGCCGCGCAAAGAAAGGTCGAAACTCATGGCCGCCTCCCCCACCCGCACGACGACGCACGAGATCCTATTCATCGTTCCTGAAAACGGATTGCTCGTGGAAGTCGCGGGCCTTTGCGACATTTTCGCGAGAGCCAACCTGGCGTTGCCTGATTCGTCCAAGCTACCTCGCTACTCGTGGTTGGTCGCGTCCACCACGCGTCGCAAGACGGCTGAAGGCAGCTCGGGTTTGAAGATCGTTGCCGACGCGCAGCTCGCGGAGCTCAACCCCACGCGGCGTTGGGGCACCGTGATCGTCACCGGCCGAGGTGGGGAAGGAGCGGCCAATGAGGTCGTCTCCGACTGGCTGCGGCTGGCCGCCCGCCGCGCCGGGCGCATCGTCTCCGTGTGCGCGGGCGCTTTTCTGTTGGCAGAGGCGGGGCTATTGGACGGCAAGCACGCCACCACGCACTGGCAACGCACCGATGAGCTTGCTCGGCGACACCCGCTGGTTCGCGTGGAATCCGCGCCGATCTACACACAAGACGGTCGTATCTTCACGTCGGGCGGCGCGACCGCCGGCTTCGATCTCGCGCTCGCGCTCGTCGAACGTGACCTCGGCTTCGAGATCGCGCAGGAGGTTGCCAAGACTCTGGTCCTTTATCTGCGTCGTCCCGGCGGACAGGCGCAGTTCAGCGCGCGGCTCGCGCGCGAAGCTCGCGCAGATAGCCCCATCCGCGCCCTGCAGGCGTGGATGTTGCATCACCTGAAGGAGGATCTGCGCGTGGAGCGGCTGGCGCGGCGCTCGGCCATGAGTCCCCGCAACTTCGCGCGAGTCTTCACGGAACAGGTGGGAATTACCCCCGCTCGCTATGTGGAAGAGCTGCGGCTAGAGGCGGCCAAGGGGCGGCTCGAAAGCCGCGACGGTTCTGTGGAGCGCATCGCCGCCGACTGCGGGTTCGGGAACGCCGTCAACCTGCGGCGCGTGTTCCAGCGTCACTTGGGCATCGGCCCGCGCGAGTACGTCGAGCGGTTTGGCAGGATTTGATCTTTTGTTGTCATTCCGGACGCACCCGTTCGACCCCACATTGTCGGTCGAGGAGACACGAACATGCTCAAACTCGGTATCAATGGTTTCGGGCGCATTGGTCGGAGCCTGCTGCGCGCAGCCCATGGCAATCCCAATCTTGAAATCGTCGCGGTCAACGATCTGAGCGATGCGAAGACGCTTGCTTACCTACTCAAGCGAGACTCCATCCTGGGGGCGTTCCCGGCGCCGATTGAGGCCTCGGATGACTCGCTGCAGGTTAGCGGAAAATCCGTGCGCGTCTTCGATCAGCGGGAGCCGGCAAACATTCCCTGGTCGGATGCGGGCGTCGACATCGTGGTGGAGGCCACCGGGCGTTTCACCGACAGAGCGCAGGCGCTCGCGCACGTTCAGGGCGGGGGAGCCAAGCGCGTGATCGTCTCGGCCCCCGCCAAGGGCGATGATCTCACGATCGTGATGGGTGTGAACCACGACCTCTACGACCCCGCAAAACATGTCGTGGTTTCCAATGGCTCGTGCACCACCAACGCCCTCGCCCCGCTCGCGAAAGTGCTGCACGAACGCTTCGGAATCGTGCACGGTCAAATGGTCACCACGCACGCGTACACCAACAGCCAGGCCCTGCACGACCAACCCAGCAAAGAGCTGCGCGCGGGGCGAGCCGCAGCCCTGTCCATCATTCCGCATTCGACCGGAGCCGCCAAAGCCATCGGCAAGGTGCTGCCCGAGCTCGAGGGACGCCTCTCCGGTTTCTCTCTCCGAGTGCCAGTTCCGGTCGTTTCCGTCGTCGATCTCACGGTGCAGGTCGAACGCGCAACCGACGCCGCGTCGGTGAACGCCGCATTCCGCGAGGCCGCGGCGAGCCCCGCCCTTTTAGGGATCCTCGGCGTTAGTGACGAGCCACTCGTCTCTGCCGACTTTCAGGGCGACGCGCGATCGTCCGTCCTCGACGCCCCATTGACGATGGTCTCGGGCGGCCACCTCGTGAAAGTGCTGGCCTGGTACGACAACGAGTGGGGCTTCTCGAATCGCCTGATCGACACCGCGCTTCACCTGGCCTCGCGCTCGATGTGAAGCTCGTCACCGCGTGTGGTATTTGCGAGGGCGACTCGCACCGCCATTCAGCCATTCTTCGAAGCCATCAGCGCGGCGACCGCGCTGATGGTGGGCGCGCGGTAGAGCTCGCGGACCGAGACTGGGGGGAGCCCCGCCGCCCGGTGCTTCGCCAAGAGCCGCACGGCGAGCAGGGAGTTGCCTCCGAGCTCGAAAAAATTATCCGTCGGCTTCACCGGCCGCTCGAACGCACCTTCCCAGATCCGGAGCAATGTCGTCATCGGCTCGACGTGGAAATCGAGCCCGGCAACGTTCGCGGCGCTCGACGTTGACGACGCGGTCTTCGCAGGCGAAGTCGAAGGCAGCGGCAGACGGCGGAGATCGACTTTACCGTTGCCGTCAATGGGTAACTCGGCCATTGCGGTCACGCTGCTCGGCATCATGTAGTCAGGCAGCAAGCTGGCAGCCCAGGCGCGGATCTCTGCCGTTTCGTTGCCGCGACATGCGACGTACGCGTCCAGGCGCGCGGTGGCGGAATCGCCCGGACGCCCTTCGCGGACGATGACCGCGGCCGCGCTCACGCCGGGCGCCTCCAGGAGCACCGCACGGATTTCGTCGAGTTCGATGCGGTGGCCACGAATCTTGACCTGGTTGTCGATGCGACCGAGGTGCTCGAGCTGACCATCGGGACGCAAACGACCGCAGTCACCAGAGCGATAAACGGTGCCCGGAGCAAAAGCGTCAGGCAGAAACCGCTCGGCGGTGAGCGCATCCTGGTTGAGGTATCCGTCCGCCACCCCGGCGCCCCCCACGTAAATTTCCCCGCGCGCGCCGAATGGCAAGGGCCGTCCTCGACGGTCTCGCACGGATACGCGCCAGCCTGGCAGCGCGCGGCCCACCGAGCGCGAGCGCGTGGCGAGCTGCGCGGGTGTGATCGTCTGGCTCGTCACGTGCACGGTGGTCTCGGTGATGCCGTACATGTTGACGACCCGGCAGCGGACGTGTGGATGGCGGAAGAACCAACGACGCAAGCTCGTCACATCGAGTGGCTCGCCTCCAAAAACGAGCAGCCGCACGCTGAGGCGCTCGGCGCGCGCGTCCGTCTGCAGCCTCCGCGCGTCCGCCTCGTCGAGCTGTGCGAATGCAGACGGGGTCTGGCTCAGCACAGTGACGCGTCTTTCCGACAGCAGAGCGCAAAACTCGTCCGGAGAACGCGAGGTCCAATACGGAATGGTCACGAGGTGCCCCCCGGTCAACAGGCAGCCCCAGATCTCCCAAACCGAGAAATCGAACGCGCTGCTGTGGTATTGGGACCACACGTCCGAAGGTCCGAGCTCGAAGTCAGCCGACGTTGCCGCAAGCAGCGCCAGTACGTTCCGTTGCGGAACGAGCACTCCTTTGGGCCGTCCTGTGGAACCTGAGGTGTAAATCACGTACGCGGCATCGCTTCCGGCCGCACCGGCGGGTGCGTCCGCCTGCAGCGCTTGCTCGGTGGTGCTCAGCTCCGCTGGTTTGACGAGGCGAACATCGCCGAGCTCGGCGAGTGAGCCGAGGTTCGTCACGATCAGCGCCACTTCGGCATCACGGGCCGTATAGGACAGACGCGCGGCCGGCGCGTGGGGGTCGAGCGGTATGTAGGCCGCACCAGTGCGCAAGACAGCGAGCAGAACGCTGACCAGCTCGACGCCGCGCTCGAGACACACACCAATACGAACGCCCCGGCGTGCCCCGCGTTCGCAAAGACCGGCAGCCAGTCGACCCGCAAGCTCGTGCAGTGCGCCGTACGTCAACTGACGCCCCTCCTCCGAGCAGGCGACCGCCTCCGACTGACGCCGGGCGACTGCGGCGAACCGGCTTGCAATGGTTTCGTTCTCGGCGCTTTCGAGCGCGGGCGGCGCTGTCGCGCCCGCGCTCGAAAGCGCCACCATTTCGGCGGGCGTATTCAATTCCAAATCGAGGATGCTGTGCGCGTCCGGTCGCGCGCCCATCGCACCGATTGCGCGGCTCAGCGCGAGCGCGAAATCGGCTGCGATTTGCGGCGCCATTTGCGCTTCATCGTACGCGCAGGACAGCGCCGCGACGCCTTCTGTATCGGCTCGGTACTCGATCGTGAATGGGAACACCGGTGCCACGCTGCCCAGGTGAAGCACGGCGTCACTGAACGCGATGACCAGACCGAACGGCGGCACGCAAGTCACGGCGTGCTCGCTCTCGAGGGCAGCGCTCGCCGCAATAAGCGTTTGCGCAACGCTCGTGTCGTCGCCGATCTCGAGCTCCACCACGCGCGTGCGGTCGAGCTCGTCGACGACCCCGATGCGCGAAAGGGAGCCCATGGTGTAGCGCGCGAGCACCACCGAAAGTGCGGCGATGAGGTGCGCAATGCTCGGCACCGACTGCGGCGCGCCAGGCAGAGCCACGCGTCCATAGGCACTGGTCCGACCATGCTCGGGCATTCCAAACTCTATACTTGCCTCAGTAGCGGCAACTGGGACAGCTGCGGAAGACTCTGTTAAGGCGGGCAGGGTATACGGCTCCGGGTCCGAGCCGAGGAGGCTACGGACCAAGCGCGCAAGAGCCGCAGCCTCGAGCTCGGCGCGATGCGCGACGACCAGCAGATCCGCCGAAAAGTCGGCATATCTCAGAACTTGAATCCGGCACAGTGCGCCGCCTGGCCGCACGGGCCGACGCAGCTCGCGCGCTCGACGGCGTTCCGCCACGGGATGCTCGCGCGGCACGGCAAGCGCCTCCAGCCACACCCGCGTCTGACGGTCCGACTTGCGCGCCTGACTCCCGAAGATTCGTTCGACGCGGGTGACGACCTCGGGCACACCATCCGCGCCGGCTGGAATGGAGGCGATCACGAAGTGGCACGCTCGCTCGACATGGTTCACAAATTCCGCTAGCGAAAAGAACTGGTTGGCGTGCACTTTTTTTCCTCCCCGTGCTTCAACGCACCGAAAACCCGCCGTCCACGGTGAGCACGGCGCCGGTCAGGTGCCGTGCTTCGTCACTCGCGAACCAGACCGCGACGGCCGCGATGTCCCAAGGATCGACGAGCTCGTTCATCGGCTGCGCTTGCACGAACTCTTGTTCATGCTCCTCGACCGGGATCTGGAGCGAGCGCGCGACCTCCGACAGCATCGCCCCTTCGATGACGGGATCGTCACGCACCGAGCCCGGGCAAATTGCGTTTACGCGGATCTTGAGCGGCGCGTAGTCGAGCGCCGCTGCTTTGGTCAAGCCGACGAGCCCGTGTTTCGCCGCGACATAGCCCGCAAAATGCCGATAGCCGACCACCCCTGCCGTGGACGAGACGTTGATGATGCTGCCGCGTCGGCAGCGGATCATCTCGGGCGCCACCGCTTTCATCAGGTGCCACGCGCCGGACAAGTTGATGTCCAGCATGACTGCCCACTCGGCCTCGCTGATCTCGTGCACTGGTTTGCCCGAAGGAGCGACGATTCCGGCGTTGTTGATCAGCACGTCGATCGCTCCAAAACGATCGATGCCATCGCGAACCAACGCGTCCACCCGCTCGCCATCGCGCACGTCTCCCACGACGCTGAGCACGCTCGCGCCGCGCTCTCGGCAGCTGTCTGCCGTGCGCGCGAGTTGTTCGCGCGTTGCGAGCGCATACGGCACCCCGTCCAGAGCCCCCGCGACATCGAACAGCACGAGATCCGCACCTTCTTCGGCGCAGCGAACCGCACACGCTCGACCGATGCCACGCCCGGCTCCAGTGATGAGGACGGTTTTGTCGGCCAAACGCATCTTCAACTCCTACCGATCACGGCCCGAAGCCGAGATGCTCGCGCACCAGGTCCAGCACTTGGTGCGCGGAATCCACGAGGTACATGTGACCGCCAGGCACTTCAACGTATGCGAAATCCGCACACGTCACGCTGGCCCACTCGCCCGCCTGCTCGGCGGTGACGAGCTCGTCACCGGTTCCGCGCAGCACCGTGAGGGCAACGTCGATCGGCTCGGTCGAGCGTGGTCGGTAGTTTTCGTGCATTTCAACATCGGCTCGCAACGTCGGAAGGATCAGCTCGAGCATCTCCGGATCGCTGAGCACCGGATGTCGATAGCCGGCGAACGCCTCGACTCGAGCCAAGAACGGCTCATCCGCGAGCCCCGTCGCGCGCACGGGCCGCGTCGACCACGGCCCGGGCGATCCGCTCACGAACAAGCGGCGGACGCGGCGATCGAGCGCTCGCAGGCGCCGCGCCACCTCGTAAGCGAGCACCGCGCCGAGGCTGTGGCCGAACAGCACGAGCGACTCTGCTGCCGTCGCGCCGTCCTCCAAGAGCTCGGTCACGAGCGCGTCAGCTGCGATGTGCGCCTCGCGAAAGGGCGGCTCGTCGATGAGCCACTCGCGGCCGGGCAGCTGAAGTGCTCGAACGACCAGCTCGCCTTTCGCGAGCTTCTCCCATGGGCGAAAGAAGCTTGCGCCCGCACCGGCGAACGGAAAGCAGGTGAGTACGACGGACACAAGCCCTCACTTCCCCGCTTGCTGGCCGAAGCGCTCGACGAAGCGCTGAATGAGCGCTCGCGCGACGGGCTCCGCGCCGACGTGTGGCGCCGAGCCCGTAACCCCGAGCGCTACGAGTTGCTGGAAATCTCGTGAACTTTGCTCCAGCCGAACGTTGCCGAGCGTCGGCTCTAAATCGGGAAACTTTGCACTGAGCAGTCCCGACAACGTGCACCCCATCATCTGACTTGCATCAGCGCTCCAGCGCCGTGCGAGTAGCGGTTCGTCGGTGCGCGCTGACGGCGGCACATGGATCAGCTCGGCGACCGGCTGCGGCAACGTCAGGGTTCCGCCTTCGGTAAAGAGAAGGTCGCCCGCGTCCTCGAGGCGGCGTTGCGCCATCCGCACATCGAAGCAGTGCGGCGCCGAATCATCCACAATCAGCGCGCCCGGGCAGACGGCGCTCACGTCGAGCACCCCCGGGGCGTTCGTTGCCCCCACGAACAGGCTCGCGCCATAGGCCGCTTCGGGCACCCTGGGGCGAGCCTCGAGACAGCTGATTTCGCCGGCAAAGTCCGCCCTCTTCAAGAGCTCGGCAAGCGCGCGTAGGTGCGCTTGCTTGCCCGGCACATCGACGAGCGTCAGCGCCGCAGGCGAGTCACCGTTGCTCAAGAGCAGCTCGAGCACCCCGGTGCCGATCGAGCCGAGCCCAACGAAGCATACCTGTTCGTCCGCGAGCTTACGCCCGACTCGCTCCAACAGCGCGAGGATGTTGAGAGTTACTGCGGCGATCGTCGTCGCGTGTCCGGTGGTGAGGCGTGGCACTCGCTCCGGCTGCGGCTTACCCAAGAAGGCGGCTCCGTAGTCGATAGCCGAAGGAATCAAGCCCGCGAGAGCCAGACACTTCGCGCCGATCCGCCCACCGAAGCGCTGCGCCTCCCGAATGAGCTTGTGGAGCCGCTCCGGATCGTCATAGATATCGCGCTCGCAGATCGGCAACATCACTCTGCCGACGCGCCCCCACATGGTCGAAGCAACACCGAACCAGTACGGGTTCTTGCTTTCACCGAAGACGCTGCGCGCGATCTCGCTGAAGCCCTCTTCATAACCGTCGATCACGAGCGCGTCGACCTCCGCCAAGTCGCCCGACAGAAAACGCTCCGCAAGGCTCGTTGGACTGATGCTCACGTGCGCGGGCCAGCGAGCTTGCGCTTTCGAAGGCTTGGAGTGCATTTCGGCCGCTACGGGCTCGGAGAGGCGGCGCGCGAGCTCCTCGACCACGGGTGACTCGAAAATCCAGCGCACTGGTAACTTTCTGCCGAGCGCTGCGCTGATCTTGGCCGCGACCTTGACGGCGTGCAGCGAATTGCCACCGAGATCGAAAAAATGATCGTGCACACCGACGGGCGCTTCGAGCACTGACTCGAATGCCTGGCACGCGACGCGCTCGACTGGGGTCCTGGGTGGCGCAGCCTTCGCGGACCGCTCTCGCCCTCGCTCTGCGGGCTTGTCCGCGAGACGCGCCGCATTCTCTCCACCCCGCGCGCACAGCGGCTCGTCGGGATTCGCCGCCACGCGCGCGCACAGCGCGACGAGCTCGCTTGCGAAGCGTCGCCCCGTCGAGGGCTCGAACAGATCGAGGTCGCAGGTGAGCCAGCCGCTGAGCCCACTTTGGACAGGCAGCAGCTCGAGCTGGAGATCGAAGCCGACGACGCCGGCATCGACGTCGACCCGCGTTAGAGTCAGATCACCCATGGTGCGCTGGACGGGTGCGGCGGTCTGCAGCACGAACAGCATCTGGAAGAGCGGGCTCTGCTCGATCGAGCCTGTGGCGCCCACCGCCTCGACCACCTTTTCGAACGGCACGTGCTGATTTGCAAACGCCTCCAAGGTGTAACGCCGCTGTTCGCGAAGGAGCTGCCGGAAGGTACCGGGCTGTCCGAGATTCGAGCGAAACACGAGCGTGTTGGCAAGACACCCAATCAAGCCTTCGAGCTCCGGTTGATTGCGACCGGCGAAGACGGAGCCGACGGCCACGTCCGACTGTCCCGACTTGCCGCCCAGCCAGAGCTGTATGCACGTCATCAGCACCATGAACAGCGTCGCTGACTCCTCTGCAGCGAGCTCTTCGAGGTCATTGACCAGGCTCGCATCGAGGATGACGCTCGTGCGCTGCCCACGCCCACTTTTCACGCTCGGTCGCGCCCGATCCAACGGAAGCTCGAGACGCTCCCGGGGCGCTGCCAGCGCGAGCTTCCAATACGCCAGCGCCGCTTTGAAGTGGCCGGTTTCGAACTGCTTGCGCTGCCACGCTGCCACGTCCGCGAATTCGACTGGGAGCGCTGGCAGCTTCTGCCCCGCATAAGCGAGTGACAGCTCCGTCGCCAGCACGTTGAGCGACCAGCCGTCGGTCGCGATGTGATGCATCGTGACGAGCAGCACGTGCTCGTCCGGCCCAGTGCAAACGAGCGCGGCGCGCACGAGCGGCGCTCGCTCCAGATCGAACGGCTCCTCGAGTTGTTGCCGCAGGATGCCCGTGAGCTCCCGCTCTCGGCCCTGCGAATCTACGGACGTAAGCTCGAAACGCTGCAGCGGCCAGCGCGCACATTCTTGTAAAACCCCACTCGGTTCTCCGTCTCGCTCAAAGACTGCGGTACGCAGCACGCTGTGCCGATGTAGCACGGTGTCGAGCACGCTAGAGAGCGCTTCGACGTCGAGAGTTCCAGTGAGGCGTACAGCCACCGGAACGTTGTAAAAAGACGGACTCGTGGCGACGGTATCGAGAAACCAGAAACGCTCTTGAGCGAACGACAGCGGGACTGTGTCCGTGTCGGCGCGCCGCGGGATCGCCCGGAGCTCGTGCTCGCGCGCGTAACCGTCCAGGATCGCGGACTGTTCGGCGATGGTGCTGCGATCGAACAGGGTCGCGAGCGGCAGCTCGACGCCGAAAGTCTGCGCGATTCGACTGGCCAGGCGTGTCGCCATCAGCGAATGCCCGCCGCGGTCGAAAAAGCCATCCGTGATGCCGCATTCGTCGATCCCGAGCACGTCCTTCCAAATTGCCGAGAGGCGTCGCTCCGTCTCGGTGCGCGGAGCCACGAACGACGCTTGACGAAGGCTGCCACCGGCGCTCGGCGCGGGCAGCGCATGACGCGCCACTTTGCCGCTCGTAGTGCGCGGCAACGCATCGAGGAACGTCCAAGCGACGGGCACCATGTACTCGGGCAGCTCTGCGCGCAGGCGCTGGCGCAGCTCACGCGAGGTAAGGAACGGGGGCGGAAGCGGCGCGCGGGGAGAGCGCTCGCTCGCCTTCCGTTGCTGCGCTCGCGCAGATCCGTTGCGCTGGGCGTAGATGTAACGGAGCGTGGTGTTCCGCAAGAGCGGGTCCTGAAAGACCACGAACCGAAAGTTTGCGCGAGCGAGGAGATCGGTGATGAGCGCGACACTTTCATCGACGTCGACTTCGAGCGCGATCTGATCGATCTTTTGCCAGTCTGCCGTGTCGATGCCGGAAAGGATATCGAGCTCGCTCTTCTCCGCGTTGATCTTGAGGTAATCGATACGCTCGATCCCCTCGCGCCGCATCACGTCCGAGAGCGTGAGCGTGGTCGTCTCGAACGATTCCGCGCGGAAGCGTTCCGCGAGGATGTCGTCGGCCTGCTCGACCAGAGCGCGCATGTCGGCCTGACCTCCTCCGAGCTGGTTCTCCATGTAACGTTTGACGGTCTCGCGCTCGAGCGCGGCCTCGGCATGCAGTCCGGAGAGCATGGAAAATGCCGGAAAGTGCGTGTAGGTAGCCGTACCGCGGGATGACGAGAGGGCCTGTT
>Ga0302322_100002493_pt1 | contig 15529 bp, 17 predicted proteins | sample Fen_T0_2_FD_203757 | JGI IMG/M metagenome (GOLD analysis project Ga0302322, IMG submission 203757) | Peat permafrost microbial communities from Stordalen Mire near Abisko, Sweden - Fen_T0_2 | ecosystem: Environmental > Terrestrial > Soil > Wetlands > Permafrost | place: Sweden: Abisko... | reverse complement strand
CTTGCGCTGCCCGTTCTTGATCTCGGTGACGTCCTCCTGGGGCACCTGGATCTCGTGGACGAACTCCTCCATGTTCAGCGAGGTGCGGCGGTTCTCGAGGTTGTGCTTCACCCGGTTCTCGTAGCCGGCGTAGGAGTGGACCACGTACCAGTCGCCCGGGCGGGCCAGGATCGTCTGGCGGAACTCCTCGCGGGGATCGCCTTCGTCCTCGTCTTCGTCCTCGGTCGCATCCTCGCTCTCGGCGTCGGCGGCTCCCTCGAGCTCACCCACGATCTCCAGCTCCACGACGGCCTCGGCCAGCTCGACCTCGGCCTGCGCCACCTCGAGCTCGTCCGCGGCGGCCTCGAGCAGGTCGGCGGCCAGTTCCACCTCGACCTCGGCCTGCGCCACCAGATCGGCGGCCAGCGCCTCCTCGGCCTTGGCGACGTCGGGGTCGGGCTGGGTCTCGGCGTCGATCACCAAGGCCTCGGCCACCTCGAGGCGGGCCTGGGCGTCGTCGACCAGCTCGGCGGCCTCGTCACTGGCCACCACGGCGTCGTCCTGAGCGTCGGCCTCGTCCTCGGCCGCCTGGAACAGCAGATCGTCGGTCGCGGTGGCGACGTCGAGATCGGACTGCGACTCGGCGCCTGGGTTGTCGGACACGGTGGCGGTCACTCCTGGTCAGCGGTGCGGTTGGGGCTCGGGCGGGTTGGGGTCGCGGGGGACGGGTCGGCCACGATCAGTTGCCGAAGACGAACGTGACGCCCTTGGCGATGGCGAGGTCGGCCAGCAGCACGAAGATCGCGAAGCTGAACACGAAGACGATCACGACGCCGGTGTAGGTGAGCAGCTGGGAGCGCGTCGGCCACACGACCTTGCGCATCTCCGCGGCCACCTGCCGGAAGTACAAGGCGATCCGGGAGAACAGGCCAGGGCGCGACGCCTTCGGCGAACGCCCCTTCGGCGTCGCGAGGGTCTCGGACACGTCGTTGCCCCGATTCCGTCGAGGGACCGGTTGGCCCCGGATGATCGTCCGTCAGCGGCTGCCGACGGACCTCGCAGGGCAGGAGGGACTCGAACCCCCAACCACCGGTTTTGGAGACCGGGACTCTGCCAATTGAGCTACTGCCCTTGGATCCATCTGCTGGCGTCGACGAGGCGGACGACCCCGGACGCGGGCACGTCGGGTCCGCCGACACCGCCGACCCGGGTGAGTGTACGGGGTCGCCGGGTGACCAGTCGAACCGCCGGAGCCAGGGTGAAAGGATGCCGCACATGTCGAGTCGATTGAGCGCCCGGGTCGCGGGCATCGCCGAATCCGCCACCCTCGCCGTTGACGCCAAGGCCAAGGCCCTGCAGGCCGCCGGACGTCCGGTGATCGGCTTCGGGGCCGGAGAACCCGACTTCCCGACCCCGGCCTACATCGTCGCGGCCGCCCAGGAGGCGCTGCACCAGCCATGGACCTATCGCTACTCCCCCGCTGCGGGCCTCCCGGCGTTGCGGGAGGCCATCGCCGCCAAGACGCTGCGCGACTCGGGCCACTCGGTGGGCGCTGACCAGGTCCTGGTCACCAACGGCGGCAAGCAGGCGATCTTCAATGCCCTCGCGACGCTGGTGGACCACGGCGACGAGGTCATCGTCCAGGCCCCGTACTGGGTGACCTACCCCGAGGCCGTGCGGTTCTTCGGCGGCGTGCCGGTGCCCGTGGTCACGGACGAGACCACCGGGTACCTGGCCACGGTCGACCAGCTCGAGGCGGCCCGGACACCGCGGACGAAGCTGGTGATCTTCGTCTCGCCGTCGAACCCGACCGGGGCGGTGTACCCGCCGGAGCAGGTGGCGGCCATCGGCCGCTGGGCCGTCGAGCACGGACTGTGGGTGCTGACCGACGAGATCTACGAGCACCTGGTGTACGGCGACGCCACGTTCTCGTCGCTGCCGACCCTGGTGCCCGAGGCGGCTGACCGCTGCGTGGTGGTCAACGGTGTGGCCAAGACGTACGCGATGACCGGATGGCGGGTCGGCTGGATGATCGGTCCGAAGGACGTGGTGAAGGGTGCGGTGAACCTGCAGTCGCACGCCACGTCGAACGTGAACAACGTCGCCCAGGCTGCGGCCGTGGTTGCGGTGTCGGGGTCGTTGGACGCGGTGGCGCACATGCGCGAGTCGTTCGACCGGCGTCGGCTCACCATGGTGAAGATGCTCAACGAGATCCCCGGAGTGGTCGCGCCCGAACCCGAAGGCGCCTTCTACGCGTACCCCAGTGTGAAGGGCGTGCTGGGGCGCCAGATCCGGGGGCGGCGACCCGCCTCGTCGATCGAGCTGGCCGACCTGCTGCTCGACGAGGCGGAGGTCGCGGTCGTCCCGGGAGAGGCCTTCGGCACGCCCGGTTACCTGCGGCTGTCCTACGCGTTGGGCGACGACGACCTGGTCGAGGGAGTCGGCCGGATCGCCGCCCTGCTGGCCGAGGCCAGCTGAGCGACGGCCACCGTCAGGCCTGGCGTTCGCGGTAGCGCCGGATCAGCGCGTTCGTCGAGCTGTCGTGGGCGAGCACGGCGTCCGGTGACGACAGCTGGGGCACGATCACGTGGGCCAGCTTCTTCCCCAGCTCCACCCCCCACTGGTCGAACGAGTCGATCCCCCAGATCGTGCCCTGGGTGAACACGCTGTGCTCGTACAGCGCCACCAGTCGGCCGAGGGCCCGGGGGTCGAGGACCTCCCCGAGAATCGTCGTGGAGGGGCGGTTGCCGGCGAACACCCGATGCGGAACCAGCGCCTCGGGCACCCCCTCGGCACGCACCTCGTCGGCGGTCCGGCCGAAGGCCAGGGCCTCGGCCTGGGCGAACAGGTTGGCGAGCAAGAGGTCGTGGTGGTCCGGCAACGGGTTCGACGAGCGCGCGAACCCGATGAAGTCGCAAGGGATGAACCGCGTGCCCTGGTGGATCAGCTGGTAGAACGAGTGCTGGCCGTTGGTGCCGGGCTCTCCCCAGTAGACGGGACCGGTGTCGGCGTCGACCTGATCACCACCGACCGTGACGTGCTTGCCGTTGGACTCCATGGCGAGTTGCTGGAGGTAGGCGGGGAAGCGTTTGAGGTACTGCTCGTACGGCAGGACGGCCACCGTCTGCGCATCGAAGAAGTCGGCGTACCAGACGGTGAGCAGACCCATGAGCACAGGAAGGTTCGCTTCGAACGGCGCCGTGCGGAAGTGCTCGTCCATGTCGTGGAAACCGGCGAGGAGCTCGGCGAACTGCTGCGGACCGATCGCGATCATCGTGGACAGACCGATCGCGGAGCCCATCGAGTACCGGCCACCGACCCAGTCCCAGAACGTGAACATGTTGTCGGCGTCGATCCCGAAGTCGGCCACCGCCTGCGTGTTCGTCGACACGGCGACGAAGTGCCTGGCCACAGCCGCGTCGTCGCCACCCAGCGCGTCGACGAGCCAGTTCCGGGCGCTGTGGGCGTTCGTCATGGTCTCCGAGGTGGTGAACGTCTTCGACGCCACGATGAACAGGGTCTCCGCCGGATCGAGTTCGCGCGTCGCCTCGGCGAAGTCGGTGGCGTCGACGTTCGAGACGAACCGGAAGGTCAGGTCGCGGTCGCTGTAGAACCGCAGGCCCTCGTAGGCCATCACCGGACCGAGATCGGACCCACCGATCCCGATGTTGACGATGTTGCGGATGCGTCGTCCGGTGTGGCCGGTCCACTCCCCGGACCGGATCCGGCGGCTGAAGGCGGCCATCTGGTCGAGGACGTCGTGGACGGCCGGCACGACGTCCACTCCGTCGACCTCGATCACCGCTTCGCGCGGGGCACGCAAGGCGACGTGCAGCACGGGGCGGTCCTCGGTGACGTTGATCCTCTCCCCCGCGAACATCGCGTCGATGTGTTCCCGCAGGCCGGACTCCCGCGCGAGGGCCAGGAGCAGCTCGAGGGTCTGTTCGGTGACGAGATTCTTGGAGTAGTCCGCATAGAGGCCGCACACCTCGAGCGTCATCCGGTCGCCTCGTCGCGGGTCGGCGGCGAAGAGCTCGGTCAGGCGCAGGTCGCAGGTGCGGCGGTGCTCGGTCAGCGCGGCCCAGGCGGGCCGGTCGAGGAGCGGGCGCACGGCCACCATGTCGCGGTACCTCCGGCAGAGACGGCAGCGCGGCCAGGTCGAGCCGCGGTGGTTGTCTACCACGCGCCCGGTCCCGGTTCCGCAACGGTCCGGTCCGGCTCTGACACGATTCAGGGCTAGCCCCGGGTCGTGGGGCGACGACCGACGAGGAGGTCCGGGTGGATCGCGACATCGAGGCCGAGAAGCAGATGGCGGCCGAGGCGGCGGTCTCGTGGGCCCGTCCCGGCATGTCCGTCGGGCTGGGCACCGGCACCACCGTGGAGTACCTGCTTCCCGCCTTGGCGCGGCACGCCGAAGGGTTGCGGTGCGTGTCGACCTCTCCGCGCACAGAGGAGCTCGCCCGTGGGCTCGGGATCTCGGTCGAGAGCTTCTCCGGCCCCGCCGGCGTCGCCCACCTCGACCTCGCGATCGACGGCGCCGATCAGGTGGACCCGCAGGGATGGCTGGTGAAGGGCGGAGGCGCGGCGCACACCCGCGAGAAGCGGGTGGCCGCGTCAGCCGACGTGTTCATCGTGATCGTCTCGTCGAACAAGATCGTGAACCGGTTGACGGCGCCGATCCCGCTCGAACTGCTCGACTATGGGCTCGCCGCGACGCTGCGCGACCTGCGCGAGATCGGCGACGTGCAGGTTCGGGACGCCCCACGAAGCCCCGACGGCGGTGTGATCGCCGACTATCTCGGACCGGTGGACGACCCCCAGGACCTGTCCCTGCGGCTCGCCGCACTTCCCGGCGTGGTCGAGCACGGCCTGTTCCCGCCGTCCATGGTGACCACAGTGCTCATCGGTCGCGGTGACTTCGTCGAGCAGCGCGACGTGGCGCGTCGCCCCTGAGCCCGACCCAACTGCTCAGATGAACAGCAGCTGGGCGCCGTTGGTCTTCTCGATGAAGTCCGAGGCGTTGATGATCGCTTCGACACCGTCGTAGAGGTCGGATTCGTCGAGTTTCATCATGTCGGCGGACATCCGGCAGGCCCACAGGTGGCCACCCGAGGCAACGATCTGCTCCAGGAAGTCGGGGACCTCGGGCACGCCGAGGTCGGCGATCTGCTTCTTCATCATCTTCGTGGCCATCGGTTGCATCCCCGGGATCGGCGCGAGTGCCTGCGGCACCCTGACGTCACCCATCGGCATGTGCATCGCCGTGTTGCCGACCGGACTGAACTTCAGGTCGTTCATCCGCGACTTGGTGATCATGTCGAAGCCCCAGAAGGTGAAGAACAGGTGCGTCTCGATGCCCTCCCCCAGCGCCGCGTTGGCGAGGATCAGACCGGGGTAGGCCATGTCGAGGTTGCCCTTGGAGCAGATGATCGCAAGCTTGCGGTCGGTCTCGGTGTCGTCATCGAAGTTCGGGACGACTGATGTCCTCGTTGTCGTGTCGGTCATGGCGTACTCCTTGTGGTCGGTTGATGCGCTGGCGGTGCCGTGGCTGCTCACACGCAACCGTGCGGCTTGGGCAGGCCGGCCACGTAGGCCATCTTCTTGGCTGGCTTCTTGGGGAACAGCACGAACAGCTGCTTGGTCGGCACGCCGCTCAGCGTGGTGACCCGACGGATCGTCGCGGTCTCCCCCTGGGTCTTGTAGTCGTCGCGCAGGAAGCGAATGACAGCCCAGTGCTCATCGGTGAGGTCGATGCCGATGTTCGTGGCCAACACCTTGCCGAGCTCTTCATCCCACTCGTCGTACTCGGTGAGGAACCCTTCGTCGTCGACGTGGATGTCGCGGCTGTTGATCGTGGTGACTGGCATGGCACTTACCTCTCTTCGTGGGGTGAACGCGGGGCGGCAGGTCTGTCCTCGCCGACCGAGCGCAGCATGGTCATGACGCGGCCGAGACCGCGACGGGTCTGCGGGTCTCGCATCTGCTTCAGCAAGGCGATCATCGACGGCGGTTCGACGTGCTCGTCCTCGACCTCCTGCACCGTCACGGCGGTGCGCTGCAGCAGAGTCATGACCTCCGGCTGCGTCATCTCCTTGACCGTGTTGAGGATCAGGACGACGTTGTCGCCGAGCGCCGCCACGTCTTCTTCGCTGAAGGAGGTGACCACACGATCGACGATGCCGGCGCCGCCGCGGGCGAACGCGAAGTACCCCTTGTCGTCGAGCTGCTGGAGGGTGGAGGTGAGTGACGCCACGGCCGGTGAGGCGAGCGGAACAAGCTCGTCGCTCAGGGCGGTGATCACCTGCAGCTGGACCAGGAGCGCCTCGAGCGTCGGGAGGGACCGAGCCATCGTGCGGCCGAATCGGGCAAGCGTCTCGACGGTCACGACGTCGCTCAGGTCTTCGAGCTCTTCGGACACCGCAGCGAACGCCTGGGAGGTGACCGGCGACAGGTCCTCGACGAGCTCGCTCCAGCGCTCACGCTGGTCGCGCTCTCGGCGCAACTCGTCAGCGATCACCTGGACCTGTTCGGTGAGGCGGTCCAAGCGCTCGTCCGTGGAAACGATGGCCGCGGTGGCGACTGCGGTCATGATGACGGCTCCTCCGGGATCTCCTTGCCGGCCATCGACATCAGCGCCGGCAGCGGCATCTCCTTGCCCGTGAGGAGCACGTTCCAGTAGATCCAGCGGAACATCAGCTTGCCCCAGTGATTGAGCTCGGTCTCCTTCAAGAGACTGAACGGGCCGATTCCGGGGAGGGGGTACTTGCCGGGCATCGGCTCGGTGTCGTAGTTGAAGTCGATGAGCATGCCCTTCCCGCTGCCCGACTCGATGAAGCAGTTGGCATGTCCGTCGAACTTCTCGTCCATCTCCAGTCCGTCGACGTGGCGGAGGAAGTTGTGCGTGAAGATGTCGACAGCGAAGTGCGCCACGGACCCGGCCTTGGATGCCGGGATGTTCGATGCGTCGCCGATGGCGAAGACGTTGTCGTACTGCGTCGACAGCAGCGTGTGCTTGTCGACAGTGACGTAGTTGAGCTCGTCACCGAGTCCCGACCGAGCGACGAAATCGGCGCCCATGTTCAGCGGGATCGTCACCAACAGGTCGAACGGAACCTCTCGCTCGTCGAACGAGATCAGGGTCTTGGTCTCCGGGTCGATCCGCTCGACCATGAAGTCCGACTCGAGCGCGACCTTGCGCTCCTCGAGCATGCCACCCAGGTACTTGGACGCGATCGGCTTGGTGAAAGCGCCGGGCAGCGGCGTGACATAGACAATCTCGACCTGGTCGCGGATCCCGTGCTCGCGGAAGAACGAGTCGGCCAGGAAGGTGAACTCCAGCGGAGCCACGGGACACTTGATGGGCATGTCGACGATGTGGACCACGAGTCGGCCGCCCTCCCACCTCTTCAGCTTCTCGCCCAGAGCGGTGGCGCCCTCCCACGTGTAGAACTCGTGGATGCTCTCGCGCCACTCGCCCTCGTCCATGCCGGGCGTCTCGGCGGGACGCGGGGTGGTGCCGGTAGCGATCACCAACTGGTCGTAGGTCAGCTTGGCCCCATCGGCGAGCAGCACCAGGTTCTCGTCGGCCAGCACGCGGTCGATCTCGCCGTGAACCAGGTCGACGCCTTCGGGCATGAACCGCTTGGTCGGCTTCACGACTTCGTCGGGGCGGTAGGCGCCGAACGGGATGAACAGGTATCCGGGTTGGTAGTAGTGCACGTCACGCTGGTCGACCACGGTGATCTGCCACTCGTCTCGAGGCAGTCGTGGACGCAGCTTGTTCACGACCATGGTTCCGGCGGTGCCGCCACCCAGAACGAGAAGACGCTTCATCACCAGTCACTCCTGACCTGTCGACGTCGCGGGGTCGGGGGAAGCCGCAGCGCCGGCCCGCGACAAGGCGGCAGCCACTTTCGGAAGAGTCGTCAGCACGCGAGCGCGCGCAGCGTCGTCGAGGTGGTACAGGCCGTCGTCCGCGGTCTCGGCCGCTGCATCGGCGACTCCCCCGGCCAGCACCATGCCGACCAACTGCGAGCCGCGCCGGATGTAGCTGCGGGCGCAGGCGAACCCGAAGACGCCGGGCCGGAACCGGGGCTCGAAGGCCAGATCGTCGGCCAGCGCCCGCCACTCACGGGTGCAGGCCTCGACGATCCGGGGGTCGGAGCGCCGGACGGCTAGCCACGGACAGGGGTTCATCACCTCGGTGACCGGGGTGCCCGCCATGTCGGTGACGACCATCATGACGCCGAGCAGGTCGGCGACGACGGCGATCGTCGCCTGGGCCTGCGCCGGGTCCACCCCGCGCCCTCGTCCGGAATGGTCCCGGTCGGATGGCGCCGGGCCGAGGAGCGCGTCGACCACGCCGGCATGGAACCGCCACTGCCGACCCACCTTCACCGCGGGGAGTCGACCGTCGGCAGCCATCCGGTAGATCGTGGAGGCGTCGACCCCCAGGCGTTGGCCCACCTGGGTGGCCGTCAGAAGGTCCGGCACCGTCGGCGGCTCCTGCGTCCTCTGCCTCGCCTGCATGTCTTGCACGGTATGCAGGGCTGCTGCGCCGTCGTAGGGCGTGAGGTCCCGAACGGACAGGACCAACGCCCTCCTCCTAGGCTGGCCGGACCGCGTCGCGGGAGGCAGGTGGGAGGAGGGCCGATGACTGGGCCGAACCGCGACCTGCGCGCCCTGCCCAAGGCCCACCTTCACCTCCATTTCACCGGTGCCATGCGCCACGACACAATGCTCGACCTGGCCGATCGCCACCGGGTGCACCTGCCCGACGTGCTGCGCGACGCGCATCCACCCACCCTGCGGGCCACGGACGAGCGCGGCTGGTTCCGGTTCCAACGGCTCTACGACACGGCGCGGTCGGTGCTGCAGGAGCCCGACGACCTGCGTCGGCTCCTGCTCGAAGTCGCCCACGACGAGGTGGCGGACGGTTCCCGGTGGCTGGAGATCCAGGTGGACCCGTCCGGGTACGCGGCCCGCTTCGGCGGGCTGACCGCCACGCTGGAACTGATCCTCGACGCCGTCGGCGAAGCGACCGTTGCCACCGGCCTGGGGATCGGGGTGATCGTCGGCGCGAACCGCACCCGGCACCCGCTGGATGCGCGGACGTTGGCCCGCCTGGCGCTCCAGTACGCCGACCGCGGCGTCGTGGGCTTCGGATTGGCCAACGACGAGCGTCGCGGGCGGGCGCAGGACTTCGGGCACGCGTTCGCGATCGCCGCCCGGGGCGGGTTGGCCGCGATGCCGCACGGCGGGGAGCTGGTCGGGGCCGAGTCCGTGGCCGCCTGCATCGACGTGCTCGGCGCGACCCGGGTGGGTCACGGCGTGCGCAGCGTCGAGGACCCGGAGCTGGTGGACCGACTGGCCCGCCAGCAGGTGACGTTGGAGGTGTGTCCGACGTCGAACGTCGCCTTGGGGGTGTTCGAGACACTGGCCGACGTTCCACTCCTCGCGCTGATCGAAGCCGGCGTCCCGATCGCGCTGAGCGCAGACGACCCGCTGCTTTTCGGGGCACGACTCACCGCGCAGTACGAAGTTGCCCGCAACGTTCACGGTCTCGACGATGCGGCTCTGGCCGCGTTGGCCCGGCAGTCGGTTCTGGGGTCGTTGGCCCCCGAACCGCTGAGATCGGTTGTCCTGAACGAGATCGATGCCTGGCTCGCGTCGCCGGTCTGATCGGCACGGTCAGAGCGAGCAGCCGACCAACGTCGGTTCGGGCTCGAGTTCGATCGCGAACTCGCGGCGCACGCCGTCGCGGACCTCTCTGGCCAGCTGCAGCAGATCGGCGGCGGTCGCCGAACCACGGTTGGTCAGGGCCAGCACGTGCCTCGTCGACAGTCGGGCCGGCGCTGCAGCGCCGGGGTAGCCGCGTTCGAACCCGGCACGCTGGATCAGCCAGGCCGCCGACGTCTTGACCCGGCCGTCGAGCTGCCGGAAGCGGGGGGCGTCGGCGGGAAGGGCGGCGGCGGCCGCCGCATCGAGCATCGGGTTGGTGAAGAACGAGCCCGCGCTCCACGTGTCGTGGTCGCCTGGGTCCAGAACCATCGCCTTGTTGCGGCGCAGCTCGAGCACGGCCTCACGCACGTCGGCGACCGGACACCGACGCTCCGGCTCGACGCCGAGCGCCTCCGCTAGCTCGACGTAGCGCGTGGGCGTGCTCAGGCCGTCGATGGTCAACCGGAGCTGGACTCCCAGGACGACCAGCTGCTGCGCATGGGTCTTGAACCAGCTCGTGCGGTAGCCGAAGCCGCACGCGTCTGGTGGCAGGTGGCGCACCACCCCGGACCTTCGGTCGAGCACCCGCACGGAACGGAGCACGTCGGCGATCTCGTGACCGTAGGCGCCCACGTTCTGGACCGGTGTCGCCCCGGCTCGTCCCGGGATCCCCGACAAGGTCTCCAGGCCACCCCAACCGCGGTCGACCGAGTCGGCGACGACACCGTCCCACGACGTTCCGGCAGCGACGTCGAGCACCACGTGGTCGTCACGGTGATCGCCGACCGTGATGCCGGAAGTCGAGATCTTGACCACGTCACCGTCGAAGCCCTCGGCGCCGACCAGCAGATTCGAGCCGTCGCCGATCACCAGAACGGGACGGTCGGCCCGGTCGGCCTGCCGAACCACGGCGACGACGTCGTCATCGGACTCGGCGACCAGCAGCCGTTTCGCGGGACCACCCACCCGCAGGGTCGTCAGCGCGGCAAACGGGACGTCGGCCTGCTCGCGCATCCGCTGACCCTATCGACGCCCCCACCCGCACGTTGATCTTGGAGAAGATGTCGACTCCGGATGATCAACTTACCCATCAAGTCCAAGATCAACGGGCTGGTGGGGTGGGAGGGGTCAGGCGAGCTGGGCGACGGCCCGAGCCTGACCCAGCACCTTCTGGTCGGTGCTCGTGGCGGTGAGGTCGATCCGCACCCGACGATCCGCGAGCTTGTCGGCGACGGTCGCCGTGACCACCACGACGGCACCGATGTCGTCGTCGGGCACGACCACGGGACGGGTGAACCGCACGCCGTACTCCACCATCGCGGCCGGGTCACCGAGCCAGTCGGTGACGACGCGCCCGGCGATGGCCATGGTGTACATGCCGTGCGCGATCACGTTGGGCAGCCCGACGAGCGTGGCCACTCGCTCGTTCCAGTGGATCACGTTGAAGTCGCCGCTTGCCCCGGCGTAGCGAACGAGGTCGAAGCGCTGAACCCGGAACTCCTGGGCCGGAAGCGCATCTCCCACGTCGACCTCGTCCCAGTCGACCGTGGCGGTCACGACGACGTCTCCGTAGAGCCGCGGATCACGAGCGTGGCCCAGGCCGTGACGACCGGCCGGCCAGCCGTATCGGTGATGTCGTTGCGCATCGTCATGATGTCATTGCCGGCCACCGAGCGGATCCCCTCGATCGTCGCGGTGCACGACAGTTCATCGCCGGCCACGATGGGGCGGGCGTGGACGAAGCGCTGCTCGCCGTGGACCAGGCGGGCGAAGTCGACACCGAGGTCGGGATCGCTGAACGCGGCGATCTGGGACGCACGAGTGATCACGACTGGAAACGTGGGTGGCGCAACCACGTCGGGGTGACCCAGGCTGCGGGCGTGCTCGGCGTCACGATAGGCGGGATCCTGGTCACCGATCGCATCGGCGAACTCGCGGATCTTCTCGCGACCCACCTGGTAGCTCGCCGGCGCGGGGTATGTGTGCCCGATCCGCTCGACGTTGAGGGCCATCAGCCCATCCCTCCGAACTGACCGCCGGTCACCGGAATCGTGACTCCGCTGACATAGTCGGAGTCCGGGGAAGCGAGGAACAGGTGGACGTCGGCGACGTCCTGGGGCTCACCGAGCCGGCCCAGGGCGACCATGGCCTTGATCATCTGCCGTTGCGCCTCGGGGATCCCCAGGTCGTCACCCTCGCCCTTGGCCGCGGTGAGTCGGGTCTCGATGAACCCGGGCGCGACCGCATTGACGTTGATGCCGAACGGGCCGAGCTCCATGGCCAAGGTCTTGGTGACCGCGATCAACCCACCCTTGGCGGCCGTGTAGTTGGCCTGCCCCCGGTTGCCGGTCAGGGCCGCCACCGACGAGGTGAAGACGATCTTGCGGTGGTAGGGAACGTGCCCGGATTCGGCGATCTCGGCCTTGGCGACTTCTCGCATGAACGGCATCGCCGAGCGCGTGGTGTTGATCGCGGTCTTGAGGTTGACGTCGAGGACGAGGTCGAAGGTCTCCGGGTCCATGACGTGGAACATGCGGTCACGGGTGATGCCGGCATTGTTGATCACGATGTCGATCTTGCCGAAGGCATTGACCGTGTCGGCGACCAGCGCCTCCGCCCCGGCCGGGAGCACGGTGTTGTTGACGTCCGCAACCGCTTCGCCACCGGCTGACCGGATCAGATCGACGGTCTCCTGGGCCGGCGCTGCGTCCACGTCGTTGACGACGATGCGAGCACCCTCGCGGGCCAACGTGACTGCAGTCGCTCGACCGATGCCCCGGCCCGCGCCTGTGACGATCGCGACCCTGCCGTCCACTCGACCCACGACTGTCCTCCTCATTCCCCGCCGGGTGGCGGGTCCGAGGTCACCCTACGCAGGTGAGGTCAGCGGGTTTCCTTGTGCTCGGTGTGCCGGCCGCAGTTGGGGCAGAACTTCTGCAAGGCGATGCGGTCTGGGTCGTTTCGGCGGTTCTTGCGCGTGATGTAGTTGCGGTGCTTGCACTCCGCGCACGCCAGAGTGATCTTGGGCCGGACGTCGCTCTTGGCAGCCACCGTCGGTTCCTACTTCCTTGCGGTCGGTACGTATGTTGCGAGGGTCGAGACGTGGTAGCGGAGGCCGGATTTGAACCGGCGACACAGCGATTATGAGCCGCTTGCTCTGCCAGGCTGAGCTACTCCGCCAGTCGAGCCTCCGCCCGTCACCGGGTGGTCACGGGAATCGGCACCCAGAGCCCCAATACGGAATCGAACCGTAGACCTTCTCCTTACCATGGAGACGCTCTGCCGTCTGAGCTATTGGGGCGAGCCACAAGAGGGTACATGGGCGAGCCGGCCCGCCGGAAATCGCCATGGCCCCGCCCGCACGCCCGGAGAGGAGCCGGAAATGGCCAATTCGAGATGGTCGCTGGGGTCGCACGACAGCCTGCTGTCGATCGGCTCCAGCGACTCGCTGCTCTCGGTCGGGTCGGTGGGCTCGGTCGGCTCGCTGCTGTCGGTCTGGTCAGCCGGATCCGTCGGGTCGATCGCGTCCGCCGGCAGCGTCGGCTCACTCGCCAGCGCAGGGTCGGTCGGATCAGCGTTCAGCGCCGGAAGCCTCGGCACTGTGGCAGCCGCCGGGGCCGTCGACGACGGGTCTCCCGGTGACGACGCGAAGACCCGAGCCCTCGTGGTCGGCCTCGCGACGACGGCCGTGGCGGTCGGCGTCGTGATCGTCGTGGCCCTCTGGCGGGCCCGAAACGAGCGACGCCCGGCCTCGTGACCGGGCGTCGTGAGTGGCAGGTGTTGGGTTCGAACCAACGTAGGCTGAGCCGGCGGATTTACAGTCCGCTCCCTTTGGCCACTCGGGCAACCTGCCGTGCCGTCTGCCGACGGCGGGTGTCAGGATAGCGCAGCAAAACGCCGCTATCCGCCCCGGACCAGGAGCCCCGACCCATGGCAGATTCCTCGTTCGACATCGTCAGCAAGGTGGACCATCAAGAGGTCGACAACGCCTTGAACCAAGCCGCCAAGGAGATCACCCAGCGGTACGACTTCAAGGGCACCGGAGCCACCATCGAGTGGTCCGGCGAGTGGGGAATCGTGATCACCGCGAACGCGGAGGAGCGCGCGAAGGCGGTCCTCGACGTCTTCCAGACCAAGCTGGTCAAGCGGGGCGTCTCGTTGAAGGCGCTGAAGTCCGAGGAGCCGAAGGCGTCGGGCCGGGAGTACAGGCTGACCGGCACCTTCGAGAACGGCATGTCGCAGGAGAACGCCAAGAAGGTCGCGAAGATCGTGCGCGACGAGGGCCCCAAGGGCATCAAGACGCAGGTGCAAGGTGACGAGCTGCGCGTGTCGAGCAAGTCGAGGGACGACCTGCAGGAGGTCATCGCCCTGCTCAAGGGCAAGGACCTGGACGTCGCCCTTCAGTTCGTCAACTACCGCTGACCGACGGCGTGCCCCAAACCTGGAGTTGATCAAGGAGAAGATGTCGGCTCCGGGTGATCAACTTACCCATCAAGTCCAAGATCAACAGCAGCGAGGCGGGGGCGGGCGGTACGGGCGGTCGAGCGGGCGGGACGGACGGGCGGGGTCAGACCGGGCCGGGCTTGGCCCAGCCACCCACGTCGTAGGCCAGCGAGTCCGCCGCATCGGGACCCCACGAGCCCACCGCGTACTCCTCGACGTACGGCGAGTCGTCGAGCAGGTCGTCCACCAGCGCCCACGCCGCTTCTACGGTGTCCTCGCGGGCGAACAGCGTCCGCCGCCCGCGGACGGCGTCACCGATCAGCCGCTCGTAGGCCGACGCCGTCCCTTGCGCGTCGCTCATCATCAGCTCGATCGGCCGGCCGTGCATGCCCTGCCCGGGGATCTTGCTACGCATCCCGAGGGCGATGACGATCCGGTTGCCCCCGATCCGGAGCCGGAGGTGGTTGTCGCGGGGGGCGCTCACCTCGTCGAAGAGCTGCTGCGGCGGCTGGCGGAAGGTCACCAACACCTCGGTGGACGTCTCGGGCAGGCCCTTGCCGGCCCGGACCAGGACCGGAACACCCGACCAGCGCCACGAGTCCACGCACAGGCGCAGCGCTGCGTAGGTCTCCACGCGCGAGTCTGGATGGACGCCTTCCTCGTTGCGGTACCCCACGTACTGGCCGCGCACGATGCCGCGATCGCCGTCGGGGTGCATGGCCCGCAACACCTTGGCCTGCTCGTCGTGCATCCGTTCGGCGGCCAGGGACACCGGAGGTTCCATGAGCAGCAGCGACAGCACCTGGAGCAGGTGGTTCTGCACCACGTCGCGCACGGCGCCGAGCTCCTCGTAGAGCCGCCCTCGGCCGTTGACCCCGAATGACTCGGCCATGGTCATCTGGATCGACTCGACATGGTCGCGATTCCACAGTGGCTCCAGAATCGAGTTGGCGAACCGCAGGTACAGGATGTTCTGCACGGTCTCCTTCCCGAGGAAGTGATCGATCCGGTAGATCGACTCCTCGGGGAAGACGGCACTCAACATGGCGTTGAGGGCACGGGCCGATTCGAGGTCGCGCCCCAGCGGCTTCTCGACCACCACCCGTGCGCCGTCGGCGCACCCGCTGGCGCCGAGGTTCGTGGTGACCGTCCCGAACAGGCTCGGCGGAATGGCCAGGTAGTGAACCGGGTGCTGGGCCTTGCCCAGGGTCTGGCGCAGGCGCTGGAAGGTGGCGACGTCCTGGTAGTCGCCGGCCACGAACCGAAGTCGCTGGACGAGCTTGGCGAAGACACCGGCGTCAACACCATCGCCGAACTCCTCGATGCTGTCGCGCATCCGTTGCTGCAACCAGGCCAAGTCCTTGCCGTCGCGGGCGACGCCCACGAT
>Ga0302322_100002492_pt1 | contig 15533 bp, 15 predicted proteins | sample Fen_T0_2_FD_203757 | JGI IMG/M metagenome (GOLD analysis project Ga0302322, IMG submission 203757) | Peat permafrost microbial communities from Stordalen Mire near Abisko, Sweden - Fen_T0_2 | ecosystem: Environmental > Terrestrial > Soil > Wetlands > Permafrost | place: Sweden: Abisko... | reverse complement strand
GATGGCCAGACAGCCTATGGCGGCTCCAAGTACGCGTTGGCCGTGTGGATGAGGAAGCAGGCGCCGCGTTATATGCGGGAGGGTGTGCGAATGAATGCGGTGGCGCCCGGGATCACGCAGACTGCCATGACTGACGGTGTTTTCAAGGATGCGACATGGGGCGATGCTATTCGCCAGTTTAATGAGATGACCCCTTGCGGCAAGATGGCCTCGCCCGATATGATCGCGGACACAATACTGTTTTTGCTTGATCCGGTTTCAGAATTTGTGTGCGGGTCCGTGCTGTTTGTTGATGGCGGTACCGATGCACTATTAAGGCCGGAAGTTTTTTAAATGCGTTAATTGAGGTAATGATATGGCTGTAAAAAAAGTAGATTTTGGTCCTTTACAACACCTGATCGGAACATGGAAAGGGGATAAAGGCATGGACGTGACTCCGGTGAAGCCTGTTGGCAAACCGGCCGCCACCAAAAAACTGGCAAAAGAAGAAGTGCCTTATTATGAAATCATCACCATTGTAGCAGCAGGTGATGTGACAAATGCTGAAGAGCAAGTGCTGGTTGCCGTGCGTTACCATCAAACTGTGTTTCGCAAATCAGACAAAGAACAGTTTCATGATGAAATTGGTTATTGGTTGTGGAATGCCGCTAACAAAACTGTTATGCAGTCATTATTGATCCCTCGTGCTGTTGGTCTGCTTGCAGGCGGGAAAATTACTGAAACAAAAGATTCAGTTACCTTCAAGGTATCCGCTGCTGAAGACAATAAAGACTGGGGGATTATCCAGTCACCCTTCATGCAGAAAAAAGCCAAAACCGAGCGATTCGTTCACACCGTTACTGTTTCCGGAAAAACCATGACTTACTCGGAAACAACAACGCTGAATATTTATGGAAAAAAATTCGACCACACTGACGGCAATACCTTAACTCGATCCTGAGTGCTGCCCTGTTGTCATTTTATAATATTTTGACCTGACTGTGCCGATGCGTTTAAGACAACATAAACACATCGGCATTTTTTTGTTTGTTCTTATCGTTGCATTGCTCTCGCGGTTCTACGGCCTCGACAGGCTCAGCCTGTGGGCAGATGAGTTATGGGTGGTAATAGCTAGTGTAACCGGCTCGCTTACCGACATGATCAGCGCGGTCTATTACCACGACAATCATCCGCCCGGATATTACGTTTTAGTTCGTTACACCCAGTTTATTTTAGGCAGCAGTGATTTCGCTATACGACTGCCTTCGGCGCTCGCGGGTACGGCGCTGGTTGCCGCAACCTATGCTGTCGGTAAAAAAATGTTCACAGCGAAAGCGGGCGTCTTCGCCGCAGCGCTGGTAGCGGGCTCGTATCAAGCGATCTATTACAGCCAGGAAGCACGACCCAATATTTTTATGGCCCTGTTTGCATTGCTGGCCTTTTATTATTTTTGCATCATCCTGCTGGCAGACGAGCGCACTTACAAAAATTATTTTTTATTCTGGATGTCAGCCGCCTGCTGCAGCTACTTTCATTACGCCGGTCTGGTTTTTTGTGCCTGTCTCGGTTTGGTTTGTCTGGCGCTCGTAGTATTTAAACGCAACAGGGAAGACTTCATCTCCGGGTTAAAACTTTTCCTACCGGTCGTTGTTCTGTACTTGCCCTGGGCCTTAGGGACGCTTCGACACCTGGTAGCGACTCCGGTGACGGGTTGGCAGCGTCCGCCCGATATGAATACCCTGAAAACAACCTTCCAGTTTTTGTTTGGCCCCGATGCAATTCGCATCATTTTTTACCAGATAATTTTTTCTGTCAGCATGCTGATGGTTTTTATATCCGCAACCGGGCTATTGAAAAACAAAAATAATACATTTGTATCAGAAGATCGGCAGCCCATTGTGTTGTCAGCGCTGGCAATGATTCTGTTGCCGGTTGGTGTTTTTTACATCAAGTCAATATTTTCACAGGACGCTTACAACCACCGCCATTTTTTATACGCCATACCGCTCTTGGCGTTGTTAGCGGGATATTATTTTGATGAGATTATCAGGCGCTTTGCTGAAGCCTGGCAGGGAAAAATATTGGTTATTGTTGTGATTATGATTATCCTGTATCAACTTTCGGCAAATAACAGTCGCAATTTATATACAGCAAACCATTTCAAGCAGGAATTTCGCGAAGCCGCATTGGTCGTAGCCAATGATATGAGTGTGTCGAAGTCAGCGCCGGATGGGCGGATTAGCGCCATGGTCGTGTCAAATACGCCATTTTTTGATCATTACTTAAATCGCTTTACGAATGCCCAATACAAAAGTGAATTTATTTACGATTGGGACCAGAAGCTCCCCGCTTTACAAGCTATGCTAGCTGAGCGCCATGTTGCAGCGTTTTATTATCTTGAGGCGCCAATTATGCCCGGCGCTAACAATATGATCACAGCAGAAGACCTGGCGTTGATGCACATCTACCAGCCACTTTGCAGAACCCGATTTTCACGTGCACAAGTTTTCAAATTTTCTGCGCTTGATAAGCCATCAAGTACAGATGTCGCACTTTTACTTGACTGCCGGACGGAAGCAAAATGAGCAATACCGCTATTAATAACTACACCAACAAAATTACATTCAATGCCATTTTACTGCTGTTCATTTTGATGGTGGCAATTGCCAACCGGTTTTATGGCCTGGACAGATTGAGTCTCTGGGCCGATGAATTATGGGTGGTAATGGCCAGCAGCAAAGGCAGCCTGCTCGATATGTTTTCATTTATCCAGTACCACGACAATCACCCGCCAGGGCATTATTTTTTTACGCGTTACTGGCAGATGTTATTTGGCGATTCCGATTACACCATTCGCTTCCCCTTCGCGGTGGCCGGTGTTTTTCTGGTCTATTCCACTTATGTGATTGGCAGGGAGCATTACTCCGCAGCAGCAGGCCTGATTGGTGCTGCATTGATCTCCAGTGCCTGGCAGGCAATTTATTACAGCCAGGAAGCGCGCGCTAATATTATGGTGGCGGTGGCGGCGTTATGGTCGCTGAATTATTTTTATCGCGTGGTTTTTTCCGACCAGATCGATAAAAAAAATCTGCTGGGTTTCTGGGTAACAGCAACGCTTTGCGCCTACTTGCATTATGTAGGCACGGTTTATGTTGCTTCGCTTGCGCTGGTTTTTTTCTGTTTATTATTATTGTTGCGCCGACGGCAGGCTTTTTTTGTTTTGGGCCTGAAACTTTTTTTACCCGTGCTGGTGTTATTTTCACCGTGGCTGCCGAGTATGTATTATCACCTGACACATACACCACCGGGCGCGTGGTGGAGCGTGCCGGAGTGGAATTATTTTTATAACAACTTTATCTGGATATTCTGGTTTGGTGGAAAGGTTTTTATTTTGTACCAGGGCGCATTTATATTGCTTTGCATCACCCTGATCCTGTACATGATGAGCAGCAAAAAAATTAATGCGGCTATTGCGCGAGCAATGGTTATACCTGAGCCGGAAGTTGTCCGCATATTGCAGTTTTCATCCCTTATTTTGCTGATGACGGCCATACCGCCCATTATTTTTTTTATCAAATCGAAAATTTCCCAGCCGGTTTATGACTATCGGCATTTTATTTACACGATGCCGTTTATGGCGATGGCAGCGGGGTTTATGGTGAGCCTGTTTTTTATGCGCTTTCGCCGCTGGATTGGTAATACAATTCTCGTGTTGATAGTGGTTTTTATTATCGCCATACAAAACCTATCCAATATGTTTGGCAAGCTGTATACAGGCCCACATGGCAAATCGGAATATCGACAAACGGTCAGTATTTTGCTGAACGACCAGAGGATCGGGGAACCTTCGACTGCCATCATTGCCAACATCTATTTTTTTAATCATTACCTGCAGCGTTTTCTAGCAGGACGAACAGCGGATTTCATAGTGATGGATATCCCGCAGGCTAATGCAGCGAGTGAACAGATGAATGCAAAGAAGGTGGAAACTATTTATTTCCTTGAAACGCCGGACAGGAGCGGAAATGGCATGATCTCGATGCTGGATATGGAGTTAGCTAAGCGGTATCAACCATTGTGCCGTACGCATTTTGTCTATGCGCAAATTATAAAATTCAGCAAAGACGCTCCCAAAGAAGTTAATTGGGATCACTTGCCGGATTGTAATTAAACCAGGTAGCGAGGGCTGGCGCCGAGGAAATTATTAATAATGGCTGCCAGTTCTTCACCCTTGTCTTCCTGCACCATGTGTGCGGCATCTTTTATTTTGTGATGTGTTTGATTTTTTGCACCGCGTACGCGCTGCTGGAAAATGGCTTCCCAGTGTGCGGTGGAGGGATCGCTGTCGCTGAAGGCGGTGACAAACGGCATGTTGCTGGTTTCCAGGAATTCCCACACCTTGCGATTTTCAATTACGCCCGCTGACTGTTCGGTGACGGGAATCAAGGAAGGCCAGCCAAGCATGCCCTGTTTGTAGCGGGCATCGGGAAAGGGTGCGTCATAGGCGGCTAAAATATCAGCGGGCAATTTTGTTTTTGTTACACCCTGCATCACCTGGCTGATAGAAATATCACTGGCATTTTGTGTGTAGTGCATCCACTGGTTAATAATATCGCCGGGCCAGTTTTCAACACCTTTCGGTGCCGGTTCGCAATTCGGCAACAGGGTGTTGCTGGCGATCACCGCGGCAAAACGCTCTGGCATTTCACTGCACACGCGCAAGCCTATAGGCCCACCCCAGTCCTGGCACACCAGAATTATGTGTTTGAGATCCAGCTGTTGAATAAACTGTTTGAGTGTCGCGACATAAAAATCATAAGTGTAATCAGCGCGCGCCAGCAATTTATCTGATTTACCGCAACCGATAAAATCCGGTGCAACTATCCTCACGCTGTTTTCGATTTTTAGCAGAGTGCTGATCACCTTGCGATACAAAAAACTCCAGCTTGGGCAGCCGTGCAACAGTAATACGGTTATCTTTTCCTGATGTCTTTCGTCAAGAAAGTGCATGCGCACCGGTTCGTAATCGGGATGATTTACGTAAAGGTAATTGGTAGCGAAGGGATAGTCCGGCAAATTCGCAAAACGGGATTCATCAGTGCGCAGAGCGATTTTTTTCACGGGTTGCCGGCGTTTATTTGGTGAGCAATTCACTGATCAGCTGTTGGTGGACGCGATCCTGGCGCGCCTGGCGCAAGCGCTGGCTTTGCACGATGGCGGCGAGGTCGTTGACGGCTTGCTGGAAGTCATCGTTAATGACGATGTAATCGCTTTCAGAGTAATGACTCATCTCGTTAACGGCTTCGGCATAACGTTTGGCAATAATTTTTTCGTCGTCCTGGCCCCTGCCCTGTAAACGTTCGAGCAGTGTTTTGCGACTGGGCGGTAAAATAAAAATGGATACTGCGGCGGGTAGCAGGCGGCGCACTTGCTGCGCACCTTGCCAGTCAATTTCCAGGATGATATCAATACCGTCGGCCAGTTGCTTTTTTACCCAGTCCTGCGATGTGCCATAAAAATTGCCAAAGACTTCGGCGCTTTCGAGGAAATCGCCCTGTTCCATGCGTGCAATAAATGTTTCGCGACTGACAAAATGGTAATTGACGCCATCCACTTCGCCGGGTCGTAGCGAGCGCGTGGTATAGGAGACGGATACCTTGATGCCCCGGCTGTTTTCCAGCAAGGCATTCACGAGGCTGGTTTTTCCAGCGCCGGAAGGCGCAGAAATAATAAAGAGCGTACCTGTGAGAGAGAGATTGAGATTGTCGGTCATGAATAAAGCGCTCCTTTACTCGATGTTTTGCACCTGTTCGCGCATTTGCTCGATCAATACCTTGAGATCGACGGCGATCAAAGTGGTTTCGGTTGCAATGGACTTTGACGAAAGTGTATTGGCTTCGCGATTTAATTCCTGCATTAAAAAATCGAGACGGCGGCCGACACCGCCTTTATCGCCCAATGCACGTTTTACTTCTGCGAGATGGGTGCTGAGCCTGTCCAGTTCTTCATCCACATCCAGGCGCTGCGCAAGCAGGGCGATTTCCTGTTCGACGCGATTGTTATCCAGTTCACCTTTCAGTTCTGCCAGTTTTGCATGTAATTTTTCTTTTTGTTGCTGGACGATCGCCGGGATCATCGGGCGCAACTGTTTGACATGCTCGGCAATTTTGGCGAGGCGTTGCTGGATGAAGCTGGCCAGTTCCGCGCCTTCGCGTTTGCGATGGGCAATGTGTTCCACCAGCGTGGCATGGAAGAGCGCAAGTGCGGCGGCATTAATTTCTTCGTTATCCATTTCCGTTTGTTCGATAACGCCGGGGCGGAAAAGCAGGTCAACGGTATTTACAGGAGCTGCATGTGCGGATTGGGTCGCGAGGCGCGCATTGATGGTGTTGACGGCAGCGAGGTATTGATCGAGCATCTGTTCATTTAGTTGCAGGTTTTTGCTGGCGACAGTATTGAGGCGCAGTTGCAGGTTGCAATCGACTTTGCCGCGCTGCAGTTGTTTGCGGATAATTTCGCGAATGGCTGGCTCGAGTGCGCGCAGGCTTTCCGGCATGCGATAGCTGGCTTCCAGGTAGCGGTGATTGACGGAGCGAATTTCGCAACTCAGGGTGCCCCAGTCATAACTGGCCTCGCTGCGCGAGAAGGCGGTCATACTGTGGACGTTGCTGTGGCTCATGGGTATTTCATTCCTGAAGAGGGTGGGCAGTTTATCACAGCTCGCTGCGTACTTTTTCAATCACGGGTTTGGTTTCCGGTTTAACGTCGCGCCATATATTGAAGCTCTCTGCGGCTTGTTCGACCAGCATGCCAAGGCCATCGGCTAAATGAGCTTTAATTTTATTCCTAGCAAAAAATCGAAGTATTATATATATGAATTTCTGTAAGGGTGTTGGAAGAGGACGTATTAGCCAATTAAAATGGTGCAATATTTCGAATTCTGCAAATCTTAAAAAGTCAGACCGCTCTTTGCCATACATCATGTCGTAAGCATAAAATTCTTTCGACTTTTTGGCGAACCATATAGAAAGATTTGAAAACCATTCTTCATTATCATCAAGAAAGCCAGCAGAAGTTCCATTGATAAACAAATCATACTCAAGTTCTGGCGGAGGATTCGAGGGATCGCCATCCGTCCAGACATAAATTTCAATCTTCTTGTCGAAAAAAAATGTTTTTAACTCATCGGCTTTTTCCCGTGTTCGATTACGTATCGTGATTGATTTAGGTTTTTGTTCAAGCAACGGCCCTAATACGCCACGTACTGCACCACCTGCGCCGAGAATCAAAATACGCCTATCTTTAATTTTCCAGCCAAGATTCTGTGTGATGTCGCGTACCAAACCGGCGCCGTCGGTGTTGTCACCCAATATTTTTCCATCCGGTAATTTTTTTAATGTATTCACGGCGCCAGCGAGTTTTGCACGCTCACTGACAGAACCATTCTTTTCTGAAAACGCATAAGCATCTAACTTGAAAGGAACAGTTATATTTAAACCTTTGCCGCCTTTATCAAAAAATTTCTTTGCTTCACTCGCGAATTGCCCAAGCTCAACTAACTGTTTAGTGTATTCAATATCTTCGCCTGTTTGTTCAGCAAACAACGCATGGATGCGCGGCGACTTGCTGTGCGCAATCGGATTGCCAAAAACGGCGTACTGGTCTGTCATGGGCGAATAATCTTTCCTGTTATCAAATCGCGAATGGTGCTCGGTTTATTCTGACCGCCGAGTTTGCCGGGCACAACGGTAACACGATCTCTCGTCGGCGAAGAAAACTGCAACTGCACATCCAGCAAACTGCTTGCGGCGCGTTTGCCGGAAATATTTGCTGATGTTGACACAATAGCGCCGCCAAATTCCTGGCACAATGCAGCAACGACGGGGTGTGATGACACGCGCAGCGCAATAGTCGGTTGCCCGCCGGAAATCCACGACGCTACCTGAGCGTTAACGGGAACCAGCAAGGTGGTTGGCCCGGGCCAGCTTTTTTGCAAAACATCGCGTTGTTCCGGGTTGATGTCTTGCAGATAAGGCTCCAGTTGACTGATGTGTGCGGCAACAAGTATCAAACCTTTTTCCACGGGCCGCTGTTTTAATTGCAGCAGCGATTGCACAGCTTCGGCATTATCCGGGTCACAACCGAGCCCCCAAACTCCCTCGGTCGGATAGGCGATCAAACCGCCACTGCGCAATGCGTGTACCGCGAGGGCTATGTGAAACGGAGCGGTTGCCACGGTTATTTCTGGATAATTTTTTTGGCAAACCGTTCCATACATTTTTTCTTCACATCCAGCGATGCATTATCTTCGCCTTCTTTCAGCCATGGCGCGCGGCCCCAGGGTGTTGCTGCCCAGGGTAAGCCCAGCATGTTGCGTGCGCCGAGCTGGTGCAGTTCGCCGAGTGCTTCCGGTGTCGGTGTTTCGATCAAGGTAAACAGGAAATCAAACGATTGATCCTGTTTGCCAAACTGCACGCGCATCGCATTAATTTGCTTTACTGTTTCGATCAATTTTTTCGTGGGCATGGGCAAACCGAGCCAGCCATCATTTTCGGCTGCGCGCCGCAGTGCAGCGTTGCTGCCACCGCCGCTCCAGATTGGAATCGGTTTGGTTGGCGCCGGCGACATGATCGCGTGTTCGAAATGAAAAAACTGTCCATCAAAGGATGTTTCCTGCCCTGTCCACAACAGCCGCAATGCTTTCAGCATTTCATCCAGGCGTTTGCCGCGCGTTTCAAAATCCACGCCGAGCAGGTCGAACTCTTCTTTTAGCCAGCCCGCAGATACTCCGCAGGAGATGCGGTTGTTGCTGAGTACCGCTGCAGTCGATACGGCTTTGGCTACCGTGAAGATATCGCGCAGCGCGGCGAGGTAAATATTGGTGGTGAGATGCAGGTTCTTTGTCACCGCACCCATTGCAGCGAGTGTGACATAGGGATCGGGCCAGGGCAGGTTATCGGGCCACCATGTTTTTCCATCTGGCGTATAGGGATAGGGTGTTGTCGCGTGCGCGGGCATCACCAGGTGATCTGGCACGGTGATGCCGTAGTAACCGAGCTCTTCGGCAAAACGCGCAATTTCAATGTATTGATCCACTTCCGGCACATTAGCTAAAGATAACCAGTGTTTCATTTAAACCTCAAACGTGTGATTGTTTACGAAGGCAGGTATGTTAGGTGTTGAGACCGGATTCGACAAGGGAAATGTTTTTCGACTGCTGGCGCTGCAGTGAAAAAACCAGTGCACATAAAATCAGGAAAGTGCCCAGGCCCCTGAGCAGGTTTATCTTAAGCATGATTGAAGTTAAAAATGGACTGGTATCCAGAACCTTTGAAAAAATTACGATCAATGCGTCCAGCTTGCCGAGATTGCACCAGAAGATCATCAGGCATGCAGCGATAAGGATAATAAGCGGAAGGTAATCTGTTTCTTTGTTTCTTAATGACAGCTCCAGCAGAACCAGCAGGGGAATCATTAACAGGATCTGGTAATTCCACCAGGAATTTTTTGTCGCCAGCAGCAGCGTTGCAATAAAAATCGAAAACCAGATGTTGTACAAGGTGGCTGATTCTGTTGATGAGCTTTTCATGCGCCGTTTAAAACCGGATTGGATAAAAACAATAACAAGGGGCATCAACAAAACAACAGAGGCTATGCTTTCAGCGATTCTCATGGGTATGTTGATGACCAGAAGCAGGTGAGCAAGCGAGATGTTTTCACCTTTTCCACTAACGTGTTCGGTCAGCAAGGTGGGTAAAATATTATAAAAATAAAATTGATGTTCCATTGCGCCAACCAGCGCGAACGAAAATGCCAGGCTGAGCGCGATGCCAATAAAAACACCGGCGAGTGCGGTGTATTTTCGCTGGGAGAAATAATAACCGCAAAAATAAATTGGATAAATTTTAATGGCGCTGGCGATGCCAATAAAAATTCCTGAAACAAGGTCGTGGCTTTTAGTCAGGCACAACAAACCGAGTGACAACAGGAGCAGGATATAAACCTCCATTTGGCTGCTGTCATAATTATCAAAAAAAGGTTCAAAGGTAAAAGCAATAATCAGGGCAGCCGGAAGCAGTCGCGACGGATTTTTCTGTTGCGGCAATTGCAAACAAATTACGATAGATAAAAAATAACAACTAAAATAGGTGAGCCATGTTATTTGTTTGATCGTTTCCTCGCTGAAGCCGCAGTGCAGAAAAAAAACCAGCAGCGATGCATAGAGTGGCGGGAATTTGTAAATGGCCGCAGAGGGCTCGTAAAGCGACAAATCCCTTTCATAGAGTGTGCCGGTGGAAATAAATGTTTTGGCATGCCCGATAAAGAGATACCAGTCATGAAACCCAAATTTTTCCTGCGTAATAATCCTGTCAAAAAAATAATAGCCACACAGGAGTGCGCCACACCATAAAAGGGTGGTGACAATTGCTTCGGAATTGATGTGTTGCCGGGTGTGCATGTGCAGAGTACATCACATCATTATGATGAGTGCCAGCCCGCCGATAAGCTGGGAAAACAGGCCCAATGGCTATAGAATGCCAGCCCATTAGCAAGGGTAGGCACCATGTCCCAGGCAAGCACAGAATCGACCACCGTCACCAACCCGCTGGAGGAGCTGAAAGAAGCGCTTTCCACCGGTACGTTTGTGCACGTGCGTCGCATGCTGAATGGATTGGCGGATGGCGATATTGCCGACCTGATTGAATCTTCCCCGCCAAAATCGCGCCGCATCCTCTGGCAATTAATTGACCCTGAGCGTGAAGGCGATGTATTCCAGGAGCTGAACGAGGACGTTCGCGGACAATTCCTCAAAGGCATGGACGCGGATGATGTTATCGCGCTGACCGATGGCCAGGACGCCGATGATATCGCCGATATCCTGCAGCAATTACCGGACCAGGTGATTCGCGAAGTATTACACTCGATGACCGCTCAGGATCGCCAGCGCGTAGAGCAGGTGCTGTCCTTTGATGAATATACCGCGGGCGGTTTGATGAATACCGACACCATCACGGTGCGGCCGCCGCTGACGCTGGATGTGGTGTTGCGTTATTTGCGACGTCACGAAGAGTTGCCGCCGATGACAGACAGCCTGTTTGTGGTGAATCGCAACGATGAGTTTGTGGGCACTTTGCCGGTATCCAAATTGCTGACGACGGATCTGGATGTCACGGTGCGCGAGATTATGGTCACGGATATTGATCCTATCCCCGCCTCTATGCCCGACAGTGAAGTGGCGAGCCTGTTTGAAAAAAATGACTGGGTTTCTGCGCCGGTTGTTGATGAACATGGCAAGTTGCTGGGTCGTATCACCATCGATGACGTCGTGGATGTTATTCGCGAAGATGCGGATCGCACACTCGCCGGGCTTGCAGGGCTAAGTGAGGAGGAGGACGCCTTCGCGCCGGTAATGCATACGGTGCCGCGTCGTGCTTTATGGTTAGGCATCAACCTTGTGACCGTGATTATTGCGGCGTCAGTCATTAAACAATTCCAGGCGACCATTCAACAGGTCGTTGCGTTAGCTATCCTGATGCCGATAGTGCCGAGCATGGGCGGTGTTGCCGGTACGCAAACCCTGACCCTGATGGTGCGCGCGATGGCGCTCGGACATGTCAACAACAGTAATGCGCGCTGGTTGTTGCTGCGCGAAATGGCAGTGGGTTTGTGTAATGGATTGTTGTTGGCCGTTGCGATTGGCGTGATTGCATATGGTTTCTTTGGTGACTTTCGCCTGGGTTTGATTATCGGTATGGCGATGATTATTAATTTGTTAACCGCTGCATTTTGCGGAACCGGGCTGCCATTGCTGTTGCGAAAAATGCATATCGATCCGGTGTTGGCAGGTGGTGTGATTCTCACCACCTTCACGGACTGTGTGGGTTTCTTTTCCTTTCTTGGACTGGCGACTTATTTTTATCGTTAGGAAAATAATTATCCTGAAGATTGCCGTTGCTCATAATAGTATCCGGCATACAGGCTTACCAGTAACGCCATCAACGGAATGAATGCAACATAATATCTTCCATTCGACAACATCATAAACGGTTGCACCCAGAGCAATGCCAGGGACAGCTTCAGGGCAGTTGATAGCCATTGTGCGATCGGTGCGCGGAGCGAACGAAAAAACAGGACAAGCGTGCTGGCCAGTAATATATACCAGAGCAGGGTGTTGAGCTTAAGCAGAACGGGGTAGAGAAAAGATTTTATTGCCAGGCTGCCGGGAAATTTCTCGAAGCGATACAGGAACATATTTTCCTTGCAAAAGAAGTCAAGCAGACTGTGCCGCGTCACATCCATGTATCGCGCCAGGGTCAGATTGCCCAGGGTTTCGTTGCGCTGCTCGCGCAGTGTTGCGCCATACGTTTCGCCGCTGCGTTTGGCGCGCGCCTCGATATCCGTACTAATTAGAGTATGCGTGCGCGTAAAAGCGCTTTGTGTTGTTTCGCCCGGGAGTTGTGATTCGTAGCTTTTATCGGTGTAGGCGATGATGGTGTTGAGATCGAGTGAGGTGGTCGTCAGGAAGAACGCACCGAATTTCTGGTGTAGGGCTAACTGCCATGGAAGCAGGATAATGCAGGTTGTCAGCGCCGCGATTAAACCAAAACGGACAGCATGCACACATGCTTGCGCAAAACGTTGTAAACGTAATTGGTGATAAAACACGCCGCATACCAGCAGTGGGGAAAGGATTATAAAATTTGGCCGTATATAGATGATGAAACCCAGCGAAAATCCGGTAACAACAGGCAGCAGTGGATTCCATTTCGTTCCGCTTCGCTCAAGAGCAAGATACAGTTCGATAAGCAGGAGAAGGTAGAGTTTTCCACCCATCGATTCGCCCCACAGTGTGGGTGAAAAAAAAGTCACTGCCGGAAACAGCAGCATAATGACAAGCCACAATTGGGCAACTGCTGCCGGCAGCAATTTCTGGAGTCGCAGCGCAATAACCAGTGTCAGCGTAAAATTAACCAGGATCATATAGAGTCTGGTTTGTGGCAGGTCCATGTCCAGGAGTACAGTTGGTTGCAGCAGCAGCGGCATGCCGGGCATGAACCAGCCGTCAGCAACAATGGCATCAATGTACACTTTAGTTTGGGCATGATCGCCCGCGATGATCGCAGAAAAAAGCCTGTTGATGTCTTTAGCGCATTCGAAATAGAACCACTCATCACCACTGAGCGGCCAGTATCGTGTGTCATATAGCCCAAGCAGTATCTGGAATACAAAGCCGAGAAACGCAAATGATAGGATGATTTGCGTTGGCGAATTGGCTTTCAGGAAATGGTGTTGCTTTTTAAACACAGAACGCATCTCAACTAATTATTTCGCCTTTGGCTTGTAGGTCGGCATGATAGGACGAGCGCACTAGCGGGCCGCTGGCAACATGCGTGAATCCCAATTGCTCGGCAATGATTTTATATTCGGCGAATTCATCCGGCGTGACATAACGTTTTACAGTTAAATGAGCCTTGCTCGGCTGCAAATATTGCCCGAGCGTTAACATCGACACGCCATGTTTACGTAATTCTTTTAATACAGTGATGACTTCATCTTTTTCTTCGCCCAAACCTAACATCAAACCGGATTTTCCCGGCACCTTTGGAAATTGGTCAGTAAATAGTTTGAGCAAATCCAGCGATTGCTGAAAGTTGGCGCCTGGACGCACCTCTTTATATAAACGGGGAACGGTTTCCAGGTTGTGGTTAAAAATATCCGGGGGCGCCTGTTTCAGGATGTCGAGCGCCAGCGGCTGGCAAGTGCGAAAATCCGGCACCAGTGTTTCAATGGTTAATTCGGGTGCGCGCTTGCGCGCCGCGCGTATGCAATTGACAAAATGTTGGGCGCCGCCATCGGCGAGGTCGTCCCGGTCGACGGAAGTAATGACCACGTAACGCAAGCCCATGGCTGCAATCGCTGCAGCCAGGTTATCCGGTTCATTGCTGTCGAGTGGATTGGGACGTCCATGCGCAACATCGCAAAATGAACAACGACGCGTGCAGATATCACCCATGATCATAAAGGTTGCCGTGCCGCCGGAAAAACATTCGCCAAGATTAGGGCAGGACGCTTCTTCACAAACACTGGAGAGTTTGTATTCGCGCAACAGTTTTTTTATTTTTTGTACTTTGCCCGCTTCAGGGCCTGCAGACAGGCGTATACGAATCCAGTCCGGTTTGCGCAACAGGGTTTCGTTATCAAGATTGCGTGTCGGGATCTGGCGAACCTTTTCGCCAGAGCGAAGTTTTACACCGGGTTGCAGTTTGCGCGGCGGTTTCCTGATTTTGCTGATATCGTCATTCATGTTTTATTGTAAGCCGCTTTACCAGTATGTCGAGCAGCTTTTTTTCAATCGCGAGCCAATCCGGTTTTTGTGGCAAGAGCTCAGCCAGTTGTGTCACCGCAAGACCGACATAACCGCAGGGATTAATCATCTGGAATGGCGCAAGGTCCATTTCTATATTCAGTGCCAGGCCGTGATAACTGCAACCCCTGCGCACCCGCAAACCCAGCGCAGCAAGTTTGTGTTCAATTGCTTGCTGATTGATGGTGCGTTGCACATATACGCCGGGTGCAGATTTCTTTGCATAGGCTGCGATACCAAAATCCTGTAGCAACTCAACCAGCGATTGTTCCATGAGCGTCACCAGATCGCGCACACCCAGATGACGACGTTTCAGGTCGATGAGCAGATACACCGTCAGCTGACCGGGTCCGTGATAGGTGACTTGTCCGCCGCGGTCAGTATTGATGACAGGTATGGCGGAGTTAGTTAACAGATGTTCGGTTTTGCCTGCTTGCCCGAGTGTGAAGACGGGGTGGTGTTGCAGTGTCCAGATTTCATCCGGCGTTGCGGCGCTGCGCTGGTCGGTAAAATCGCGCATCTCTTGCCAGATGGTTTGGTAATCCTGCAAGCCCGAATATTTTCTAGTTTTTATCTTGCCGGCATTGTTCATGGTGTAAAACTACAAAACCATTTTTACATGTTCACTGATTTTCAGTTCGGTAAAAATTGCCTGCAGTTGATCGACACCGGTTGCGGTGATGGTGACGGTGATCGCCTGGTAAGTGCCCTGGGTGCTGTCGCGAATGGTGATTTGGGCTTCATCGTAACCTGGCGCGTGTTTGATCATCACTTCCTTGACGACGGTATGCAATTCACTTCCTGCGACACCCATAATTTTAATCGGGTAGTCGCAGGGGAATTCAATTTTTGGCGCTTCCTGTTCAGACATAGGCGTATGGTTTTGGTTAGGCCTGGATGCCGCCAAATAATTTCAGGAAAAATAAATGCAAGCCATCCCAGATGCGCGTGAACAGGCCGCCTTCCGGTATGGCGACCATGGCCACCACTGGCTGATTGAGCAGTTCTTTGCCGTCGAGTTGTATGACCAGGCTGCCGAGTACTTCGCCCTCTTCAATGGGCGCGCGAATAATTTTATTGACAGCAACTTCTGCGTGTAATTTATCCTGAGTGCCACGCGGGATAGTAATCACAATCGCGTTTTTAACACCGACATCAACCTGCTTTGCTGCACCGCTCCACACTGGTG
>Ga0302322_100002491_pt1 | contig 15535 bp, 15 predicted proteins | sample Fen_T0_2_FD_203757 | JGI IMG/M metagenome (GOLD analysis project Ga0302322, IMG submission 203757) | Peat permafrost microbial communities from Stordalen Mire near Abisko, Sweden - Fen_T0_2 | ecosystem: Environmental > Terrestrial > Soil > Wetlands > Permafrost | place: Sweden: Abisko... | reverse complement strand
GTCGGGCATCCGGGACAATTGGCTTCCATGAAGGGATGGACGATCTCGTGGACCAGGGTGCCGCTGCCAGTGGCGATGTTCATGATCAAGGCGCCTTGCTCGGGCGCGTAGAATCCGTAGGGCGTGCCCGGCTCCTCACCGGTGATCTCGATCGACTTCGCCTGGTAGCTTTTGTCGTCGTCGAGCAGCCACACGTCGAGAATACGCGTCGGATCGCGGGCGAAGAAATCCTGGCGTAGCCGCCGGACCGCCCAGCCGACTGTTTCCTTGGCCAGGCGGTGGACTTCAGCGGGCGCGCCATTGCCCACGACCACGAAGGGCGGCTCGACCACGACGGTGAATTGGCGCGGCAGAGCGCGCCGCAGGTCCATGACGTGTTGGACGAAATCACTGGGTGAGAAACCGCGGGCAGGGGGAGGGTCAGTGATCTTGCCCGCGTCGAGGCGGAAGCGCACGACGGTCCACTGGCTTTGGGCGTACTTGAGCGGCCACAGCTTGAACAGCTGGGCGCGCGGCATGCGGCGGTAGGCGCCGTGCTCCTCTGCAGGTTCGTTGTAGATGACCTCGTCGCGGTCGGCGTCGTAGCCGAGCACCAGGCGGAAGTGCTCGGTCGAATGGGGGCCGGCGCTGGTGTTCATGCACACAATGGACGGGATGCGCGCTTCCAAATCGCGCACCAACCCGCGCCAGATGAACGTCAGATCGCGCTCGGCTGCCGACGGGGAAACTTGGTACCACACATCGCCTGGGGCGAAGCCAAGGCGTTCCAGCGCGGTGGCGAGCTCGGTGGTCGTGGCGCCCTTGCCGCGCGCGGGATCCATGCCCGACGCGGCGAAGACCTGGTCTTGGGTGATGCTCTTGCCGAGATAGCGCAGGTACATCTCGACGTCGGCCTCGCCGCAGAAGTCGGGCTTTTGCAAGACATGGGGCACGCCTTCGATCAGGACGCTTGGGCCGAAACCATGATCGACTGGTGGCACGGACTTGCCACAGCCCAGGCCCAGCCACGCGCAACAGACAAGGCCGGCCATGCAGGGCGCGACCCGCATCGGCCAAAAACTTTCAGGCAGCACCAGCAATGAAGTACAGACACCGTCCAGGCGCTCGAGGTTCCCAGAATAGTCCAAGATCGCGATGGCGATGCTTTAGGCGATGCATTTCAGTGTCGCCGTCAGGTCGGACTGCTGTTCGCACTGGGCAAACGCGAAGCTTGAGAGTGCCGAGAAGGGAACGTCGAAGGGGATGGTTGCCAGCCGCTCCTTGAACCTAGCGTTGGCATCCGAGGTCACGCTGGCCAAACGCTCGTAGAAGAGCTCTCGCCGACTTTCCGTTTTCGCCGCGGCGACGCTGTCTTGGGTGAAGAGATCCCAGAACTTGAAATCACCCGCGGCGCGCTTGATGAATTGCATCCAGGGGCTCTGCTCCCTCGGCGATAGCAGTCCCATGGCCCGCGCATCTTTCAACGGCCAGGCGGCCCAAGAAATGCCCAAGTTTTCAAGGATGAGAAGGAAGTGGTCGAGCGCCGAAACGCTTTGCGGAAGATGCTGGGGATGGCCGGTTTCGCCGCACCAGAGCGGTCGCTTGAGGTGGTTTCTGAGATGGTCCAAGGAGACATCGGCGGCGAGGCTTTGCTTGAGCCTGGTTGTCAGGGTTGCACTTCCCAGGTCGTTTGGGATCTGAAGGAAGGGATAGTAGTGAAAGGAGTAGGCCACTTGGTCATCGAGATTGCGTTCGAACATGGAGAAGTCGCGGGCGTAGGTATTGCCCTCGACGAAGATGACATGATGTGGATCGATCTTACGGATGGCGGCAATGCAGGTCGCGTAGAAATCAACCAGGACCGCGTTCAGGTTGTCATCGAAGTAGCACGGTTCATTGATGAGGTCGTAGCCTGCGACAGTCGTGTTGTCCCGATAGCGACTGGCCAATTGCTCCCACAGCCGAGCCACACGGGTGCGATGATCCGGATTCTTCCAGAAGTTCGAATTGCCCGTGGCATTGTCGCAATGCCAATCCGGATTCTGACCCCCGGGCACCGAATGGAGGTCGAAGATCACGAGCAATTCCAGTCGTTCGGCGATGGACAAAACCCGGTCCAATTCGCGCACCGCTGTGGAAGTGGAGAAATCACCGTTCCCCGATTCAAAATGCTTGAAGTTCAATGGGATGCGCAGACTGTTCATCCCCAGATCACGCACGAAGCGCAGATCGGACTCGGCGGTGTACACGGCGAAATACGCATCCCAGAAACGCGCGGCTGCTTGCGGCCCGTAGACGGCTTCGATCGCTGCCCGGATCTCGGTCTCGGTCCCTGGAATACCGAGCATGAAGTGTTCGAGATTGAGCCATCCACCGAGTCCGACACCGCGAAGGCGGACGGGCTTCCCTCTCAACCAGAGCTCGCTTCCTTGGACTTGTAGATACATGGTCAAAGCCTTTCGAGGTCCCTATCCGTGAACGAGGAGATCGCCCCTCAGCATCCGTCCCCAGGGATTCGCTGCGGTCCGACAGCGTACCAGCGTCGAAGAGAAATGAACATCGGGTGGAGGCAGTCGTGGACTCATTCGTCCCATCCTCACCCAAGGGAATGCAATCAAGCCTTAGGTGGGGGTGTCTATCGCCATGTTAGCTGAAACTCGGATGCGCCTGGGCAGCCGAGAGAACAGGGAGAAACACCATGAGCACCAAAAATCTACTGGCAGATCTTGCCGTCAGCGATACTGGGTTTGTTTTCGATCCATTCACCGGAACCACGTTCACGGTCAATTCTACGGGGCTGTGTCTTCTGCATGCGTTCAAGGAAGGGCTGGGTCGCACGGAAGCCGTCGAACGTCTTGCGGACAAGTTCGACACCAAGGGCGCGAACGTCCCGCGCGAGCTGGATGAGTTCGTCCAGCTTCTGCGCCAAAGCGGTGTCGTTCCCAGCGACTTTTCGGTTTCCTGAGGGAGCTCACCATGAAGAAACGAGCAACCGTGGTGGCAGTCACGGGACTGAACGCCACCGACAATCCAGGTCCAGGCGTGTCGGTTTTGCGCTGCCTGCGCGACGCCGTGGGCGCCAACTACCATCTCGTCGGCCTGGCCTACGATGCACTGGATCCCGGTGTCTATGCCGCGCACATCGTGGACGACGTGTTCATGATTCCCTATCCATCGCAGGGCATCGAGGCCTTCTTGTCACGCATCGAGTACCTGCATCAGTCGGTAGGTATCGACGTGGTGATCCCCACGCTGGACGCCGAACTGCCGTCCTTCATCGAGACGCAGGCACGACTATCGGCCCTGGGGATCCGCTGCATCCTTCCCTCGCGCGCGCAGCTCGACGCGCGGGCCAAGATGCATCTGTCCGAGCTGGGGCGCAGGTCAGGACTGCCGGTGCCGCGCGAGGCGGTGATTACGACGCCTGCGGATCTGTCGACCATTCACGACAAGGTTCCCTATCCATTCTTCGTCAAGGGGCCGTACTACGGCGCCACCCTGGCGCGCAATTATGACCAGGCCCTGGCAGCGTACTATAAGGCGCTTGCCTCCTGGGGCCCGCCCATCATCGTTCAAGAGTGCATCGACGGCGAGGAGTACAACGTCGTCGCGCTCGGCGACGGACGTGGTGGGCTCGTAGGCGCCGTGCCCATGAAGAAGATGCTCCTTACCGACAAGGGCAAGGGCTGGGCGGGCATCACCATCAAGGATCCTGCGCTCATGGCGCTGGCCGATTCCTTCATGAGGGCGACGCTGTGGCCGGGCGGCTGCGAGATCGAGGTCATGCGCGACAAGAAGGGCGCCTACCAGATCATCGAGGTCAACCCGCGCTTTCCTGCCTGGGTCTATCTCAGTGCCGCCGCCGGTATCAATTTGCCGCACCTGCTGGTCCAGCTGGCGCTCGGGCAGACGCCCGACAAGCAAAAGGACCACGCTGTCGGCACCATGTTCGTACGCATCAGCTACGACCAGATTGTTCCCTTCGGGGATTTTCAACAGTTCATCACCACGGGCGAAATCCTGAGCACGCCCAGTCTGGTCAGCAGCAACCTTCAAGGAGCCGCCTAATGGAATCGTCAGCCAAGCCCGCCTACGAGCGTCCGCTGATCCAGCGCCACCAGATGGGGCTTATGAATAAGTTCGGCCGCGGGGCCGCTGGGATGCGGGCCCAGACCAGCATCGACGGCGTGGCCATTTCCGCGCTGGTCGAGAAGTTCGGCTCGCCGCTCTTTGTCTTCTCGCAGAAGACGCTCACCAGCCGCTTCCGCGAGCTTCACGACGCCTTTGCCCACCGCTTCCCCAAGGTGCGACTGGCGTGGTCCTACAAGACCAACTACCTCGAAGCCATCTGCCGCAACTTCCATCGCGAGGGCGCCTGGGCCGAGGTGGTTTCGCCCTTCGAATACGACAAGGCCCTGCGCGCAGGCGTTAGTAGCGAGAAGATCCACTGGAACGGTCCCTACAAGCCCGAGGCCGCACTGGCCAAGGCTATCGCGGGCAATTCCATCATTCACATCGATAACTTCGATGAGTTCGAGCGTATCGAGCGGGTGGCTCAGCGCTCGCAGCGGCGTCCCCGGGTGGCGATTCGAATCAACATGGCCATTGAGGGGCTGACCCCGTGGAGCCGCTTCGGAGTCAATCTCGAATCCGGACAAGCGCGCGATCTGTGCAATCGCCTTATTCTTGGCAACAAAATGGACCTGATCGGTCTGCATACGCATCTCGGAACCTTCATCCTGGATCCGACCGCCTACACCAAGGCCGCCGCGCTGTTGGCGACCTTCGCCAATGAGCTGCGGGCCGCGCACGGCCTCAAGCTGCAATTCATCGACATGGGCGGCGGGTTCGCCTCGCGCAATACCCTCAAGGGTGCCTACCTGACCGGGGAACAGTCGGCGCCATCCTTCGACCGCTACGCGGATGCCATTGCGGAAGGTCTGGCAGGGCTCGACGGTCCACAGCGCGAATGGCCCACGTTGGTGCTGGAAACCGGACGCGCCTTGGTCGATGAGGCGGGCTTTCTCGTGTCCACGGTGGAAGCCACCAAGCGTCTGCCCGACGGTCGGCAAAGCTTGGTCCTCGATGCGGGCGTCAACCTGCTGTTCACTTCCTTCTGGTACAAGCACGACGTGGTTCCCGCCCAGGAAGTCAGCGGGACGCTAGAGCCGACGGTGATGTTTGGCCCCTTGTGCATGAACATCGATGAGATGCGCGAGACGCACAACTTTCCCGGTCTCACGCCTGGACAGCGCGTCCTGTTTCGCAACGTGGGCGCCTACAACAACACCCAGTGGATGCAGTTCATCACCTTGCGTCCGGCGGTGGTCATGATTGGCGCCAATGGCAGCGTGTCCACCATCCGGCGCGCCGAGAACCTTTCCGACTTCACCTCGGTGGAGATGGTTCCCGAGTGGCTGCAAGGCTAGACCAGACCCCCGTGGTCGTGCGCGCGCTGTCCCTCTGTCAGGAGCCTTTTCGCGCGTACGCGCAGGTGCTGCTGTCGCGTTCCTGCTGGACGGGCGCCGCCCTGTTCTTGGCCACGCTGTTGATCCCACGGGCGGCCCTGCTGGGACTATTGGCCGTTCTGGCCTCGTCGCTGGTGGCCCGTGCCTGGAAGCTGGATCGTGCCACGGTGGCCGAGGGGCTGTATGGGTACAATGCCTTGCTCGTCGGGCTGGGCATTGGCCAGACCTTCGCCGGCCTTGCCACCGCGCTCCCGCTGGTGGTTGTGGCGGCCGCCGTGACCGTGGTGGTGACAGCCGCCTTGAAAGCGTGGCTTGGGCGAACCGCGCAGCTTCCTGTCTTGTCGGTGCCATTTCTGATCGTGTTTGCGCTGATCTGCTCGATGTCACCCCATCTGTCCCTTGCGCGCCAGAGCCTTGCAGTCGAACACGGTGCCTTGTCCACGCTCCTGCCGCCCTTGGCGAGCCGTTTCCTTGGCGACCTGGGCGCTATCTTCTTTCTTCCCAGCGTCGAAGCCGGCGCGCTGGTGCTTGTTGCCTTGCTGATGCACAGCCGGATCGCGACCCTCCTTGCGCTGGCGGCGTTCGCGCTCGTCTTTGCACTGGGTGCCGCCTTTCCCGCCTCGCTCGACGCGCACACCCTGCGCGCCCTCGCGGGCAATGGCATGCTGGCCGCCGTGGCGGTGGGCGGCGTGTGGTTCGTTCCGTCCTTGTCGGCGGCGGCGTGGGCGCTTGGCTCCGTCGTTCTGTGCGCGGTCATCACCCTGGGCATCGTGGGGCCGCTGGCCCGGCTGGGGGTAGGTCCGATGTTCGTTCCCTTCAACCTGGCCGCCCTATGTGTGCTGCTGGCGGCGCGCGAGCGCACACGGGATCAGACCCCCAAGTCCGTCGATTTCCTCCCCGGAACGCCGGAAGAAAATCTGAACTACTTCCGCACCCGCCTGGCGCGTTTTCAATCCTGCTACGGCTTGCGCTTTCGCCTGCCTTGCCGTGGGTGGTGGACCTGTACCCAGGCAGTGGATGGCGAACACACCCACCAAGGCCGGTGGCGGCATGCCTTCGACTTCGAAGTCATGGGGCCCGACGGCAAGTCCTTTCGCGGGGATGGGCGGTCGGTCGAGGATTACCTCTGCTACCGCTTGCCGGTGCTGGCCACCGCTGCAGGCACGGTGGTGAAGGTGGTCGATGGGGTGGCGGACAATCAGGTCGGCGATGTGAATCTGAAACAGAATTGGGGCAACCTGGTGATGGTTCAGCATGGGCCAGCGCTGTTCTCGCTGGTGGCGCACCTTGTGTCGGGCTCGTGCAAGGTTCGCGAAGGGCAACCCGTTCAGCGTGGGGATGTGCTCGGGTTGTGCGGGAATTCTGGGCGCTCGCCGATTCCCCACGTGCATTTCCAGCTTCAGGCGACGCCCTTGCTTGGCGCGGACACCTTGCCCGTCGCCTTCCACGATGCCGTTACCGATGTAGCGGGGGAAGATCGCCTGGCCATCGCACTGGCGCCGCACAGAGACGCCATGGTTCGAAACCTCGAACCTGGCGAGTCGGCGCGCGCCCAATTCAATTTTCACGACGGCGATGTCTGGGGCTTCCAGTTCGGTCAGGTGATCGAGCAATTGACCTGTGAAGTGGACGTGCTGGGACAAATGCTCTTGAGGTCGCGTGAGCGCCCGGCCTCCATGGGGTTCGAACGAAGCGAGGACTGTTTCGTCAGCTACGATGTGGTGGGGGATAGAGCCTCGGTCCTACAACTTGTCCGTGCGGCCCTACCGCGCGTGCCACTGGAAGAGAACCCTCGGCTGGTCTGGCGCGATTTCGTCCCCGTCCGCGCGGCGGCACCTCGCCTGTCCCTGACCGAGCTGGGCGCGCCGCTGTTTGGAACCGTCGGGCTGGAAGTCGAATACACCATGACTCGGCAAGCGTGGCGCTGGGTGATCGCGGGCGAATCCATCCGGCGCGACCGCCAGGGCGCGTCGGTCCTACAGACCCGCGTGGAACTAGAGAATGGCGCCGGACCTCTCGTCATCGACGTGGCCTGGTGTGGTCAACATCGAAGGGCGACCCGCCTGCTTGCCGGCGCTCCGGAAATCGAAAGTGAATGGCAGGCATCGAGGAAGAATCATGAAAACAGTGCACATGCTATTGCTGGTCGCGATCAGTCTCCCGCTCTTGCTTTGCCCGTCGACCATGGCCATGGCGGCAGCAGCCCGGACGGGGGATCCCGCCGTCTTTCAGGAGTCCTATGACTTTGAAGCCATCGGCCGCATGGAGGAGTCCCTCTCCGCGCTCGATCGCTTGTCCGAGGCCAAGCGTGGCGGCTACGTCGCTGTGCTGAGGCGGGCCTGGTTGCTTTACAAGCTGGGCCGCAACCCGCAGTCCATTGAAATCTACCAGAAGGCCAGCGCGCTCGATCTGAAGGCCATCGAGGCGCGCCTGGGCCTGCTGTTGCCCTTGATGGCCGAGCAACGCTGGCCCGAGGCAGAGAAAACGGCCCGTGAGATTCTCAAGGTCGACGCCGCCAACTACTTGGCGACCCTGCGTCTGGCGTTCGTGCAGTACAACCTGAAGCGCTACGCGGAATCGCGAACGCTCTACAAGAAGCTTGCCGAGCTGTATCCCAGCGACGCTGAGGTGCGGGCAGGCCTCGGCTGGGCATGGCTGAAGCTGGGAAAGAAGGCCGAGGCTGCTGCCACGTTCCGCGAGGTGCTGGAGTTCGCGCCCAAGAACGCACTGTCCGTGCAAGGCCTGGCCGCGGCTTCGAAATAGGCATCGTCCAGTCGGGATCTTGTGTCAGTCATTGGCGCAGGCGACGCCGGCGCCGATGATGACGGCGCTGACGGTGCCGATGGTCGTCACCTGCGCGTCGCCCTTGCGGTATCGGTAGACGGTCGAAGTGCTCCCGTAGATGCTACCAAGGAACAAGTAGAAGGCCTCCTGCCAGTAGACCAGCGCGAAGGCGCCTTCGGCAAACCCGGCGGGAACCCTGGTGACGTCGATGGCGGAGGCGGTGGTGGGGTCGATGTTGAGCAACAGCGACTCGCCGTCACCCACGGCGAAGCCATACAGTTCGCCGTTCGGACCGGCAGTCAATTCGGCCGAGGGAACGGGCGGCGAGAGGTGCCCGATGCTGGTGAGCGCGAGGGTGGAAAGGTCGATGCGCTCCAGGTGGTCGGGGGCTGAGGCAGCACCTTCCTTGACCGCAATGTAGAGGGTCTGGCCAGCGGCGGTACTATCGGGCAGAAGAGCCATGCCATAGGATTTCGACATGACCAAGAGTGGGCTGAACGCCGTGCGTGCGCTTTGGAAGGTCCTCATGTCGACCAAGCACAGGTCGCCCCTCAGGCTGGAAATGTAGGCTGGCCCGATGGGCGACACCGTCATCGAGTTCAGGTCGTAGCTGCCGCAACTGACCTTGGCGAGGCTGGTCAGGGCCAGTGTATCGGCCTCGAAACGGTAGAGCTGACCATCGTCGCCGAGAAGGAGGACGTAGCGTTTCTCCACCTGGCAAAAGGAGGCAAGCTGGGTATCGCTGGCATGATCTGGCGGCGCGTCCCTGGGCGCCGGGCTGACCGGAGCATTCGCGTTCGGATCGAGCATGGGCGTGCGATAGCCTAGGCAGCCAGCGAGCGCGAGGGTTGCCAGCGGGAACAAGGCTTGGAGCGAGCGCTGATGCTTGAGCATGGTCGACTGCCCTTCGCGGTAGCCGTGGAAGACAGTGCAGTATTGCAACAGAGCGCCATGGACGCAATGGCGGGACCGTGACTGTCGCAGCGGTAGCCCGTCCACATCCCCCCATCGACCACTAGCCCGACCGGTCGAGGCGCGCTAGTCTGCACACCTTCATCATGGCCAATTTCATCCCCGACAAAGCCAAGTTTCTCGACCTCGCCCGGCGGGGCCGCCTTTGCTTCGTCTATCGCGAGTGGTTGGCCGATGCCGACACCCCAGTGTCCGTGTTCGCCAAGCTGGGGCGCGGCCCGTACTCGTTTCTTCTGGAGAGCGTCGTGGGCGGCGAAAAGTGGGCCGCTTACAGCTTCGCGGGCGTGCGTCCGCGTGCCGTGATTCGCTCCAAGGGCAAGCAGGTCGAGGTGCTGAAGCCCGACGGGGCAGGTTTTCGCGTTGAAGAGCGCATCCACGCCGAGAACCCAGTCGAGTACGTGGCCAGTGCGCTGGCCGCATTGCCCGCCGCGGTGCCGCCGGGCCTGCCGCGTTTCTTTGGCGGGGCAGTGGGCTTCCTGGGCTACGACATGGTTCGCCACTTCGAGCGCCTGCCCGCCACCGCGCCAGACGAGCTGGGCCTGCCTGACATGTGCTTCGCCCTGACCGACACTGTGGTGGTGTTCGACAACCTGCGCGGCACGCTGAAGGTGGTCGCTTCGGTCGACGTGGCGGAAAAAGATCCGGGCAAGGCCTACGACGAGGCCTGCGCCAAGGTGGACGAGATCTGCGAGCGCCTGACCGCGCCGGCCAAGGGCCTGGCGCCGCTGGACTTGAACATCGGGACGGCTTCTGTCCTGGCGCCAACCTCGCGCACCAGCAAGGCCGACTACCTGGCCGGGGTGGCCAAGATCAAGGAATACATCCGGGCCGGGGACGCCTTTCAGGTGGTGTACTCGCAGCGATTCGACGTGCCGCGCGGCCAGGTCGATCCGTTCGATGTCTACCGCGTGCTGCGCGTGACCAACCCGTCGCCCTACATGTTCCACCTGGAATTCCCCGAGGCCGTGGTCACCGGGGCCTCGCCCGAGGTTCTGGTTCGCCTGGATGGCCGCAAGGTCGAGGTCCGGCCACTGGCTGGAACCCGACGGCGGGGCGCCACCCCGGCTGAGGATGTGGAGCTGGGCCACGAGTTGCTCGCCGATCCCAAGGAGCGCGCCGAGCACGTCATGCTCATCGATCTCGGCCGCAACGACGTGGGCCGGGTGTCCGAACCCGGCTCTGTTCGCCTGGACGAGACCATGGTCATCGAGCGCTACTCGCACGTCATGCACCTGGTGTCCAACGTCAGCGGCAAGCTGGCCGAAGGGCTGGCGGCCAAGGACGTGGTCAAGGCCGCGTTCCCGGCCGGCACGCTGTCGGGCGCGCCCAAGATTCGCGCCATGGAAATCATCGAAGAGCTGGAGCCCTCGCGGCGCGGGGTCTACGGCGGGGCGGTCGGCTATCTTTCGTACACAGGCAACATGGATCTGGCCATCGCCATCCGCACCTTGGTCACGACTGGCGACACCATCCACGTGCAGGCCGGGGCGGGCATCGTGGCCGACAGCAAGCCCGAGGACGAGTACGAGGAGTGCATGAACAAGGCGCGCGCCGTGGTGCGCGCCGTGGAGTTGGTCCGACAGTCGGCGACCACAGCGCGCGGGGGTAAGTAGCCATGCTTCTGGTCATCGATAACTACGATTCCTTCACCTACAACCTGGTCCAGTATCTGGGCGAGCTCGGGCAGCAGGTGAAGGTCGTTCGCAACGATGAAGTAACGGTTGACGAAGTGGCGCGTATGTCACCGGAACGCATCGTTATTTCGCCTGGTCCGTGCACGCCAAATGAGGCCGGCATTTCGCTCGAAGTGCTGACCCGACTGGCGGGCAAGATGCCTATCCTCGGCGTGTGCCTTGGCCATCAATCCATCGGCCAGGCCTTCGGCGGCAAGGTCATTCGCGCGGCGCAGGTCGTGCACGGCAAAACCTCGCGCGTCTTCCACGACGAGCGCGGCCTGTTCGCCGGTCTGCCCAACCCCTTCGAGGCCACGCGCTACCACTCGCTGGTCATCGAAAAGCAGAGCATGCCTGACTGTCTCGAGATCACGGCCAAGACCTGGGACGAGGAAATCATGGGCGTGCGCCACAAGACCCTGCCGGTCGAAGGCGTGCAGTTCCATCCCGAATCGTTCCTGACCACGGTGGGCAAGGACATCCTACGCAACTTCATCGCGATGAAGGTTCCGGGATGAGCGGTGAGGGCGGGCTGCCCATTCGCGAGGCACTGGGCCTTCTGGTTCAGGGCAAGAACCTTTCGGCCATCGACATGACGGCCGTGGTCGGTCAAATCATGGACGGCGCCGCTTCGCCCGCACAGGTCGGGGCCCTGCTGACGGCCCTGCGCATGAAGGGCGAGACCGTGGCCGAGGTGGTGGGAGCGGCCCAGGCTATGCGCCAGCGCATGGTTCGCGTGGAGTCGGATATCGCGGTCCTGCTCGACAACTGCGGCACTGGAGGCGATGGCTCGGGCTCGGTGAACGTTTCGACCCTGGCAGCTTTGATCTTGGCGGCCTGCGGGGTGAAGGTCGCCAAGCACGGCAACCGCGCGCTGTCCTCGCGTTCCGGGTCGCACGACGTGCTCGAGGCGCTGGGCGTGGATCCCGCGCCAGGACCCGAGCTGGCGCAGCGCTGTCTGGCCGACATCGGCCTGTGCTTCATGTTCGCGCCCGTGTACCACGCCGCCACCAAGAACGTGGCTGGCCCGCGCCGGGAGGTCGGTTTTAGGACCTTGTTTAACTTGCTCGGACCCATGACCAATCCAGCGTCTACCCGCTACCACGTCAATGGCGTGTTCGCGCGCGAGCGCTGCGAGTTCCTGGCGCGTGCCCACGGTCAGCTGGGCTCGCAGCGGGCCATGGTGGTTCACGGCAACGGCGGCCTGGACGAATTCGCGCCCGCGGGCCCGACCTTCGTGGCCGAGCTCGATGGTGGTCTCGATGACGGCAAGGTGCGCACCTACGAAGTCAGCCCAGCCGATTTCGGGTTGGCCGAGGCCAGCGCCGACGGGCTCAAGGGCGGCGAGCCGGCACAGAACGCGGCCATGCTCTTGGACAGTTTGCGCGGCAAGGCCGGGGCGGGCCGTGTGGCGGCTTTGATGACTGCTTCGGCCGGCCTGGTGGTGACGGGTGGGGCGCCCAATCTGCGCGAAGGGGCAAGCCTGGCCGCGACCGCCCTCGATTCCGGCAAGGCCCTCGCCGTGCTCGAACGATTGCGCGCCCTCGCTCCGGTGCCTGACAAGCCATGATCCTCGACGACATCCTGGACGAGACCAAGCGCACCGTCGGCTATTGCCGCTTCCGCGTGCCGCTGGCCGAGCTCGAAAAGCAGGCGGCCATGAGTCCCCCACCGCGCAGCCTGGGCAAGGCCCTGCGCTCGGCCAAGGGCATGGCGTGCATCGCGGAATTCAAACGGCGGTCGCCCTCGAAGGGCTTCATCCAACGCAACGCCGACCCAACCGTGGTGGTGCCCATGTACGAGGCGGCCGGGGCCACGGCGGCGTCCGTGCTCACCGATACGCCGTTTTTCGGTGGCAGCCTGGAGGATCTGCGCCGGGCCAGGTCGGCCTCCCAGCTGCCCCTGCTACGCAAGGACTTCATCATCGACCCCTACCAGGTCATCGAGGCGCGGGCCGCGGGCGCGGACGCCGTGCTGCTCATCGTGGCGGCCCTGCGCGATCAGGACTTGCGCGAGCTGCTTGCCGAAACCGAACACTGGGGCATGGAGGCGCTGGTCGAAACCCATGACCGGGAGGAGGTCGAGCGCGCGGTGGCGGCAGGGGCGCGCATCGTAGGTGTCAACCATCGCGACCTGCGGACATTCAAAATGGATATGGATCTGGCCGTGGCCATGCGACCTCTGGTTCCGGCCGACCGGCTGGTGGTGGCCGAATCGGGCATCCGCAATGCGGACGACGTGGCCAGGCTGCGCGCGGCAGGAATCGACGCCATCTTGGTGGGCGAATCCTTGATGGTAGCGCCCGATCCCGCGGTGGCGTTGCGCGAGCTTCTGGGCACGGGATGACCTTCCTCATCAAAATCTGCGGCATCACCCGGCCCAGGGACGCCGAGATAGCCTGCCGCGAAGGTGCAGGCGCTATTGGACTCAACTTTTGGCGGGGTTCCAAGCGCTTTGTCGAGGACGGGCAGGCGCGCGAGATTCTCTCGGCCGTGACACCCGGGGTGCTCAAGGTCGGCGTGTTCGTCAACCCGCATCCGCTTGTCGTCAACGAAAGCCTTGCCGATCTGGGGCTCGACTTGGTGCAGTTTCATGGCGATGAGCAGCCGCAGGCCTGGTCGGCCCTGGCCGGCAACAAGATGATTCGCGCCATTCGCGTGTTCGACGAATCCTCGCTGGCAGCCGCCAACGGCTGGAACCCGCGCTTCTTCCTCTACGATGCTTTCGGCGCTGGTTACGGCGGAACAGGCAAGCGGCCGCCTTGGCAGATCGTGGCCGCGGGCGCGCGCCGGCCGTTCTTGCTGGCAGGCGGTTTGGGGCCGCTCGAAGTCGCCGAGGCCATCGCGACCGTGCGCCCCGATGGTGTCGACGTGGCCAGCGGCGTGGAATCCAAACCCGGCATCAAGAGCGAAGCAAAAATAGTCGCCTTCATCGAGAACGCGCGCAAAGCCGCCGAGAAGCTGACGTAGAAAACTACCCAGCGTCGCGAACCAGGAACTTGGCCTTGGCTTCGACCATGACCTTACCGTCTTGGATCAGCTCGGCGCGCTGAAGGTACAGCGGATGGGCGGCAGCGCTTTCGGTCCAGGCCCGCACCTTGGCGAAGCGGCCCGTCACGGTGGGGGCCACAAAGCGGACTTCCAGGGTGGCTGTGACAGCCACGATTCCGATGGCGAACAGCGCATTCACCATGGCCGAATCCAAGATGGCCGAGATGACCCCACCGTGCAGGACATTCGGGTAGCTCTGCAGCCAGGGCAGGCAGTCGAACACGGCGGCCACGGAGCCGTCGGGCTGGACCTTGAACTTCAGCTTCAGCCCGTTGGGATTGTTCTCTCCACACACCAGGCACATGGGGTGCTCTTGTTCGTGGATTCGGTCCAGACACGCCTGCGTGGCGAGAATCTGGCCGGTCTTCGCGCCGGGCGCGTCTGGGCCAGGGGGTGAAGTGGAAACGCCAGGCGATGGCGACAGTGCGTTCATCCGCGCAAGTATGCTTCGATCAGTCGCCGACGACCAGGAAGTACTGGTGCGGAAGCGAGTCGTACTCGCGCTGCACGCGAAGACCCGCAGCCTTGATTTGGGCAAGACACTCCTCGCGGGCGAGCGTGTGATCCACGGGCGGCCCCACGGGCAACTCGCGTTTATGGAAGTCGATGATCGCCACGCGGCCACCGGGGCGGAGTGCTCTGTGCAGGCGGCCCAGGTAGGCGGCCTGGTCTGGTACGTGATGAAACGTATTCACCGTCAGAATCAGGTCGCACGCCGCGGATGGAATCAGTGGGTCCAGGGGCAGTCCCAGCACGGGCGTCAGGTTCTGCACCCCCGCGCTGGCCGCGCGGCCACGCAAAAGCGACAGCAACTGCGGCTCCACGTCCACGGCGTAGACCCAGCCGGCCAGCTTCGCCAAACGGAGCGCGAAGTAGCCGGTTCCTGTCCCGATCTCGCACACCACCTTGTTTTTGGTAATGCCAAGGGCAGCCAACGCAACCTCCGGCCGTTGCCACTCGTCGCGTCCCGGATCGTCCAGCCTGGCGATGTACTCTTTCAGATCCTTGGGATTGCCGTGCTCGTCGCGGTGCTCGTCGGTGGTCGTGGTGCCATGGTGCATGGTTAGATCCTAGTAATGTGGCGCGTATTCGCTGGATCGCAAACGCCGGCCCGGCGAAGGATGACGGCCAGGGGACAGAACTTGGTGAAGGCGCTTTGGAGCATGTTGGTGCCGACGAAGGCCGCGATGGCCAGGAACCAGGGACTGACGGCGAGGGTGAGCAAGACGCTCAAGAGCACGAGTGTGCCGGCAACTGCGAAAACGATGCGATCAACTGTCATGGGGTACTCCCGGTTCGGGCAAGGGGGATGATGGTGGCAAGTTCGATGGGGGCGGAGCGCGCGCCTTCCCGTTGCAGCTCGGCCGCGCGACCGCGGCGGGCCAGTACGTAGTAGAGCAGCGGGACGGCCAGGCGGGACAGCAAGGTGGCCGCGACTTGGCCGGCCATGAGTGCGATGGCCAACCCTTGGAAGATGGGATCGGCCAGCATGACCGCACTGCCCACCAGGACGGCGGCTGCTGTGAGCACCATGGGCCGGAATCGGACCACGCCCGCTTCCTCGACGGCCAGGGCCAGCGGCATGCCCTCGCGCAACTTCAGCTCGATG
>Ga0302322_100002490_pt1 | contig 15538 bp, 16 predicted proteins | sample Fen_T0_2_FD_203757 | JGI IMG/M metagenome (GOLD analysis project Ga0302322, IMG submission 203757) | Peat permafrost microbial communities from Stordalen Mire near Abisko, Sweden - Fen_T0_2 | ecosystem: Environmental > Terrestrial > Soil > Wetlands > Permafrost | place: Sweden: Abisko... | reverse complement strand
AATCACTGGTAACTGTTTTGCGGCTTATATAACTAAAGCGGTCGTAGGATTCATCGTAATAAAACAGTTCGGGAATATTAGTACGTTTGGCCTGTGTTTTTAAAACCGTATTCAATTCATTAAAGCTGGCGTCTTCCTTATTAAAAAGCGGATTTTCATTTGCATCAAATGTAAATATCTTGGTATCGTAATTATTGGTATAACCCGAAAAACTGCCGCTTACCAGGCTGTCTTTAAAAAAATGATTGTTGCTGTCGGTTTCAAAACGATAAAAATTCGCTGAGAGGTAATCGTTCCTGAAATCGGTGAGCAGGGTACTCAATAATCTTTCGCTGGCCGGATCTGCTTTGGTAGCAAGTGTTTCGGCATAATGCTTACGATTGTTCATTTCTTTCTGGCTGTTCTCCAAAACAATTACTGCTGTAATGGTTATAGAAAAGAAGAAAAGCCAGAAGACAAGCATGGAAGAATTGATGCGGCTTACAGACAATGACAGGTAAGGCCTGCTTAGCAAAAACAGGTAAGTGATGAGCCATGCAAGAATTGCCAGTTCGAAACCGGCTTGTGAAATACTGAGTTGTATAGATAAATAGATCAGCCCCCCTACAGCAATGGCCAGGTAAAGCTCCGGTAAGTTTTTAGAAAAATATGGCCGGATAAGCTGCAGCAATATCTGGCTCAACAAAAAATAACCAATGGCAATACAGCACAAAACAATAAAGCCGGTAACGCTGTACATGTTGAGCGTGAAAAAATTGATCACATCAAAAGATATCTGCGAATCGGACACCATACTGCTTATAATGCGGCCAGATGTAAAAGTGGTTGTCAATAAAACAATGCACACCACGGCAAGTAATACCCATTTAAACCATGGATGTGTAATTGGTGATCTTGTTTCTTTTTCATAAAGCCGGTTGTGTATGAATAAGACGATCCAGGTAAACAACACTGAATTGATAAGCAGATCGCCCAGTGAACGTAAAATAACAGTAGAGCCGTAAATAGAAGGATCAAAAAGTTCAAACTGCCGGAAATTCAATGGAATGGGCAGATAATAACTCAATATCCTCAGCAGCAATACAACCGGCAGTAAAAACAACAATGCCTTTGAAAGCCCCCTTGTTGCTTCAATTTTAACGGCCAGCAAATGAATGAAAAGCAATACAAATATGGCCGCAAAAATGCGCAGCCACACAGCTGTCATATTGTTTTTTGGTATAGCCAGTCCCGATTTTTCGGCCAGGAAAAATAATGTTTTGCCTGTTATGGATTTTACTGAAGCACCGGCAGGCTTATCGGCAATATCGAAATTTCTTTCGATCTCTTTGCCGGCAGCAAATTTATTTTCGAGGTAAGGATTCTGCACAAAATAATTCCACTTAACCGGAATTAATGCGATGGTTACACTTTTTGCAGTTGCTTTCTTATTCCAGGCATAATAACCGTTATTAAGTTTTACAAAACCGGCACTGTTCTGTGAGCTTACCACTTCTTCGGTTGGCAGCACGGTTTGCGTATTCCAGAAAGTAATACGGTGCAGCCCGATGTCGTTTACAAAATAACGATAAATAAAATAAGGCTTTTGTGCCAGCTGCAGCAATGCCGGCTCTTCAAATGTCTCATCATCCATTTGCCGTGCAAGTGCAGTATCATTCAGCAGCTTTACAAAATCCTTTTCCTGTTTTTGTATATTTTGCTCAATATGCTTTTGTACTGCTCCCAGGGAGGAATTGCCCGACCAGTAATTATCAATAATAAATGAAAAGGTAACCAGCCATGCTGCTAAAATCAACAGGTAACTGTTCTTGAATAGCTGTCGTTTGTAGGTAGGCCTGTTCTGCAATTATGTAAAATTGTTTATGTTCTTTTTATTTTGTTCCAGATGCTGTCCATTTCCTCCAGGCTCATATCATGCAGGTGTTTTCCGTCCTGCAGGGCTGCTGCTTCCATCCGGGTAAACCTGTTTATGAACTTTTTATTCGTGCGCTCCAGTGCATTTTCAGCATCTACCTGCAAAAACCTTGCAAAGTTTATCAAAGAGAAAAAAACATCTCCCAATTCGTCCTCCATTTTGTCAATATCGCCCGATTCAATGGCTTCAAACAGCTCGGCTTTTTCTTCTTCCACTTTTTCCCAAACCTGTTCCCTGGTATCCCACTCAAAGCCCACCTGCTTTGCTTTTTCCTGCAGCCGCATAGCTTTAACCATAGATGGAAGTGCTTTGGGAACACCGCTTAAAACTGAGGTCTTGCCTTCTTTTAATTTTAATTTTTCCCAGTTCTTTTTAACATCTTCTTCGTCATTAACATGGGTAAGTCCTGAGCCTGCCGAAGGATAGATATGGGGATGACGGTGAATCAGTTTTTCACAAACGCCGTTTATCACTTCATCTAAAGTAAATTGTTTTTGCTCGGCCCCTATTTTGGCATAAAATACCAGGTGCAGCATCAGGTCGCCCAGTTCTTCTTTAATGCCTTTCCAGTCGTTATCAGTGATAGCATCTGCCAGTTCGTAAGTTTCTTCAATGGTTAACTGGCGCAGGGTTTGTATGGTTTGCTTTTTATCCCAGGGGCATTTTTCACGGAGTTCATCCATGATCTTTACAAGGCGTTCAAAAGCGGTATTTTCAACAGACATAAATTTTAAAGTTTAAAAAGGGAGAAAAATACAAACACAAGGAACAGCAGCATTATGGTGATAAAGAGCAGGAAACAGAAGATAAAAAATTTGAAAACTGTTTTGGCTCTTCGTTGCTGATAAAAATTACGCATGGCTTTATACAGGTAGAAAAAGATACCAAAGCCCAGTATTGCCTGGATAAACGTAACAAAACCCCAATGCAGTGAACCGTTAAGTTTGGAGAGGCCAAACATAACCAACATGGTAATAAAGCTGAAAATGTAAAAATGGATACTGAAGATGCCATGATTAACGTAATAGTAATTTTTTCTGCGGATATAAAGCAGTTTGAGTATGCCTGCGAAAAGCGGCAACAAAATAAAGAACATTTGCGGCAGGCTGTGTAATAAGATCTCTGCAAAGGTTGTAAAGATTTCTCCTTTACGACCCTTGAATTTTTCGTTTATTTCAATATTCTTGTAGATCAATTGGCGTTCAAACCAGTTATGCTTCTTTTTACCTGACCTCAGCAGGGAATCATATTCGGCTCTGGATCTATAATGCCCCGGTGTAAATTGAAAATTGCTCATGTTGGTGGAACTGTCAAAATACCTTTTGAATTCGGCCCTGTTCATCGGGAGTACTGGTTTTTTATCTTCCTTGTTTACATTTTTTGTAAACGCATCAAAAGCAAGGGAGTCCATGGCTTCAATCTCAGCATAGGTTTTACCGTTCATATTTGTTGTAACAACAGATCTGCTATCGATTTTAAAAACGGAAAAAAATATTAAAAAGAAAATGGCCGATGTGAAAACATACATGCGTATAGGGTTGATATAACTTGCCCTGCGCCCGATCATATACTCTTTTGGTAAAAATCCCGGCTTTGTTATCAGGTATTTCAGGCTGCTGAAAAACTTGCCGTCAAAATGGGTAATATCCTGGAAGAAGTGAGAGATCAGGTGCCAGACAGTTTCTTTTGGTTCAATATTTTCCTGTCCGCAGATATGGCAAAACCTGCCCTGCACTTCTGCATTACAATTCAGGCAGTTCCTTTCCGTTCTTTCCTTAAGGTGGCTCATGTGCGTTAATTTTGTTAAAAATAATAAAGTTTACGGGCTTATGGGGTATTGGTATAATTTAGGTTAATAAAAAGATAGATTAACTTTGCAACTGAAAAAAGAAAAATGATAAGATTCACTACTATTTTATTACTGGCCTTTGCCGGCTCATCAAACCTGTATGCACAGTATTATTATAATGATATTGTAAATAATAAACAGGTACTGGCCGAACTGGCCGCATTGAAAGAGAAAAAAATAAATGGGGTTAAGGTAATTTCCATGGAAGCTACCGGTGAAGAAACCGAAGGCTTTACCTGCCAGAAAAAAATAAACAGGGATTATACTGAAGTTGAAATCTATACGGAGACAACCGAATCATATCCCAACACTTTTACTTCTTACTTTACCAAAACTGGGTTATTACAGAAAACAGTTGATTCGTCTGAAGCAGGCGCTACTACTATTGATTATACGTATGATGCTGCAGGCAGACTGGTATCCATCAATTCATCCAAACATTTTGCAACGGATGATGATGCCGGCGTTGTTGTTGAAAAGCATCTTTATAATTACAGCAGTGCAGGTGTTTTGCAAAAAATGATACTCGTTAAAAATAACCGGGATACCACTGTATTTGATTTTCAGGCTGATGAAAATGGCAATGTTGGTATTGAGAAAAATTCAAAAACAGGAGAAGATTACTATTATTACTACAACGGAAAAAAGCAGCTTACCGATATTGTACACCGGTACAATTACCAGAAAAAACTTTTTCCGGAATACGCTTTTGAATATGATGATGCCGGCCAGATGATTAAAATGATCACCACTGAAAAAGAAGGGGCTTATTATTTTACCTGGCGTTACGATTATGAAAATGGATTGCGTGTAAATGAACGCTGTTATGCCAAGGAAGGGAGGATCATGGGATCGGTGGAGTATAAATACAAATAGATTTTCAAAAATTTAAAATAAAAAAGCGACAGAAAATGGTCGCTTTTTTAATATCCGGAGTTTTGGCATTTCAGCATTTAAATAAGCCCCCTGTACCGTCCCCTGAAAACTAAAAAAGCCTTAACAACAATAGCTGTCAAGGCTTTTAAATTTTACAAGTACTCGGGAACGGAATTGAACCGTCACTCGCATTACTGCGAACAGGATTTTAAGTCCTGCGTGTCTACCAGTTCCACCACCCGAGTAAACACTTCAAAAGCCCAGCAAACTGAGCCGTTGATAGAAAAAAAATCCCGACGAGTCGGGATTAATTTTTGAGCGGAAGACCGGGCTCGAACCGGCCACCCCGACCTTGGCAAGGTCGTGCTCTACCAAATGAGCTACTTCCGCAATAATGATAAGAACTCTGTTTATTTTTCGGAGGGCAAAAATAAGCGTTGTATTGATACAATAAAAATTTATTTGTAAGTTGGGTTGTACAGCGTATTTGATGGTACCTCAACATTAGGTTTACCCTTGTAACGGTGGGTGTACAAATTGTAACATCCGCCCAAAACAAAAGCCAAAACTAAGAATACCTGACAAAACCAGATAAAACGTGATGTTGATACCCAGTTGTGTGTAAAATCCTTGTGACTGTTGTCTTCTATAACTTCCTGATTCATTTTATTATAGTTTGCGTTGCAAAAATAAGGTGTAACTGTTAAAAAAAAATTATTTACTGCCAATAATTTCTGAAAAGGTTTTTTTCTTCCTGATAAAATATTCCCAAACAACCGAGCCATTGTACCATCCGTAAAGCTTTCCGCTCTTTTTTACCGGAAAAACAGATCGCTTTTTTTTGAAAAAAAGCCAGCCCTTAAAATGCAGGTGCGCTTTACATATTGCAAAAAAATAGCCGCTGTCACCACTTAAAAGGCCACGCCAGGCCGATATGGCGTCCAGCATCATTCGGAAAGGAATTTTCCAGAGTGCTGCGCCAACAGGCAGATTTTTCGCCAGCATGATGAGGTTATTTCTAAAATTAAGGAACGTTTTCAGGCTGTTTCCTTTTGGCAGGGTTCCGCCGCCAACATGATACACAACAGATGCAGGCTGCACAAATATTTTATAGCCTGCAAGTTGTGCCCGCCAGCAAAGATCAATTTCCTCCTGGTGGGCAAAAAAGAATTCATCAAGACCGCCTAATTCATGATAAACAGATGAACGTATAAACAATGCGGCTCCGCTGGCCCAAAAACAGGGTCCTGCATCATCATACTGCCCGGTATCGGTTTCGCAATCATCAAAAACCCTTCCACGCAAAAATGGATAGCCAAATTTATCAAGCCAGCCGCCACTTGCACCGGCATATTCAAACAGATTTTTTTTATGGTAAGCCAAAATTTTAGGTTGACAGGCGGCAATTGTTTTATCTGTTTCCATTAAATCAATTACCGGTTCTAGCCAGCCGGGTGTAGCTTCCACATCGCTGTTTAATAAAACATAATAATCGGCTGTAACCTGCTTCAATGCTGTATTATAACCTTTGGCAAATCCTTCGTTACTGTTGTTTTGTATAATAAATACCTGCGGATAATATTCTTTCAAAAAATTGATGGAATCATCTGTTGATGCATTGTCTGCAACCACGATCTTTTTATTCAGATAAGTTGATGCAAGTACCGAAGGCAAAAATTTTTCCAAAAAATTTCTGCCATTCCAGTTTAGGATAACAATTGCTACTGATGGGGTTTGCATTTTTAATACCAGCCGTAGTTCCTTGATTGAACATCGTTGCGTCGCAATCCGTTCATCGCTGGTACTACTATTTAGCTTTAATTGTGTTTTGTACAAACATACTATATTTCTTCATGCGGTATGGCACAGCATCTCAGTTATTCCTTATTTTTACTGCATGTTTAATTCCCTGTTCAACTGGCGTACCGTTCTGGCTTTAATTGCAATTGCTATTGTAACGGGCACTGTTTTTTATTCCAATCACCTGGCTAAAAAAATAGCGGCAGAAGAAACAACTAAAATTAAATTATGGGCCGAAGCAACCAAGGATATTGCAAATCCCAACATAACGGAAATTAATTTAGCAAGCAGTGTATCAACGGAAAACAGTAAAGATATACCCATGATACTGGTAAATGAAAAAGACAGTATTATGGATCATCGCAATCTTGATTCATCAGCGATAACCAATGACAAATCATACCTTACTGATAAACTGGATGAATTTAAAAAACTACATGATCCTATTGTTTGGCAAAATCCCCTGGATTCAATGCAGACTAACAAGGTTTTTTACGGCGAATCTGACTTGCTGAAACAGGTACGGTACTACCCCATTGTACAATTATTTATAGTAGCACTTTTTATCATCATTACTTTAATTGCCATAACCACCCGCAATAAATCAACCCAAAACCAGGTTTGGGCAGGCATGGCCAAAGAAACGGCCCATCAAATGGGAACCCCTTTAACCTCTTTACAGGGCTGGGTTGAAATGCTGAGAGAAACACCCGGTATGGAAAAGATAGTGCCCGAAATGAGCAAAGATGTTGACCGCCTGAAACTGGTAAGTGACCGCTTTGGAAAAATTGGTAGTACACCGCAACTGGAATTAAATGATATCATTTTGCAGGTGCAGGATATGGTGAGTTATATTAAAAGAAGATCTCCTGAAAGTGTTGCTTTCAACATCAATACCTATGGCGAAAGCGAAATAAAAGCCATGGTAAACGGGCCACTGTTTGACTGGGTAATTGAAAACCTGCTGAAAAATGCATTGGATGCCATGGAAGGTAAGGGCATTTTAAATATCAATATTAAAAATGAAACGGCACAGGTTACCGTAGATGTGATCGATTCGGGCAAAGGCATCAGCAAACAAAATATCCGTAATGTTTTTAAGCCAGGCTTTACCACTAAAAAACGTGGCTGGGGACTGGGTTTAACACTATGCAAGCGTATTATTGAACAGTACCATAATGGCGAGTTGTTTGTAAAACATTCTGAACCGGGAAAAGGAACCACGTTTAGAATTGTATTGAGAAAATAATCTTTTACATTTGCAATCCCAACCAAATGCCCGGGTGGCGAAATTGGTAGACGCACCACCTTGAGGTGGTGGCGCTGGAAACGGCGTGCTGGTTCGAATCCAGTCTCGGGCACTTTTAAAAAAGCTTCTCATAAAGAGAGGCTTTTTAATTTTAAGTATCTTGTAAAAAAATAAATGATGGCAAACGATATTAAATGTCCTAATTGCGGAACAATAATAGATGTGGAAAATGTACTGGCAGCGGATATTGAACAAAAATTGCAGCAGCAGTACCAGGATAAATTGCAGCAGTCTTTGACCAAAGTTGAGGAAGATAAAAGAAAGCTATTGGCTGACCAGCAATTGTTTGAAGAAAAGAAGAAAAATGAGAACGAAATATTTGCACAAAAACTTCAGCAGGAAAAACAAAAGATGGAAACCGAGATCCAGGAGCAGCTAAAGAAAAGCATATCTTCTGATTTTGAGAATAAGCTTCGTATGCTTGAGAATAACAATGCTGAAACTGAAGAAAAACTGAAAGAAGCAAGAAAAAAAGAACTCGAATTCTTACAAAAAGAGCAACAATTAAAAAACAAAGAAGCCGAACTGGAGATAACACTCCAAAAGAAAATACAGGAAGAGCGTACTGTTATTGCTGAACAGGTAAGAAACCAAGAGGCGGAAAAAAATAATTTAAAAGAAACTACTTACCAACTTAAAGTAAAGGAACTGGAACTGCAACTAGATGAGCAGAAAAAGCTGGCAGATGAAATGAAACGCAGGGCAGAACAGAGTTCCATGCAGAGGCAGGGCGAAAGCCAGGAAATTTTACTGGAAGAAATTTTAAAAGAAAATTTTCCATTTGATATTATTGAAGAAGTGGGTAAAGGGGTTGAAGGTGCCGATTGCATGCAGATCATACGCAACAGTGCAGGCACAGTTTGCGGTAAAATAATTTACGAGAGCAAACGTACCAAGGCCTGGAGCAATAACTGGGTTGACAAACTTAAAAATGACAAACGTAACCAGGGCGCTGATGCGGCCATCCTGGTAACACAGGCTTTTCCGAAAGATATGGACCGCTTTGGCGAAAAGGATGGTATCTGGCTTTGCAGTTTTACCGAAGTGAACAGTGTAGCTCATTTACTGCGTAACGGCATCATTAAAGTGTATGAAGCCAGCAAAGCGCAGGAAGGAAAAGGCGATAAAATGCAGATGCTATACGATTACCTTACCGGTAACGAATTTCGCGGACAGGTAGAAGCCATTATGGAAGGTTTTATGGCCATGAAACAGGGCATTACCAAAGAGCGCATCCAAATGGAAAAAATATGGAAGGAACGTGAAAAGCAGCTGGAAAAAGTTTTGATAAGCACCAGCGGCATGTATGGTTCTGTTAAGGGAATTGCAGGTGCCTCAATTGGTGATATTCCGCTGTTGGATGGAGATACAGAACTTTTAGATTAATTTACCCCATGCCCTTTGATACTACCTATAACTTTGTAAGTGCTGATAAAAAAACGGCTGTTACGGTGACTGTGCCGGCAGGTGGAAAAGACACCGTTATCGATTTACCTATTGATCAATTAGCCAGTCATGGAATAAACTACCCGGAATTAACAGAACAAGCCAATCAAACAGTTTACCTGCCTAAACAAGTCGAACCAAAGGATGAGAGTTTACAATTTGTAACTTTAGTAATACTTGTAGTTGTGATAATATACGCAGTTAATAAGTATTATCCGGGTTTGATAAAATTGAAAGAATTAAGGAATTTCAATGTCTCAAAAATTATCATTCGCATTTTAGCTGCAATAACTGTCCTGTTGTTTTTATCCGGCCAATATGCTTTTGGATCAATGGCATTAATCATTATACTGCTGGGCCTGATAGAATTCAAAAATGAAATATTCTACCCCAATAGAGTTGTAAATACAGCTGATGAATCTTTGTTGACACAAGGTAATATTGAAGCTCCAAAAAAGCCGCTGTTAAGTTATAAGGGAGCTGATCTGAATTTTACAGATACAGAAATAGTAAGCGCCCTCAACAAAAGATTTCCTTACTATGTTGCTATAAATGCTACAGATAAAGAACGCTTTCTTCACCGTATTAAAAATTTTATTGCCGATAAAATATTTTATATTCATGATGAAAGCGGCTTTAAAGAAATGCCTATCCTCATCAGCGCTGCAGCTATCCAGCTAACCTTCGGTTTAAAAAAATACCTGCTGCCCTATTTTAAAAACATCCATGTTTTTCCGGAGGAATTTTTCAGGTCGAACGATATGGGTGTTTGCTTTTTAGAAGGAAATGTATCGGGCAACAATATCAACCTTTCATGGAAGCATTTTTTAAGAGGTTATGAAAAAAACACGGATGGCCAGAATGTTGGTTTACATGAACTGGCTCATGCGCTTTATTATCAAACCTTTGTCATTGGGCAAAATGTGGATGATAATTTCAGGAACGCTTATGATGAATTTATAGACCATGGCAATAAGGTTTACCACACCGAAAAAACGGTGGCCGGTGGCTTATACTCAGACTATGCTGTTACAAATTTTCAGGAGTTTTGGGCAGAAAGTGCAGAGATCTATTTTGAAAGGCCGGCCATGCTGAAAGAACTGTACCCCTCTTTATATGAAACCATGAAAACCTTACTAAACCAGGATTTATTGAATGAAGATAACCTACCTGTCCGTTAAAACCCAGGTTAAAAAATTATTGTTTAAAAACAAATAATGAATATCCAGTTCAAATTCATTTTTAAAAATACAATGTACGGTGCCTTGCTCAGTTGAGCCTGTTACCGATTTTAAAAGAATGTCTTTTTTAAAATCGACTTCGCCCCTGCCCCACCATTTAAAAACCGACTCTTTAACACTCCAGTAAAGTGTTAAACATTGAATATTGGGCATTGAACATTGATTATTGAGCATTTCCAATTCTTCCTCATAAATAAACTTATGCTGAATCTGTTCAATCTTTGTATTCAGCAATTCTACATCCACTCCTGCCCTGTGCGTTTTACTCACAATGGCAGCAGCGTAATCACCACAATGCGATATAGAAAAATGAAAAGGCTCGTTTGCTAAAAATGGTTTTTTTGTATCAGCTATCAGTATCATTTCAACCGGAAACTCAGGATACAGTTCTTTCAGTAACAGCCGCCCCGCAAGATGCTGCAGCCTCTTATGCCAGTGCCTTATCTCACGCTGTACGGTAACAGTTGACAGAAAAAAATCTTCGTTTTCTGTTATGTGCCAAACTGCAATCCGGGTTGTGGCGTTAATATTTTGTTGATAAACCAGCGGCATTAAGACAATTTTAGATTTTAGATTGCAGACTGTTGAATTTAGATCAACGACTGAATAAAATTGTTGAATAAAGGTATGACGTAAAAGAGTGCGATGCTTCGGCTCCGCTCAGCACAGGCTGCACAATGTAGCCAAAAGTACAAATGCCTGGTACAAAAAAATAAAAACATGATCTTAAGTGATACCCGTATTTTAGAAGAAATTGAAAAAGGAACCATCAAAATTGTCCCATACGATCGTGAATGCCTGGGCAGTAACAGTTACGATGTACACCTGGGTAAGCATCTGGCAAAATACGTAAATAAAGAACTGGATGCCAAAGCCCATAATACCATTGAGCATTTTGATATTCCAGAGGAAGGGATCGTTTTATACCCCCACGAATTTTACCTGGGTGTTACAGATGAATATACAGAAACCCATGCACATGTTCCCTTTCTGGAAGGCAAATCGAGCACGGGCCGCCTGGGCATTGATATACACGCCACTGCAGGTAAGGGCGATGTTGGCTTTTGTGGTAACTGGACTTTAGAAATATCTGTAAAACAACCGGTGAAGGTTTATGCCGGCATGCCTATTGGTCAGCTGATCTATTTTCCGGTAGATGGCGAGATTGAAGTGAAGTACAACCAGAAAAAAAATGCAAAATACAGCGGACAGCACAACAAACCGGTTGAAAGTATGATGTGGAAGAATAAGTTTTGACGCCAAAAATTTGTATTTTGCTGTACAAACAAGGTACTATGAAACAATCTTTTTTGTACTGCACAAAATATGGATGGCTCATTTTAGTATTTATGCTGGTGATGGGCAACCATGCAGTGGCACAATTAGATCCTGTTAAGGCAGATTCCTTCCTGTATTTTATTAAAGCCAATCCGTTAAGATCCGCAGTTTACATAACCCGAAATGATACAGCCATTGCCCGACTCAACGAAAACAAGTTAATGCCGCTGGCCAGTACGGTAACCATGCTGGTTGCCATTGAATTTGCGCAGCAGTCAACCCATGAAATGATCAATGAAAATACCTATGTACCGGTAGCTGATATCGAGAAATTCTACATACCCTTTATAGACAGTGCGGCTTATAATACCTGGCTTGATAAGGCAAAAGCAAACAACGAAATTAAGAATGGTACTGTTAAACTGGTTGATATTGCCCGTGGCATGATCATTTATGGCTGCTATACCAATGCCGATTACTTAATGGATATTTTAGGATTTGATGCGGTGAAAGACAATTTAGCCTTGCTTAAATTAAAACAGCATACCGCCATCTATCCATTTGCAGGTTCGCTGTTCACTTTTCACGTTCCAAAAAAATCTTCGGAAGATAAACTACTGAAGTCGCTTGCCAAATATTCGGATAAAAAATACAGCATGGAGGCTTATTATAACCACCAGGACCTGAAACAGGACAGCAGTTTCAAAGAAACCTTCAGCCCCGAAAGATTTACCCCTAAGCTGCAAAAAATGTGGAATGATAACCTGCCATCTTCTACAGCGAAAGAGTATGTTATGGTTGCACAGGCTTTAAACAACCGGGAAGTGCTGGATGAGGATGCTTTTTTCCCCATTGCCGAAATACTGGAATACCCGATGGAGAAAAGGGAGTTTCAAAAACTATATAAGCATTTCGGTGCAAAGACCGGCAAAACACCTTTTATATTTACACGGGTTATTTATTTTACGCAGAAAGATGGAACCAGGATTGAATCTGCCATTTTCTTTAACGGCCTCTCACCCGCCGAAGAAAAAAAACTGGAAGACTGGCAACCGGCTTTTGAAGCACAGTTCCTGTCAGATCCTGTTTTCAGGGCAAGGGTTAAATTTTAATTAAGCCGCCAGATACTGTAATTTAACACAGAGGCAAAACTTACCCAACAGATATATGGAACCAGCAGCCATGCTGCCGTAGCAGATATTTTACCGAACCAAAAAATGGTCAGCAATATCATCACCCACATTAAAATGATTTCTGCAAAGGCCCAGCCGGGTTGCTGTAGTTTAAAGAAGATAATGGACCAGAAAAAATTCAATGTAAGCTGAACAACAAACAATGCTATCGCTGTCTGCTTGTTACCCGCTACAGCATCAGATCTCCATACTAAAAATAGGGCGATCCCCATCAGTACATACAGCGTTGTCCAAACCGGAGCAAATATCCAGTTGGGCGGATTAAACCAGGGTTTGTTGGCATTGGCATACCAGCCGTTTACTCCGGATGTTGTAAAATAAGCGGAAACTGCACCAATCAATAAAGGGATGAGTATAGAAATGAATAGCTTCATGATATATCAACAATAAATAAAAAATAAGGTTCAGGGGGAAGGCGGATGTTGGACATTTGATCCTGGATTCTGGAAGCTGCCCCCAATTTTAATCCCTGTTATATTGATGAGGCCCCAATCCAGTATCCAGGATCAAGTATCCAGTATCAAGCATTCAGCATCCAGTATCGCTTCCTATATCTTCCCGTATTTCTTAAAATAAGCAATAATAAAGCCCGTTACTTCATCATAACTTAAAACGCCCTGTGGTTGCTGGTTTTGCTCCAGGTATTTTCCATAAATCCACCTGAAAACCGGCTCAATGGGGTTGCGGTGTTTTATACTGAATGCCCGCCATTCTTTCAGATCACTTATTACTGCAGGTGCCAATTGCTTTCTGTAAGCATTGGCCGAAACAGAATCCGTTGCATACAGATTGCGGTTGCTGTACATGAACAAATCGAGGTAAACAGAATAATAAAGTAAAGTATCTTTTGATGCAGTGGCAGAAAGGTATCCCACAAAATTGGCTTCCATTTCTTTGGCATAGCCAAGTTGATGGGCTACTTCATGGCAGGTAGTAAAAGGCTGTAAAAATTTTGGCACCAGTGTATTTACCTGAGCCTCGCCGGTAAAGGGATTGTAGTAACCGGTGAAGCCCATATAATTGCCCACCCAGCTCCATAGGGATGGTTTTAAGGAAGCCGGTTGATATTTTAAGAAGGGATAGATCTTTTCAGCTTCTACATAAGCCGCTTCAACTTTTGCAAACAACTGCCTTTTGGAAGGATAACCGGCCTGCTGATTTATCAACGCATTTTTAGATGCATTCACTTTTTCAAGCAGCAAACCATTGATCATTTTCAGGTCTTCAGATGTGTACTTGCTCATTTTTAACTGCAACTGGCTGGCAATACCCATGCGGTTGTAATTAACACCCCAGAAAAGGTTGAAAACGACATAAATAACAAGTAAAATACGAATCCCTTTTCCTGCGCCGGCAACAAAACCACGCCAGGCCGCCTGCTTTTTAAAAATGATCCTTATACCCTTTATTAACTTCCATATCAGCCATAAAATAGCCAGCCCGTACAAAACATCGCCGATACTAAAGGGAAGCCAGCCAAAAATATAGCGCAAAATGCGGCTTAAAACGGTGTAAATACCGGTAGCATACTGGTTTTCCACACGTGTGGAATCATTTGCGTAAATATGTATAAAAGCAGCAATTACTACTAAAACAAGTGTAAAAATGGTCAATTTCTTCATTTTCATATCGGCCCTAAAAGTAATCAATCGCCGTAAAGGCTATAAAATCTATTTTTCAACCCAAAAATTGCAAATATTACCTTACCTTTGCCGTCCTTTAAACCATACGTATGGCAAGTAAACGCACATTTGAGATTGCATTTGTAGGGTTAAAGCAGGGAGTTCATGAGTTTAACTACGTAGTGGACGATAAGTTCTTTGTTGAAAAAGGTGAACCTGATTTTACCAATTGCCAGGCAAACATAAAGCTTCAGCTTGATAAAAAAAGCAGTTTTATGCTGCTTAAGTTTGAAATTGGCGGTAAAGCAGATATTACCTGCGACCGGTGCGGAAACCCGCTGGGCATGGACATCTGGGATGAGTTTAACATGTTGGTTAAACTGGTAGATAATCCCGATGAAATGAATGCGCAGGAAGAAGACCCGGATGTATTTTATATTTCCCGTACCGAAAGCCATATTGATGTTGGCAACTGGATATATGAATTTGTGTTGTTGAGTTTTCCGTTGCAGAAAATGTGCAGTCCCGAAGAAATAGGCGGCCCGCAATGCAACAAAGAAGTGCTGGAAAAACTGAAGGCCATGGAAGTAAAAGAAGAAGAACACAACGCCAACCAGTTGTGGAAAGGCCTGGAACAGTTTAAAAAAGTTAAAAAAGAAAAGAGTAAAAAATAATCATTAAAAATTAAAAACTAAGCGATATGCCAAATCCAAAAAGGCGCCACTCACAACAACGCAGTGCAAAAAGAAGAACACATTACAAAGCAAGCGAGCCAACTTTGAGTGTTGACAAAACAACCGGCGAAACACATGTACGTCATCGTGCACATGTTAGCGAAGGAAAATTATTCTACAAAGGAAAATTAGTAGCAGAGAAAGCTCCGCTGAAAGCATAATATTTTTCAAAGTATCAATTCTAAGTCCGAAATTCGTTCAACGAGTTTCAGACTTAGAATTTTGCATTTAAAGAAGATAGTATGAATATAGGCTTGGACATGATGGGTGGTGAT